>Ga0256407_10002136_pt1 | contig 38571 bp, 35 predicted proteins | sample RumenRJG_04DNA_FD_193489 | JGI IMG/M metagenome (GOLD analysis project Ga0256407, IMG submission 193489) | Bovine rumen microbial communities from Lethbridge, Alberta, Canada - RJG_04 | ecosystem: Host-associated > Mammals > Digestive system > Stomach > Rumen | place: Canada: Alberta... | reverse complement strand
GAGGTACTTACACAGCGTATGGAGATAACGCTTGTAGGACCTGAGAACGTAATAAACGAGATAACGCCTGAGGACATACTTGCGGACGTAAACCTGATAAACGCGAACCTGTCTACAGACCAGTTCAGCTGGAATGCAAGCTTCACTTGCAAGTATGACAGTGTCTGGGTAGTAACGAACTCGAAGGTATCGGTACAGCGCACGAAGATACAATCATAACAAAAAACGGAACTGCTTTGCAGTTCCGTTTTTTTATAAATTCATCAAATGACCTAACATTAGACATCTGTATTATTGCCTGACCCGACATTTCAACAAGCTGAATGAAAACTAACGTCGAGCGAAAGCAGACTTCGCCTTTTGTACAGAGTAAGACCGTGGGTTGGGGGTTCGGGGGGCAATGTCCCCCGACGGATTGTTAAGGCAGAGCCTTAACCGGAGTCCAGAGGCAGAGCCTTTGGCAGGTCAAGGGCAGCGCCCTTGCAGAGTCCAGAGGCGGAGCCTTTGGCAGGTCAAGGGCAGCGCCCTTGCGGAGTCCAGAGGCGGAGCCTTTGGCGGGTCAAGGGCAGCGCCCTTGCAGAGCCTTTGGAAGCTGACTTACTTTATACCCCAGATATTTTCAGCATAGTCAGCGATAGTTCTGTCTGAACTGAACTTACCGGCATTGCACATATTTATCCACTGCTTAGCAGCAAAAGCCTTTCTATCTGAACCGAAATCACTGATACAGCGGAGCTTTGTCTCGACATAGCTTCTGATATCGCCGAGGAGGTAATAATGGTCAGGAGCGTGCCAACTTGCACCGTCGAGGAGAGACATATAAAGCTCACGGAAGTCACCGCTGCCGCCGTCCGAAACTGTACCGTCGATGAGAGAAGAAACGACCTTTTTGATCATAGCGTCCTGAGCGAAAGTTTTTCTGCTGTCGTATTCGGGAACGATTTTTTCGAGGTCTTCAACTCTTGCACCGAAGATGTAGTTGTTGCACTCCCCTGCTTCCTGAACGATCTCGATATTAGCACCGTCGTAGGTACCGAGAGTTACCGCACCGTTTAGCATCAGCTTCATATTACCGGTACCGCTTGCCTCAGTACCGGCAGTTGAGATCTGCTCGGAAACGTCAGCCGCAGCAACGAGTTTTTCAGCATATGAAACGTTGTAATTCTGTACGAAAACGACCTTGAGCAAGTCTTTGGTATCGGGGTCAGAAGAGACTATTCTGCCTATCTCGTTGATATACTTGATAATAGCCTTAGCGCGCTTGTATCCCGGAGCCGATTTTGCGCCAAAGATAAAAGTAGTAGGCTTGAAATCAGATATACTGCCGTCCTTGATACCGTAGTATATCCACAATATAGAGAACGCATTAAGGAGCTGACGCTTATACTCGTGAAGTCGCTTGATCTGAATATCAAAAACGGACTCAGGATCGATATCGATACCCTCATTTATCTTGATGAAATCAGCGAGCTGCTGTTTTTTGGACTGCTTGATCTGAACGAAGCGGTTGAGAGTGTCGTCGTCACAGGCAGATTCCAGCTCTTTGAGTTTAGAGAGGTCAGTGACCCAACCGTCGCCGATTTTCTCGGATATAAGAGCCGAAAGCTCAGGGTTGCAGAGTGCGAGCCAGCGGCGCTGAGTTATACCGTTAGTTTCGTTGCGGAATCGTTCCGGATAGAGACTATACCAGTCAGCAAGAACAGTATCCTTAAGGATCTGAGTATGGATCTCAGCGACACCGTTAATATGGCTCGAAGCATAGCAAGCCATATCAGCCATATGGATAAGCTCACCCTTGATTATCTTGATGCGGGCAATTTTGTCCTTGGGAACGTTATTCGCATACATTTCAGCGATAAGCTCCTCGTTTATCTGAATAATTATCTCGTAGATACGCGGGAGGACCTCCTCAACGAGACCGGTCCACCACTTTTCAAGAGCCTCCTGCATGACGGTGTGGTTGGTATAATTGAAGACTTTTTTCGCAGTAGCGAGAGCTTTTTCAAATGACCAGCCCTCGATATCGACGAGCTGACGGATAAGCTCAGGGATAGATATAACGGGATGAGTATCATTGAGCTGAACGGAGATATAGTCAGCGAGGTTATCGAGAGTACCGAAGCGGGCCTTATGCTTGCGGAGAATATCGGTAAGTGACGCACAGCTGAAGAAGTACTGCTGTTTCAGTCGTAGCTTCTTACCCTCATTAGTATCATCATTAGGGTAGAGAACACGAGATATATCCTCAGCGTAGATTTTTTCTTTAGAAGCTTCGAGGTAATCCTGTTTATTGAAGGTATCGAAGTCGAACTCCTTAACGGGTTCAGCCTGCCAGAGTCTGAGAGTTCCCACATTTTCGGTACGGCAGCCGAAAACGGGCATATCATACGGAACAGCCTTAACGGTCTGACCGTTGTACTCGATAATGACGGTATCCGCGTCACAGCGTTTTGACCACGGGTCGCCGAACTTAGTCCAGTCGTCGATATCCTCACACTGATAGCCGTCAACGATAGACTGCTTGAACAGGCCATACTTATAGCGGATACCGTAGCCGTCGAGTGGCAGACTGAGAGTAGCGGCAGAATCGAGGAAACAAGCGGCAAGACGTCCGAGACCGCCGTTACCGAGGGCAGCATCCTCAATAACTTCGAGGTCAGCGAGGTCGAGACCGAGTTCCTTGAAAGCGTCGTTGACCTCGTCATAGATACCGAGGCAGAGGAGGTTATTGTAAACAGCCCTGCCAACGAGGAACTCCATAGAAAGATAAGCGGCACGGCGCTTAGAGAGGTGTTCCTGGCGCGAATTATCCCAGCGGTCAGCGAACATTTCCATAACAGTGTCACCGAGAGCGTTATGAAGCATCTGAGGTGTAGCGGACTTCAAATCCTTAGGAAGTCTGCCAGTAAATTTTTCGATAAAAGCTTTCTTGTCCATTAGTTTTTCTCCTTTATATCTGAATTGAATTATTCATCATCATCGCACAGTTCTTCGCCGAATTCTATCTTATTATCCGGGAACAATTCGTCATATACTTCCTGCCATTCATCGGGGTAATTATCGTCAGCCAATCTCATGATGCCGAAATACATATCATCAAACATATCCTCAATACTATCGAATACCTTTTGCTCACCCAGACCGTCGTCAAAAGAGGAAGCCGTACCGTTTTCGAGGTCGATAAAATAGTCTTTCAAGTAGGAATTGCCAATGCAGGTTGATTTGCCACCATCTTCATTCTCAAAAGCTTCCGTAGGCATAACAATATAGAAATCGCCTATCTCCTCGATGCTGATACCTTTTGTAAGCCTGAAAAAGTCCTTGATGTCATCAGGAAGGGCAGCTCCGAGTATTTCTTCACATTTTGCGATTTCCTCTTCAGAAGCACCTTCTTCCGGTTCAAATGATGTTTCCTCGAGCTCTGCAAAAGTCTTGCACATACGAATGATATCATTATAAAAATCCGCTATTGACTGTTTCATAATAATAAGCTCCTTAACTAAAATTATTACATTAATGTCAAGCTCATTTTGCGCTAAAGGGCAAATCAAGCAGACATTACAAATTCTCAGCTTTATCTGTTGTACATTTTATTGAGCTTACGAATTTTCTTAGCGAGTTCAGGGGAAAGGTCAGTCGAAGAAATGCGGAACTGCCAGTTACAGCCGAGAGTTGAAGGGGTATTCATTCTGTCCTCCTTGGGACTGTCGAGGAAGTCCTGAATCTGAGCGCAGGCGACCTGAGCAACGCTGCCCCATGCCGCACGGACTACCGCCATAGGAATCTCACTTTTGCGGCGGACGTTCAGGTACTTTTTAGCGAATTTGAGCGACTTTTTATCAAGCGACTCGACCCAGCCGTTGAGGGTCTCATTATCATGGGTACCGGTATAAGCGAAGCAGTTAGTAGTAGTGAAATTATGCGGCAGATAGCCGTTTTCGCCGTCAGAGAAACCGAACTGCAACACCTTCATACCGGGATAGCCGCATTTTTCGAGCATTTGGTGAACTTCTGGTGTAAGGAAGCCGAGGTCTTCAGCGATAATATTGAGCTTACCGAGTTTTTCCTCAGCGAGCTTAAAGAGTTCATAATCGGGACCCTTTTTCCATTCTCCGACAGTAGCGTCCTCATTACCGAACGGGATAGTGTAGTAACTTTCAAAGCCGCGGAAGTGGTCGATACGGACGATATCATAGAGCTGAGAAGCGGTCCTTATGCGGTTTATCCACCAGCTGTAGCCGGTTTTTTTGTGGTAATCCCAGTCATAGAGAGGGTTACCCCAAAGCTGACCTGTCGGTGAGAAATCGTCAGGCGGACAGCCTGCAACACAAACCGGCTGACGTTTTCTGTTGAACCAGAAAAGCTTGTGGTCAGCCCAAGCCTCAACGCTGTCGAGAGCGCAGTAGATAGGGATATCGCCGATTATCTCAATGCCGTTATCGTTAGCATAGCGTTTAAGTTCGGACCACTGACGTGAGAATTCAAACTGTAAAAACTTAAAGAACCCGATATCATTTTTGAGTTCCTTTTTAGCTTCGGTGACAGCTTTTGCCTTGTGCATGGAGATATCCTTATCCCACTCATACCATGCCTTGCCGTCGTTTTTGAACTTGAGAGACATGAACAGTGCATACTCATCGAGCCAGTTTTTGTTGCCATCGCAGAACTGCCTATAAGCCGGAAACTTAGCAGGCTTGAAGCGTGAATACGCGATACGCAGGACCTTGAAGCAATTCTCGTATATGATGCTGTAATCGACCTTACCGGAAGAACTTTCCCATGTGAAGCTTGCGAACTCATGGCGTTCAAGCAGACCGTCACCCTCAAGTACTTCAAAGTCGATGAAATAGGGATTACCGGCATTTACGGAGAACGACTGATAAGGCGAATCGCCGTAGCTTGTAGGTGAAAGGGGCAAAATCTGCCAGCATTTCACACCAGCTGACCTGAGAAAGTCAACGAACTCAAAAGCGTGCTTTCCCATTTTGCCGATACCGTACTCAGACGGCAGACTGGATATATGCATAAGTATGCAGTTTTTTCTCATAATATCTCTCCTTTATAAAGGAATAATTTAAACCGCACCGGACATACTACACACAAGAGGTGGAGTATGAAGATAACGCGGTATGTATTTATATTTTTGATGGGATTTTTTATTTACAGCCTTGTAGAAATTGCCGGAAGAGGCTATACACACTGGACAATGGGACTCACAGGCGGAACGGTACTTGCAGCGATATACGCTATAAGCAGCCGACCTGCGATGAACCTGATAAAGACGTGCATACTTGGAGCGCTCATAATAACCGTAATAGAATTCACAGTCGGGCTGTACGATAACATTATAATGGGCTGGAAAGTGTGGGACTATTCAGAATTGCCGTTTAATATTATGGGGCAGATATGTCCGCTGTTCACACTTTTGTGGGCGATACTGTGCATACCGGCATATTATCTGTGCCGTGCGATAGGGCGTAAACTTACCTGACGGTTAACGTCCCACAGTATCAGAATCCCTGCGACTTTAGTTCAGCGACGAGCCCGGTATAGAATTCGCGGACGTCGTAGCCTTCGATATTTTCGCGCATAAGGTCGATAACATCGCCGTGGCTGATACCGCGGATACGGTTATTATCTATTCGGCGGAACTGACCGTGCTTAGCGGACTCCTCCCAAACGAGACCGTCATTATCGCCATTGAGTTTTTTAATCAGCAGGTAGCTGAAACACAGCGGAAATCCTGCTGATATGGCACATTTCATAACAGACATTACACTTCTGTAAGAAACGTCGGGCGAATCGGGCATTTGCAGATTCAGTTCCTTCATACGAATGGCACTAAGGTCATGAACGCCAGCCATAAAATCGGGAGCGCTGTCGCCGAGTTTACCGAAGATACTGTTATATCGGCGCGAGATTTTATCCTGCCATTTTTCGGATACCTTTCCGAGCAGGAAATCGACCATATCGCAGCCCATATGCGGAGTATTGATAGTAGTAAGGGTAGCGACGTACTTATCCATACCGAGCTGACTTATAGCGTAGCGCGAATCGAGACCGCCCTTTGAGTGAGCGATGATATTGACCTTTTCCGCACCGGTTTCCTCAATCACCTTCAAAATAGTATTTTTGAGTTCTTCAGCACTATCATGAACCGAGCGTGCAGACTGCTGTTTACCGTAGTAAACGGAAGCACCGTTGCGGATAAGAGCAGCAGGAACTCTTCCCCAGTAGTTAAACAGCTGCCAATCGCGGAAGAAAATGCCGTGTACCATGAGTATGGGGTACTTAGTTTTACAAATCTCATTTTCGGCGCGGGCGTTATCGAGTTCAGCCTTATCGGCTTCAAAGTAGTATTCACGCTTAGCCTTTTTGTAGAAATGGAAGATGAGGAAAAAGTTCACACCCGGAACCCACCAGAATATGAGCATGAGAACATATTCCGCAATTTTTATCTGTTTTGCACCAATAGCAGTTCTCACGATACCGACGAGCAGAGTAAGCAGGATAGCGAGAACCGGCATAACGACCGAAAAACTCTTAGCGACCGCCCCTCGCGGAGTGAGGCAGAAATAGGTGATAATGATTATCCATTCCGGCAAAAGAGACGCACCCGATAGCCAGATAAGGGATATACCGCGTTTGAGAGAGCGCATACGGAAGCTTTTCAGCGGAACCTTTTCGCTTCTGAACAGCATAACGAGGTAAATGATAGAAATACCTACTGTTCCGACGACTCTTGCCGAAACCGGCACTCCTGTGAGAGAAGTCCATAGCGGAACGAGGTTATAGAAAACGAGCAGTATAAATAATTCAAGAATTCTCATAAATATAAAAAGTAAGGACTGTTGCACCAATGTACAACAGTCCTGAAGTTATTAGTAGTTCTGATTAGAATCTGCGTTAAAGAACTGATTGCTGCTTTCTGTATAGTAATCGTTAGGTTCGAGGGACATAAAGTCGTCGTCCTCCATATCAGGAAGCCTTGCTCCGCAGCGTCCGCAGAACTGGAAGCGCTCATTGACCTCAGCGTCGCACTTGGGGCAGATCTTATATCCGCGGATGCCGTTGAGTTCAAATCTCATTTTCTTTATTCTTCTGCGTCTTGTGTCGATATCATCGCAGAGCACTTTGAGGTTAGCGGGATCCTCGTTGGGGTTCTTATAATATTTCTTACCGATATCGGTAAATATCTCAACGATTCTCTCCTCCTCGTACAGTATCTTTCTCTTCAGATTATTAGCCTCAGAGATACTTTTGGTCTTATCGGTAATGCCCTTACTTGCGTCACCGATCTTATCGAGAAGACCCATGTTCATCACTCCTATAGAATATTGTGCCGCTCACGTACCGGACGAACGTGCTCTGTTGCAGATACAGTCCCCGATACATCTGCACCTATATTATACATTTTTTATAAAAAAATGTCAAGGGTTTTTACATTTATTCTACGTTTTTTTAAAAAATTAGCTAATAGATTTATGGAAAATACCCTATAGAAACCATTGCACAGATTTAATAGAAGTAGTTACATTTTCTCGATATCGTGTTCAGTAAGCTGAATAATACCGCCTTTTTCGAGGGCAGAAGCAGCGTTGTTATTATCGTCAACGCGGATAACGAAAGAGACCGACTTATCGGACTTTCCGAGGAAAGCGTAGAGGTACTCGATATTAACGTTATCAGCGCCGAGGATATCAAGAACGCGGCTAAGCTGACCTGGGGTATCGGGGATAGAAATAGCAACTATCTCAGTATCCGCGACGGCATACGAAGCCTTTCTGAGTATATCAGCAGCCTTATCGGTATCATTTGCTATCATTCTGAGGATGCCGAAATCCTTGGTATCGGCGATACTAAGAGCTCTGATATTGATATTATTCTCCTTGAGCAGCTTCATTACGCCGGTAAGCTGATTTGGTTTATTATCTAAAAATACTGAGATCTGTCTTACATTTGCCATTGAAGTTCCTCCTTGAAGATAGAATTATAAAGAACGATCAAAGCTCCTCATACATAACGAGAGCGGAGAAGTCCTCGCAGAACTCGTTAACGTGGGTCTGAGCGTCGTGGCAGAGACCTGCCGCAGTGCTGTACTTGATGTCGATAACCTTTACAGTAGCGATAAACTCATTGATATCGCTTTCAAAGTTAGAGAATTTTTCATATTTCTCCTGAGCGGGCTGGAAGCTTGTTGAAAAAAGTTTGATTTTCATGATAATTTCTCCTTTAATGTTGAATTTATTAAAATATAAAAATTTTAATCGTATTAGTTACTGCTTAGCAGGGTTGTCGTGAAGTTTTCTCTTATCAATAACTCTTACCGCCTTACCTTCGCTTCTTGCGATAGACTTAGGTGAAACGAGGTGAACCTTCGGGTTAATGCCGAGCATAGTCTTGATAGCGGTAGCGAGAGCGCGTTCCTGATCCTGCATATCCTTGACCTTATCCGAGAACTGTTCCGGCTTCATTTCTACGCTGATATCGAGGGTATCGCTGTTATTAACGCGGTCGACCTCGATGATGTAGTTAGGTGCATAGCCCTCAGCGATGAGAACGGTCTCGATCTGACTCGGGAACACGTTAACGCCGCGAATAATCATCATATCGTCACTTCTGCCCATAGGCTTAGCCATTTTCACGAGGGTACGTCCGCACGAGCATTTTTTTCTGCTGAGCACGCAGAGATCGCGGGTACGATATCTGAGAAGCGGGAAAGCTTCCTTAGTGATACTGGTGAAAACGAGTTCGCCGACCTCACCTTCAGGGAGAACTTCGCCGGTATCGGGGTCGATTATCTCAGCGATGAAGTTATCCTCATTTATATGCATACCGGACTGTTCCGAGCACTCGAAAGCAACACCGGGGCCGCTTGATTCAGTCAGACCATATATATCGAAAGCCTTGATACCGAGTGATTTCTCGATAGACTTGCGCATTTCCTCAGTCCACGGTTCAGCGCCGAAGATACCGGCTTTGAGCTTGAGGTCATCGGGATCGAGTCCCATTTCCTCGACAGTTTCGCCGAGGTAAGCGGCATAGGAAGGAGTACAGCAGAGGATAGTGGTACCGAGGTCCTGCATAAACTGTATCTGACGCTCAGTATTTCCCGAAGACATGGGAAGAGTGAGACATCCGACCTTATGTGAACCGCCGTGCAGACCGGCACCGCCTGTGAAGAGACCGTAGCCGTAAGCGACCTGAAGAACGTCCTCATTAGTACCGCCAGCGGCAGTGATAGCTCTTGCTACGCAGTCCTCCCACATATCGACATCATTCTGGGTATAGAAAGCGACAACGCGCTTTCCTGTAGTACCGCTTGTTGAGTGGATACGAACGCACTCGCTGAGCGGTTTAGCAAGCAGTCCATATGGATAAGCCTCACGGAGGTCAGCCTTGCTGAGAAAAGGTAACTTATGCAGATCGTCTGTTCCCTTGATGTCCTCGGGCTTAACGCCTTTTTCGTCCATAAGATCGCGGTAATATTTAACGTTATCGTAAACGTGTTTTACCTGAGCGACAAGACGTTCGTCCTGAAGCTTTTTCATGTCCTCCCGGGACATAGTTTCGATCTCTTTGTTCCAATATCTTTCCATTGGACTTCTACTCCTTACTGATTGTTTTTATGTAAACCAGCGCCATTGCTGATTTTTGATTGGTATATTCAGAATAATTGCTTACGCGTAAATATTTCTCGCCATTAAAGCAACGAGAAAGATCGTATGCTTACCGGATCAACTTTCAATCCACAGATACCTTATATCGGCGGAATTGATCAGACTGATTCAGCATTAAGACCGAGCTCAAAAGCCTTCTTATTGAGTTCGAGGAACTTAGCAGGCACACACTGTTCAATAGCCTTCTGCCATAGCTCCATAGGGTAATCCATACGAGCGGCGAGAACACCCATAAGAACGACATTTGAAGCCTTGGAAGTACCAGCCTGCTCCGCAAGAGCGAGGGCGTCAACAGCTACGAGGTCAGCGCCGGCAGCTCTGAGTTTTTCCACGAGATTCTCGGGGTACTGAGCCGCACCGGTGATAACGGGCATAGGGTCAATCTGCTGAGTTGAAGTAATGAGATGACCGCCTTTTTTGAGGTAAGGCAGGCAGCGTGCAGCTTCGAGCAGCTCAAACGAGATAACAGCGTCAGCCTCGCCCTTTTCGATAACGGGAGAGTACACCTTGTCGCCGTACTTAACATAGGTAACAACGGAGCCGCCGCGCTGAGACATACCGTGAACCTCGCTGACCTTAACGTCATAACCCTGTGCGAGAAGCACATTTCCTATCAATCTTGAAGCCAGCAGTGAACCCTGTCCGCCAACGCCGACTATCATCATAGATTTAGTTTCCATTATATTACTCCTTTGAAGTTGATGTCAATTTAAATCGAGAAGTTCGAGGTCGCCGTCGACGAAACCGATAGCCGCACCTTCAAAGCTTCTGAGAATTCTGCCGTATTTGCCTGTTCTGAAATATTCTTCGACCATTTCCTTAAAGAGGTCCTGAGCGTGTTTCCAGCCTGTATCATCCTCATCAGAGGTATCGACGATGAAGACATTTTCTTCACTGCTCCACACCATATCGCAAGCCCATTCGCCGCTGACATCATCGGGGTCGAAAACACCGGCAGCAGCTATCTGAGCGGAATATAGGTTTTCCTCTTCAGATTCTGCATAAAGGTTAAAGCAAATAGCCTTAGTAGAATCGGGCAGTTCATTAATTTCAAGGAGGTCATCCAGCCAGCGGCTGAATTCCTCATAAATATTCATTTGCAACATATAAATGCTCCTGTAGTGATAATATCTGCTATTTAAGACAAGCTGAACAAGACCCACCTTATTCGATAGCGCCTATCTTGCACTGTTCCTTGCAGATGCCGCAGCCGACGCACTGAGTATGGTCGATAACAGCCTTACCGTCTCTCATTGAGATAGCGGGACATCCGAGCTTCATGCACATCTTGCATCCCACGCACTTATCAGTATTAACCTTGAAAGGCGGATTATGCTTAACGTATTTGAGCAGAGCACAGGGACGGCGTGAGATAATAACGGATGCCTCATCAGCAGCGAGTTCCTCCTTGATAGCAGCCTCAGTCTCAGCGAGCTTGTAGGGGTCAGTAACGCGAACACGCTTGATACCGATAGCCTTGCAGAGTTCCTCAAGATTAACAGCGGCAGCGGGGTCGCCCTTGAGGTTTTTACCGGTAGTAGGGTTCTGCTGATGACCTGTCATACCTGTGATAGAGTTATCGAGGATGATAACAGTAGAATTCGAGTTATTGTAAGCGATATTAACGAGACCGGTCATACCGCTGTGCATGAATGTAGAATCGCCGATAACAGCAACGGTCTTGTGTTCAGACTCAGCACCGCGAGCCTTATTGAAGCCGTGAAGGCCTGAGATAGAAGCGCCCATGCAGATAGTAGTATCAATAGCATTAAGAGGAGCAGCAGCACCGAGGGTATAGCAGCCGATATCGCCTGAAACGGTCACGCCGAGCTTTTTGAGGCAGTAGAAGAGACCGCGGTGAGGACATCCTGCACACATAACAGGCGGACGGATCGGGATATTCTCGTCGAGAGCAGCGAAGTCTTTTTTCTCACCGAGGAGCTTCTCAGCTATAACAGACTGCGGAAGTTCGCCGATATATCCGAAAATTTCCTTGCCCTTGACGTTGTTCACACCGATATTGCGGCAATGTTCCTCAATGATACCGTCAAGCTCTTCGATAACATATATCTGCTCATACTTAGCAGCGAAGTCCTGAATGAGCTTAACAGGGAGAGGATTTACCATACCAAGTTTGAGAACAGAAGCCTTCTCACCGAGAGCTTCCTTAACGTACTGATAAGCTGCACCGTTAGTAATAACGCCGAATTCAGCCTTATCTGAAATTTCAACTCTGTTGAGCGGAGAAGTCTCAGCGTATTCGATGAGCTTTTTAGTACGCTCCTCAACGAAAACGTGTCTGCCCTTAGCATAAGCAGGCATCATAACGAATTTCTGCGGAGTTTTTTCGTAAGGTCTGAGTTCAAGCTCCTGACGGTCTTCCATTTCGACGATGCTCTGTGAATGAGCAACACGAGTAGACATTCTAACTATAAACGGAGCGTCATACTGCTCAGAAAGCTCAAAAGCGAGTTTGACGAATTCCTTGCACTCTGTAGAATCAGAGGGTTCGAGCATAGGCACCTTAGAAGCGATAGCGTGGTGACGGCTATCCTGCTCATTCTGTGAAGAATGCATACCCTGGTCGTCAGCAACAGCGATTACCATACCGGCGTTAACACCGGTATATCCGGCAGTATAGAGGGGGTCAGCAGCAACGTTGAGACCAACGTGCTTCATTCCGCAGAAGCTTCTCGCACCCGCAATAGAAGCGCCGAGAGCAGTTTCCATAGCAACCTTCTCATTAGGTGCCCACTCAGCGTAGACCTCGTCGTATTTAGCGACTTCCTCAGTTATCTCAGTAGAAGGAGTTCCGGGATAGCTTGATACTATCTTACATCCCGCTTCGTAGAGACCTCTTGCGAAAGCCTCGTTTCCAAGCATAAGTTTTTTCATTATTATGTATTTCCTTTCATGTTATTTATCGTAAAAGTAATATTAAATTCTGCACGGCTTTAAACATAATTTGCTTGACAATTTATGTTAGCCAGTCTGCGAATTTTACCTGTTATTCATAACAGTTGAACTCAGCCACTCTGCAACTCCGTCACCGTCGTTACAGCCGATGACAATATCCGCGGCAGCTTTTAGTTCATCTTTGGCATTACCGACCGCTATTTTCACGTCAGCCGCCTCAAACATACTCAAATCATTGAGATTATCGCCGAATGCAACTACCTCGTCAAAACCGAATTCTTCGCGCAGGAACTTTATTCCGTTGAATTTTGAAGCCTTCGCCGAGAAAACTTCAAGGTACCATTCACCGTTGTAAACGTCGAGATAGAACGCATAATCTACACCTTCTATCTTTTCAACTGCACATTTCACCGGATAAAGTACATCATGCGGACCGGTAGTCGTATAGTAGATGGCATCACCGTTTGCGTGGTCTGCAAGCCGGTCCACCTGTACAAACGGCTTCTTATAGTCGTTTTTCCGCGATTCTGCAAAGCTTCGCATCACTTTCGTGTTCAGCTCGGAATAGTAGCAGACAAGCGTCTCGTCCTCAAGTTTATACATGAAGCATCGCACATTATTCCGCTCAAATGCCTTCAATACCTCCGCTGACGCTTCAACAGGTATGAACTCAGTTTTAAGGTAACGCTTATTTCTGATATCGTAAATGCTGACCCCGTTCATGAGTATGCACGGGACATTGATATCAAGCCTGCCGGTTATCGGTATCGCTGAATATATCGACCTTGCAGTCGCAAATGTGAAGTATTCTCCCTTAGCGGTAAGCGCATTTATCACTTCAGCAGTATGTTCCGTTATCTCGGGTGCGGGACTCAGCAGAGTTCCGTCAAGGTCAGAAACATAAAGCGTTTTTTTCATAAATAAACCTCCGCTGGATGTAGATTCACACATTAATTATATCACATTTGAATACAAAATGAAAGCACATATTTAACTACACTCCGATATTCGTTGAATTTCACGAATTTTCAAGTCGTTTCATGTGTATACTGCCTAAATCAACGACATTTTTTTACAAAATGCATCATTGCAGTTTCAATAAAAATATGTTGAAAACTCGGTTGAAACAGTTGAAAACAACGAATTGCAAATATCCTATTGACTTGCTTTTCAAGACGTTGTATAATAATTTCCGGCAGATGTGTCTGCCATATTTTGAAGAGTAAAAGCGAGTTCGTTAAGTGCCTGCCGAACGGGGAGTTGTCGGTGGGACGAAGGCATACTGCCGCGGTTCGCGCTTTGCATCCCGCTTCATAGGACAACTTAAGAGGTTTTACCCTCCTTTCCTTGTCGTATGATGTGGAAAAGGAGGATTTTTTTATGTACACAACTCAAAGTCAAAACACACCCATCAACAATCTGAAACTGTTCGGAAACATCCGCGTGCTCATCATCGCCGGTCTTTTTATCGCTATGAGCAGCGTTTTCGGCAAACTCCTCGCCTTTGACGTTACCCCATTCATCAGAATCAGTATCGAGAATCTGCCCATTCTTATGGCAGGAATTTTCTTCGGACCGTTCGTCGGCGGTGCTGTAGGACTCGGTGCTGACCTTCTCGGATGCGCCCTCAAAGGCTACACTGTCGCTCCGTTGATTACTCTCGGATTCATCGGAGTTGGCGTGATATCGGGTCTTATCTCTATGAAGCTCAAGTCCGATAAGCCTTTCAGCCTCGCACTTTCTGTATTCGTCCCCCACATCATCTGCTCTATGCTTATCAAGTCGTTCGGTCTCCACGTTCTCTACGGTACCCCAATTCAGGCACTTGTGTGGCGTATCCCCACTTATCTCGTCATAGCCGCTTTTGAGTTCACAGTCATCTTCCTGCTCACAAGAAACAAGGCTTTCTCTCAGCAGCTCAACAAAATGTGCAGCAGATGAATTACACAGAATCTACCAATTACCTGAAAATCGCCGCAGGACGAGGCAGCAGACTCGGTCTTGAACGTATCTCCGAACTCTGCGCTCTGCTTGGTGACCCTCAGGATAAAGTCAGGATAATCCATATCGCCGGAACAAACGGCAAAGGTTCGTTTTCGGCTATGCTCAGCCAGATTCTTAAAGCCGCCGGATACAAAGTCGGAAGCTTTTCTTCCCCTGCCCTCACCGGTGTCAACGACAGTTTCCGTATCGACTGCCGCGAAATCTCCGACGATTCGTTCGCTAAGGTCATGTCTGAAGTCGTTCCCGTGTGCGAGTCTATGGACGACAAGCCAACAGAATTTGAGGTGCTCACTGCGGCGGCTTACCAGCTTTTCTGCGACGAAAACTGCGATATCGCTATCGTCGAGTGCGGAATGGGCGGTGATACCGATTCGACAAATGTCGTAAATTCGCCGGTTCTCTCCGTTATTACTAATGTCGCCCTTGACCATATGTCTTTCCTCGGCAACACTGTCGGCGAAATCGCTTCACACAAGGCTGGAATCATCAAGTCCGACAGACCCATTCTCTACGGCGGAAACGATTCCGACGCTTTCGACGTTATCGCTAATGCTGTAATAGAAAAAAACGCTCACCTCACTGTGACCGATACCTCACGCATTTCTGATGTGAAGACCGGTATCTCGGGTACAAGCTTCGTCTTCGACGGCTTCGGCAAGGTCACTGTGCCGCTGTCAGGAACATATCAGGTCATTAATACCGCAAACGTCCTTACGGCTGTTGAAATTCTCAGGCACGAGGGTCTCGATATACCCGAAAATGCCGTACACAGCGGTCTCGCGTCTGCTAAGTGGCACGGCAGATTTGAACTCATGCACACTGACCCTACTGTAATTTTTGACGGTGCTCACAATCCCGACGGTATCGCTCAGGCGGCAGAAAGTATCAAAAGATGTCTCGGCGGCGGAAAAGTTGTCATGCTTATAGGTGTAATGGCTGATAAAGACTACGCTCTCTATCCCGAAATGCTCGGACAGTTCATCGACTGCGTTTTTACCGTAAAACCTGATAATCCACGCGCCCTCGACTGCGAAAAGCTCGCGGAAGTTTTCTCCGGTAAAAGTCTCACTGCCACTGCTTGTCCCGACCTCGCTGACGGCGTAAAGTCCGCATATAACTGCGCTAAATCGCGGAATCTGCCTCTGCTTGCACTCGGCTCTTTATATATGTATAACCAGTTCAGCACCGCGCTGTACAGTATTATAAAAAAAGACTGCTGTTGAAATCAGCAGTCTCAGCTTGTAGAAAAAACTGGATTTGAAGCAAATTTTTTCGGGCGAACAGTGTTCGCCCCTACACATACAAACGTAAAATAGATAAATTGTAGGGGCGCACATTGTGCGCCCGTGTTGCTTCAATATGAAATTGGACTTTTTTGACACTCCTGGACTGCTGTTGAAATCAGCAGTCTTTTTGTTATGCGCGATTTCACTCACGTTTGTCTTCAGTTGCCGATTCTCCGGCTGTTTCTTCAATCAGCTCAGTCTTTGTCACTCGGCACAGCTCTACACGGTGATGGTGCATTTCAACTACGTCAATTATAAGCCCGTCACATTCAAGCCTCAGTGTTGCGCCGTCCTTTGGTATCTCACCAAGCTCTGCTATGACGTAGCCGCCGAATGTGTCAAATTTGTCAGCCGGAAGCACTATTTCAAGCTCCTCGCAGACATCGCTCAGCGGCGTGATTCCCGGTATATTCCACTGATTATCACCAATCTGCTCAAACTCTGCTGTCTTCTCGTCAAGCTCATCGTCATCAAAGTCGCCGACAAGCTCCTCTACAAGGTCTGTTACCGTGATTATTCCTGTCATTCCGCCGTATTCGTCAACAACGACTGCAAAGTGGTCTGCACCCTTTTTCTTCATCTGTGCAAACAAACTGTCAGCTTTCATGGTCTCATGCACAAAGTACGGCTCTCGCACCGCTTTTTTCATTATATTCTCACGGCTCTTGTCGTCAAGACGGAAATAGTCCTTTGCGTTGAGGATTCCTATTACGTTGTCTACACTGTCGCCGCATATCGGGAATACAGAGTGACGGGTACGGTGGATAGTTTCCTCCCACGTCTCTATAGGGTCACTGCTCCACAGCACGGAAACGTCTGTACGGTGTGTGCAGACCTGCTCGGCTGTCATGTCGTCAAATGCGAATACATTCTTGATAATGCGGTTTTCGTCCTCGTCGATAGTCCCCTTTTCGGCTCCGGCATCGGACATCATCATTATCTCTTCCTCGGTCACGGTATCTTCCTCTTTTTCGGGGTCAATACCAAAAATTCGCAGTATTGCGTTTGTTGATACGTTAAGTATCCACACCGGCAATCCCAGTATCGTCTGCACAAATCCAATCAGACCCGCCATTTTCAGTGCCATGGGCTCAGCATATTTCATCGCCGCACGCTTGGGTACAAGTTCACCAAATACAAGCGTCAGATATGAGAGTATCAGCGTTACAAGTACTACTGATACCGGTCTCAGTATGTCAGCCGAAATCCCTACACCCGTTTTGAGTATGAGAGTCGTCAGCCGCTCTGAAAAATTGTCAGCCGCAAATGCCGCTCCTATAAAACCGGAAAGCGTTATCGCTACCTGTATCGTCGCGAGAAAACGTGCAGGCTGGTCGGTGAGCTTTTTCAGCTTTACCGCACCTTTGTTGCCGCTTGATGCCAGTTTTTCAAGTTTTGTATCGTTTATTGAAATGACCGCTATCTCAGCACAAGCAAAAAATGCATTGAGTGCGATCAGTACTATTTGCAGAATTATCTGCCCTAACATATTATACCTCCGTTATTTTTTATTTTATGCACGAAAAGGCATAGCCTAACATCTCAGTAAATGACGCAGACCATGCCTTGATTTTTTATTTATAACGAAGATATCACGGTTACACCCGTCAGGGGTACTGTCCATTAAGTTTCTCACCTCATTTTTAGTTTTTTATATATTATATCGCATCAGTGCTGTATTGTCAAGTCTTTTTTTCTAATCATGGCAATACTTATATATTTAGACAAGACCGGTTTTCACAGAATTTTCAGGCTCTCCCCTGTTTACAAAAGCCGAAAAATATGTTATTATTTATAAAAAAGATATCGGAGGCTGAAATGAGTCCAAAATCTAATAATAGTGTGATTTTTAAGGTTTTAGCGCTGTTTGAGGCGCTTATCATTTTTGTAATGGGTATTTTCCTCGTCTGGTTCGTGTTTATTCACGACGGCGGCAATAATGCCGCTGTTACTGTCGCTGAAAAGGACCCGCAGGTCCGCACCCGCGCTGTCATCGAAAAGGAAGAGTCATTCTATCAGCTCGACGGCAAAAAAATCCTCATGCACGACAGTTCGCTCGGCGAAACTTTTGTCCCGGTTTATGGCGATGTACCCGCAAGTGACATTGATACTGCCAACATAGTCAGCCGTAACGGCTACTCATTCTATACGCAGAACGGTGAAATATCCTCACGCGCAGGTGTTGATGTTTCTGAACATCAGGGCGATATCGACTGGAACAAGGTCAAGTCCGCCGGAATCGACTTCGCTATGATACGTGTTGGCTACCGCACCTATGGCGGCGGTGTAATTACCATAGACGAAAAATTTGAGGACAACATCAAGGGCGCTATTGCCGCAGGTATTGATACCGGTGTATACTTCTTCTCTCAGGCTACCTCCGCCGACGAGGCTATCGAAGAGGCTGACGCGGTCCTCGATTCTATTGAAAAGTACGATATCAAGTACCCCGTCGTTTACGACTGGGAGCTGATTTACGACGATAATGCCCGTACCGATGACATCAGTGTTGACACTCTCGCCGACTGCTGTGTATCATTCTGCGAGAGAGTCAAGTCTGCCGGCTATACTCCCATGATTTATCAGAACAAGACCACTTCAATGCGTAAGCTCGACCTCCCTCGCGTCAAAGATTACGACTTCTGGCTCGCTGAATATGACTCTGAACCTACATATTACTATAATTTCGACATCTGGCAGTATTCAAGCTCCGGAACTGTTCCCGGTATCAGCGGAAGAGTCGACATGAACTTATGCTTCAAAGACTACTCAAACTGAATCAACATATAGCTATGGGCGGATAAAGTGGGTCTCTTTAGCAATTTCCGCTAAGGGAGGCACACTGATCTCCGCCCTTGAACATACAAAAAAGGACTGTACTTTCGTACAGTCCTTCGCTTTTGTAAGTAATTTGATTACTTGAGCTCGATTGTAGCGCCAGCCTCTTCAAACTTAGCCTTGATCTCGTTAGCCTCTGCCTCAGAAACACCCTCCTTGAGTGCCTTAGGAGCAGACTCAACTACCTCCTTAGCTTCCTTAAGACCGAGACCGAGAACTTCCTTAGCAACCTTGATAACTGCCATCTTAGCGTCACCGAAGGATGTAAGAACTACGTCGAACTCTGTCTTAGCAGCTTCGCCGCCAGCAGCGCCGCCTGCAGCAGGAGCAGCAGCAACCATTGCTGTTACGCCGAATTCCTCCTGGATTGCGTCTACGAGCTCAGAAAGCTCGAGAACAGAAAGAGTCTTGATATCTTCAACAAATTTTGTGATCTTCTCTGAAGCCATGATAATAATCTCCTTTAATTAAATTTGCCGTTTTACGGCTGTTAAGTTAAGCTGCGTAATAATAATTACCGAAATCAGGCAGCTTCTTCTGACTTCTTGTCTGCAACTGCCTTGAGGATAGCTGCAAGATTCTGCATGGGACCCTGGAGAGAGCCAACCAGCTGTGCAAGGAGTACGTCCTTTGAAGGGATCTTGGAAAGAGCGAGAACTCCTGCCTGATCGTAAACTTCACCTTCAACGTAACCTGCCTTAAGTGTGAACTTCTCATCGCCTGCTGCCTCAGCAAACTTACCGAGGATACGAGCGGGAGCAGTCTGGTCGTCGTTTGAGAGAGCGATAGCGGTTGTACCGTTGAGTGCCTCCTCAAAACCTTCGATACCAACATTCTTGAATGCACGGAGAAGCATTGTGTTCTTCTCTACGAAGTAGTTAACGCCTGCCTCACGGAGCTCTTTTCTGAGCTTTGTATCTTCCTCAACTGTGATACCCTTGTAGTCAACGAGTACGCCTGCTACTGAGTTCTTGAGGAGTTCTGTGAGCTGTTCAACCTTTGCCTTCTTTGCTTCGAGAACTGCATTACTTGGCATTGTGTATTCACCTCCGAATAATTTGTTATCGTATTCAGAGTGCAATAAAAAAGTCCTTTGCCGACAGCTCGGAAAAGGACATGATAATTCTATCATTTGCAATTCCTCGGCGGGACTTACGGATAAACCTGCCAGCTGTCTTTAGAATACGATATTCACTGTGTATCACACAGCTTTAATATTATACTACATATTTTTTGGTTTGTCAAGGGGTTTCTGAAATTTTTTCAAAAAAACAGAGCAGATACTTTCGTATCTGCTCTGTGGTGCGAGTAATGGGACTTGAACCCATACGTCTCTCGACACACGCCCCTCAAACGTGCCTGTCTGCCTATTCCAGCACACTCGCATCTTTTATTCGTTTCAGTCTCACCTGACTGCTTTAATATTATATCAGATATCCGTGCACTTGTCAAGCGTTTTTTGAAATTTTTTCAAAAAAATTTTTGTAGTGTCCAAAAGCGCCTGTATTACGTCGTTTGTCAGCAGAATTTTTTCGCATCATTGTGAATAAGACCTCAGTTTCTTCCAACTGAGGTCTTTCGGAAGTCTCTTATTTTTTCTCGGACTCTTTTTCAGCCGCAGGTATCTGTGCTACAGAGCAGCCTGCAAGTGTCCAGAATATCGGTGAAAATGCCGTATTACTGCACGCTATGAAGAATATAAGCACTCCTCCGACTGTTAATATGTATATGCATTTTCTTGTCCAGTCACCTTTTTTCGCGTTTCTGAAGCCGACAAAAAGTACCGGCAGAAGTACCGCAACAAGTGCAATAAGCGACGGTATTCCGCGTGTTGCCGCTGTATACAGGTACTCATTATATACCTTGTCAAAAGTTCCCGTGTTCTGCATTACAACCTCTTCTATAGATGCATTATCGTCTTGTTCCAACTCGCCGAATGTATAAAGCTGAGGAAATACAAGTTCGTCAGGACCCGTTCCTGTAAGCGGATTCTTCGATACTATATTCGCGGCCTTACGGTTGAGCGTGTAGTATACATCATAGGTATCGTCAAGGTCCACCTTTGTACTGTCAGGGGCACCCGATGAGGAAAGTCTGTAGTACGAATCAGCAAACCATAAAATACGTCCGTCATAAAGGCGGTAGCTTTTCAAAGTGCCTATCATTCCGGCATTCACTATCATTACAGCCGCTACAGCCGGTACTATCACTGCTAACGCTGAAAGCAGATTTGCCTTATTCGACTTTGTAACAAATACTATCACGATTGCGGCTATAATTGCAAATACCGCTCCGCATATACCTATTAAAGAGTATGTAAACATCATAACAAACGAAAAAATACACGCCGAGACAATATATACAACTTTGTGAACAGTTTTTTCAGCACAGATGAACGCTGCAAGTGCTGCTATCAGTGACAGTGTCAGCGTCATCGCAAGGAAAAGCGGCGACTGTGAAAGTCCCGACGCTGCATTTGCCTGAATATCAAATGCTATCATGCGGAAGTGACTTATTTTTCCTGTGAAGACCTGAATCAGTCCGAACAGCGAATTAAGCAGTCCGACTCCGACAAGTCCCTTTATAACCGTACCAAACACATTTCCGCGGCGGAGTGTCGCTGCCGTCACAAAGAAGCAGCCGTAAAACGCTATCGCAAGCAGTCCTTCTCCTCTGCCGTTGTAACCATAAAATGCTATGCCTTTGTCGTATGAGTTGATGAGTGATATCACTCCCCATATCAGCATCGCGCCAAATGCACACACCGGAAGCACTAACTTTCCGCTGACGTATTTTTTCATCAGCGCTATGATAGCAATTATCATACATACTACTCCCGACAGCGCAAGTCCGGCAGCGGATAATATGTAGAGTCCGCTATCGTGCGCTATGACCGGTATCGCTGTTGCGACAGACGTCGTGAACAGTGCCGAAAGCATTCCGAATGATGCCATTTTTGCGTATTTCTCTTCTGTCAGATTCAGAATGAAATTTGAACTCTCGCTTGAATTGAAAAGCTGTTTAGCCATGACAGTACCTTTCTTTCATGTAGAATAAAACAAAGCTGCGGACGAACGGCGTCCGCAGCTGATCGCTTATTTAGCGTAGTCAGTAACTCTGCTCTCACGAATGAGATTGACCTTGATCTGACCCGGATAATCCATTTCATTTTCGATCTGCTGTGCGATTTGTCTTGCAACAAGAACCATCTTCTCGTCGTTGATAACTTCAGGAACAACCATGATCCTGACTTCACGTCCTGCCTGAACTGCAAAGCATTTTTCAACGCCCTCATAAGAAGTGCAGATCTCCTCAAGCTTCTGAAGTCGCTTGATGTAGCTTTCGTAGTTCTCGCTTCTTGCAGCAGGTCTTGCAGCAGAGATAGCGTCAGCAGCCTGTACAATGCAGGCAATGACAGTTTTCGGCTCAACATCGTTATGATGTGCCTCAACAGCGTGGATAACCACGGGACTTTCGTTGTATTTCTTACATACATCTACACCGATCTGAACGTGTGAACCTTCGATCTCGGAAGTAAGTGCCTTACCGATATCGTGGAGAAGTCCTGCACGTCTTGCAACGTTAGCGTCAACACCGAGTTCGGAAGCAAGAACTCCGCAGAGCTTTGCAACTTCGATCGAGTGATCCAGAACGTTCTGTCTGTAGCTTGTACGGTATTTGAGACGGCCGAGGAGCTTGATGAGCTCGTGATTGAGACCGTGTACGTTAGTCTCGATGACTGCTCTCTCTCCTTCCTGCTTGATGCGGTACTCTACCTCACGGCGAGCCTTATCGACCATTTCCTCAATGCGTGTCGGGTGGATACGTCCGTCAGCGATAAGCTTTTCGAGCGCGATCCTTGCGACCTCACGGCGGATCTGATCAAAACATGAAAGTGTGATAGCCTCAGGTGTATCGTCGATGATGAGGTCAACACCTGTGAGTGTTTCGAGGGTACGGATATTTCTTCCTTCCCTTCCGATGATTCTGCCCTTCATTTCATCATTTGGCAGCGGTACAACCGAAACTGCGGCTTCCGAAACCTGATCTGCGGCTACCTTTGCGATAGCGAGTGATATGTAGCTTCTTGCCTTCTCGTTGCACTCGTCCTTGAGGAGCTGCTCGTAAGCCTGTATCTTTACAGCCTTTTCGTGCACGAGGTCGTCCTCGAGTGTGCTGAGGATATACTCCTTAGCCTGATCCTTGGTGAATTCCGAGATCCTCTCGAGAATGTCCATCTGAGACTTCTTTATCTGCTCAGCTTCCTTGAGCTTTTCATCGGCACTCTTTATCCTCTGGTTGAGAGTGTCCTCTTTTTTCTCAAGGTTATCGGTTTTCTTATCGAGATTTTCCTCTTTCTGCTGCATACGTCTTTCCTGACGGGACAGCTCTGCTCTGCGGTCCTTGATTTCCTTATCCGCCTCACTGCGGAGTTTATGGATCTCATCCTTTGCCTCGATGAGGGCGCTTTTCTTTTTATTATCCGCGTCCTTTTCTGCATCTTCAACTATACGTGCAGCCTGCTGCTCAGCTGAGCCGACCATAGTTTCTGCATCACGTTTACGCTGTTCGATACCGGCTGTTACACCTTTTTTGTAAAAAAGTGCGTATCCGACACCCACACCCACAGCCAATGCGGCAACGATGAGTACAATTGCGATAATAGGATCCATACAGTGCATTACCTCCTTTTCGTAAAATATAGTTTGTATCATAAAACTTAAATTACTACTTCCGGCGGTAAATGCCGCATTATTTTATTCATTTGTAAAATATATTGATAAAAGTTCCCCAAGGGGAAATTCCCGAAATATTGGACTTTTCGTCCGTTATTTGTTCATATATCACATTTTCCGCGGCACGGTCCTTTATACCCATCCGGCGGAATGATTTAAAACAAAGCTGCAATTACTGCCAAAAAGTAATATTTCTGCAAATAAATACAACATAATTATTATACTCTTTTTTTAAGCTGATGTCAATAGAGTTATTCGCATTTAATGCCGCTTGTCTTAAAAAAATCATAAAACATATCTGCTATATCCTTTTTTTCTGTACGGAAAGGGGTTTTTCTGAAAAAATGGTTGAATTTTTCAGCGGTATATGTTATACTATTAAGAGTATTGTTTTTTCGTAAATATTTTTCAAAATTTTTTACAGTCAGGAGTAATGTTATGTTAAATACAGATCTGTTTGTTACACTCTCTCAGGCAGAGGTCGAAAATACTAACCTTTTCCCCTTTCCTTTCGGTATGCATATCACTTTCGCTGTGATATCGCTCCTGTTCTTTGTTTACCGCTTCTTTACCGATAAAAAGCCGTTTCAGATTATTTTAGCTATAGCTATCCCCTTCTCTCTCACCCTCTGGGCTTCAGAGAGCAGAACATGGTTCTATATCGTCGGCGCTATTGAACTCGTTCTCATTCTCGCCGCCTTCGTCTCAACTTTCTTCTTCAAGAATAAACCCGAGACAACGCAGACTGCTTCCGCTGAAAATAACACAGCTGAGGCTTCCGCTGATTCCGACGACGCAAGTGAGGAATAAACCATGAAGATTGCAGTTCTTGACTGGTACACTGTAAGCGTAAGCGGCGATATCTCCACTGAACAGCTTGAACAGTTCGGTGACGTTAACGTCATCTCCCTCACTAAACCCGAGGAAACTGCCGCTAATATCGGTGACGCTGATATCGTCCTATGCAATAAGGTACTTATTAATAAAGAGGTTATCGACAGCTGTCCGAATTTAAAGTATGTCGGACTCTTCGCTACAGGCTATAACAATGTCGATGTCGCTTATGCCGCCGAAAAAGGCATCACTGTCTGCAATGCCGGTCAGTATTCTACTAATGCCGTCGCTCAGCAGGTTTTCGCTTACATTCTCGACCGCTACAGCCGTATACGCGATTACGATAACGCTGTCAAAGCCGGCGAATGGGAGCGTTCTCCCGCTTTCTCCTATTTCCCGATACCTACGGCTGAACTCGCCGGTCAGACTCTTGCAATTGTCGGCTACGGCTCTATCGGCAGACGTGTCGCCGAAATCGGTGCGGCTTTCGGTATGAATATCGTGGTAAGCACACGTACCAAACCCGCCGACTGCCCTTACGAGGTCACCGATATCCTCTCTGCCGCAAAAAAGGCTGACGTTATCACCTTCCACTGCCCTCTCACAGACAAGACTAAGGGTCTCGTCAACAGTGAGCTTCTCTCCGTAATGAAGCCTTCCGCTACCCTTATCAATACCTCGCGCGGTCCTGTCGTAAATGAGGCTGACCTCGCCTGTGCACTTAACACCGGCAAAATCTCTGCGGCTTATCTCGATGTTCTCGAAAAAGAACCAATGTCGCCCGATACGCCCCTTAAATCCGCTGAAAACTGCACCATTACCCCGCATACCGCATGGGCGGCTTTTGAAACAAGACGCAGGCTCGTAGATATCGTCTGCGACAATATTAATGCATGGATAAACGGTGCCCCCAAGAATAAAGTTAACTGAAAGAAGTTATTTAAATGAGGAATATTTCACAGAAAAAGAGAATAGTCATTAAGCTCGGAACGTCTACTCTCGCCCATAAAACCGGTAAACTCAATATCCGCCGCATGACCAAACTCGTCCGCGTTATCTCCGACCTGCATAATTCAGGCAGGGAGATAATTATGGTCTCATCAGGTGCTGTGGGTCTCGGTGCAGGCAAACTCGGTCTCCCCGAAAAGCCGAAGGAAACCAATATAAAGCAGGCTGTCGCCGCTATCGGTCAGTGCGAACTTATGCACGTTTACGACGATATGTTCGCCAAATACAGTGTCACTGTCGCTCAGATACTCCTTACAAAGGCTATCATCGACAACAAAAGCCACTGCGAGAATTTCAAGGTCGCTACTGAGGCACTCGTTAAAATGGGTGTTATCCCGATAGTTAACGAAAATGATACTATCGCTATAGACGAACTTGAACTCGAAATAGGCGAAAATGATTCGCTCTCAGCCCTCGTTGCTGAACTTTCCGGTGCCGACCTTCTGCTCATTCTTTCCGATATCGATGCGCTTTATACCGGTGACCCGCGCTCAAATCCCGATGCTGAACCTATCCGCGTTGTCGATAAGATAACACCTGAGATAGAAGCTATGGCTGGCGGTGCCGGTTCAAGTCTCGGCACAGGCGGTATGTCCACTAAGATAAATGCCGCTAAAATTGCCGCTGAAGCCGGTATCGACATGGTAATTATGAACGGCAGAGACCCGGAAAAACTCTACGACCTCTTTGAGGACAAGGAAATAGGTACTCTCTTCAAGGCTAATAAGTAATGTTACTAATAATGAGGTGATTTTATGAGTTATACTCAGGAACTCGGAATTAAGGCAAAAGCCGCTGAACCCGCTATCGCTGGTGCAGGCACAAAACAGAAAAATGACGCTCTTGCCGCTATATCTAAGGCTTTGATTGCCAATACTGCGCTCATCATCGCTGAAAATGAAAAGGATATCAAATTCGCTAAGGAAAACGGTATGTCTGAATCCAAACAGGACAGACTCCGTCTCGATGAGACCCGTATCGCCGGCATCGCTAAAGGTGTAGACGAAATTATCGCGCTCACTGACCCAATCGGTCAGGTCATCGACGGATGGACTCGTCCAAATGGTCTGAGAATCACTCGTACAAGAGTTCCGCTCGGTGTTATCGGTATTATCTACGAGTCGCGCCCGAATGTTACTGTTGATGCGGCTGCACTCTGTCTCAAATCCGGTAACGCGGTTATACTCAAAGGCGGTAAAGAAGCTATCAACTCCAATATCTGCCTTGCAAAGATAATGCGCGAAGCTATCGAAAGCGTTGGTCTCCCTGCTGATACCATTCAGGTCGTGGAGAATACCTCACGCGAAACTACCAACGAAATAATGAAGCTCAACGGCTACATCGACGTTCTTATCCCCCGCGGAAGCGCCGGTCTCATTCAGGCTGTCGTTAAAACCGCTACTATCCCTGTCATCGAAACAGGTGCCGGCAATTGCCACGTTTATGTTGACGCTTCTGCTGACCTCGGTATGGCTGTCAATATCACTGATAACGCTAAAACTCAGCGTCCATCAGTGTGCAACGCTATCGAAAGTCTCCTCGTCCACAAGGACATCGCCGCTGACTTCCTGCCGGCTATCGCTGAACGCTTCAAGTCGCACAATGTTAAGATATACGGCTGCGACAAAACTCGCGCTATCCTCGGTGACAGCGTCGAAAAGGCTACTGAGACAGAATATGCTACCGAGTTTAACGACTTCATCATCGCTGTGAAGGTCGTTGACAATATTGACGAAGCTATCGCTCACATCAGAAAATACAGCACTCGTCACTCTGAGTGTATCGTTACAAAGTCGCTCGATGCTGCTAATAAATTCCAGCACGAAGTTGATGCTGCGGCTGTTTATGTGAACGCTTCTACACGCTTTACAGACGGCGGAGAGTTCGGATTCGGAGCTGAGATAGGTATTTCTACTCAGAAACTCCATGCAAGAGGTCCTATGGGCATCTCTGAACTCACTACTGTAAAGTATCTTATCAGCGGAGACGGACAGATAAGATAACGTCCGCTGACTATAATTTCAGGAGGAAAGCATGGATATCAGAAAAGATATTGACGATATGCTGAATAACCTTAAAGGAAACGAAGAACCGGCAGTTCCGCATAGGAAAACTATACCTGCCGTCCATACACAGAAAGCTCCTGCTGACTCTATGTCAGTAGATGAACTGCTTGATTCGCTTGTTCATGAAAACGAGAATCGCGTTACTGAACCTGCGAAAGGCACTCAGTCAAAAACTCCCGAGCCTGAAAAGCCGAGGAAAAAGCGTATCGTCATCTCCGGAGAACTTCCGGATTATGAGGCGATAAGAGCTGCTTCACTCGAAAAAGACCGCTTAGAAGCTGAAAGAAAAGCTGCCGAAGAAGCCGAGAGACAGCGTATCGAGGCTGAGAAAAAGGCTGCCGAGGAAGCCGAGAGACAGCGTATCGAGGCTGAGAGAAAGGCTGCTGAGGAAGCTGAGAGACAGCGTATCGAGGCTGAGAGAAAGGCTGCCGAGGAAGCCGAGAGACAGCGTATCGAGGCTGAGAGAAAGGCTGCCGAGGAAGCCGAGAGACAGCGTATCGAGGCTGAGAGAATAGCTGCCGAGGAAGCCGAGAGACAGCGTATCGAGGCTGAGAGAAAGGCTGCAGAAGAAGCCGAGAGACAGCGTATTGAGGCTGAGAGAAGGGCTGCCGAAGAGGCTGAGAGACAGCGTATCGAGGCTGAGAGAATAGCTGCCGAAGAAGCCGAGAGACAGCGTATCGAGGCTGAGAGAAAGGCTGCTGAAGAAGCCGAGAGACAGCGTATCGAGGCTGAGAGAATAGCTGCCGAAGAAGCCGAGAGACAGCGTATCGAAGAAGAAAATGCTGTCGATGAAACAGAGTCCTCTCCGGTCTCTTTTGAAGAGGAGATCAACGTTGTTTCATCGTCTACCGGTGAAAGAGAACTCTCTGTCGACGAACTCATGGAAGCTGCTATTGCCGCAGTTAAGGGTGAAACCGACCCCGTAGGCGATATGATCGATAATATCCGCGACGATGCTGAAAAAGCTATCGCTGATTTGGATAACGATAAGTCCGAGGAAGAAGTCAACGCTGATGATGCTGACAATGCTGAAGATGAACCGGCTGAGGAAAAAGAAGCTGAGTCCACCACTCCCAAAGGCAGAATAACCTCAACCCTTGAAAAAATTATGGCTGAGGACCCCGATGAAATCATCGAGGAACGCAGTGAAAAAGCCGAATCTGATGAACTCGCTGAACCTCCTTCCGGTAACTTCAAAAAGCGCCTTTATGCAGTACTTGGTGTCATTTTCGCCATTCTTGCCTGCATCGGTCTTGTAACCGTAATTTCCAAGAGTATAGGATTCTTCGGAAACTTTACTTCCGGCAATTCCAAAAAGGACGGCTTCGCTGACGTTATTTACCCGACCGTTATCATGGATATCGAGTCGTTCGACGACCCGTCTCAGCTTACTTCCGACCAGGTAATCACTGCGGCGATATGGTCAATGATTATGTCAGACGGAACTATGGACCAGTACGAAAAAACCTTCGACGTTGTTAAGGTTCCTGCCGTTGACGTTGAGTCATATGCTGTTAAGCTGTTCGGCGATAATCTGCCTGAGCTGACTCATACAACTGTCGGACCCGCTGAGTCCAGATTCTATTATAACGATGAGACTAAGTCTTACAACGTTCCTGTCACTCCCGTTACATTTACATATTCACCCGAGATAAAGTCAGTCACAAAGAACGGAAACGATTACACTCTTGTAGTCGATTACATCGACGAACTCCCTGAGTGGCTGCCTAAAACTTCATCAAAGTCGGTACAGTACACTCTCGTTGATACAAATGAAGGCTACACTATCAAGGCGATGAAGGTACTCTCGGAATCAAATAATATTTAATGCATAACAAAATGCGGACGACTACAGGTCGTCCGCATTTTTCTGTATATAGCACTTATTCCTGAGATGTACCAAAAGGCGCTCCAAGTGGAGTCCCCTTTGGCGGTTTCGCAGGATACCGAATATGTACCGTAAATTTACGGCTCGGTAGCCCACAAATTCCGCTAAGGGAAGCACTCTAATGTGCGCCTTTATTTTTCTATCAGCCAAGTACTACTGTTATCTCGTTTACGTCTGCAAGCTTGTCAGCAGGTACGTAGTTGCCCTCAAGCTTTGTGCCATTGAGCACTATCTCCTTGACTCCCGACTGTACGTGTGCAGTGTTGTCAACGTTGATGTTGAGCTTCTTGCCGCGGAAGTTCTTTGTTATCTTGAATCCGTTCCACTCAGCAGGAATTGAAGGTGCGATCGTAAGTCCGCCAAGGTCAGGACGCATTCCGCAGATACCCTCTACACAGCCAACCATTACTGTCGATGCTGTACCTGTGAGCCAGTGTACGTGTGAACGTCCCTCATACGGTGATGCCTTTGACTCGGTAAACTGACCGTGTACATACGGCTCCATTACACGTATTTCAGCCTTGTCGTTCATTGCGGCAGGCGAGCTTTCAAGGAAGTACTCGAATGCGCGGTCGCCGTGTCCGAGAAGTGCCTCGGCAAGTATCAGCCAACCCTGTGACTGCGAGAAGATACCGCCGTTTTCCTTTGTATCAAGGTTGAACACCTGCATAAGTGCGCCCTCAAAGTGATGATACTTGTAAGGCGGCTCAAGGAGCTTCGCTCCGTAAGGTGTGTTGAGTATATCGTGTACGCTGTTCATTGCCTTTTCTGCCTGCTCCTCAGATGCAAAGCGCGAAATTACTGACCAGCTCTGCGGGTTGAGCCACATATTTGCCTCGGGGTCCTTCTTAGCGCCAACTACTACTCCGTTGTCGCGGATACCACGAATGAAGCGGTCCTCGTCCCAGCACTTGCCGAGTGCATCAGCCAGCTTAGCCTTTACTCCGTCAAGGTATGTGATGTACTCGCTGTCGCCGCGAAGCTCTGCAAGTTCCTTCATCACGTTCATTGCGTAATAGAGCTGGAATGCAACGAATGTAGACTCGCCCTGTGCTCCAAGACGGAGACAGTCGTTCCAGTCAGCGTGAAGTCCTGCGGGCATATCGTGTGCGCCGAGACGCTCCATAGAGAAGCGGATAGCGTTCTTGAGGTGGTCGTAAACTGTAGCTTCTCCGCCGCCTTCTTCTGCGTATGTTATAACTTCGTCGAGGAATGCCTTGTTGCCGCTTTCACCGAGGTACTTGACAATTGTCGGGAAGAGCCAGAGTGCATCGTCTGCACGGTAGGAAGGATGTCCTGTTTCCTTTGCGTAAACGCTGTGCTCGTCATTCTCATCGGGGCAGGTCTCGTGTCCTGCATTGTGTGTGAACTTTACAAGCGGAAGTCCGCCGCCGTTGCTGACCTGTGCGGAGAGCATGAAGCGTATCTTTTCTGCCGCCATTTCAGGGGCAAGGTGAATGATACCCTGAATGTCCTGAACTGTATCACGGTAGCCGTAGCCGTTGCGGAGTCCGCAGTATATGAATGATGCCGCTCTTGACCAGATGAATGTGATGAAGCACTGGTATGCATTCCATACATTTATCATGTTGTTGAACTCGTCTGACGGTGTCTCTACCTGGAAGTTGGAGAGAAGTCCGTGCCAGTGGTCCTTGAGCTGCTTTACTTCAGCGTCTACCTTGCCGGGTGCCTTATACTCGTCGAGTATAGCAGCTGCTTCTGCGCTGTTGCGCTGACCCATGATGAAGATGAATTCCTTTGTCTCGCCGGGGGCAAGAGTGATATCGCTCTGAAGTGCGCCGCATGAGTTTGAGTTGAAGTTCATTACTCCGTCGCACTTGCCCGACTCTACTGCGATAGGATTCGAGAATGTTCTGTAGGGTCCGATGAAGTTGCTGAGTGAACCGTTATAGCCTGTTACAGGCTGTCCTACCATACCGAAGAAACGCTCCTTATGATTAGAGCCTGTCTCGTCAAAGCCGGTATTCTCGTTCATGTGCTGGATTATGCGGTTCTCCTCAAAGCTTGTACGTGTTATGAAAAGTGTGTACTGGAGGTTTACCTGGTCCTGCTCGTAGTTTGGCTCGTTAGTAAACTCTACCATGCCATATACTGAGAGCTTTCTCTCCTTGTCAGATGCATTTGTCACCTTTGCACGCCATACTTCATATGTCTTGCCGTAAGGTACATAATATGTTACCTCTGACTTTATTCCTGTGTATTCAGCTGATATTACAGTGTATGCAGTACCGTGGCGGCATTCGCTCTTATACTTGTCAAGAGGCTTGCCTACAGGCTGCCATGATGCCGACCAGTAATCGTTTGCATCGTTATCGCGGATATAGATGTAACGTCCGGGGAGTGCCATATCAGAGTTGAAACGAAAACGTGAGATACGTCCGTTTGCGCCTGACTTTACAAAGCTGTAGCCGGCAGCATTATTTGATATCATTGCACCGTATTCGGGGTCGCCGAGGTAGTTTGCCCAGGGCGCAGGAGTTGCGGGGTCAGTAATGACGTACTCCTTATTTTCAAGGTCGAAATGTCCGTATTTCATATATTTTTCTCCTAACTCATATTCATTATGCCGAGAAATCGCATAATGCAGATATTATATAAAGATTATATCATCTTTTCACCATTATTGCAAGGGGTTTTAAAAATTAATTCAGAATTAAATCGTATAGTTAATCAATTTAATAGTTGCTATTTTTTAAAATATGTGTTATAATTATTATATATGCACCTTCAAAAGGAGGCGAACTTATGGAACTTATTCTCGTATTGATAGTTGTTATCGTTTTATGCAAGATACTCGGTGTCAGCAACGAAATGATAATTGCAGGCGGACTCGTTCTTATTGAGCTGACTATTATCGCTATGCTCCTGCTTTTTGCCTATTTCATCGTTCGCCTGCTTTTTACCAAAAGAAAAAAAGCTCGCTTCTCACGTATCGACAAGGCGGAAAACGGTAAATACAAAGTCGCATTCTACATCGTTGACGGTGAGGAGTATCCATGTATTTTCCCGAGTGAGGTCATTCTTAATGATAAGATGTACCGCACTGATAAAGAATACCATGTCCTGTTCAGCAAAAGCATGAAAAAAGTTTATGACATTTATACCATCATTACCTGCATAGTCGGCTTCTTCGCAAGTGCTTCTGCCGTTTTTATGACCATGCAGATAGTTTCAATGATGGAGCTTTTTTAAGGCTATACCACACAAAAGGAGAGATAGTATGGATGAACTCACCTGCACAGAACATAAAGTCCATCAGGATATAATAGATAAAGTCGCTAAGGTCATGCCGGACGAGTCTGTCCTGTACGATGCGGCTGAGCTTCTCAAGGTCTTCGGTGACCCGACACGTATCCGCATTATCTTCGTACTGGAGCAGAGTGAGATGTGTGTCTGCGATATCGCTAATCTGCTCGGTATGACACAGTCGGCTATCTCGCATCAGCTGAGAGTTCTGAAACAGGCTCGCCTCGTCAATGCAAGGCGCGAGGGCAAAACCGTCTTCTACTCACTCTGCGATGACCACGTTCAGCGCATTTTTTACTGTGCTATGGAGCACGTTATGGAATAATCCCCCGACAAACATAAAACATATTTACAGAACCTTAATGAATCATGACTAAAAATATAACACTATCTGTACCATTATGTGATAAAATGTATATATGATCGTTCAGGAGGTGATCGGGTGAACGAAAACAACCGTGATGAGGTCAGATCAGTCATAAACGTTATCGACGAGTTCGACTACTCTACTCAGACCGACTCTTACAACGAATTGTTCAAAAGCTGGAGACGTAAAAAGAATAATCGCTTCGCCTTCCGCTTTCAGGCAAATAAAAATGAAAAAGTTTACATAGACGGCAAAGGTTTTGTCGCAAGTTCTGCTATAGATGATGAAAAAGAAGTGCTTACCCGTATTTTCGGAGTTATCGGTGTTGCCGCGCTCCTGTGGATGATTTTCTTCCATATCCTCAATAAACTCGGTTTGCTTCTGTTCTCTGCACTCGGTTTCAATATCCATATCGATTTCTTCAGTTCGTCTATCTACGGCGGCAGTAAAGAGATCGTTACCGCTCAGATAGTCATGCCGCTTATTCAGATACTCGTTCCGTTTCTATACGTCCATTTCAGATTCAAACTGCCGAGAAAAGTCGAATTCATGGGACATCTCCACAACAGTTTCGCTATGATGGGCGCTATCGCTATGGCTCTTATCGTCTGTACTGCCGCTGCCCTTCCGAGTGCGTATTCAAGCGATTCAAAGGAGATCTACGACTATTTCAGAAGTATCAATGCCGACGTATCTGTATGGGATCAGTCGGAATTCGTTATCTATACCATTTTCGACGTCGTTGTTATGTCAACCATCACTCAGCTCTTCTTCTGCGGCGCAATGTTCGCTGTTATGAGACAGTTCGGCGACCCGTTCGCTATTATCATGACCGCTCTGACTGCGGGTCTGCTCTCTCAGGACATCGCCGAAATGCCGATAAATATCCTCATTTATCTTGTCGCTGCCTATGGAATGGTCAGCAGCGGTACTATCCTTACTGCTATTTCGGTAAGCATGATTTATAAGATGTATAACCTCGCTATCCTCGTCATAGAGACCGACCGCACCACTAAAATGCCTCTTACACGTAACATCTTCATGATCATCGTTTTCTTCGCCGGTGTTATCGCTTTTGCTGTTTACTGGTTTGAATGTGTAAGAAAAAAACGCAACGGCATCGCAAAGTTCAACTCTGAACTCACCCCGTTCAAGCGCTTTGTTCATTGCCTTAAGTCTTTCCCCTATTCGGCGGTCGCACTGGTTTGCATCGCTTATGCAACTGTGGTGTCTGCAAGATGACGGACTTATTCATGGAAAAAGCTTTGGCTCTCGCTAAACTCGCAGGCGACGAAGGAGAAGTTCCCGTGGGGGCGGTGGTAGTGAAAAAATCTACCGGCGAGATAGTCGGCGAAGGCAGAAATAAACGCGAATCTGCTAAAAATGCCCTCGCTCACGCTGAGCTTATCGCTATTGACGAAGCCTGCAAAAAACTCGGCGGCTGGAGACTCCCCGACTGCGCATTATATGTAACTCTTGAACCGTGCCCGATGTGCTGCGGTGCTATCATCAATTCCCGCATCGACAACGTTTATTTCGGCGCTTATGACTTCAAAAGCGGCTCGGCTGTCTCGGTGCAGAATATGTTTGAGTTTCCATATAACTATAAACCGGAGGTCGTCGGCGGTGTTATGGAGGAGGAATGTGCGGCTCTGCTGACCGATTTCTTCAAAAAACTCCGCGCTGAACGAAAACTAAAAAAATAGTCTCATTTCATCAGTATCTCCATACTACGGCATATTTCGCCTTCAAGACGGTAGCTGACTTTCATGGTCAGTCTGCCGTCTTTTTCTTCTGTTGCGATGTCTCGTTCAAGTATGTCGCAGTCACTCAGAAAATTTTTCTCGTACAGATACACCTTCTCCATAAGCTCTGCGGATAACTCCTCCTCTGTGAAGGTCACCTCTGTCCGCTCATACTCGGTGTATCTGTCAGTCTCTATGCTGATAGGAAGTGTACTTCCAAAAGCTGTGAGCGGCTTTGAATAATGCTCGCATGAACGGTACTCGTACTTATTTTTGCCTATATACAGCGGTATATCAAGACTGAAAAGCCGTATCTTCCGCCGTGTATCTTCGCTTCCGGCAGGAATCAGCCGTTCCTTTGTGAAATCGCCTGTGAAAACCGCTTCATCACTGTATTTTCCCTTTATAGACCCCATTGCATGATGAAGTGTCGTGTGTCCGGTATCGTCCGTCGTTACTCCGCTCACTATCATGTCGCCCGGTCGGACGTAGTCGCCTACGATGTGCATTAATCTGCCGTCAAGGACTGACGTGTACGTTATCTCTGCCTCGCGGTCGGCTATGAGGTTGCACGGAATACGGTTATTCACCATTTCCGGCTTCTCAACTATCTCCGTGACCTCAACTACTAACCGGTGTCCGGTACGGTGCATTCCTGCCCATGATATTCCGTTCACCATCACCCTTAGCTGATTCTCGCTCTTGATATAGTCTATCTGCCCGAATGGTGTACCCGAATGTATGCCCATTTCATCAAGCGCCGACAGTATCGCCGTATCGCTCACTCTTTCGTTCCCTTGTATGTCTATGGTTACGATAACTCCCGAAAAATAGAGCGATGCCGCAAGCACAAGAACAAGTCCGATTATTATCCCGAATCTTCCGCGACGACGTATGACCTCCGCCAAAAGTGTGTCGTACTCAAAGCTTTTCAGCTCTATACCGTGCTTTTCCGCAAGTTCAGAAATCCTGCTGAGGTCGGCACGGTATATTTCCGCACTCAGTGTGCCGCTCTTAACGTACTGACTGAAACAGCTTATGCGGCTGTCGTGTATATCGTTTATGAAACGGTAAAGATTCTTTCCGCTTGCATTTATCTTAACACTTCCCCTGAGCTGATTTTTCATCCGCAGTACTCCTTTCCGCAAGCTCTATACGCGATATCTTCCCACGTATCACAACTCCATGAGTCTTAAAGTCAAAGGCGCGGAGCGAGTTTCCCCATATCTGCACGCGCAGTCTGCCGGAAATAAGCTGCATGAATACCTCGTCATACTCCTCTATACGGCTGCAATTCTCAATTATCAGCTCGCGGTTGCCGTCTATGTGCATACCTGCACCGAGTGAAAAACTGCCGCGCATTTTTTCATGTAGATTTTCAAACATAATATCACCCTCTCAATAATATGATTGACTGGGTGATAATTATGAAAAAAACAAAGTCTTTCATTGCTGCCGTTATGCTTATCATTGCTGCGGCGGCTTGTATTTTCAATGCGGACGCTGTAAAAGCAGGAACTGTCTGCGGAATCGAAAGGTGCCTTACGACAGTTATACCCTCCCTTTACGCGATGATGGCTGTGTCAGGACTGCTTCTGCACAGTGGCACTGTCTCCGCTGCCGGAAAATTCCTGCACAAAGCCGGCAGACTTTTTTTCGGTATGGACGGCGATATTTTTGCGGTATTCCTCTTTTCTAATATTGCAGGCTACCCTGTAGGCGCAAAAATGCTGCTGTCGCTGTACCGCAGCGGCAGAATATCACGGCGTGACGCCGAATTACTGACCGGTATCTGCTTCGGAGCGGGTCCTGCATTCGTTTTCGGCTGTGCCGCCGGACTATTCTACTCCCCTGCTTCTGCCGGTCTGCTGCTGATTCTCTCGTGCACCGCTTCAAACGTAATTCTTGCTTTTGCTGTTTCATTCTTTTTAAGAAAGCACGGTAACGGACGTCCTCACACTGCCGGAGTCAGACTGCGCGCCGATATGCTCGCTGACTGCGTTTCTGCCGCCGGTCGGTCTATGGGTGAGATTTGCTTTGCTGTCGCAGCTTTTGCCGTCATTTCGTCACTTCTCGAATGTTTCGGAATTATCCCTGCCGCTGCTGAACTTCTCTCCTCCGCAACCGGAAGAGACTTATCCTCTGCCAAAGGAATCATCGGTTCCGTTATCGACGTCACTGCCGTAAGCAGTCTCCCTTGCGGCAACATGACACTCCTGCCGCCTGCTGCCGGTCTTGTCTCATTCGGCGGACTGTGTGTATTCATGCAGCTTTCGGCAATATACCGCGGTGAACTTTCGCTCGCTCCGGCTTTTTTGCTCCGTATTTGCGCCTCTGCGCTGAGCTTCGGCATTTGCAGAGTCCTGCTGCCGCATTTCTTTGTCGGAAAAACTGTATGTGCCGCAGCTATGCGTTCTCAGCTGCACCGCGGTGCTTCTCCTGTACCTTCTGTGCTGCTGATACTTATGACTGTCATGCTCTTTGCCGAATACTCGCGGATAAAGAAAAGCCACCGTTCCTGATGCAGATACCAATACATAAATCTATACCTTTACCGGAAAAATTCTGAGGAGGAACCCTTGGGAAAAGGTTCCTCCTCAATAAAAGTATAAACTTATATATCAGTTAAGACATCAAAAACGATGGTTTTATTATTCCTCAGATTCGAGAAATGTTACGATACCGTCCTTACCGCCTGTGGACCTGTAGCTGTAGTATGCAAGTATATCTGATGCGTCTCTTGAATCCACCTTGCTGTCGCCGTTTACGTCACTTGCCATTCTCTCAACATCTGTTATACCATCACCTGTTGCGAGTGCGGCATATGCACTGAGTACAAAAGTAGCATCCTTTGAATCTATCTTTGTATCGTTATTTGGGTCGCCAAGCCTATAAACTGCCTGGTTGTAGAACTTTGCAAATGCTCTGCTTACCTCATAGGGGTCAAATGCTGTTGAGAAGTCCTTTACAGTCGCACCTGTTTCTTCGTCAGTTGAATTTATAACATAGTTGAAATCAGGTTCTGTTCCTGCATCGATATTCTCTCCTTTATGATTTGCAAATCTGATCTTTGCTGATGAAATCGTTATAGGCATACCGTCAGCTGTCATGTAATTCATTACACTGCATGAGCCGCCTCCGGACTTCTCACCAAGAATAAGTATCTGCGAGTCTCTTGCATCTGATGGAAGAATATTAGCAGATGAGAATGAACATCTTGATGTCAGGACACCAAAGTTGAGGTCAAATTTAAGATTATTGTCTGCATCGTCAAATTTACCGTCGAGGTTTTTGTCGGCTGTATAAAATGTTGTTGTCTTTACTCCAAGTCTTACATTTTCATTTACAGAAGTTTTCTGATCAGCCATAATTGCCATCATATACTGCTCTACAGGAATAAGTCCGCCACCGTTTGTAGAAATATCTACTACGAAATTCTTGATAGCAGGGTTCTTGTCTGCCTTTACTACACAGTCATAAAATGCTGAAACGATATCGGCTGGACGCTCGCCCTCACCTTTGTAATATGCAGTCCAGCCTGCCAAATCACACGACATAAAGCTGTCGAACGAGAAATAAGCTGTACCGCCCTCCTCGATATATCTGTATAATACAGGCTCAGTCTCTTCGCCCATTAACGCCGTTCTTGCGGCAATTACTCCCATTGCAGAAGCATTATTCATATCATTATCTTCATGGAAATTTGAAGCAAGCTGATAGCCTCCATGACTAAAGTATGCTTCAACAACCGGGTCTGTCAAATCGCTTGGAAGGGCTCCGAAGCCTGTAGTGGCAATAGTTGTATGACCGCCGTCCCAGAGGTAAACCTCAAGCTCGACAAGTCCCAGAAGGTACTCCTTGTAATCAGTTGAGAGAAGGTGACTTCTTACAAGCTTTGTATCTGTGTTTGTCTCGGCAAGTGTTTTATCAAGTCCT
>Ga0256407_10002134_pt1 | contig 38583 bp, 33 predicted proteins | sample RumenRJG_04DNA_FD_193489 | JGI IMG/M metagenome (GOLD analysis project Ga0256407, IMG submission 193489) | Bovine rumen microbial communities from Lethbridge, Alberta, Canada - RJG_04 | ecosystem: Host-associated > Mammals > Digestive system > Stomach > Rumen | place: Canada: Alberta... | reverse complement strand
CTCTACAAATACGTGCTCGACGACAAGGCCGTGGGAGCATTCGCCGGAAAAGTGCTCGTGCGCCATGGCGCACAGCAGACGGAGTCGGCCATGACCAACCAGAACCTCTGCACCACCAAGGAGGCACGCATGTATACCCAGCCCATGCTCGAGATCTACGCCGACGACGTGAAGTGTGCCCACGGCAGCACGGTGGGCCAGCTCAACGATGCCGCCCTCTTCTATATGCAGCAGAGGGGCATCAGCAAGAAGGAGGCACTCCACTTGCTACAGGCCGCCTTCGTCAACGAGGTCATCGACAAGATGTCGCTCGGTGCCCTGCGCGACCGTCTCCGCTATCTTGTTGACAAGCGCTTCAGGGGCGAACTCAACAAGTGCGAGGGGTGCAAACTGTGCCATTGACACCGCAAGCAAACCGCTTTCCTAACACCAAAGGTCCTTAACCATCATGCAATATACCTACGACATCGACAAGATACGCCGCGATTTCCCCATTCTGGGCCGGACAGTCTACAACAAACCATTGGTCTACCTCGATAATGCCGCCACCACGCAGAAGCCCCTCTGTGTGCTCGATGCCATGCGCGACGAATACCTCAACGTGAACGCCAACGTGCACCGTGGCGTGCACTATCTTTCGCAGCAGGCCACCGACCTGCATGAGGCTGCCCGCGAGCGGGTGAGACAGTTCATCGGTGCTGCCAAGACCGAGGAGATTGTGTTCACACGTGGCACCACCGAGGCCATCAACCTGGTGGCCAGTTCCTTTGCCGAGGCTATGATGAAGGAGGGCGACGAGGTCATCGTGAGCGTCATGGAGCACCATTCCAACATTGTGCCATGGCAGCTGCAAGCCGCAAGGCGGGGCATCGTGGTCAAAGTGATTCCCATCAACGACAAGGGCGAATTGTGCATGGACGAGTATGAGCGCCTCTTCACCCAGCGCACCCGGCTGGTGAGCGTCGCCCATGTGAGCAACGTGCTGGGCACCATCAATCCCGTCGACCGCATCATCGCCATTGCCCACCAGCATGGCGTGCCCGTACTGGTAGACGGTGCGCAGAGCACACCCCACATGAAAATCGACGTGAGGCAGATGGACTGCGACTTCTTTGCCTTCAGCGGCCACAAGATGTATGGCCCCACGGGCATCGGCGTGCTCTATGGCAAAGAGGAATGGCTCGACCGTCTGCCACCCTACCAAGGCGGAGGAGAGATGATCGAGAGCGTGAGTTTCGGGAAAACCACGTTCGAAAGGCCACCATTGAAATTCGAGGCCGGCACGCCCGACTACATCGCCTCACACGGGTTGGCTGTGGCCATCGACTATATCGAGCGCATCGGACTCGACAACATCGCCGCCCATGAACGTGCCCTCACTGAGTATTGCATGGGCCAGTTGGCCAACATCGAGGGCATGAGGCTCATCGGCGAAGCCAAGGAGAAGGACGCCGTGGTGAGTTTCCTCGTGGGCAATATCCACCATCTTGACATGGGCACCCTGCTCGACCGTCTGGGCATAGCCGTGCGCACTGGCCACCACTGCGCCCAGCCCCTTATGGAGCGGTTGGGCGTGCTGGGAACCGTGAGGGCTTCGTTCGCACTCTACAACACGCGCGATGAAGTGGACGTGCTGGTGGCTGGCATCAAGAGGGTGAGCAGTATGTTCTGAGCAAAATAAAGCGACTCATGCTGAAGAAATTCTTCTATCCAGGATGTATCGAGGCAGGCTGCGACGAGGCCGGCCGGGGATGTCTGGCGGGCAGCGTGTATGCCGCGGCCGTCATCTTGCCCCCCGACTATGAGAACGAGCAACTCAACGACTCTAAAAAACTCACCGAGCGGCAACGCTATGCTCTGCGCGAGGTCATCGTCCGCGATGCCACAGCCTGGGCCGTGGGTGTGGTCACTCCCGAGGAAATCGACAAGATCAACATCCTCAACGCCTCCATCCTGGCCATGCACCGTGCCCTCGACCAATTGAGCGTGCGGCCCGAGGCCATCATCGTCGACGGCAACCGTTTCAAGCCCTACGGCGACGTGCCTTTCACCACCATCGTGAAAGGCGACGGCAAATACTTGTCGATAGCCGCTGCCAGCATTCTGGCCAAGACCTTCCGCGACGACTACATGAACCAATTGGCAGAGGAATATCCCATGTACGATTGGCACGGCAACAAAGGATACCCCACCCGCAAGCACCGCGAGGCCATCCGACAGTATGGCATCACTCCCTATCACCGCCGCAGCTACAACTTGTTGGGCGACGGACAACTCATGTTGGAATTCAAAGACTGACGCTCCCTTACCTTATTTTTGTATTAGGCTATCACCTCCCAGAATTCACGTGGCAGGAAAATGTTCTCCACATCCTTTGCCATGCGAAATAGTGGGGCTATCTCCTCAGGCGTGAAACCCGCGATGCCACAACCAACTGGCGTGACAAGGAACACCTGCTGGGGATGGGCCGACGCATAATGGATGAAATCCTGCACATAAGGCATGATGTTTGCCAGACCACCCACAATCGTAGGTATGGCATAGCTACGGCCCTGTGGTCCTACGCCTTGCCCCAGCACGGCACCATAACTGCGGAGAGCCAGATAAGCCGTTCCACCACAGTGCAAGCCGCGCAAATCGCTGCCGAAGACAAATACCTCGTTGCTGTTCAAGTTGCTTATCTCGTGTGGCGTGACGCGGTTGAGCCAATAGGGCACGGAAATATGCCTCTCTTGCTCCTTCGCCTCGGACTTTCTGAAGCCAAACCACTTTCTTGGTTTTCTTGATTCCATAACTTGCGTCTCCTCGGCCATGTAGCTCTTAGGCAAAGACGGCATTACGGTTGCATCCGACATTGACGGCATCTCGGCCATATCCGACAACGCGCCAGATGACTCGAATTGGTAATACTTGATGAAATAAGGCCGCACCACCTTGTCCATCATCGCATGGTAGCGCTGACTCACGGCAGCGGGAGTGACACCCATCATTGCTGCCACCTCCTTGCCCTTCATGCCCATCACCAGGATCATACGCAGGATGCTCTGCGACATGCGGTCGGAGTGATAATACACATGGCATATCTCCTCTACCATTTCCCTCACTTCCTTCTGTGTATCATCCACAGGGGCGTCGAAAACCACCTTTCCCTTGGAGGCACGCTCCTCGATGCTCTCCTCAAGATGGCCCTTGGAATATGCCTTGAGGCGCTCACGCACAAGAAAGTGGAATCCGTTCATGGTCCAATTGGCCAACGGGACGCCTGGCTTGCAATTCTCAAGTTGATGCCAGCCGTTGTTGCACAGGCGCAGATAATACTCATGGGCAAATGAATAGAAATCCATACCCGTCTTGTAGCGAAGGCCATATTTCTTGTCGTCAATGCAATAAGCCACATGGCAAATATCGTAGAAGAACTCGCGGGTGACTTTCTCGTCGTAAAGGCGCAAACGCTCGATAATTTCCTTGTCAGAAAGATTCTCTATCATCTTTTTTTTGCAAAAATAAAAAAATTTTTGGGGGACGCTTAATTTTTTCCCATTATTTGCCTTATCCTTATTAGAAGCATGCTCAAACATATTTTCATTAATCAATCAAAACAAAAAGAAAATGAAGACAAAAGTATTCAACCTGATTATCGTTGACGAGAGTGGCAGCATGAGCATTATCCGCGACCAGGCCTTCGCCGGCATGAACGAGACGCTGCAAACCATCAAGAATTTTGCCCAGCAGAAGCCCGAGATAGAACAACGTGTCGTACTGCTTACGTTCGACTCCTCACACACCCGGTTCCACTACGACAATGCCGAAGGCTCGGCCATCATCCCACTACGACCAAACGACTACAACCCTGGTGGGGGCACCCCACTCTACGATGCCATCGGCACAGGTATAGCCAAGGTGAACGCCCTGGTGCGCGAAGGCGACACCGTGTTGGTGACCATCATTACCGACGGCGAGGAGAACTGCTCGCGCGAATACAACCTCAAGATGGTGAAAAACCTCATTGAGAAACTGAAGAAACAGGAGTGGACATTCACCCTGATTGGTACCGACGACCTCGACGTGGAGGGCATGGCACTGTCGATGGGCATCCGCCACAATATGAGCTTCGGGCGCAATGGAGAGCAGGCCAGCATGATGTTCAAGGAAGAGAACGCTCAACGCATGCGCTACTTCAGCAGGGTGCACGCGTCGAAGATGGCCAATCCCACATCGAGAATTCTCGACGACGACGAGGATTTCTTCACCAAGAGCCACGTATAACTTACTATCAAGATAATTCACCAAGGAGGGGGAGCCAGAGAGGTTCCCTCTTTTTGTCTTCACATCCTTGACAGTTCGTACCTATCGTCTGTCGTGAGGAAGATGCGGAAATAAAAAAGAAATGAGAATGAAAAAAAGGCAAAACGGCCTATTATTATAAAAAAAAATATAACTTTGCACCGAACAATTATCTAAACGGGCTGGATTTGCATTTCGTCCCTATGGCTACAAAAAAATACTCCACGGGAAATGGACTGATAAAAACCGCTGTTATCCTGGCCGATTTTATCATCATGAATTTGTTGCTCTATTGGGCATCAAAGTATCTCTACGTGGTGCATATCAAATACCCACCCTACTTCGCCGCACAACCAAAGGCCACTTTCCTCATGGCCAATTTCTCCATGATTGTTGGCCAATTCCTCATCAGTTCGCTCATCCATCATCGGCGAACCAGTTTTGAGGAGGTGTTTGTGAGCGTGATGAAACTGTGCGTACTGCAAGTGTCGCTCATGTTCATCAGTCTGAGAATCTTGGGCGAGAGCGGAGGCATGTTCCAATTCATGGGCCTGTTCCTCATGACGGAGTTTGCACTCATTCTCTTCAGCCGTTTGATAGAGGTTCTTTTAATAAAATTTTTCCGACAATCTGGGCGTAACACCAGAAGCGTGGTCTTCGTGGGCAACGACCCTGCCTTGCTGATGCTCTATCGCAATCTCATCAGTGATTCCTCTACTGGATACAAGATAGCAGGCTACTATGCCAACCAGGATATGGAGAATTGCCCAGAAGCCATTGTAAAACTGGGAGATATCAAGGATTTGAACCATCAAATCGAACAATCGGCAAACGATGAGAATAACGAGAATGGCATCAAAGGCAATCACTCGAAATGGGACATCACATCCATCGATGAGTTGTTTTGCTGCCTATCTCACGACGAACATGAGGAGATTGTAAAACTTATGAAATTTTGCGACAAAAATATTGTCCATTTCTTCTATGTTCCGAGAATGTCGGGCAACTTTCTCCTCAACCTTCAACCCGAGCAATTGGGCGAGACAATGGTGTTCACCAACCATTATGAGCCTTTGTCCCAACCATTCAACCAATTCATCAAGCGCACCTTCGACATCGTGGTGAGCTTTGCCGTGTGCATCATCCTCCTGCCTTTCATCCCCATCATTGCATGGTGCATTAAGCGCCAAAGCCCAGGACCCGTCTTCTTCAAGCAAGACCGCACCGGCCATAATGGAAAAACGTTCACCTGTCTGAAGTTCAGGTCGATGCATGTCAACTCAGAAGCCGACAGTCTTCAGGCCACCAAAGACGATCCACGGAAATTCCCTTTTGGCAACTTCATCCGGAAGACCAACATCGACGAGTTCCCACAATTCTTCAATGTGCTTAAAGGTGACATGAGCATCGTTGGGCCGCGACCACACATGCTTGCCCACACCGAACAGTATGGCAACATCATCGACAAATATATGGTGCGCCACTTCAGCCGTCCTGGAATTACCGGATATGCACAGGTTAACGGATGCCGGGGCGAAACCAAAGAGTTGTGGCAAATGGAAGAGCGCATACAAAAAGACGTGTGGTATATAGAGAACTGGACTTTCTGGCTTGATATCAAGATTATTTTCAAGACAGCCATCACTCTTTTCGTCCCCGACAAGCAGGCCTATTAGCACCCTCTACCCAATCGCTTATTGCCTCATTCCAAGACGCCTCTCTTTGTTAACAAAGCAAAAAAAAAATTAATTTCCGTTGTTGACGTTGTATTATAATATTATTATTTAATAATAAATTGTAATTTTGCACAACAATACCAAATGTGTCGTCTTCAGTAAATGTAAGACCGCTAGAATTTAAGGATAATTCTCATATTACTTTATCTTCACTATCACTTAAGAATCCAGTTGCACTCTGGTCACAATTCATTATTAACAGATTATCAAATCGTTATGTCAAATAGAATTACAAGTTTGATTTTTTGTCTTTTGTCTTTTACCATTGCCTTTGCCAATCCCATCGACCAACAAGATGCTTTGGCGAAAGCTAAGGCATTTGTGCAAGAAAGAGGCATAAACATGAGTCTCAACGGCCGTCATACAATCAAAGCCCCGTCCTCAAACGGGGAAGACGACAACGTGGGTTACTATATATTCAATTCTGCCAACGATCAAGGATTTGTGATTGTTTCTGGATACGATTGTATATATCCCATTCTGGGCTATTCAGACAAAGGGCATATCGATACTGACAACATGCCCGATGCATTGAAGGCGATGTTGGATGATTATGCTTTCAAGGGCGACTCCATCTATCAGATTGAAAAGCGTTTAATGGAAACAGGCGAGCAACCCTCAGGAATCAAGAGAGTGTTCTCGCCCGCCAGATATCCTGTGAAACCATTTCTCAGGCGCAACTGGTCATACAACGCCCCCTACAACAAGAAACTCCCTACCATCAATGATACAACTTGCAATGTGGGATGTACATCTGTTGCCGTATCTACAATCATTGGCCATTACAGCTATCCCGCCTCAAGCAAAGCCATCAATGGATACACCACTACAACCCGGAAAATTGTTGTAGATCCACTGCCTGCTATCAACTTCGATTGGGACAACATTCTCGACAATTATGGTCTGGAGCCAAGCACGCCGCAACAACAAAATGCCGTAGCCCAATTGGTGAGGTACGTAAGCCAGTCGCTCAGGGCCGATTACTTGCCTTCTGGCACTGCTGCCTTTTTCTCATATGTGCCATCGGCACTCCGCTTCTTCAATTATCATTGCAACGAAGTTCAGATATTCAACAGGCGTTCAATAAGCGAGAATGAAGACGTGTTCTACAACGAGGTTTCCTACGGTCACCCTGTTCTTGTGGCTGGATGGGGTGTGCCCAGAGGCAACTCCGGACACGTTTTTGTCGTCGATGGTTATGATTCCGACGACTATTTCCATATCGACTGGGGGTGGAACGGAGATTCCAACGGCTTTTTCAGACTGACGAACATGAGCCCATACCACAACTATATGAGTTGGTCGTATGGTTTGAGAATCATGTATCTTACTGGCATTTATCCGAATACAGAAGATTTTGAGGCACCCTCCACAGAAATGATGCCATACGAGAACCTACAAGTAAACAAATTGACACCCAACTCAAATGGTACGATTTCCGTAACGGTGTACAACCCTACCACCAAGCGTAACACGTTCTGGTACGGCCTTGGCATATACGACGAAAATCATCGTATGGTAAGAGCGATTGCCAATGATACCGTTTCGATTGACTCGAAGAAAAGTCTGACGAATGCATGGACCATCGATGTCACCGATGTGGAAGATGGCAACTACCGCATCTATCCTATCAGCAAGTTGTATGAGGGCGGCGATGACATCTGGCATTTCGACAGATGCAACAGTGCGAACGCATTTGTGGCTGCCACGGTAAATGGCGGTGTTGCTAGTTTGTCGGCAGGCAAGGCTATCGAATACGGACCCATGTCGATAGAGAAAATCGATGACCTCTATGAGGGTGCCACCAGAAGGGTGACCTTGCCCGTTACCAACAATATGATGCAGAAGCTCAACAAGTTCTATTACCTGTTTGAAGATAATAACAGGCTTGAATCTGGTGGAGCTCGTGTGCCTCTGTGCAGCAAGGGAGAGGTAACCTTCTACTACTATCCCACCAAGGGCAGTCACAAGATTTATATTGCCACCGACACCATGATGACCAAAACCAACACGATTGACTCCTTGGAAATCAATGTGAAGAGTGCTGTCGACTATAGCCTGAAAGCCACATATTCTATCGAAAACCGCTCGGGCTCTACTTTGTATGGCAATTCCCTCCGTGTGAAATTCACCGTTACCAACACAGGAGAGAAACGCTACACAGACTTCATCCAGGCAATGGTATCAAGATTCACTTGGTATGATCTTACGAAATACTGTGCCGACATTGCTCCCGGTGAGTCACAAGATTTCTACTTTGAGACCAACGATTTGGCCTACAACAAAGCACATAAGCTCCACATTCTATATAAGTCGAACAGCAACGACAACAAAGAGACGTTCAACTCACCAGCCTGTTCGTCGGTTTCTTTCACTCCAAAACATGCCATTTGCATGTGGAAGAGTGACGGGAAGCTCTATGCCATAAAAGCGACGGATTCCAAGTTCACCATGCCTGAAGATGCGTTGGCCCTCGACCTCACAGGTCTTGACGTCGTACCTTCTGACATCGTGCCCAACAGCAATCCCAATACCATTTACTATGTCACTAAGCCGTACACCAGTCTCAAAGATTACAACCAGGTGGTGAATGGTGTAGCTGAAAACATTGTCCTTACAGACGGTTATCCCTGCTACATCATGAATGATTTCACTGCACAGGAAATCAGTTATACACGTACCTTCGAAAAAGGTTTCACTGGCAAGAGAAGTGAGAACAACTGGTCTACATTGGTTCTTCCTTTCAAAGTAGAGAAGGTTTACAATACTGTAGACGATAAATATATCGACTGGTATAGAGGCAACGAACAAGCACCCGACATCGAAGACACCTCCGGCGATGACACTGGCGGTGGAGACGACACTGGCGGTGGAGACGACACAGGCGGTGGAGACGACACAGGCGGTGGAGACGACACAGGTGGTGGAGACGACACAGGTGGTGGCGATGACACAGGTGGTGGCGATGACACAGGCGGTGGAGACGACACAGGCGGTGGCGACGACACAGGAAGTGGCGATGACACCGGAAGTGGAGACGACACCGGAAGTGGAGACAATACCGGAAGTGGAGACAATACCGGAAGTGGCGATGACACAGGAAGTGGAGACGACACAGGCGGTGGAGACGACACAGGCGGTGGAGACGACACAGGAAGTGGAGACAATACCGGAAGTGGAGATGACACGGGCGGTGGCGACGACACCGGAAGTGGAGACAATACCGGAAGTGGAGATGACACGGGCGGTGGCGACGACACCGGAAGTGGCGATGACACCGGAAGTGGAGACGACACAGGAAGTGGAGACGACACAGGTGGTGGCGACGACACAGGTGGTGGCGACGACACAGGAAGTGGCGACTACACAGGTGGCGACGACGACACAGGTGGTGGCGACGACACCGGAAGTGGCGATGACATCAACCCATCTCCTGCCCCAAGACGCATCGTGCTTGGCGATTCTGACGACTCTGGGGATTCCGGAGAATCAGGCGAATCTGGCGAAGGCGAAGAGACCCAAACGAAAAAGGATTTCTGGGTAAGGAAATTCTATGCCGAGGAAGGTTTCTATACCTATTTTAATAATGCGGATGAAATATTGCCCAACATACCCTACATCATCACGGTGCCCAGCGATTACGATGGTGAGGAACGCAGTCTGATAGGCAAGCCTCTTGTCTTCAGTGCTTCCAATGCCTCCGTGATGAGTGGAAAGATTGTGGCCGACTCCGAAAACTACAACTTCGTCGGCTCCTACTATGGGACAGACATCGAGAGCAGCTATGTATACAAACTCGACGAAGAAGAAAAGGGCAACAACTTCGTTTATCTGGGCAGCACTGCTACAATCGAACCGTTCAGGGCATACTTCACCTCAGAGGCTAAACCAGTGGAGCACCTCATCTTATATGTTGCCTCATATATCGATGTACCCACTGCTACCGGCATCAACGACCTGCCTAAAGTGGACAATGCTGAAGAAGGCAACCTCGACGGCATGACCTCCAACCATCTGCTCAAGGTTTACTCCATCACCGGTTCGCTGGTGAAAACCGAGAAGAGTGCCAACATTGCCGACGTGCTTCGCACGCTGCCAAAGGGCATATATATTATCAATGGTAAGAAATACATGAGATAACCATCTCTACCAAATACCAAAAATTGCCGCATCTGGATTAATCCGGGAGCGGCAATTTTGTTGTATAGCAGCAAAAAGAATGCAGTTTCTTCATCCAAGCAAAGCGAAAGTCCTAACTCTCAAGGCGGAAGACAAACCGCTCGCCGCTGAGCATACATGACGCCAAACCATATCTCACCAACCGTGCCACCACCAGCACCACGCTGTGATAAGGTTCGCCCGAACGCTTGACAATCTGCTGAAGGGGCAAACCCTGTCCTTGCTCCATCACGGCCATCACCTTGCGCTCTGTCTCACCGATGCTCACGAGGTGGCCATGCACCGATGATTCCTCCTTCCACATTCTCACGTGCACGGGTGAGGCCACAATATTCTCGTCGGCCACACGGATATATGCCCGCCAACGGCCATCGTCGCACAAGGCCCGCACAGGCCGGTTCGACGCCCGGGGCACATTGGCCACGACAATGGTCTTGCCCTCAGAAAGATAGGTGTCGAAATGGATGACCGCTGCCGGACGACAATAATCCTTTGCCGCCGAGGTCATCATGTAAATCTCTTCCTCTGAACGGACACCCGAAAGATGGCCATCGTCGCGCACGCCAATAAGCAAACGCCCACCATCGGTATTGGCAAAAGCCGACACCGACCTGGATAGTTTACAGGCATCCGTAATCTTGTATTTGAAGTCCTGTTGCTGATGCTCGCCCTCTGCTACCAAGCGCGAGAGAATGGTCTTGCTGCTTAGAAACTGTCGAGCCACGATTTCAGTTCCATAATCATCTCAATATGATACTTGAACCCCAAACGGCTGCCCCATCCGTGTCCGCCATCGGGATAGACATGAAGAGAGGCAGGAATATCGTGTTTGTACAACTCCATATAATAATTCACACCATTGGAAGGCTGAACCACGGTGTCGTCGTCGCTCAGGGCAATCCATGCACGTGGGGTGTTGCGGTTCACCTGCTGGTCGCTGCTGTAGTTCTTCTCCTGGCGCTTGTGGTTGCCCTTGCCAAGAAAATTGTCGTGTGAACCTTGATGGGTATAGCCCAATACCATCGAAATGACGGGATAGAAAAGAATCTGGAAATTAGGCTTGGCCGAACTCTGAGCCTGTGTGGCCACCACCGATGCCAGATGGCCACCAGCAGAAGAACCCATGATTCCCACCTCGTTCGACCTGAGGTGCCATGTCATGGCATTTCGCCGCACCATACGGATGGCCTCCTCGGCATCCTCGATAGGTATCTCGGGCTTGCCATTGGGCATGCGGTATTTCAGCACAAAGGCGGTAATACCCATATTCTGGAAAAACTTGGCCCATTCATGACCCTCGTGGTCGATAGCCAGATTGGTGTAGCCACCACCTGGACAAATCACGATCGAACGCCCTGTCACCTTCTTTTCGGCAGGCAGATAAATCCATACCTTGGCCGTATCGTTAGGGTTGCCACGATGCGGAGCACCCTTGGGCCACAGGTTCATCACTTTCACACTTTGGGCCGAAACGACAGCCACCATTGCCATAAAGAGCAGAAACAGAACGATCTTTTTCATTTTTCCTTCAATTGGTTAAGAAAGCCCCCTATAGAGTGTAAATCAAAAAGTTGAACAGTCTTCAAGGGGACTGATAACACATTATCAAAAATTTGCTTGCAAAGATAATGTTTTTTTTGTAATATTGCATCGTCTTTCACCAATAAAGCCACATCAAACTACTATCGATATGCAAAAACATTCTTTTTTGCTCTCTGTCATGATGGTCATGGCGCTGAGTATTCAAGCCAAAGTCAAGCTACCACACCTTATAGGCGACAACATGGTTATCCAGCAAAACACCCAGGTAAGGCTATGGGGATGGGACAACCCCGGAAAGAAAGTCGACGTCACCGTGTCGTGGAACAACAAAACCTACAGCACCAAGACCGGGAAAGACGGGCGCTGGATGGTGAAGGTAGACAGTCCTGCCGCCAGTTATACCCCCCTCTCCATCACTTTCAACGACGGCGAGACTACCACCATCAACCAAGTGCTCGCTGGCGAGGTATGGGTCTGTGCCGGACAGAGCAACATGGAGATGCCTGTCAAGGGTTTCGGCAACTGCCCGGTGGAAGGCTATGTGGACGAGGTGGTGAACGCCCGCCAATACAAAGGCATCCACTATGTGAAGATTCCAAGCGTGATGAGCATGACCCCTCTCGACGACGCCAACTGTGAGTGGCGGGAGATTGGTCCCCAGACCGTGGGCGACGCATCGGCCACTGGCTATTTCTTCGCACAAGTGATGAACAGGGCGCTCGACATCCCCATCGGACTGGTGATGGCCAACAAAGGCGGCACCCGCGTGGAGAGTTGGCTTACCCGTGAGAACCTGCAGAAATACACCCAGGAACCCCTCGACACCATGGCCATCGTCAACGGACACTCATGGGACTATCACCGGCAGTTGGTATGGGGAAACGGCACGTTCAACCCAATTCTCAACTACACCGTGAAAGGCATTATCTTCTATCAAGGTTGCTCCAACGTGGGTGACCCTGCCGACCAATACTCCCAACGCCTCAAACTGCTCGTCGAACAATGGAGAAACCAGTTCGGGCTGGGCGAGATACCATTCTATTTTGTGGAGATAGCACCCTATTTCTACGACAATATCAACGGAGACAATGGTGCCCGCCTGCGCGAGCAGCAGTTCAAGGCATCGACCATCATTCCCAACAGCGGTATGGTATGCACCAACGACCTGGCCTATCCCTATGAGACCACACAGATACACCCGGCACAGAAGAAACCCGTTGGACAACGACTGGCCTACCTAGCCCTCAACCAGACCTACGGCATGGGCGATGTGTGGTGCAAGAGTCCTTCGCTCAAGGAGATGAAGATTGTGGGCGACACCATCCATATACTCCTCAACGACGACTATGGCAGCATCAGCAGGTTTGAGGATATCCAAGGATTTGAGGTGGCCGGAGCCGACAGGGTGTTCCATCCCGCCAAAGCAGAGCATTTCTGGCAGCCCGGCGGCGGAAAGTGGGACGAGACCATCCGCATCACCTGTCCGGAGGTAAGCCAGCCTGTGGCTCTTCGCTACTGTTTCAAGAATTTCCAAATCGGCAACCTGAAAAACGGTGCCGGACTTCCCCTCATCCCCTTCCGCACCGACAATTGGTAAGCCATATGAGACATCCTCTTGAAATTTTCACACACTGTCCGAAATGTGGGCACGACGGTTTCTCGGTCAACGACGAGAAAAGCCGTCGCTGTCCGCAGTGCGGCTTCGTCTACTACCTCAATCCCAGCGGCGCCACCGTGGCATTCATCTTCAACTCCCGTGGTGAACTGCTGGTGGAGCGACGAAAAAACGCACCTGCACAAGGCACGCTCGACCTACCTGGCGGTTTTGCCGACATTGGCGAGACGGCCGAGGAAGGCGTGGCCCGCGAGGTGTTAGAGGAGACGGGACTGCGTGTCACCAGCGCCCGTTATCTCTTCAGTCTGCCCAACCAATACCTCTATTCGGGCATGCACATCCCCACCCTCGACCTCTTTTTCTGCTGCAAGGTGGCCAACGATAACCATCTGCGTGCCGGCGACGATGCCGCCGACTGTTTCTGGCTGCCTCTTACAATGATAGACCCCCAACTCTTCGGACTGCATTCCATCTCGCAAGGTGTCAAACGCTTCATTGAGATGCAGCCGATACCTATGCCATAAGCCACCACTTGCCTTTACGATATCTGTATAGACCCGATTCCCAACAGGGCACCACTGCGATTACAAAACTACTAAAACAAATCATCAACCGGCTACAAACATGAAAACCATCCTTGTCTTTCTTTTGGGCTTATTTGCCACCACTGCTGTCGCCCAGAACGAAACAGAATTCAAAAATCCACCTGCTGAGATGTGCAACCACGTGATACTGGGATGGGATGGTGAAATCACTCCAGAAGTCATCGAGCACGACCTCGACCAGATACAGGCCAAAGGATTCCGCAACGTCATCATCGAACCGGGCTACAACATGGGCTCACCCTACCTGAGTGAGCAATGGTTTGCCAACGTCCGACTCATGGCCGACGCCGTGGAGCGGCGTGGCATGCGCATGTGGATCATCGACGAGGGGAAATATCCCAGTGGCATGGCGGGAGGAAAGTTCTCGAAAGAGCGGCCCGACCTCTGCATGCAGGCACTCATCGCCGAGGGTGACTCGGCCGTGGCTGTAAGGCGCTCATCGCAGACACGTTGCGTGAATAATCCCACGGGTGGGAAAGACGAGAACAACTCGCTCTGCGACTATCTCGACACTGTGGCTGTAAACCAGTTCATTGACTGGACACATGAGCAATACCGGCGCACGCTGGGGCACCACCTGGGCACCACTGTCCTGGGGTTCAGGGGCGACGAACCGGCTTTCCAAAGGGTGCCCTGGACCAACGATATCGCACAGACTTTTGAACAGGAGAAAGGCTACAGCCTCATGCCCTATCTCAAGGCATTGCTGAAAAGCGACCGCACATCGGTGCACAGCAACCTGCTCTCCGACGAGGAGCGCCGGGCCAAGGCCGACTTCTGGGACGTGTGGAGCCGTCTCTTCGCCGACAGATACTTCAAGACCCAGGCCGACTGGTGTGAAGCTCATGGCGTTAGCCACATCACCCATCTCGACAAAGACGATGAACTGCCCTGGTGTGTGAAGATGGAGGGTGACCCCTTCCGCTGCCTCAGCCGGGTGCAAGTGCCGGGCATCGATGTCATCTGGACCCAGATATGGTATGGCAGCCAGACCGAATTTCCCCGTCTGGCCTCCTCCACTGCCCATGTATACGGCCGGCAGAGAGCCTTCAGCGAGAGTTTCGCCGCCTACCGCCGGCAACTCGACATCCCCTCGGTGAAATATATCGTCGACTACCAGATGGCAAGGGGCATCAACTTCTTCGAGTTCATGTTCTGGATGAGCAAGAAAGGGCCTAGCAGTTATATGGCAGAGCCTGGTATGGAAGGCCTCAACGCTTATGTCAACCGCGCTGCCTACATGATGTCGCAAGGCCGCCCGTCGGCACAGACAGCCATTTATGTGCCTATGCCCACACTATGGTTGGGCAACAACCGCGCCGATGCATTCATGAAGGCCGCCGCACACCTGCTCACCAGCCATCAATACGACTTCGACTTCATCACCGACGATGGACTCGTCGAGGCCACCGAGGCAGTGAACGGCACACTGCGCAACAAGAGCGGACAGGCCTACTCGTCGCTCATCATCCCCTCGAGCGAGATGGTGAGCGCGGCAGCATGGCAGCGCATCACAGACTTTGCGGCACGGGGAGGGAAAGTGGTGTTCATCGGCGACAAGCCCACCGCCATCTATGCAAAATCCATGATGCAACCCCAACCCATCACCCCCATCAATGGCGCACTGCACCTTACCGACAGCCTATGGCATCCCGAAATCACAGCATTCCTGCCACGGCAGGAACTCACCGTGGTGAGCGGCCATGCCGACAGCATCGCCTACTGCGCCCGAAAGACTGACCGGGGCATGATTTTCTTTATCCTCAACCAACAGGCTGCAGGACAGACACTGACCCTCGATCTCGACTGCATGGGAGAAGCACAACGATGGGACGCCATGACCGGCACCATACGCCCCTTAAGCAGCAGCGTGGTCGACAACAAGACACGCCTGTCGCTGCCACTCGAAGCCTGGGGCTCGGCCATCGTGGTGGTGACCAAACGCACTGCCGAATACAACGTCAGGAAATACAAGTCGATACAGGCAGCCATCGACCAGGCACATGCCGACGGCGGCGGCACAGTAGTGATCCCCCCGGGGAAACACCGCACGGGCGCCCTCTTCTTCACCCGGGGAGTGGACCTCAGGCTTGAGAAAGGCTCACGACTCATCAGTATCACCGACACCACGCTCTACCCCATTGTCGACACCCGATGGGAGGGCACCATGCTGAAAGGCCGTGCCGCCTTGCTCAATTTCTGCCATAACGATGGTTGCCGCATCAGCGGCGAGGGCCTCATCGATGCCCAAGGCTTGAAGTGGAAGAAAAAGAAAATCGGCTTTACCGACAGGCCCAGGACAATCTGCCTCGACCATTGTGATGGCGGACAAATCAGTGGCGTGAGCATCCTCAACCAAGCCTTCTGGTGCCTCCACATCCTCTTTACCAACCACTTCACCGTCGATGGCATCAGCATCTGCGCCGAGGACTACATCCCAAGCAGCGACGGCATCGACATCGACTCCTCCACCGACATCACCGTTCGCAACACCCATATCAAGGCACACGACGACTGCATCTCCATCAAAAGTGGGAAAGACATGGATGGCCGTCGGGTGAACAAGGCATCTGAGCATATCGTGGTGGAAGACTGTTTCTTCGACTACGGACATGGCGGAGTGGCCATTGGGAGCGAGGTAAGCGGCGACGTGCGTCATGTGGTGGTAAGAAGATGCCAGATGGATGGCGAAAACTGGAACCCCATACGCTTCAAGAGCCAGCCTTCAAGGGGCGGCGTGGTAGAGGATGTATGCTTCGAGGACATCCACATTGGCAATGCACGCAACGTGTTCGAAATCAACATGACCTGGCGCATGAAAGGGGCCACCCAACCACCCTATCACCCTCTCACCACACTCCGCAACATCACCTTCCGCAATATTTTTGCCAATGCCCAGCATGCAGGCCACATCAAAGGTTTTGACGAACAGCCTTTCGGTCGCGACGTGTTCACCTTCGACAACTGCCACTTCAAAGTAGGCACACCCCTGCATGTGGAAGATGCCGACATCGACCAGAGTGGCATCGTATATGAGTAAAAACACCGGAGAGGCGGGATTTTGTAAAGCCCACGTTACAAATCAATTATACTGCGATTTGTATTTAAAAAACTTTAACCTAAAAAGAATTGCACGCATCATTTTTTGTGTGCAATCACTTGGGCAATCCGTGCTTTTTTGCTAACTTTGCCGTCGGTTTGAAAAAGGATAATACTTTTTATAGTACGCTATTACTTACATTTTAAATAATAATAATTCAATGGCAAAGTTTGACAAGTCAGTTTTGGAGAAGTACGGTATCACTGGTGCTACCGAGGTTCTCTACAATCCAAGTTACGAAGTGATGTTCAACGAGGAGACCAAGGAAGGCCTCACTGGTTATGACAAAGGCCAGGAGACAGAACTTGGCGCCATCAACGTGATGACTGGCATCTACACCGGTCGCTCGCCTAAAGACAAGTTCATTGTGATGGACGAGAACTCAAAGGACACTGTATGGTGGACCAGCGAGGGATACAAGAACGACAACCACCCTGCCTCGAAAGAGACCTGGGAGGCCGTGAAGGAACTTGCCAAGAAAGAGTTGTCGAACAAGAAGCTCTACGTGGTAGACGGTTTCTGTGGCACACACAAGGACACCCGCATGAAGGTGCGCTTCATCATGGAGGTGGCATGGCAGGCTCACTTCGTGACCAACATGTTCATCCGTCCTCAGAACGAGGCCGACTTCGAGCAGGAGCCCGACTTCATTGTCTACAACGCCTCGAAAGCCAAGGTAGAGAACTACAAGGAACTGGGTCTGAACAGCGAGACCGCCGTGGTGTTCAACGTCACATCCAAAGAGCAAGTGATCCTCAACACCTGGTATGGTGGTGAGATGAAGAAAGGTCTCTTCTCGATGATGAACTACTTCCTCCCCTTGAAAGGCATCGCTGCCATGCACTGCTCTGCCAATACCGATATGAACGGTGAGAACACCGCCATCTTCTTCGGCCTTTCCGGAACCGGCAAGACCACTCTCTCCACCGACCCGAAGCGTAAGCTCATCGGCGACGACGAGCACGGATGGGACGACGAGGGCGTGTTCAACTTCGAGGGTGGCTGCTATGCCAAGGTCATCAACCTCGACAAAGAGTCGGAGCCCGACATCTACAATGCCATCCGCCGCGACGCACTGCTCGAGAACGTGACCGTCGACGAGAACGGCAAGATCGACTTCGCCGACAAGAGCGTCACCGAGAACACCCGCGTGAGCTACCCCATCTACCACATCAAGAACATCCAGCGCCCTGCCAGCGAGGGTCCTGCCGCCAAGCAGGTTATCTTCCTGAGCGCCGACGCCTTCGGTGTGCTTCCTCCTGTGAGCATCCTCGACAGCGAGCAGACCAAATACTACTTCCTCAGCGGTTTCACCGCCAAGTTGGCTGGAACAGAGCGTGGCATCACTGAGCCCACTCCCACCTTCTCGGCTTGCTTCGGACAGGCTTTCCTTGAGCTGCATCCCACAAAATATGCCGAGGAACTGGTGAAGCGCATGGAGAAGAGCGGTGCCAAGGCTTATCTCGTGAACACGGGTTGGAATGGCACAGGCAAGCGTATCTCCATCAAGGATACCCGTGGCATCATCGACGCCATCCTCAACCACTCCATCGACAAGGCTCCAACCAAGACCATTCCTTTCTTCAACTTCACCGTGCCCACACAGCTTGAGGGCGTTGACCCCAACATCCTCGACCCACGCGACACTTATGCCGACGCTGCTGTTTGGGAGGAGAAAGCAAAAGACCTGGCAAGCCGCTTCATCAAGAACTTCGTGAAGTACGAGTCGAACGAGGCTGGTAAGGCTCTCGTTGCCGCTGGTCCACAACTCTAAATCCACAACAGGTGGCACGCCACCTACCGGATACAACATCACTGCGCCCTGGCCATGAGGCCGGGGCGCATTTTTTGACCTATATCAAAAAAGCAGTAACAAACCCCAAAAAGTAGAGAAAAAAGTTGTGTGCACGCACACAATTCGGTAATTTTGCATCGTGTTCGTGAGAATACTTTTTCATTAGGTTAGTAGTTTGATAGATTTTAAGGTAAAGATTATGTTATTAGATTTCGAGACAACGGTGATGTTGGTTGGGGTCGTCATTGCGACCATGCTGAGTGTCATCACTTTGGTTAAGACCAACATCTGTTGAATTGTTTTCAGGAGGCCGGTATGAGTGATTCATGTCGTCCTCTTTTTTTGTCGCAAAAGTTGAGTAAAAATCTAAACAGACCTTAAAAAACACCCATTTAATCCATAAATTACATAATAAACTGACGAAAAGACGTTTTATTTGCAGAATTCTGATTAAATTTGCAACCAAAAATTGCGAGACCTGGCATATCTTTCCGCTTGTTGCCGCTATTTCAGGACAAGTGGGAGGGTGTGACGTGTAATCGACATTCAAGAATAATTGACATGAGAAGGAACCGTATATCTTTCTATATTTTGCTGTCTTTCGTGTTGGTCTTCACCTCCTGCCTGAAGGATGACGACACGACTACCGTGTACCCCAGCGATGCTGCCATCACCTCGTTCGTGCTTGGCTCCCTGAAGCAATATGTCACCACCAAGGCGAAGAATGGCTCCGACAGCACCTACACCAAAACCCTGACAGGAAGCAAATACAAGTTCTATATCGATCAGGTGAACCGTACGATATACAACCCCGACTCTCTTCCCTATGGCACCGACGTGAAACGAGTGCTGTGCACCATAACCGCCAAGAACTCGGGCACCATCGCCATCAAGAAAGTCACCAGCGACACGCTGCTCTACTATAACAGCAACGACTCCATCGACTTCTCCACACCACGCACGCTCAAGGTGTTCTCACTCGATGGGACAAATGTCGTCGACTATACCGTAAATGTGAACGTTCGCAAGGAGATTCCCGACACTTTCATCTGGAACAACGTCAGTTCTCAGCCCTTCGTCGCCGAGGCTGCCGCCATGAAAGCGCTGTCGTGTGGCACCCAAATGTTCGTCATGGTGAGCAATGACACTTCATCGACACTGTATGGCACCGACGAGACCAACGGCGTGGAATGGACCCCCATGGGATGGAACATCAACATGCCCATACCCGCCAACGCCTATGAGAACATTGTGAGCAAGAACAACACCCTCTATCTCTATTGCGGCAACACCATACTCAAGTCGACCGACGGCAACTACTGGGAAAAGACCGCCAACGCTTATCTTTCGCGCCTGGTGGCCGCCTATGGCGACTGCATCTATGCCCTCGACCTTCAGGGAAAACTGGTAGCATCGGCCGATGAGGGTGCCACATGGCTGCCCGAAACCCTCGACAGCGATGCCTCGCTGCTGCCCACGCAAGACCTGTCGTATTGTATCATACCGTCGGCTATCAACCCCGACACCAAGACACTCCTGCTCGTTGGCAACCGCAACGCAAGTCACTATCCCGACGACAACCAGGCACACGTCTGGTCGAAGGTCATCGAAGGTGACGACACCGACGAGCCATGGATGTATGTCAGTACCAACGACCTCTATTACCTCATACTGCCCCGACTCACTTCACTCAACGCCGTGTCGATGGGCAAAGACATACTGGCCACTGGTGGCGACGGCTTCGGAGCCTCCACCGTCAAAGGTTTCAGCCAGATCTTCTACAGCTTCGATGGTGGCATCTACTGGCGCCCCGTCAGCACCTATAGCCTGCCGGCCAACTTCGAGAGCAACAATGCTTTCACCATGGCTACCGACAGCCACGACAATGTGTGGATGTTCTGCGGAGGAAATGGCAGTGTATGGAAAGGACACTCCACCAATACGTCGGAGAGCAACCCCTCTGCCATCACCAGGTAATAATACCCCCCAATATGAGAGAGGCACTGATACTCCTGATGATGTTGCTTCCTGTGGCTGCCAACGCACAGGGCGATGTGGAATACCGCATGGAGGTAGGTGCCGGACTGGGACTGGTGGCATATGAAGGCGACTTCAACGGCAACGTGCTCAAGAATCAGCAACCCATGGCCTCGGTGCTGCTCAGGCGTATCATCAATCCCTACCATGGATTCAGGCTCGCTGCCAGCATAGGCACGCTGAAAGGCTCGTCGAAAGACGACAAGTCATACTACCCCGGGCTGGAAGAGACCGCCTACACCTTTAAAAACACCATGGCCGACCTATGTGCCACCTACGAGTACAATTTCTGGCCCTATGGCACAGGCCGCGACTACCGCGGGGCAAAACGACTCACCCCGTTTGTCTTCGGTGGACTCGGCGCCACGTTCGCCAAAACCGACAACAAAAATGTGTTCACTGCCAATGTGCCTATCGGCATCGGCGTGAAATACAAACTGGCCGACCGCTTGAACCTTGGTGTGGAATGGTGCGTCCATTTCTCGCTGAGCGACAAACTCGACGGTTTGACCGACCCCTACGGAATCACCAGTAGTGGAGCATTTAAGAATACCGATTGCTACTCGGCCTTGCAGGTGACACTCACCTATAGTTTCATGGCCAAATGCAGAACATGTCATAATGAAGATGAATAACTTAGATCCCAACCGCATACCCAAGCACATTGCCATCATCATGGACGGCAACGGACGATGGGCACTTGAACAGGGCAAGCCCCGCAGTTTCGGTCATCAGGCCGGAGTAGACGCCGTGCGGCGCATCACTTCGGAATGCACACGCCTGGGGGTGAAATACCTCACGCTCTATACCTTCTCTACCGAGAACTGGAACAGGCCTACCGACGAGATTGCATCGCTTATGAGCCTGGTGCTCTCCTCGCTTGAAGATGAGATCTTCATGAAGAACAACGTGAGGTTCCGCGTCATCGGAGAGATAGAGCGACTGCCCGAGGACGTGCAGGCCAAACTGCGCGAGACCATGGAGCACACTGCCGCCAACAACACCATGGACATGATTGTGGCGCTGAGCTACTCCTCAAGGTGGGAAATCACCAAGGCCACCCGCGAGATCGCCCAAGAGGTGAAGGAAGGGAAAATCAACATCGACGACATCAACGAAGAGATGCTCTCACAACATATGGTCACCAACTTCATGCCCGACCCCGAGCTGCTTATCCGCACCGGTGCCGAGGTGCGCATCTCCAACTACCTGCTCTGGCAGATAGCCTACTCGGAGTTGTATTTCTGCGACACCTACTGGCCCGACTTCATGGAGGAAGACCTGCACAAAGCCATCGAATGCTACCAAACCCGCCAAAGAAGGTTCGGAAAGACCGAGGCACAAGTAGAAGAGAACATCTTATAACACCGACAATTCTCTGAGAATGAACGATATGAGGAAAATCCTTGTACTCTGGCTGCTCGTGGTGCTCGCCACCAGTATGCAAGCCCAGGAAAAAATCATCAATCCCGACATCTCCTATGCCGGCATCCCACGTTCCTACATCGTTGGGGGGATAGCCGTATCGGGTGTCGAGGGATACGAAGACTTCGTGCTCACTGGCATCTCCGGACTCTCCGAGGGGCAGACCGTCACCATCCCCGGCAACGAGGTGACCGATGCCGTGAAAAGATACTGGCGGCACGGTCTTTTCTCTACTGTCAGCATTTCCGCCGACTCCATCGTGGGCGACAAAGTCTACCTGCATATCCACTTGAGCGTCAGGCCCAGGGTCTCGACCATCAACTACATCGGACTTAAGAAATCGGAGCGCGAGGACATGGAGGCCAAACTTGGTATCATCAAGGGTGGCCAGATCACCCCCAACATCATCGACCGCGCCAAAATCCTGGCCAAGAAATATTTCGATGACAAAGGCTACAAGAACGCCGAGGTGACCATCCGCCAGCGCGACGACGTGGCCAACAAGAACCAGGTGATTCTCGACATCGAGGTCGACAAGAAAGAGAAGATGAAGGTGCACGAGATCATCATCGATGGAAACGAACAACTCTCCGATAGCAAGATCAAAGGCGGTCTCTTCAGGAAAGGTGCCTTCGCCAAGACCCATGAGGCCGGCAAGATGAGCTCATTCCTCAAAGCCAAGAAATTCACTCCCGAGCGTTGGAAGGAAGACAAGCAGAAACTCATCGAGAAATACAATGAGTATGGATACCGCGACGCCATCATCCTCGAAGACAGCGTGTGGAATTTCGACGACAAGCATGTCAATATCTACGTGAAGGTCGACGAGGGCAAGAAATACTACCTGCGAAACATCACATGGGTGGGCAACACCGTCTACTCCACCGACTACCTGAGCAATGTGCTCGGCATGCAGAAAGGCGATGTATACAACCAGAAACTGATGAACAAGCGCCTCTCTGAAGACGATGACGCCGTGGGCAACAACTACTGGAACAACGGTTACCTCTTCTATAACCTGCAACCTACCGAGGTGAACATCGTGGGCGACTCCATCGACCTGGAGATGCGTATCACCGAGGGACAGCAGGCACATATCAACAGGGTGCGCATCAACGGAAACGACCGACTCTACGAGAACGTGGTGCGACGCGAACTGCGCACCAAGCCAGGCGACCTCTTCTCGAAAGACGCCCTGCAGCGCTCGGCACGTGAGTTGGCATCCATGGGACACTTCGACCCCGAGAAGGTGAACCCCGACGTGAAACCCAATTACGAGGACGGGTCGGTAGACATCAACTGGGATTTGGAGCAGAAATCCAACGACCAAGTGGAGTTCTCGCTTGGATGGGGACAGACGGGTGTTATCGGACGTATCGGTCTGAAACTCAACAACTTCTCCATGCGCAACCTCTTCAACAAGAACCGCGAGCACCGTGGTATCATGCCTATCGGTGATGGCGAGGTTCTCTCTATCGGTGCGCAGACCAACGGAACCTACTATCAGTCGTACAACGCATCCTACTCCACGGAGTGGTTTGGCGGCAAACGACCCATACAGTTCAGTATCGGTGCCTACTACTCGAAACAGACCGACGTATCGAGCACCTATTACAACTCGGCCTACCGTTACGGTTACTACAACTACCTCTATGGCGGATACGGCTCAAGCTACTACAACAACTTCGAGAACTACTACGATCCCGACAAATACGTGAAGCTCTTCGGAGCGTCGCTGGGATGGGGAAAACGCCTGCGCTGGCCCGACGACTACTTCACACTGTCGATGTCGCTCGCCTTCACACGCTATATGCTGAAGAACTGGAACTACTTCCTCATCACCACCGGAAACTCCAACAACCTCAACTTCAACATTGCGCTCAACCGTGTGTCGACCGACAACCAACTCTTCCCACGCCGTGGTTCGGAGTTCTCGGTGTCGCTCTCCATCACACCGCCATGGTCGGTGTGGGAAAACAAAGACTTCGAGCACCTGGCCACCGACTACCGCTCGGCCACCTATACACAGGAGCAGCAGGAGAAATACCGCTGGGTGGAATACCACAAATGGAAATTCAAGTCACGCACCTATACTGCGCTCACCGGCGGAACGAAATGCCTCGTTCTGATGACACGCGTGGAGATGGGTCTGCTTGGCTACTACAACCGCTACAAGAAATCCCCGTTCGAGACCTACTATGTGGGTGGCGACGGTATGAGCGGATACTCCACGGGATATGCCGAGGAAACCATCGCACTGAGGGGTTACGAGAATGGTTCGCTCACACCTAACGGTGCTGCGGGATATGCCTACGACAGGTTCACCCTCGAGCTTCGCTACCCCTTCCTCCTGGGCAACACCACCATCTACGGACTCACCTTCCTTGAGGCTGGTAACGCCTGGACCGACCCGAAGAAGTTCAACCCCTTCGACATGAAGCGCTCTGGTGGCGTGGGCGTGCGCATCTTCCTCCCCATGGTGGGACTGATGGGTATCGACTGGGCCTACGGTTTCGACAAGGTTTGGGGCAGCAAGGGTGGCTCGCAGTTCCACTTCATCCTCGGACAAGAATTCTGATCCTTACCGGCCAGCGGTGCTGCCGGCATCAGCCCAGCACGGTCACGGCCACATACAATAACCTAATAATGATTCACGATATGAGAAAACTGATGATGATGAGCCTGTTGGCACTGATGTCGCTGACGGCTGGCGCACAGAAGTTCGCGCTGATCGACATGGACTATATCTTAAAAAACATACCTGCATACGAGCGTGCCAACGAGCAACTCAACCAGGTGTCGAAGAAATGGCAAGCCGAGGTGGAGGCACTCAATACCGAGGCAGCCACGATGTACAAGAACTACCAGAACGAGGTAGTGTTCCTCTCGCAGGAGCAGAAGAAAAAACGCCAGGAAGATATCATGGCCAAAGAGAAAGAGGCCAGCGACCTGAAGCGCAAGTACTTCGGTCCGGAAGGCGAGCTGTTCAAGAAACGCGAGAGTCTGATGACTCCTATCCAGGAAGAGATCTACACGGCAGTGAAAGACATCTCCGAGCTCCGTGGCTACTCGCTTATCCTCGACCGTTCGAGCAATGCGGGCATTATCTTCGGCTCACCGAAGATTGATATCAGCAACGAGGTGCTCCAGAAACTGGGCTACTCCGTCAACTGATACCGCTGTTCACGCTACTCCCACACCTATAACCCGTGCTTGCCCACAAGGCTACCGGGCACGGTATAAATAATAGAAAACAAAGAAAAAATAATTAAAACCAAAACAAAAAAATGAAAAGAACCATCTTAATGTTGTTGCTGTTCGCCCCTCTGGCTCTCTTTGCCCAGAAGTTCGGACATGTTGATTCTCAGTCTATCATCCAGTCACTTCCCGACTATAGCAGGGCTATGGGCGAGGTAGAGGCTCTTGGCAAGCAATACGAGAACGAGCTCCAGGCTTCTCAGACCGAGCTCCAGCGCTTGGTAGAAGACTATGAGAAGAAGAAGGACACCATGAACGCCACCCAGCAGCAGGAGACCGAGACCAGTCTGCAGGAGAAATACCAGCGCATCCAGCAGCAAGCCCAGCAGAACCAGCAGGACTTCCAGAAAGCTCAGCAAGACAAGCTGCAGCCCATCTTCAACAAGGTGCGCCAGGCCATCGAGACCGTGGCCAAGGCTGGCCAGTATGTCTATGTGATGGACACCTCTGCCGGAACGGTGCTCTTCATCAACGACGCCATCAGCAAGGATCTCACCGCTGAGGTAAAGGCTCAACTCACCAAGATGAAATAACGACCACGGAGTGGCAATCTTGCCCTGCTCCACGTCATAACCAAACATCATCAGGGCAGGCAATCGATGTCTGCCCTTTTTTTAACCATACCCCAAGATGACGAGAAGAATTGTATTGATACTCTTGCCTCTGCTTTTCCCCATCATGGCGGGGGCGCAAGTGAAATTCGGCTATTTCAGTTACGACCAGGTCCTCACCTCGATGCCCGAATACAAGGTTGTGATGGAGAACATGACCGACCTGAAAACAAAATATGATGCCGAGACCAAGCGCGTGGAAGAGGAGTTCAACAAGAAATACGAGGAGTTCCTGGATGGCCAGCGCGACTTCGCGCCCACCATTCTCCAGAAGCGCCAGTCGGAGTTGCAGGAACTGCTCAAGCGCAATGTCGCCTTCAAGGCCGAGGCCGAGCGGTTGCTGGCCAAAGCCGAGAAAGAAGCCTTTGCTCCCTTGCATCAGAAAATCAGCACTGCGCTCCAGACCATCGGCACAGAGCAGGGCTATGCCTTCATTCTCAATACCGATGGCAATGCCTGTCCCTATATCAACCCCACGATGGGTGAGGATGTGACGGAATTGCTAAAAAATGCCTTGAAATGAAACCTCTATCCCAAGAACCTGGTCCCATAGGCGTCTTCGACTCGGGCTATGGCGGACTCACCATCCTGAATGCCATCAGGCAACTCATGCCCCAATACGACTTCATCTATTTGGGCGATAATGCGCGGGCACCTTATGGCACCCGCTCCTTCGATGTGGTCTATGAGTTCACCCGCCAGGCCGTGATACGGCTCTTCGAGATGGGATGCCACCTGGTCATCCTGGGATGCAATACGGCCTCTGCCAAGGCGCTGCGAACCATCCAGCAAACCGACCTGCCCGTCATCGATCCTCAACGCCGTGTGCTGGGCATCATCCGTCCCACCGCCGAGGTTATCGGACAGCTCACCAACAGCCGTCATGTGGGGGTTCTGGCCACTGAGGGAACGATCAGGAGCCGCAGTTACAATCTGGAGATTGCCAAGCAGCACCCCGATATCATGGTCACAGGCCTTGCCTGTCCGATGTGGGTTCCCTTGGTAGAGAACAAGGAGGCCGACAGTCCGGGAGCCGACTATTTCGTCAAGAAACGGCTCGACCAACTCATGATGCTCGACCCGCAAATCGATGCCGTTATTCTCGGATGCACCCACTATCCCCTGCTTATGGAGAAGATTGTGCGGCATATCCACCCTGGCGTGCGCATCGTGCCACAGGGCGAGTATGTGGCCGAGAGTCTGAGAGACTATCTCGAGCGCCATCCCGAGATGGAACGGAAATGCCATCAAGGCGGTAGGGTGCATTACCTTACCACAGAGAGCACGGAGCGGTTTGAGGAGGGTGCCTGGGTGTTCCTGCGCGAGAAGGTGCAGGTAGAACACATTGATTTATAATTCTTCTAAAAGGCGGCGGCTCAAGTGGCGCACAGGATACCACACGGCCACCCATCCCACGGCAATTACCGTGAAGAATATCACCACGATATCCCAGAAATGCACGCTCACGGGGTAGGCATCGACCACGAACGAGCCACTGCTACTGCCTAACGACACCAATCCAAAAGTCTGTTGGAGCCAGCAAAGGAGCAACCCGAGCAAAATGCCCAGGATGGCACCGGCAGTGGCTATCATCCTACCCTCAAACATGAAGATGCTGGATATCTGCCGGTTCGACGCACCCAGGTTGCGCAGCGTGGCCACATCCTCTTTCTTGTCGATAATCAGCATGGAGAGGGAGCCGATGATGTTGAAGCAGGCCACCATCAGAATAAACGTGAGAAACACATAAGCCAGGAATTTCTCTATACTCATGATTTTGAACGTGTCGGCCTGCTGCTCATAGCGGTCGAGCACTTGGTATTTGTCGCCGGCGATGGAGCGCATCTGGCGTTTCACGGCATCGAAGTCGCTGCCTGGCTTCAGCCTTAGTTCCAACGACGTGAGCATTCCTTGTTGTCCGAAGAGACTACGGGCGAAAGCGATCGAGGTAATGATGTAGCTGCGGTCGTATTTCGACTGGCTCACATTGAACACCTCGCCCGTAGAAAGCAGCGAGTCTTCCACAAAAGCCCCCTCGGGGTTGGTCATGTCGAGCTGTCCCTCGCGTTGCGGGGCATAGACGTGCAGATACCCTCTCCAGAGCGCACCCATTCCCAAAATCTGGGCCAGACGTATGCCAGGAATGCCATATTCCAAATTGGCGGCATGCAGGTCTACTTCAAAACCCTTGTCGGGATAGAGAATCTCAGAGATATGGGTGAGTTGGCTGAAGTTGTCCTCCACCCCTTTCACCATCACCATGGCCTGCCGGTCGCCATAAATGGCCAAAGCCTGGTCTTCCACACATTCCGTCACCACGTCGACCTGTGGCAACTGGCGTATCTTGTCGAGTACCGGGTCGTCGGAAGGAGCGCTCTTCCCTTTCACGGGCACCACCTTCAACTGGGGGTCGAACGAGGTGAAAAAAGAGGCCACGAGGTCGTGGAAACCATTAAACACGCTCAGCGTCACCACAAGGGCCATCGTAGCCACCGCCACCCCCAATACGGAGATGGCGCTGATGAGGTTGATGGCATGGGTGCTCTTCTTCGAGAAGAGGTAGCGCCTGGCGATGTAGAATGGAAAATTCATCTTCTTGTCAATGCCTTCTGTTAGCGTAGGGATTCTATTTCTTCAGCAACTCGTCGATATGGTCGATATAGTCGAGCGAGTCGTCGATGAAGAAACGCAACTCGGGAATGATACGCAACTGGTTGCGGACCCTCGTGCCCAACTCATACCTGATGGTCTTTGCGTTGGCGTTCACGTTCTCGATAATCTCCTCGCCTTTCTCCGAGGGGAACACGCTCAGATAAGCCGTGCAAATGCTCAGGTCGGGCGAGATGCGGCAGCGGGTCACGCTCACCATCACCCCGCGCATCATGCGCGTCTGCGACTGGAATATCAGGCTCAGTTCTTTTTGGAGCAGTCGGGCTATACGGTTTTGTCTTGTCTCTTGCATTTTATTGGTTTGTTGATTTGATGTTGGGGCGATTTCCGGCATCTGCCGGGATTTCCGCCTGCAAAGTTACGTTTTTCTAAGAAAAGGCGGTGCTTTATATACCTAAAAAATAAGAAAACGGCATCGGTCAGGCCTTCTCACCGCCCTATCAGGGAATAATCCGCATCAGGGTGAGTCCGTCGCGCAAGGGCAATATCACCTTCTCCACCCTGGTGTCGTGGGCCACGAAGTCGTTGAACTCGTCAATTCCCCGTGTCTGCTTGTCGTTGTCGTAGGCGTGGTCCACCACATGCCCGTCCCATAGGGTGTTGTCGGCCAGGATAAACCCTCCGGGCCTCACCACCCGGAGCGCCATCTCGTAGGTGGGCAGATAGGTGCGCTTGTCGCCATCGATAAACGCCATGTCGAAAGTGATTCCCAGGCGTGGGGCCTCGGTGATGGCGTCGCCGATGATGAACGTGATTTTGTCGGCCACGTCCGAACCCTCTATCCATGGGCGGGTGAAGTCCTCTTGCTCGTCGTTGATCTCGAAGGTATACACCATTCCTCCTTCCTCCAGTCCTTCGGCCATGCAGATGGCGCTGTAGCCACTGAAGGTGCCCACCTCGAGGATGTTCTTGGGGCGTATCATCCTCACGAGCATCTTGAGCAGACGGCCTTGCAGGTGTCCGCTCGCCATCCTGCCGGCCAGCAGATAGACGTTGGTGGCACGATAGAGCCGGTGCAGGTAGTCGCCCTCTGGGTCGATGTGGCGGAGGATATAGTCGTCGAGCTCTGCCGCGTTGTTCATCTGGGAAGGGCTTTCAGGGCTTCCACGGCCAGTCGGTAGGAGTCGAGTCCGAACCCGCAAATCACGCCCACGCAGGCGCTGCTGATCATCGACTTGTGGCGGAAAGACTCACGTTGGTGCACATTCGAGATATGCACCTCAACCACGGGACTGCGCATGGCTCTGATGCAGTCGTGCAAGGCCACGCTGGTATGGGTGTAGGCACCGGCGTTGAGCACCACGCCATCACTGTCGAACCCCACTTCCTGCATCTTGTCAATCAGCTCACCTTCCACATTGCTCTGGTAGTAATCGATCTCCACGTCGGGAAACATGGCCTTGAGCTGGGGCAGGTAGGTATCGAACGACTCACTGCCATATATCCCGGGTTCCCTCACACCGAGCAGGTTCAGGTTAGGACCATTGATAATCTGTATTCTCATATCTTGATGTCTTGTTGTTTCGCTATAATGAGCAAAAGTAAGCATTTTTGTCCAATCTCACAAGATTTGGCAAATTATTTGGCGATGAACGCAAAAAACACTATCTTCGCTGTCAGAAAAACCATCTGCGATGAACGACCCTTCCTCACTGCTAGTCGCTTACCGACGCTATTTGCGGCTCCAACTCAACCTCTCTCCCAACACGGTAGAGGCATACCTCAACGACTTGCAGAAACTGCTGTCCTATCTGGGTGATGCCGACATTCTTCCCGAAGACGCCACCCTCGACGACCTGCGCCATTTCGCCGCGGGCCTGCACGACATCGGCATAGGCCCACGGTCGCAATGCCGTATTCTCAGTGGCATACGGTCGTTCTACCGGTTCATGCTGCTCGACGGAAGAATAGACAATGACCCTACACAATTGCTGGAGTCGCCGCAGTTGGGCGAGCACCTGCCCGAGGTGCTCACCACCGACGAGGTGGACCGCATGGAGGCGGCCGTCGACCTATCGAAATGGGAGGGACACCGCAACAGGGCCATCATCGAGACGCTCTTCAGTTGCGGCCTTCGGGTGTCGGAATTGGTCAACTTGCGCCTGTCGTCGCTCTATCTCGACGATGGGTTCATCCGGGTGACGGGAAAGGGCAGCAAGGAGCGGCTGGTGCCCATCTCGCAACGCGCCATCACCGAACTGGGGTTCTGGTTCGACGACCGCTGCCACATGGACATCAAGCGCGGCGAGGAAGACTATGTGTTTCTCAACCGACGGGGAAGCCACCTCACACGCACCATGATTCTCATCATCATCAAGCAGTTGGCTGCCGAGGCGGGCATCACCAAGACCGTCAGTCCGCATACGTTGCGCCATTCCTTCGCCACCGTATTGCTCGAGGGAGGCGCCGACCTGAGGGCCATCCAGGCCATGTTGGGCCATGAGAGCATCGGCACCACCGAGATTTACACCCATATCGACATGACCACCCTGCGCCAGCAGATTCTTGAGCACCATCCCCGGAACATCAAGACACCCCACAAATGAAAATGGGCAGACCACAAGGTCCACCCATTTCCATTTATTCTTAGCGATTGGTTGATTACTCGTAATACTCGATTTTACGGGTCTGCTCCATCTCCTGGCCCATCATCGAGGTCTTGCGGCTGATCCAGTTGCCCTTGTCGTCGAACTTGTAGTCAGTATAGGGCGACTCCATGTTCTGGCCACCAAAGTCCATCATGGTCTTCACGAGCACACCTTTGTCATCGTATACATTCTTGGTTGCGAACGAACCCATAGAGGTTCCCATCTCCTGGCTGGCCACTCTTCCATTCTCCCAAGTATACTTAACGGTGATCTCCATACCTTGAGCCTCCATCTTGTACGACTGCAGGTAACCGTCGGCATCGTAAACAGCATTCGACATGCCATCTTGAATCATTTTGCCCTCAACGGTGAAGTTGATGGTCTGGGCCTGGCCCATCACAGAGCTGGAAATCGATTTGACAGGACCTTTGGCATCGTTGGCCTCTACGTCATGGAACTTGGTTTGTGCCTGCAGGGCGAATGGCACGACCAACAGTGCGAGCATCAAAAATGCTTTTTTCATTGTCTTTTTCATTTTAATTAGTTAAAAAATCAGTTAGTTGAAATAAGTTAGATGCGCAGGCTTTTCTACTGAATTTTTACAGTTTTGCATTTGCCTGCTTGATGTTTGACGTTTTTTTCCTTTTATGGTTTAAAACCATAACGAATTATTTGCTGAAAAATTGTGTCGGTGGAAGACATCAAGCAAAAACTTCGCATTTTGTTTCGCTTTCCGCTCGGTTTGCAGTAACTTTGACATCGGTCGAAGGTCCTCACGCTTCCATATAAAAAAGACTTTTGCGTAGGTACCTCCCCCGGCCCCTCCTGAGAGGAGGGGGGGAGAATTAGCATCGCATATCACTCCCCCCTCCTCTCAGGAGGGGCCGGGGGAGAATTAGCATCGCATATCACTCCCCCCTCCTCTCAGGAGGGGTCGGGGGAGAATTAGCATCGCATATCACTCCCCCCTCCTCTCAGGAGGGGTCGGGGGAGGTCTTTTTTTATTTGGGACTTCATTTTGTGTGTCGCCCAATTCGTTACTCGAAAGTGCAAAAAATATTTTGCACTTTGCTCACTTAATCGTACCTTTGCAACCCAAACCAAAAAAAATAGATTTTATGCCATATTTGTTCACATCCGAATCCGTTTCAGAAGGCCATCCCGATAAAGTGGCCGACCAGATATCCGACGCGCTGCTCGACCAGTTTCTCGCCTACGACGAGGAGGCCCGCTGCGCCATCGAGACCTTTGTCACCACCGGCCAGGTGGTCATCATGGGCGAGGTACATTCCGAAGCCTATATCGACCTGCAGACCATTGCCCGCAACACCATCAAGCGCATCGGCTACACCAAGTCGGAATACCAGTTCGACGGCGACTCGTGTGGCATTCTCACGGCCATTCACGAGCAGAGTGCTGACATCAACCGTGGAGTGGACCGCGAGGAGGCCGAGAAACAAGGTGCTGGCGACCAAGGCATGATGTTTGGCTATGCCACCAACGAGACCGAGGACTATATGCCCGTGTCGCTCGACCTTGCCCACCTCATCATGTCGACCTTGGCCGAGATCCGCAAGGAAGGCAAGCAGATGACCTACCTGCGTCCCGACGCAAAGAGCCAGGTGACCGTGGAGTACTCCGACGACAACATCCCACAGCGCATCGACACCATCGTGGTGTCGACCCAGCACGACGAGTTCGACGACGACGAGCGCATGCTCGAGACGATCAAGAACGACGTTATCCACATCCTCATGCCACGGGTGAAGTCGAAGATCAAGAGCGAGAAAGTGCTGAGCCTTTTCAACGACGATATCACCTATCACGTCAACCCCACCGGCAAGTTCGTCATCGGTGGTCCTCATGGAGATACCGGCCTCACTGGCCGCAAGATCATCGTCGACACCTACGGTGGCAAGGGCGCCCATGGTGGTGGCGCCTTCTCGGGGAAGGACTCCAGCAAGGCCGACCGCTCTGCAGCCTATGCCGCACGCCATATCGCCAAAAATATGGTGGCTGCCGGCGTGAGCGACGAGATGCTGCTGCAGGTTAGCTACGCCATCGGCGTGGCCGAGCCCGTGAGCATCTATGTCAACACCTACGGGCGCGCTCATGTGCCCCTGTCCGACGGCGAGATTGCCGACCGCATCAAACGGATGTTCGACCTGCGTCCAAAAGCCATTGAGCGCCAGCTCAAGCTGCGCCAGCCCATCTACTTCGAGACTGCCGCCTACGGACATATGGGCCGCCGTTGCCAGACGGTGAGCAAGACCTTCACCAGCCACTACCATCCCACACGCACCATCGACGTGGAACTCTTCACCTGGGAGAAACTCGACCTGGTGGAGAAAATCAAGAAGGAGTTCAACCTATAACATCAAGCCTACGGGGTAGTGAAGAAATCCACATACCAGATTATCAGCGAATTGCCACAGGATGCCACCGAATGGCAGAAAGACTCTGCTGTTCAGGCCTATTTCCATCCTGGCGAGAACAACCACTACAGCGATCAGCCCGACACGCTCGGACTGCCCGGACAGCGTGCCGACGAGAGCCAACTCGTCGACTATAGCGCGTTGCATCGCCCCGACGCATACGCCTTCACCCCCATTCGCCCACTCCTCCATGGTAAAGCCAAGCCCCATATGGCTGTCACCAGTCAGGAAACGCCCTACAATCCTGGTTCCGACCAGTTGGTGTCGGGGTCTCTCTTCCTTGGCATCCTCCTGGCCATACCCGCCTTCGCCATCTCCAGGGGATTCGTCGAGCGCCAGGCCAAAAACTTCTTCTACACCGAGAATACCCGCACCACCACAGTGCCCGACACCACTGTCGAACTGCGCAACCAGGTGCTGCTCGTGGCCTTCACCTGCCTCGTCTTGTCACTGGCCTACTACTGCTATGCCCTCTTCTGGGGCGACAACCAGTATGATGTGGCGTCCAACCACCAACTTGCCGGCATCTATGCCGCCGCCTTCGTGGGCTATTTTCTCATCAAGGCCGCACTCTACCAATTCGTCAACTGGGTGTTCTTCGATAAGAAAAAAATCGAACAATGGAACAAGTCGTTGCTCTTCCTTACCGCCATGGAAGGGATAGCGGCCACTCCCGCCGTGCTGCTCTTCATTTTTGGCAATTTGTCGCTCTCCGCATGCCTCATCATTGTCGTAATTGTTGCTATTTTGACCAAATTGTGCACTTTTTATAAGTGTTATCTTATCTTTTTTCAGCGTTTTGGGGCGTTTTTGCAAATATTTTTGTACTTTTGTGCGCTCGAATTGATACCCATGGTCGGTTTGGTCGAGCTTTTGGAGACGTTGAACAACAATTTGAAAATAAATTTTTAGTACATTTATGATAAAGAAGATTTTGGTGTCACAACCCAAGCCGACGAGCGAGAAATCACCTTATTTCGACATTGCGCGCGAGTTTGGCGTTGAATTGGTGTTCCGCCCGTTCATCAAGGTCGAGGGACTTACGGCCAAGGAATTCCGTCAGCAGAAAGTGAGTATCCTCAACTATACGGCTATCGTGTTCACCTCACGCCATGCCATCGACAACTTCTTCAAATTGTCAAAAGAGCTCCGTATCACCATCCCCGAAGACATGAAATATTTCTGTGTGACAGAGACCATCGCGCTCTACATTCAGAAATATGTGCAATACCGCAAGCGTAAGGTGTTCTATGGAACCACCGGAAAGATTGTCGACCTTGTGCCTCTCATGGTCAAGCACAAGACCGAGAAATTCCTCGTGCCCATGAGCGACGTGCACAACAACAGCGTGACCGAGTTGCTCGACGCCAAGAAACTGGAGCACAAGGAGTGTGTGATGTACCGCACCGTGAGCGACGACTTCACCCCCGAGGAGGTGGAGCAGTTCGACTACGACATGCTCATGTTCTTTAGTCCTGCCGGACTCAACGCTCTCACCAAGAACTTCCCCGATTTCGAGCAGGGCGACATCAGGATTGCTGCCTTCGGTCCTGCCACCGCCAAGGAGGTGACCGACCGCGGACTGCGTCTCGACCTGAAGGCCCCCACCCCCGAATTCCCCTCGATGACGGGTGCGCTGAAAGACTACCTCAAGCACAACAAGTAGGTTTTTCATGCCGGCAACGGGTACTCTCACTCTGGGCAAGAAAGAGCGGATAGCAGGCAAGCGACTGGTAGAAACTCTTTTCAAGGGCGGCGTAAGCCGCTCGATGTCTTGTTACCCCCTAAGGGCCGTCTACGCACTGGTACCCATGGCCGACGACGGCAGCAGCGCGAAGATGATGGTGAGCGTGCCCAAGCGGCATTTCAAACGTGCGGTAAAACGCAACAGGGTGAAGCGACAGGTGCGCGAGGCCTACCGCAAGCAGAAGCACCTTTTGTGCCGCACCATGGACAACCACCCCGGTCAGACCCTCGCCGTGGCATTCATCTGGCTTTCCGACCAACTCTTCGACAGCCGGCACATCGATGAGCGTGTAGGCATGTTGCTCACCCGAATAAGCGAAGTGCTATGAACCTACTCAGAGCCTGTATCCACGCGGTGTCAAAGGCCATCGTCTGGGTGTTGCTGCTGCCTATCGTCTTCTATCAGCGTTGCATCAGCCCATTCACCCCACCAGCCTGCCGTTTCACCCCCACTTGCTCCGAATATGCCAAGCAAGCCCTCAAGAAGCACGGCCCCATCAAGGGACTGGCCCTCGCCATCTGGCGCGTGCTCAGGTGCAACCCATGGGGTGGCAGTGGATACGACCCCGTACCGTGAATTATCAACCCAATTGTTAAAAACATAAGTTTATCATTCGATGACAAAGAACTTCGTAGAAGAACTGAAATGGCGTGGCATGCTCGCACAGATCATGCCCGGAACAGAAGAATTCCTCAACAAAGGCATGGCAACGGCCTATCTGGGCACCGACCCCACCGCCGACAGCCTGCATATCGGCCACCTCTGTGGCATCATGATGCTGCGTCACCTGCAACGCTGCGGTCATAAGCCCATCATCCTCGTAGGTGGTGCCACCGGAATGATTGGCGACCCCTCTGGCAAGAGCCAGGAGCGCAACCTGCTCGATGCCGAAACCCTCTACCACAACCAGGAGTGCATCAAGCGCCAGGTAGCCAAGTTCCTCGACTTCGAAGCCGAAGGCCCCAACAAGGCCGAATTGGTGAACAACTACGACTGGATGAAGGACTTCACCTTCCTCGACTTCGCCCGCACGGTGGGCAAACATATCACCGTCAACTACATGATGGCCAAGGAGAGCGTGCAGCAGCGCCTCAACGGCACCGCCCGCGACGGACTGTCGTTCACCGAGTTCACCTACCAGTTGCTCCAGGGCTACGATTTCCTCTACCTCTACCAGACCAAGGGCTGCCAACTGCAGCTGGGTGGCAACGACCAGTGGGGCAACATGACCACCGGCACTGAGCTCATCCGCCGCACCCTGGGACAAGAGGCCGAGGCCTATGCCCTCACCTGTCCGCTCATCACCAAGGCCGACGGCAAGAAGTTCGGCAAGACAGAGAGTGGCAATGTGTGGCTCGACCGCAACCGCACCACTCCCTATACCTTCTACCAGTTCTGGCTCAACGTGAGTGATGCCGATGCCGAGCGCTATATCAAGATCTTCACCAGCCTCGACAAGGAAACCATCGACGCCCTCATCGAGGAGCACAAGCAAGACCCGGGCCGCCGTACCCTGCAGCGCCGTCTGGCCGAGGAGGTGACCGTGATGGTGCACTCCCGCGAAGACTACGAGATGGCCATCGAGGCCTCCAACATCCTCTTCGGCAAGTCGACGAAGGAGAGTCTGCTGCGCCTCGACGAGCAGACACTGCTCGACGTGTTCGACGGTGTGCCTCGCTTCACCCTGGCCAAAGACCAGCTGGGCCTGCCCGCCGGTGAGCTCTTTGCCCGCGACGACGTGAAGGTGTTTGCCAGCAAGGGCGAGATGCGCAAACTGATACAAGGTGGTGGCGTATCGCTCAACAAGGAGAAGCTCACGGCATTCGACCGTATCATCACTGCCGACGACCTCATCGCCGGAAAATACCTGCTCATGCAGCGCGGTAAGAAAAACTACTATCTTATCACGGTGAAATAGAAAAAAAACGGCAAAAATTTGGTGGTGGCATAAAAAACCGCTACCTTTGCAGCCGCAAACGTCGCATTCTGCTGCATTTAGGCAACAAGCGACAAGGATTGGGTGATGGTGTAACGGTAACACTACAGGTTTTGGTTCTGTCATTCCCGGTTCGAATCCGAGTCACCCAACACACAAAATCGCCAAGTGCTTGAATTTCAAGACTTGGCGATTTTTGATGAACACAATTGATCCCACCTCTCATCGGAAACATGCGGAAACTGTTGTACATCATTGTCTCGACTGTAATACTCGCCGCCTGTGTGGGTGGCGGGAAGGAGCGTAGTGTGCATGACAGGGCACGGGCCATCATCAACGACTGCCCCGACTCAGCCCTCGTTATCCTCGACTCGCTGGAACCGTCGTCCCGAGATTTCTCACGCTCCACCCTCCGACGGTGGCAGCTCCTTCGTCTTATGGCGCAAAACAAATGCGACACCGTTTTCCGCAGCGACAGCCTCCAGCTCGTGCTCAAAGACTATTACGACCGTCACGGCACACCCAATGAGCGGATGACAGCAAATTACCTGCTGGGCCGGGCCTACAGCGACATGGGCGAGGCGCCCAGGGCCATAGAGGTATTTCAAGATGCCGTGGAAAGTGCCGACACGACTGCCGCCGACTGCGACTGGTGGAATCTGACCAGAATATACATGCATCTTGCAGAGGAATATTACAAGGCATATCTCCCCCATGAGCTGCTATCCACGCTTTACAAGGCTGAGAAGACTGCCCTGAGAGCGGGCGACACCATCACCGCATTTTATAGTATCGCCAAACGATACAACGCATACGAGTTGCTCGATGACAAGGATTCCATGAGAGTTGTGACATACAAATCAGCTGATTTGCTCGAGGGAAAAGGGAAGATAGGACTGGCTTCGAGCATCCGGTCTGTCATGATTGACGATGAGGCGGAAGAGGGCAACACCAATCAGGCGGCAAAACTGATAAAAGAATATGAGGGCTTTTCCGGATTCTTCAATAGTGACCATGAGA
>Ga0256407_10002133_pt1 | contig 38622 bp, 33 predicted proteins | sample RumenRJG_04DNA_FD_193489 | JGI IMG/M metagenome (GOLD analysis project Ga0256407, IMG submission 193489) | Bovine rumen microbial communities from Lethbridge, Alberta, Canada - RJG_04 | ecosystem: Host-associated > Mammals > Digestive system > Stomach > Rumen | place: Canada: Alberta... | reverse complement strand
ATCTTGTGCTCCTGGCAGTACTGATCAATCGCCAGGATTTCTTCTCGTGTCATCATATGCATCAACGTTTTTGCAAATGTAGCCAGGATCTCTCCTGGCCACAATATGCAGTTCATCGGATGCTTACCCTAACACCGATATATCTATCGCAAAGGTAATGAAATAATCCAAACCACCAAAAACAAGGTGACACACCGTTACCGGATGTATCACCTTATGACTTTATTTTAAGTGGATAGCTAAAGACTATTCAGGGATTCAGAATGCTCGTCATTCTTTTTCCCTTTATACTCATCCTTAGCTTGTTTCAACACACTCTCAAAAGTCTCAAAACCTTTTTCATCATACACGATATAATATTCATTGTTCCAAAACATCCCTCGCTTATTCTCCCTTTTAGGATACGACAAATGCCTTTCATCATGAGTAAACTGCAATGTTACTTTTTCATTCTTCCACTGTCTTGTCTCTTTAAGAGTGTTGTCACATGCAAAGTCTTCCAAGGAAGTACTATGATTATTCCATTCAGAAGAATAGTAACTCCCTATTCCTTCACCATATTTCTGAACATAATGGTTGTATATGTCTTGTTTATTAACATCATAACCAAACTCAAAATATACTGCTACTAACCTATCGTTTAAGAATGCCAAATCCAATTGTTTAAACTCTATGTCTCCCAATGTGTACTTTTTGGCGAAAGTACCGTATGATACTTCTACCGGAAACTGTTTAATCTCGGGATGCTTCTGAATAATCCATTTTTCCATTTCAAAATCACTCACTCCCCAATGACCATTGTACCACTTTGGTTTCCTATACCACGGGTCAATACTCAATTCCTTGCTTGTCATTATGGCGTTCCATGACATCCCAATATCAAACATTCCCACCCCTTTTAAATCTGCACATTGGATATATAAACTATCAAGAGGGGTATCATATGTCTTCGAAACAACCTTTGGTGCATTGCTTAAGGTACATCCACAAAAGCAGGCGACAACTCCGAGTAAAAGTGCAAATAACCGTCTCATAATAAAACTTCTTCTTTTGACAAATATAAGAAATAACTCATTTCTTTGGTGATGTAACGATGATTCCACGGCGAATCACGCACTTGTCATTCCGGTAGGGATTGTCACCGGAAATGTTGAGGTTCTTGAGGTATGTGTATGAGACCCCGATGGCATCCTTGGACCAATGGTCAGTCAGGGCCTTCAGGTTCCCATAGTAGTAGTGTTGGCCGTCCTTTTCAAGATGGACGATTGCCCGTTCTTGTTTCTTCTTCGCTTCCATATGCGACAAAGGTAAAAAAAAGACAGCCAATATTCAAAATAAGCCACCCAAAACTTGCATATATTAAACAAAAGCACTATATTTGCTCTTGTTAAAGGAACACACAATGGAACAGGTAGCAATTCTGGCAAGGGTCTCGAAATTGGACATCCTTGGTTCGATTTTTTCCGGAAAAATCGTTTTTGAAAAAAATGAACCTCGAACCGCAGAACTCACGCCGCTCATTTCCATTTTTTTTCGGAGCGAAGCGACAAAGCCCCTGCCCCGAGGGCGGGGGTTTGGGGGTGGGGTAACGTGGTAGTGCACTGCACCCCAAAACAAGAAAGACCTCCCCACCGGGAGGCCTTTCTTGTTTTGGGGTGCTCGGACTATGTCTTCTCGAACTCCTTCTTGGAGGACTTGGAACGCCTCTGGGAACTGCGGAGTATCATTCCGGATCACTGCAATCCGAATATCGTGGTCAATGAAAAGACCGAGGGGAAAGTACCTCCCCTCGGTTGTGTTTCTTTAAAAATAAGCAGACACCTATTAAGGGTAAGTGTCTGCTCTATCTTTTTCTAACAGTCATTAATCCCAATGACTGGTACAAAGGTACAAAATCTTTTCAATCAAGCAACATCTGCCGTGATTTTTTATCTGGAAAGTCGGCGCTTTTGGGCCTTCCTACCGTGGCTTGGCTAATCTTGTCCTTGTGTTCGTCGGAGTTACCTGAAGTGGAGTATGGAGGGCCTTGTATCAGTTTTGAAATGTATCAAGATAATCTTGCCGGCAAGGCCAACGCTACCTAAAAACTGAATCACATTGACCTAATTGTGTTAAACGAATTCGAATCTACTTGCAGTAATTCTTGCGATTGATATCAACAACCATAGGAACATCTTTGAGCAACTCGATAAGGTCATCAACGGGATGCTTGAATTTATACTCCAATTCTTCTTGATACAGCGGAAATACTTGCCAAAAATTCACCTCGTCTCCAAATAAACCGATTTTGAGGGCTTCTACCACTTGTTTATTCTTGCCGAATGAGTGAAATAGCACGCAAGAATTGAACAGGGTGTTAGATGCAACAGGGCTTGAGTCTTCGTTCATTGTAACTGTATGGCCAACTGAAAGCCAACTATCCGTGTCGATAGGAAGCCGTGCTACATCTTTGAGCATCCTTATAGGCCAATAGTCTTCTTCCTTGTCAGATTTGATATCCCAATCTTCAGGAAGGAAGATGACATATTCCGCTCGCTCAAGTTTCCATTTCCTAAACTCTCTTGGAATATCCATCTTATATGCACCTGCACCCATTGTCACGAGTTTGTAATAGGGCTGCTCTTCAGTAGGAGGGACTATTACGACATCCAAATGGACATCAGGAGAAACCAACTCGTGGAAGACCTCATCGTATTCGCCATATTGTCTCTCGATGTAATCAGAGACCTTGTTCAATTCCCTCTCCGAGTAGAGATACCTTGGTGTCTCCTTTTTGCTATTCCTTCTCATATTGGTAGTATTGTTTTGACAGAGGACAAAGTTTGCCGAGATGGCAAGAACTAATATGCAGGCAAATCGCTTCATTACAACAAAGATACTACTTTTTCGGTGAGGTGACAATGATGCCCCTTCGTATGATGGTTTATCTTTGCCTTAATTGGATTATTTCGTATGATGGTTTATCTTTGCATTAATTGGATTATAATCTATTAGTTATGAAGAACCATCTACTTCTTTCTCTTTGTGTTCTCTTAATGTCGACTGCCCTTGGTGCCCAAAACATCACGAGTAATGCAGCATATAAATCCTGCATGGATTCCTTGATTAGAGTCCGCTCTGCCCTTGTCGAGGAATGGAACGCAACGATACCTCCACATTTCAGGGAAGCGATGCGCCTTGAAAAGGAAGCGGAGTCTCATCCCGAACATAAAGATTCCCTGCTTGCCATAGCAGCCAAGGAACGGCAGACCGTGCAAGCTCTCATGCCTGCGCTCCAGCAGCAGATGGACGACAATCAGGCAGAGCGGCAGGCATTGATGGACAAGTACGCACTCGTCTTCGAAGATGCGTTCCCTTATTTCCGGATGCGCAAACAATTCTCGAAAGACAGCCTTTCCATCCTTTTGAAGAAATCTTCTCCGGAAATCCAACGGTCTGCCCGCGGCAAGGCCCTGCGCAAATACATTAAGAAACGCCAGAGAGGAGAGGGAGAGCCTTTCCGCAAGTTCCGCTGCTACAATGTTAATGGAGAACGCTTCGACTGGGGCCTGGCCAAAGGGAAAAAAGTCTTTCTCATCCACGACGGTCTGTGGTGCATGACACATGGAATGAACAACTCCGCTTTGAGGAAGTATCTTTATTCTCTTTCAGAAACAGCGCCTAACTGCCTTCCGCTGATAGTCGTGAATTGCGAAGAAAAGGAAGAACTACTAGCTGCTATTGAGGAGTATGGCTTGCAGGAGTTCTGCGTTGTCAGCGAGTTCAATAAAGACATGGGCATACTTAACTGGCTATACAATGACACCACTACTCCGACTTGTCATCACATTGACGAAAAAGGTATCCTCGTGAAAACAACTGAAGGTGTCAATCAGGACTATATTGAAAAAGAGTTTCTGAACATCAGATAGCCCTCAGAACGGTAAATCGCCCATATCATCATTGTTTGAGGTCAGGATATAGTCTATCTTCGGTTGGTTTTTACTGACTATACGCTCAAACTCTCTCACGCTGTAGAAGCGCTGAGCCTTGCCCCCACCGGCGGGGACGAAGCCACCGCCCCGAGGGCGGGGGTTTGGGGGGGGGGGTAACGTGGTAGTGCCCTGCACCCCAAAACAAGAAAGACCTCCCCACCGGGAGGCCTTTCTTGCTTTTTTTTCGGAGCGAAGCGACAAAGCCCCTGCCCCGAGGGCGGGGGTTTGGGGGTGGGGTAACGTGGTAGTGCGCTGCACCCCAAAACAAGAAAGACCTCCCCACCGGGAGGCCTTTCTTGTTTTGGGGTGCGATGTGGGGCTCGAACCCACGACACCCAGAACCACAATCTGGTGCTCTACCAACTGAACTAATCGCACCGTGTTAGAGGTTGCAAAGATACAAAAAAATCTTTCTTTGCAAGAATTTTGGAATAATAAATTAACTTTGTGAAAAGGATATCGACCATATAATGCGGAAAACACTTGTCCTCACTCTGCTCACTGTCTTGTCGGTGATACCTGCCACCGCACAGGCTGTCCTGGACTATCCTTTTTCCCTATTCTCTCCTCCGCCTTTCAGTCCCGACACGGTTTCCGTCCTCTTCGTCGGAGACGTGATGATGCACACGAAGCAGATTGAGAACTCGCTCGACCGTGAGACGGGAGAACATGACTTCTCGCAGTGGTTGGTACACGTGCGCGACCGTCTGGAAAAAGCCACGGTCGCCGTCGCCAACATGGAGTTCACCCTTGCCGGAAAGCCTTACACCGGTTATCCCTGCTTCTCGGCGCCTGACAATTACCCGGACTATGTGGCGGACTGCGGTGTAGACATATTCCTGACAGCCAACAACCACATCCTCGACAAGGGCAGGAAAGGCATCGACCGGACCCTCTCGATCTATGATTCGATGGAGAAGGATGGACGCATATGGTACACGGGTGCGGCCGCCGACGAGGCCCAGTACACTACCAGGTATCCTTTGATCTTCGTCGCCAGGGGAGTGAGGATCGCCCTGGTCAATTTCACCTACGGCACCAACCTCGGGATCCAATCCGCATATCCGAAGGTCAATGTCACCGACACGACCGAGATAGCGGAAGCGATAAGGCGGGCCAAGGCAGCAAAGGCCGATTTCATCATCGCGCTTCCCCACTGGGGTACCGAATATGTACTGAGCCACTCCGCCTCGCAGCACAATCTGGCAGTCTGGCTGGCAGAGCAGGGCTGTGATGCCGTGGTCGGGGCTCATCCGCATGTAGTCCAGGATACCGAGGTCATACGCGTCAGGCGCAAGGAGGGATATGGGTACAGGGAGGTCCCCGTCGTGTACTCGATGGGCAATTTCATCTCAAACATGAGCGCAAGGAACACCCAGGTGGGCCTCATGGTAACCTTGAAGTTCGCAAAGGGTCCGGAAGGAGCTAGGAAGATACTTCCTCCGGAATATTCATTCACATGGTGCACGAGGCCGGGCACCCTGTCGGAAACCTTCTCGACAGTACCTGTGAAAGAGTTCCTGGACAAACGCGACATGTGGATCCAGAAGGGCGACTACGACAACATGGTGCGGTCCTACGAAAGAGTCAAGGCAGCAACAGGAATAACAGACTGACGATTCAAATGAAGAAAACGATTACTCTCGAGGCTATCGATCCGATCGAGATCTATGGGCCGGGCAACAAGATACTGAACGAATTCTGCACCTACTTCCCATCCTTGAAGGTAGTGGCGAGAGGCGATGAGATACTACTTGACGGCCAGGAAGGCGACGTGCAGGAGTTCTCCAGGAAGTTCGCCGAACTGATCCGCCGCCGGCACCACAAGATGAACCTGACAGTCTTCGACGTCGAGGATATCTTCGACGGGGAGACCACTCCTTCTTCCTTCGTGGAGTCCGGTGACGCCATCATAGTGCATGCCACCGACGGAAAGCCGATCAAGGCCCGCAACAAGACGCAGCAGGAAATGGTGAAGGCGTATTTCGCCAACGACCTGCTTTTCGCAGTAGGCCCGGCAGGTACCGGAAAGACTTATCTTGCGATAGCCCTTGCAGTCCGTGCCCTCAAGCATCGGGAGATCAAGCGCATCATCCTTACCCGGCCGGCCGTGGAGGCAGGGGAAAGGCTCGGTTTCCTTCCCGGGGACTTGAAGGACAAGCTCGACCCTTATCTTCAGCCTTTGTATGACGCACTGGGAGACATGGTCCCACCCAGACGGCTTCAGGAGTTCCTTGCCGACGGAACCATCCAGATAGCTCCCCTTGCCTACATGAGAGGGCGCACCCTTGACCGTGCATGCGTCATCCTTGACGAGGCCCAGAATACCAATCTCGCCCAGCTCAAGATGTTCCTGACCAGGATGGGGGTGAGTGCCAAGTTCATAGTTACGGGGGATGCGACCCAGGTGGACCTCCCCAGGAAGGAGGACTCAGGACTTCTGCGTGGAATAGCGATGCTCAGGGACATAAAGGGCGTGGGAACGGTCACCTTCACAAACGAAGACATAGTCCGGCATCCTCTGGTTACCAAGATCGTCCGGGCGTTCGACACCCTCGAGAAAGAAAGGAAGGAACCCCAGCCCGGGGCCTGACATGGGTCATTTGCGTTTCCTGGTCCTCGGATGGGCCAGGATCTGGATGTCTATCCTGTCCAGCTTGTAGCCCTTGAATCGCTTGGAAAGCAGAGCCTTTGTGGCTTCCATGCATGCACCGTCGTCGGAAACGTCGGTGAATGTGTGGTTTACCATGTCGTACAAGTGGATGTGGTCGGCAGTGACGACATCAAAGTACATCTTGTTGTTGCTGCTGAGCCTGTGGTTGTAGATACCATGGAGCGCCAGTGAACTCAGGATGTTGTAGACAGAGGCCACGGTAACCTTGGTCCCGTCCTTCGAAGCGATGAAATCGCAGACCATGTCAGCGCTTGCGTGGCGAAGGGCCAGCATTGCATCGTGGACAGCCATCCTTTGGGGTGTTACCTTCATTCCATGCTTTCTGAGACGATCCCTGAAATCTTGCGGAGAAAGCGCCGCGTTACAGTTTTCCATCACAATGGCGGATTAGGTTGGTTACACAAATATAGCTTTTTTATCCTTAAGGTGGTTCCATTTTCTTGAAAAAATGCTTTCCGGCAAGTGTGGGTGCGGAATGGTTTTTTCGATATATTATGGTTATCTTTGCAAATTGTACATTGATATTGAAATGGAAAGAGTGAAATGTCTTATAGTGGGAGGCGGCCCGGCAGGTTACACTGCGGCCATATACGCTTCCCGTGCAGGTCTCTCTCCGGTCCTCTACGAGGGCATGGAGCCGGGAGGCCAGCTTACCACCACGACCGTGGTCGAGAATTTCCCTGGTTTCCCCCAGGGGGTCGATGCCAATACCCTGATGGCCGACATGCGTTCCCAGGCTCTAAGGTTCGGAGCCGACATACGCAGCGGAACGGTTACGAAGGCGGATCTTTCGTCCCGTCCGTTCTCTCTGACCATCGACGGGGAAACCGTGGTTTCGGCCGAGACGGTGATAGTGGCGACCGGTGCCACCGCAAAGTACCTGGGCCTGCCGTCCGAGCAGAAGTTCAGGGGGATGGGTGTCAGTGCCTGTGCTACCTGCGACGGCTTCTTCTACAGGAAGAAGACGGTCGCCGTGGTAGGCGGGGGAGACACTGCCTGCGAGGAGGCTACCTACCTTGCCAACCTGTGCAAGAAGGTTTACATGATCGTGCGCCGTGACGTCTTCAGGGCGTCCGTAGCCATGCAGGAGAAGGTAAAGGCGACTCCGAACATCGAAATCCTCTGGAACTGCAACACCCAGGAAGTCCTTGGCGACGGATCTGGAGTCACAGGTGCCCGTCTGGTACGCAAGGATGGTAAGGTTTTTGATATCCAGATCGATGGATTTTTCCTCGCTATCGGGCATCATCCTGCTTCGGAGGTGTTCAGTGAATATCTCGAGACCGACGCGAACGGCTACATAGTCACCGAAGGCAAGAGCTGCCGGACTACGGTTGAAGGAGTCTTTGCCGCCGGAGACGTGCAGGACCCTGGTTACCGGCAGGCCATCACGGCGGCGGCATCAGGATGCAAGGCTGCCCTGGAGGCGGAGAAATTCCTATTGACGCATTGAGATTTATGAATATGCCAAAGTTTTCGGTCAAGGTCTGCATCATGGCGCTTGCCACCGCTTTGTCGCTTTCTTCATGCAAGTCCGAGTACGAGGCGTTGCTGAAGGGAGACGATGTCGATGCCAAGTATGCCGCGGCCTTCGATTATTTCAATCACGGCAAGTACAGCAAGGCGGCCCAGCTCTTCGAGTCCATGGCTATGCTTACCAACGGAACTGAGAGGGACGATACCGTCCAGTACTACTGGGGCTTGAGCAATTACCGCTACAAGGACTACTACACCGCCGAGGCGAACTTCGCTAATTTCCTCAACCACTATCCTTCGAGCCCTTTCGCCCCTGAGGCTGCTTTCCTCCGGATAGACTGCCTGTACCGGTCGACCCATCGTTACGAACTGGACCAGGTGCCCACCATCAATGCCATCAACACAATCAGCCAGTACCTGATCGAGAACCCCGGCAGCACCCATTCGGACGTCTGCTTCAAGATGCTCAACGAACTCAACGCACGGCTCGACAGGAAGGCCTATGAGAATGCCAAGCTGTATTTCAAGATGGAAGACTACAAGGCTTCCAGGGTGGCTTTCAGGAACATCCTGAAGGATGACGCGGACAACATCTACCGGGAGCAGATCCTTTACTATATCGCGAAGTCGTCCTACAAGTATGCCCAGCTCAGCGTGGAAAGCAAGCAGAAGGACAGGTACATGACCTTCGTCGATGACTACTACAACTTCATCGGAGAATACCCCGATTCTCCTTACAAGAAGGAACTTGACCTTCTCTACCGCCGGGCCCAGAAAGCGCTCGGGCACTATTCGGGCACGGAGGAGGACCTTGAGGCCAAGGAGAAGGATTTCGCCAGGGAGAGTCAGAAATTATTGAAACAATCCGAGAATTAGTCCTCGTACAATCTATAGGAATAATCATAAGACTATATGGAAATCAAGAAGAAAGTCCCTGTGAACACAATCACAAGGGATGTGAAGTATCTCGCCGAACCTACCGGCAACATCTATGAGACTGTGGTCATTCTCTCCAAGAGGGCCAACCAGATAGCACTGGCAGAAAAGAAGGAACTTTCCAAGAAACTCGAGGACTTCCGTACCGACCATGACACGATGGACGAGGTCTACGAGAACAGGGAGCAGATAGAAATCTCCAAGTACTACGAGAAACTGCCCAAGCCCGACCTCATCGCAATCTCCGAATTCGAGGACGGCGAACTGTATTACAGGATGGCCGGAACAGAGGAGGACGTCCGTCCCGCAAGAGAAGGTTCCCAGGACGCCGAGTAGTCTCCGGCGATGCTGAAGTCCCTTCAGATCAAGAATTTCGTGTTGATAGACTCTCTGGATGTGGAATTTCCGGAGGGTCTGGTCATTATTACGGGACAGACTGGCGCTGGCAAGTCCATCCTGCTCGGGGCCCTTTCGCTCCTGCTCGGCGGCAAGGCGGATCCGGCCCAGATAGGTTCGGGAGGAGACAACTGCGTGGTTGAAGGAGTCTTCTCCGTCCCGGAGACAGATTCCCTTCTTTCCGGGATACTGTCCGGCAATGAAGTGGACTGCGAGGACGGGGAGCTGGTGATCCGCAGGGTGGTTTCAAGAACCGGGAGGTCCCGCTCCTTCATCGGGGACGCACCGGTCAGCCTGGCCCTTCTCCAATCCATTTCTTCCAGGCTTGTGGACATCCATTCCCAGCACGGTGCCACCCTTCTCCAGGACCATGCCTACCAGCTTTCCTTGCTGGACCATTATGCCGGGAACGGGGAACTCCTGGCGGCCTGCCGCAAAACTTTCACCGACTTGAAATCCTCCACCAAGGAGCTCGATTCCTTGAGGCAGAAGCTTTCCGGAGCCCGCAATGAAAGGGATTACATCACTGCCAGGTGGCAGAGACTCGAGTCTGCGGCCCTGAAGGAAGGAGAGATGGAAATCCTTGAGGAGGAGCACAGGCGACTTGCCAATGCAAACGAGATAAGGGAGAACCTCTGCGGGGTTGAAGAAATCTTCAACCCGTCCGGCCCGGAAGCAGGCCTTGCTCCGCTGACGTCCCTTCTGAAGGACGCCCGGAAGCTTTTGGAGAAGACCGGCAGGTTCCTCCCCGAGGCTTCTTCCCTTGCCGACAGGATCGAGTCGTCGAGAGCTGAACTCGAGGACATACTCGAGGAGGTGGAGTCCCTTGAATCGAGGATGGACTCTCCGGAAGGGGACCTTGGAAGCGTCGAGGAGCGTATGGCCCTCCTTCATGACCTGATGAATGCCTATTCAGTCAATTCCGTGGAGGAATTGATCGCCGAGAGGGATGCCCTCTCCGGGCAGGTCTTCGACTCTTCCGCGTTGGAAGAGAAGGTTTCCATCCTGCAGAAGCGCGTGGCTTCCCTGCAGGATGAATATTCGGGAATATGTGCGCGCCTGCACAAGGCCCGCGAGGCTGCGGCCCCTTCCTTTTCAAGCGCAGTGACCGGTTCTGTCCGTTCCCTTGAACTTGACCGTGCCGTTTTCGAGGCCGACATTTCGGAGAGCGGCCCTTCCGCGTCCGGCACCGATGCGGTAGCCTTCCTGTTCTCGGCGTCGGGAAGCGACCCTGTCGATGTAGGCCGATATGCATCCGGCGGCGAGATGTCGCGCCTGATGCTCTGCCTGAAGGCCATGATGGCCAGGTTCGTCAACATGCCGACCTTGATCTTCGACGAGATTGATTCCGGAGTATCGGGAAGCGTTGCCGACAAGATGGGGCAGATGATCTGCTCCATGGGCTCGGACATGCAGGTCTTCGCCATTACCCATCTTCCCCAGGTCGCCGCGAAAGGCAACGCCCATTACCTTGTGGAGAAGGAGACTGATGTCCTCGGGACGCGGGACACCACATCCATCAGGCAGGTAGAGGGTGAGGAAAGGGTCATGGAAGTCGCACGTATGCTAAGCGGCAGCAGGATTACTGCCGCCGCCGTCGAAAACGCCCGTACACTTCTTTCGGAAGGGCCTATCTCGCAATCTTGACTGTGTAGTCCGGAGAATATACTATCCTCCTTACAGCGGTGTTCGAATACCCGCCTCTGCCGGCTTTCTCAAGCCTGATGTCGGACTGCAGTCCGGTGAACTTTCCTTCTTCGCCGATCCTGGCATTCCACCTTTTCCCGTACTTGTTTCCCAGGATGGAGAAGTATCTCATCAGGTCGTAGCCCTGGAAGGCCATGCGGCTCGGTTCGGTGTTGTAGAGCGCCCTGTACTCCAGCAGGAATTCCTGGACGTCGCCGGCTTCGTAATCCACATAGTAGGACACGCTGGAATGGAGGTTCACCGTGTGGAGATGTTCGGTTTCCACTTCGTCGAAGGTCCTTATCTTGGAGGTGGCGTAGAGGATCACGTCCTTCCCTCTGTTGACCATGGTGTAGAGGCTTCTGACTACCTCGGAAGCAAATGCGGCGTTGGAAAGGTCGTATGCCAGGACTATCCTGTTCGTGGTTCCGTCGGCCACTGCAGCCGCCAGGGCATCCAGGACGCTCTTCCCTTCGGTCGCGCTGAACTGAATCGTGGAGTACTTCATGCCCGAAGCCTTCATCTCCTTCACCGCCAGGGCGGTGTTGGCGTTGCCGGACCCCTTCTGGCTGATGAGTATCACCTTGTCCCCGCCGCGGGTGTCTTCCTTGACCCATTCAACCATGTCCTTTATCTGGCTTTCCGTTGAAGAAGGAGCCTGTATCACATTGGCGACAGTGTCGGCGATGGCCTTGCAGTTCGGGTCGAGAGGGGAGACGATCCAGGCTTTGCCGCCGCTTGCCCTTGCCGCCTTGAGTATGCCCGAACCTGCGATAGGCCCAAGGACGAAGGTGCTTTCGTCGAACTTGCTCCTGGTCACCGGGATACCTCCGTCGGTGACGTCGAACACGCTGAGGTCCAGGTTGATGCCGTCCCTTCCAAGGTCTCTTGCCGCGAGGAGGGCCCCGGCGTAGAAATCCTGGGTCATCGTCCTGTCTGCCTTCTGCTGCTGGGTGAAGGGAAGCAGAAGGTCGATGAACACTGTCTGCCCGCTGTGGAATTCGGCAGTCTCTTCTTCGGCTTCCGCTTCATTTACAGGCTGCGCTTCAGTCGCTTCGGGGCCTTCCGCCGCTTCTTCCACAGCCTTCCGGGTTTCCTGCCGGTCTTCTTTCACGGAAACGGCCGCTGAAGGTTTCTCCCATTCCCCGGGATTTGCCGGAATCTTGATTTCCTGTTGTTTCTGGAGTTTCTCGTCCTTCATCCCGTTGATGTTCATGATGGCCTCTTTGGACACGCCGAACTTCTTTGAGATGGACTCGAGGTCGTCGAACCATTTGACCCGGTAGGTGGTGTAGCCGGCGCTGGCCGCAGCGGCGTTGCGCTCTTCCTCCTGCCTTGCCTTTTCGGCTTTTTCCTCAGCCTTCCGGTTTTCCCTTTCGATCCTTGCTGCCTCTTTCCTGGCCTCTTCTTCGGCCTTGGCCGCCTTCCTTTCTTCCTCCTGCCTTGCCTTCGCAGCCCTTTCGGCAGCTTTTTCGGTTTCAGCCTTGGCCTTGTCTATGGCCCGCTGTTCTTCCTGGCGTGCCTTTTCGGCCGCCTTCCTGGCTTCATCCTTCGCTTTCTGCTCGGCCTTCAGTTCATCCTGGCGGGCCTTTTCGGCCGCCTTCCTGGCTTCGTCCTTGGCCTTCTGCTCGGCCTTCAGTTCATCCTGACGGGCCTTCTCGGCCGCCTTCCTGGCTTCATCCTTAGCTTTCTGCTCGGCTTTCAGCTTGTCCTGGCGGGCCTTTTCGGCCTTTGCGTCCTCTTTCCTTGTGTCGGTTGAAGCGACATTCCGGTCCTCTGCCGGCTGTGCCTTGACGGTGTGGGCGGGAGTCGAGGCGGCAAGCGGACTGACCGGGATGAGTAGGATCTGGTTCTTCTTGAGCCCGTCCTTCTCCAGGTTGAGGGTAGGGTTGCTGTCGTAGATGTCCTGCAGGCTCACGCCGTAGGCCTTGCTTATCGAGAAAAGGGTCTGTTTCTCCTGGACGACGTGTGAGTAGTAGGTCTTTCCGCCCGAGCGGATCTTTTCCTTGGAAACCGTCACCGCAGGCACCTCATAGTCCTGGGCTGACGAGACCGTGGGGACCATGCACAGGAGGCATGATGCCGCCATGATGAAAGTCAAGAATCGTTTCATTGTCTCTTGTACAAATTGTCTGTGAAGTCCAGCAGTCTTCTGCTGAAGGTCTTCCACGAGAGCCTTTCCTTCTCTGCCCTGATGGAGCTGATGCAGAGGGTACGGAGGTTCTCGCTGTCGAAAAACTCACGGATCTTTTCGAGGATGCAGTCCACATCGGCGCGGTCGGCGACCAGCCCTGTACCGCTTTCCCCTACAGAGTGCCTCAGCCCTCCGGTGTCAGTGACTACCATGGGGACTTCGAAATGGTTGGATATCGCATTGATGCCGCTCTGGGTGGCCGATTTGTAAGGAAGGACCACCAGGTCGGCGGCGGAGAAGTAGTACTTCACCTCCGAATCCTTGATGTAGTTCGTGAACAGGTGGATGCGTTCCCTGGCGGGGGAGGCGTCTATGATCGACTGGTACTTGTCGAAGGACCCGTATGGCTCGCCCGCGACTATCAGCCGGTACTCCGGACCGAGCTTCCCGAAGGCCCGGAGCAGGATGTCCAGCCCCTTGTATTCCCTGATCAATCCGAAAAACAGGAGGTTCCTGCCTTCGGATGGCACCCCCAGCCTTGAACAGGCCTCTTCCCTGGGGACCCTCTCCCCGAAGTGTGAATACACCGGGTGGAAGAGGGTGATGCTCCATGCCTTCGGCTTGAGACGGCGAAGGTCCTGTGCCACCTCGTCGCAGAGCGTGACGTGTCCGGTGCATCCAGACAGGAAGTACCGGGTCAGCGGTGCGTCGAAGAACCTGGGCTCGTGCGGGATCACGTTGTGAAGGATCGACACTACCTTGCAGTGCTTCCTCAGCCTTCTGGCTATGTAGCCGAGGGAAGGGGCGAACCAGGACATCCAGTAGCTGATTATGACCACGTCCGGTTTCCATGCCTTGATCGCCCTGTAGGTCTTGTGATAGGTCAAAGGATTTGCCGTATCCAGCAGAGCTTCGCTCTCGATGGGTACGGCATCATCGTCCTTTGTCACGTACTGTGTCTTCCCGGGAAACAGGAAGCCAGGATACTGTCTCTTGAAATTGAAGGCCTTGACAGTGTCGGTCTTGCCCAGTTCCTGATACAAGCTTGCGTTGAACTGGGAGATCCCTCCTCTGTAAGGGTAGAAGCAGGACAGCAGCGCTATTCTCAAACCTTATTTCTTTGCGGTTGTGTCGGCGGCGGCAGTCCCGGCCGTGCCCTTCTTGGCCTTGATGTATTCCTCGTTGAGCCCGGCAACCAGTTCGGCCGTGATGTCGAGGCTGGGGTCGCCCAGGGCCACGGGGCTGGTGAAGAGGGCGGTCCCGTCCTGCGCAAGCGCCTCGGGATTGGTGGAGAGGATGATTGAATATTTCTTGTCCTCGTTGTATTTCTCGAGGTAGGTCCTGATGGCGACATAGATCTCGTTCATCATGACTGTCTGCTCCTCGGCCATCTCCTGCTGCTTCTGCTGGATGTACTGGTTGAGGTTGTTCTGCTGGGCCTGGAGTTTCTGGCTCCTCTCTTCAGCTACGGAACGGAGCAGGACTCCGTTGTTGACGTCGCTCTGGAACTTGTTGTACTCGCTCTGGAACCGGTTCCCTCTCCTTGTGATTTCGTCCTGGATGCTCTGGGCCTTGGAAGAGACGACTGCATTGCGGTCGTTGTACATGTCGTAGTCCTGGATGAGCCTGTTGAAATCGAACCATACGATAGCTCCTTCCCGGGCGTTCACTTCGGAAACTTCTCCGCCTGCGGAAGCCTTCTTCCCGGAACCGTTCCCCACAAGGAGCATGATACCTAACGCAGCTACTGCAACCAATGACAGAATGCTGAGAATCAGAGGTGTTTGTTTCATTTTTATTTTGATTAGATTATATTCAAGTTTACAAAAGTAATTAAAAAATCTTAATCTTCGAAAGATAAGCCTGTATTGTTTTCTCGAGGCCCATGTACAGAGCGTCGCAGATGATCGCATGGCCTATCGAGACCTCCGCGGTCCATGGAATGGTGCGGATGAAATACTCCAGGTTGTCCAGGTTGAGGTCGTGGCCGGCGTTCACTCCCAGCCCGGCGTCCCTTGCGGCGGAGGCCGCCAGCAGGTAGTCCCTGACCGCTTCGGCCGGTCCTGAATGGTATCCGGCGGCGTAGGCGGCGGTGTAGAGTTCGATGCGGTCGGCTCCGCACCTGGCCGCTCCTTCAGCCATGGCCGGGACGGGGTCTATGAATATCGAGGTTCGTATGCCCTTGGACTTGAAGGCAGCTACCACTTCGGTGAGGAACCCCTGGTTGGCTACGGTATCCCACCCGGCGTTGGAGGTGATTGCGTCATGGGCGTCCGGGACAAGGGTCACCTGGTCCGGGACGACTTCCATCACCAGGTCCACGAATGACGGGATGGGGTTCCCTTCGATGTTGAACTCCGTCTTGACTCCGGGGCGGATCGCCCGCACGTCCGAATACCTTATGTGCCTCTCGTCCGGCCTGGGGTGGACGGTGATCCCTTCGGCGCCGAAGGTTTCGCAGTCCCTGGCGGCCTTCTCTACGTCGGGCATGTTCCCACCGCGCGAATTGCGGATGGTCGCTATCTTGTTGATGTTGACGCTCAGTCTTGTCATGGCATTCATTGCTGGCAGTCCGCAAAAGTAATCAATAATGTCCGAATATTGTCCAATTTGTACTATTTTTGGAGATTGAACCCCAAAACGGCAGGAATATGAAGATCGCAACTTACACCAGGCACGACAACCTGATGGAGAAGCCCAGGATGGCGGCCATGATTCAGCGGCTGCACGGCGCTTCCATCGAAACCTATCCGATCAGGGCCGGCTCCGACATCCTTCCCGGTACGGACCTTGTCCTGAGCGTCGGAGGGGACGGCACTTTCCTGTCGGCGTCCAAGAGGGTCGGCGAGGCGGGCATCCCTGTCCTGGGGGTCAACCTCGGGCGCCTGGGCTTCCTTTCCGAGAACAGTCCCGAGGAGTCCTGCGAGGCGCTGCTGTCCGGGAGGTACGAGATCGAGGACAGGACGCTCCTGAAAACTTCGATAGAAGGCGAGATCCTTGACGCCGAGACGTCTTTCTGGCCATATACGCTCAACGAAATCTCCGTCCTCCGCTCCGGAGCCGCCATCCTGGGGGTTGACGTAAGCATCGACGGGAACCGTCTCCCCACCTATTGGGCCGACGGCCTGCTGGTGGCCACTTCCTCCGGTTCGACCGCATATTCGTTAAGCGTGGGGGGACCGATCTGCACTCCGGACGCCAAGGTCCTCATCGTCGCCCCCATCGCGCCGCACAACCTCAACGTAAGGCCGCTCGTGGTTCCGGAATCAGCCAGGATCAGGATTTCCCTGAAGTCCCGTGACGACAGGGTGATGTTCTCCATGGACAACCGGAACGTGCTTCTTCCGCCTTCTGCGGTGATAGAGGTCGAGGTGGCACAGTTTTCGCTGAAAAGGGTTCGTCTTGAGAAGTCCAGTTTCATCAAGGCTCTCACGACAAAACTGTTCTGGGGAGAAGACATCCGGAACGGAAGTGAACAACAATGAGCAATATGGAGGGAATCAGCAAGGTCCCGTCCCATGTTTCCATCATCATGGACGGAAACGGACGGTGGGCCGCCCGTCGGGGCAGGGAACGTGTTTATGGTCACTCGGAGGGAGTGGAGAGCGTCAGGGCCTGCGTCGAGGCGGCCTGCGAGGCAGGGGTGAAATACCTCTCGCTTTTCGCATTCTCGGAAGAGAACTGGGGGCGTCCGCAGGAAGAGGTCGGCACATTGATGGAACTGATGATGGAGGCGATCCGCAACGAGATCGAAAAACTGCGCGGACAGGGAATACGCTTCCGTGTCCTGGGTAACCTTTCCCGGCTCAGCCCGAAACTGGTGGAGGCGATCAGGGGAGCGGAGCTCCGGACCATGCCCCCGGAAGGGAAGGAACCCGTCCTGACGCTGGTGGTTTTCCTCAGCTACAGCGGCAAGTGGGACATCCTCGAGGCCTCCAAGTCGCTGGCGAGGAAGTATGCTTCCGATCCGGAAGCGGTCGAGTCGCTTTCCATCCAGGACTTCGACAGCTACCTGGTGACCGCCGGGATCCCGGACCCCGACCTTGTGATAAGGACTTCCGGCGAGCAGAGGCTTAGCAATTACCTTCTCTGGCAGTGCGCATATTCCGAACTTCTGTTCACGGACACTCTCTGGCCTGATTTCAGGAAGGAGGATTTCTTCAGGGCGCTCGCTGAATATGCGGGGAGGGACCGCAGGTATGGAAAAGTAAAATAATTGCGTATATTTGCAACTTTGAAAAACAAGGAATCCGTTTCGATGAAACTATATCGTCTGCTCTCTGCTGCTGCACTGTCGCTCTGTCTGGTCCCGGCCTTCGCCCAGGTGAATGAAGGCGGAGTCGAGGTCGACTACGACAAGCCGCAGAAATACATAGTGGGAGGTGTCAGGCTTGAGGGGATCCAGTATCTTCCTGAATCCCAGATACTGGCGCTGACAGGATTGAGAAAGGGGCTCGAAGTGACCGTCCCCAGCGAAGAGATGTCTTCGATCGTCACCAGGCTGTGGGCGCAGCGCTATTTCGATGACGTCTCGCTCGAGATCGACCATCTCAGCGCGGCGGGAGACTCGGCCTGGTTCGTCCTTAGGGTGAAGGAGCGCGCAAGGGTTTCCAAGTGGACTTTCACGGGAGCGAAGAAAAGCGAGCAGAAGGACCTGCAGGAGCGCCTGAGCCTGAGGCCCGGAAGGGAGTTCTCCGACTACGTGGCCAAGACTTCCACCGACATAATCAAGCGGTTCTACGCCGAGAAAGGCTTCCTGAACTGCAAGGTCGACGTCCAGACCCAGAAGGATTCCATCATCAAGAACGCCATCCGGGTGAATTTCGCCATCACCAAGGGAGACAAGATCAAGATACGCGACATAAACTTCGAAGGCAACGACGGGGTCTCGGATTTCAAGCTGGCCCGGGCGATGAAGAAGACCAAGTCCAACAAGTTCTATAACTTCTTCAACAGCAAGAAGTTCAACGAGAAGGAGTATCCCAACGACAAGCGGAACATGATCAGCAAGTTCAACGAGGCCGGTTACCGCGACGCCAGGATAATCAAGGATTCCATCTACTATGTCACTCCCAACAGGCTCGGGATAGACTTCAAGTTCGACCAGGGGCGGAAGTACTATTTCAGGAACATAACCTGGACCGGCAATTCCGTCTATTCCGCCGACCAGCTCAACGAGATCCTGGGCATCGAAAAGGGCGATGTCTATGACATGGTTACCATGCAGAAGCGCCTGGTAGGCGGCGGCAAGCAGAACGAATATGACGTGTCGAAGCTCTACCGCGATGCCGGTTACCTTTTCTTCAACGTCACGCCTGTCGAGCTCAACGTTGAGGGCGACTCAGTCGACGTGGAAATGAGGATTTCAGAAGGGAAGCAGGCTACCCTCAACAATATAGTCATCAACGGCAACGACCTGACCAACGAGCGGGTCGTCCGCCGGCAGATCTACACCAAGCCCGGTTACCTGTTCAGCCAGACCGCTTTCGAGAGGTCCATAAGGGAAATCGCCTCGCTGGGACAGTTCGACCCCGAGGCCATCTCCAGCCCCAGCGGTTGGTCCATGGTCACCAACCCCCTGAACAACACGGTCGACCTGGTGTACAATGTGACGGAGAAGCCTTCCAGCCAGCTGGAACTCTCCGGAGGATGGGGCGCCAACACCTTCGTGGCAACCGTCGGCGTGAGTTTCAACAATTTCTCCACCCGCAGGATGTTCGACAAGAACGCCTGGAGGCCGGTCCCGCTGGGGGACGCCCAGAACCTTTCGCTGCGTTTCCAGACCAACGGTACTTACTACACGTCTCTCATATTCGGTTTCACCGAGCCGTGGCTGACGCAGAAGAAGCCTACTTCCCTGAACATCCAGACCTATTACACCCGCCAGACCGACTCCTACCTCGCGATAGGCATCCTGAGCAACGACAAGGTGATGCAGGTCTATGGCTTCAGTGCCGGTATCGGTACCCGCCTGAGCTGGCCGGATGACTATTTCGTCCTTTACAATGGCTTGAGCTGGCAGGTCTATGACCTGAAGAACTGGATCAACGGCTACTTCATGTTCAATGACGGTAAGAGCCATAACCTCAGCTACAACCTCAACCTTACCAGGACTTCCACCGACCAGCAGATCTATCCGAGGACCGGTTCGATCTTCTCGGCAAGCGTCCAGTTCACGCCTCCGTACTCCCTGTTCAGGAAGACTGACAAGGGCGCCCGGGATTCCCAGGGCAATTACCTGAAGGTCGACAGCTACAAGGACATAGACTATGACAGATGGTCGTCCAAGGACCGCTACAAGTGGATCGAGTACCACAAGTGGAGGTTCAGCGGCGAGATGTACACCAAGGTCGTCGGCGATTTCGTCATAATGAGCCGCGCGCAGTTCGGCTACCTGGGCTACTACAACCGCAGGTGGGGCTATTCTCCGTTCGAAGGCTTCAGGGTCGGCGGCGACGGAATGTCGGGTTATGACACCTACGGAGCGGACGTGATCTCCCTGCGCGGCTACGAGAATTACTCGCTCACTCCCTGGGAGGCCACTCCGTACAACTCCAACGGTTACTATGCCGGAAACGTCTACGACAAGTTCACGATGGAGTTCAGGTATCCGCTCATCCTTCAGCCCCAGTCCACCATCTTCGTGCTCGGGTTCCTCGAGGGAGGAAACTGCTGGTCCGACATAAAGAAATTCAATCCTTTCGAGATCAAGAGGTCCGCAGGAGTCGGCGTCAGGGTCTTCCTGCCGATGATAGGACTGCTCGGTATCGACTGGGGATACGGTTTCGACACGGTCAGCAAGAAAGACCGCAGCCAATTCCATTTCATGATTGGCCAGCAATTCTGATAATTTGTTTTATATTTGCAGGCACGATTTTTATTGTAACCAGTTTTCACAAGCTAACTGATAAAATTCTATCGATATGAAAAAGATTTTCTTGCTCGCCGCTATGGCACTGTTCACGCTCTCGGCCTCAGCACAGGTCAAGATCGCTCATGTCAACTTCTCCGAGCTCTATCAGCTGACTTCCGATGCAGATGCCGCGAGGTCCACTATGGCTGCGGCCCAGAAGGAGGCGAACGAAACGTTCCAGAGCATGTACGAGGAGTTCCAGACAAAGTATAACGAGTATCAGCAGAAGTCTTCCACCTGGACTCCTGCCATCAAGGAGAACAAAGAGAAGGAACTCAGCGAGATCAACAACCGCCTCCAGGAATTCCAGCAGTCCATCCAGCAGGAACTTGCCCAGAAGGAACAGCAGCTTTACGAGCCCATCATCGCCAAGGTGAGGGAGACCGTTGAAAAGCTTGCCAAGTCCGGCGGATATGCGATGGTCTTCGATTCCTCGCAGTATCTCTATGCCGACGACACCATCTGCAAGGATCTCACGGCCGATGCCAAGAAAGCCCTTGGAATCCCTGCGGACAGGACCCTCGAGTCCCTGCAGAAAGAGCTTCAGGCACAGGCTCAGCAGCAGTAATATCATAGTTTCAGACAACTTCGGAGGCGTCCGGTATACCATTATCGGCCGCCTCCTTCCTTTTTAGGTTGAAAGATTTACTATTCTATCGTATTTTTCTTCAGATTATTTCGTTTTTCACGTTTTTATTCTTTACTTTTGTAACGACATAGAAATAATAACTGATTTTTTTTAAGCTACCCTGCGGCCTTGCCCTTTGATGGCGGCCCTTACCCGTAAAGCAAGCAAGTTAACGCTTCATAAAATGAAAACCACAGAAATAATGGCCCGTCTCCAGGCCAAGTACCCGACCGAGAAGGAATACCTTCAGGCAGTACAGGAGGTCCTCGAATCAATCGAAGAGGTTTACAACCAGCATCCCGAGTTCGAAAGGGCGAAGATCGTCGAAAGGATGGTCGAGCCTGACCGCATCTTCACTTTCCGCGTCACATGGGTTGACGACAAGGGTGAGGTCCAGACCAACCTGGGTTACCGTATCCAGTTCAACAGCGCCATCGGTCCCTACAAGGGAGGCCTCCGCTTCCACAAGGCGGTTACTCCTTCGATGCTGAAGTTCCTCGGATTCGAGCAGACTTTCAAGAACGCCCTCACCACCCTTCCGATGGGTGGAGCCAAGGGTGGTTCCGACTTCGACCCGGTAGGCAAGTCAAACGATGAGATCATGCGTTTCTGCCAGGCGTTCATGCTCGAGCTCTGGAACTGCATCGGCCCCGACCAGGACATCCCTGCAGGCGATGTGGGAGTCGGCGGACGTGAGATCGGTTACCTCTACGGAATGTACAAGAAGCTGGCCCGCCAGTACAACACCGGCGTCCTTACCGGCAAGGGAGGCACCTGGGGCGGTTCCATCCTTCGTCCCGAGGCTACCGGCTTCGGTGCCCTCTACTTTACCCAGCACCTCCTCGAGAAGGCTGGAAAGGACATCGTAGGCAAGAAGGTCGCCCTTTCCGGCTTCGGCAACGTGGCCTGGGGTGCCGCTACCAAGGCGACCGAGCTCGGTGCCAAGGTCGTTGCGATCTCCGGTCCTGACGGCGTTTGCCATATTCCCGACGGAATCACCAAGGAGATGATCGACTACATGCTCGTCATGCGCGCCTCCAACCGCAACAAGGTTGAAGACATGGCCACCGAGTTCCCCGGCAAGGCATTCTTCACCGCCGGCAAGAAGGCTTGGTCCATCCCTGTCGACATCGCACTGCCTTGTGCTTTCCAGAACGAGCTCTCCGAGGATGACGCCAAGGAACTCGTCGCTAACGGCTGCTGGTGCTGCTGCGAGGTCTCCAACATGGGATGCCAGCCCGGCGCTATCCATTTCTTCCAGCACAACGGTATCCTTTTCGCTCCCGGAAAGGCAGTCAACGCCGGCGGAGTCGCTACTTCCGGCCTTGAGATGACCCAGAATGCCGAGCATATCTCATGGGATGCCAAGGAGGTCGATGACAAGCTCCACTTCATCATGAAGTCCATCCACGAGCAGTGCGTGAAGTTCGGCACCCAGCCGGACGGCACTGTGGATTACGTGAAGGGCGCCAACATCGCCGGTTTCATGAAGGTTGCCCAGGCAATGCTCGAACAGGGAACCATCTGATCCCCTGCAAGTCACCGAAGAAGGGACCGTCCGTAAGCCGTAGGACTTTGGATGGTCCCTTCTCTTTTTTATTAATATTTGATTAAATTTGCAAGATAATTCAAAAGGCAGTTATTCAAGATATTATTTTACAATGAAAAGAATCGCCCTGGCAATCATGCTGCTAGCTCTTGTGGTTTCTTGCGGGACCAGGAGCAGATCCGCTGTCCAGAAGAAGGCCGATGAATACGCCCTTGTAAAAATAACGGCGCCAGACCTTTCGGGAATAACAGACAACGGCAAGGAAGTCCTTAATCTTTACAAGTTCGCCGCCGACCAGGCAGACAGCATCTACTGGAAGCAGGTTTTCGGAGACAAGCTCCTCATGACAGGCCTCGCCGATGAGGACCTGAGGGAGTTCGCCCTCATCAACTACGGCCCTTGGAACCGTATAGACGGCAAACCCTTCATCGAAGGCTATGGAGAAAGGCCCCTCGGGGCAAACTTCTATCCTGCGGACATGACGGCGGAGGAGTTCGAGGCTTTCGAGGATCCTGACAAGGACAGCCGTTACACCCTTGTCCGGAGGGATTCCGCCGGCAATCTTGCAACTGTCTGGTACCACGATGCCTACAAAGACAATATCGAAAAGATCTGCAACTATCTCATAGCCGCAGCGGACATCACCATCAAGGAAAGCGTACGGAACTACCTCCTGAAGAAAGTGGAGGCTCTCCGCACTGACGACTACCATGATGCGGAGTGCTCCTGGCTGGACATGGCCGACAGCAAGATGGACTTGATCCTCGGCCCCGACGAGGTCAACGATGACCAGCTGCTCGGGAAGAAGGCCTCCTACGAGGCCTACGTCCTCTTGAAGGACCTGAAGCGCACCGAGGTGGTCAACAAGTTCTCCGGCATGCTTCCACAGCTGCAGGCGGCCCTTCCCTGCGCCGACGAGTACAAGTCATTCGTCCCGGGAGGGGAGTCTGACATATTCACCTATGACGCCCTTTACTGTGCCGGTCACGCGAATGCCGGCATAAAGCTGATGGCCCTCAACCTCCCCTACGACCCCAAGGTCCAGGAAGAGAAGGGAACCAGGACCGTCCTGCTCCACAACATAATGGTTGAGAAGTTCAACCGTCTGGTCAATCCGGTCGGGCAGGTCGTGTTCGATCCGGATATCCAGGGGCTGCTTGATGCTGAATCCTTCTACTGGAACGTTGCGTTCCGCGAAATCGCGCACGGACTTGGTGTCAAGGAAACCGTAAACGGGAAGGGAACTGTCGAGGAAGCCCTTGGGAACAGGGCCCTTACATGGGAGGATGCCAAAGCGAACGCGGCCGGTCTGTACCTGGTCTGCAAGATGATCGACGAGAACAAGCTCCCTGGAATCAATTCCAAGGATGCCGCGATCGCTACCTTCGTCGCAAACCTCATACGTTCCCAGCGGTTCGGCGAGACTTCCCAGCTTGGCCGTGCCTATGTGATGATCTACAATTATCTCGCAGAAAAGGGTGCCTTCTCGCGTAATCCTGGTGGTAAGTACACCATTGACTATCAGAAACTTCTCGACTCAGTGGCGGAGCTTACCGGGATTATCCTGAAGACCCAGGCGACAGGAGACGTGGAGTTTGCGGAGCAGTTCGAACGGAAGTACTGCTCCCTGTCTGACAACTTCAGGGCTGACGAAAGGAACATACGCCTCGAAAACATCCCCATCGACATAAAGTTCGAGTTCCAAAGGTAAAATAGTAAACTAAATATTCGAAATGGCTGGAAATCAAATCGAAACATTGGGAACCAAGAAGTTCGACGTCAAACATTTCGTCCTTCTTCCCATAGTCCTTGCGGTTACGCTTTTCCTCTGGTGCGTGCCTACTTCGTTCTTCGGCATCGACGCCCTGACCGTGGTGCAGCAGAGGGTTATCGCCTTGTTCGCGTTCGCCGCCCTCATGTGGATGTTCGAAATCATCCCCAACTGGACGACTTCCGTGCTTCTCATCGTAATAGCCTTGCTGACAGTGTCCAACAAGGGGATTAATTTCTTCTGCAACCCTGAGGCCGGGCAGCTGGTGAACTACAAGAGCATCATGGCAGCCTTTGCCGATCCAGTCGTGATGCTGTTCCTGGGCGGCTTCGTCCTTGCCATCATGGCTGAGAAATACGGTCTTGACGTGACCCTCGCCAGGGTCCTGCTCCTTCCTTTCGGGCGCAGGCCCAAGATGGTCCTCCTGGGCTTCCTGATCGTCATTTCCATCTTTTCGATGTTCATGAGCAACACTGCCACCGCCGCCATGATGCTGGCCTTCCTGGCCCCTGTCCTTGCCGTCCTTCCCGACGATGACAAGGGCAAGGTGGGGCTCGCCCTCTCGATCCCGATCGCAGCGAACGTAGGCGGAATCGGTACCCCCATCGGTACCCCGCCCAACGCCACGGCAGTCAAGTTCCTCGCCGAGGCGAATGCAGAAGTCGGTTTCGGTGAATGGATGGTCAGGATGGTTCCCTATGTCATCATCATGATCATCATAGCATGGGTCATCCTGCGTGTCTTCTTCCCGTTCAAGGCCAAGGAAGTAGTCCTCGAGATACCAAGGAATACGAAGAAAAAGGACTGGAAGTACTACACAGTCTGGGTTACGTTCATCGGAACCATCATCCTCTGGGCGACCGAGAAACTCACCGGAATCAATTCCAACGTCGTCGCCCTGATCCCTCTGGGCGTACTCACCTGCACGGGAATATTCACGAAGGATGACATCAAGGAAATCAACTGGAGCGTGCTCTGGCTCGTCGCCGGAGGCTTTGCTCTGGGGACCTGCCTGCAGGATACCGGCCTGGCCAAGGTCCTGATCGAGTCGATTCCGTTCGGCTCCATGTCGGTCGTACTCGTGATAGTGGTCGCCGGCCTTGTCTGCTACTTCCTTTCCAACTTCATCAGCAACTCGGCTACCGCTGCGCTGCTCATCCCTATCCTCATCGTCGTCGCACAGGGCATGGCCGATCCTGCCGCTTCCAACAACGCGCAGTTCCTCGCCCTCGGCGGTTCCAAGGCCATGATCTCATTCATCGCCGTCTGTGCTTCGATAGCGATGTGCTTCCCGATTTCCACTCCTCCCAACGCAATAGCGGCTTCCACCGGACTCGTCGAGACCAAGGACATGGCCAAGGTCGGCCTCATCATCGGTGTCATCGGGTTCGTCCTCGGATTCTTCTGGCTTACAAAGATATTCCCATTTGCCCTTTAAGATGAAAAAGACAATCGTCATCATAGCCTCCCTCGTCCTCGGCGCAGCACTTTCAGCCCAGGACAAGGTCGGCCAGCTCAAGCCTTATGGCTTCGTACGCAACTACTATGCATTCGACACCCGGGAAAGCGTCGCCGGGTCGGAGGATTTCTTCTTCTACCTCCCGAAGGACGTGAACATGTCCGGGGACGTCGACCTCAACGAGCAGACTTCCATGAGGTTCGCGGCACTGACCTCCAGGCTCGGCGTGAACCTTGTCGGTTTCATGTTCGAAGGCTTCAACGTCGGGGGTAAGATCGAGACCGACTTCTACAGCGGCCTTTCCGGGGTGACAGGCACTGCCCAGCTCCGCCTCCGTCAGGCCTACGCCACGATCGGGAAGGACGACTGGATGGTCACGGCCGGCCAGACATGGCATCCCATGGCTGCCGACATGCCCGATGTGTTCTCCCTCAACACCGGAGCCCCGTTCGGCCCCTTCTCCCGTACACCCCAGGTCAAGCTGGACTGGAAGGTGACTCCTTCCATCTCCCTCACCGGTTCGGCCCTCTGGCAGATGCAGTACACTTCCACCGGCCCTGCCGGAGCGTCTGCCAACTACATCAAGTACGGCTGTACTCCCGAGCTCTATCTCGGAGTCAGCTACAGCGCTGGCGGCCTGCTCGCAAGGGCCGGGGTTGATGTGCTTTCCATCAAACCGCGTTGGAACGACGGTACGGTGAAGGTCTCCGACAGGCTCACCACCGTCTCGCCCTTCTTCTACGCACAGTACAGGAAAGGCCTCTTCTCCGTCAAGTTCAAGACCATCATGGCCGAGGGAGGCGAGCACATGAACCTCAACGGCGGCTACGGCATCTCGGCCGTCAAGTCCGACGGAAGGAGCTTTGAATACACCCCCACGCGCAACTCTTCTTCCTGGATCAGCCTGATGTACGGCAGCAAGACACAATGGATCCTCTTCGGAGGCTATGTGAGGAACTATGGGACGAAAGACTACCTCTACGGGGACCAGAACGGTTACGTCCCCGCGGGGAACCTCTATTTCAGCAAGAACAGTTTCTCCAACATGAACAGGATGTGGAGGCTCACTCCCACCGTCATCCACAACATAGGGAAGTTCGCCATCGGCCTTGAATATGAAGTGACAAGCGTCCTTTACGGCGACTACCGGTACCTCTCCTCCACCAGCAAGACCTTGAAGTACATAGCTTCCAACGGCCTTTGCAAGGACAATCTCCACTGGGTGACCAACAACCGCATCCAGGCACTGGTCAAGTTCTCGTTCTGACAGGGCGGAGCGCCCGTTCCCTGTCCGGCCGGCAACCACGAGTTCATATGAACAAAGCAACGATCCTCACATCGGCTGCGATGGCAGCCTTGGCATGGGCGGCTCCCCTGATGGCCCAGGGCAGCTACGCCGTGAAGCTAACCAGCCACATCGAGCCTTACGGCTACCTTCGGACCGCAGCGGTCTTCGACACCCGTGATTCGAAAGCCGGTGCCCTGGACCTGTTCTACTACCTGCCGATGGACAAGACCACGAACAGGCAGGGGAAGGACATATACTCGAACCCTTCCATAAAGGGATATTCAGTCTCCACCCTCCTTGGCGTCAATGTCAAGGGTTTCCGGTTCGGCAATCTCGTGGTCTCCGGCCGTGTGGAAGGTGATTTCTACTCGATGAGCGGAAATGCGGCCACCCTGCGCATGAGGGAGGCCTGGGTGGACATGGCCCTGACCGGCCTCGGCTACATGGAGAACACCATCGACGTCAAGGTAGGGCAGGCGTGGCATCCGCTTTCCGTCGACATGCCGTACTGCGTCAACGTGGAGATGGGGGCTCCGTTCAACCCTTACAACTGGAGTCCGCAGGTGATGTTCAACGCCAACCTCTCCCGCAGCTGGGACATTACCGCAGGGGCCATCTACCCCATGCAGTTCCTTCCCACGGGCCCCTCCGGCCCTTCGGAGGATTATGTAAAGTACAGCCTCATCCCGGAACTGTATGCGGGCGTTTCCTACACCGGGAGGCATTTCAAGGCGAAAGCCGGGGTGGATGTCCTGAGCATCAAACCCCGCTGGCAGACCCTGGACACTGATGACGTCAATTACGATGTCGGTACGAAAGTCATGGACCGGCTCACCATGTTCAGCCCCTTTGCCTACCTCCAGTACGAATCAGGAATCTTCAGGGCCAATGCCAAGACCGTCCTGGCCCAGGGCGGGGAGCATCTCTGCCTGATGGGCGGGTATGCGGTCTACGACCAGTCCGACTGGCGCAACTGGAAGTACACTCCTTTGCAGTCTTCCGTTTCCTTCCTTTCTTTCTGCGTAGGCAGGGAGTGGCAGTTCATGTGCATGGCCGGCTACATGAAGGCCCTTGGGACTACGAAGGAACTTCCCATCGACATCGTGAGGGATACCGCCAATCCCAGCGCTATCTTCTACTCCGAGAACGGTTTCAAGAACATCAACCAGATACTCCGGGTCACTCCGACCGTTGCATGGAACCTCGGCAAGCTCACCGTAGCCGCCGAGTACGATTTCACGACCGTCCAGTACGGCAACATGACAAGGATCAACTCCCACGCCCTGGCTTACGTGAATCCTCATTGGATCCTCAACCACAGGGTCATGGGAGTTGTCCGGTTCGATTTCTAGAAGACCTCGCTAGAAGCTGCAGTGACCCGCTCCTGTTTCGTACACCGCGTATGATCCTTCAGACTGCGGTTCCTTCGATGCAAGCTCCACGCTCCTTGGTACATAGACAGTCGCGTGTGCGCCGGCAGGGATGTCGGCATCGATGTGTACGCGGCGGCCGTTATGGGTTACCTTTACCTTGAGTTCTCCGTAGGGAGTCTCGGTCGCGTAGGTCACTGAATTCACTTCCGGCACGGGGATGGGCTTGATTATGATGTGCCTGAATCCAGGCTCAGCGGGGTCCGGCCTCACGCCGGCAAGGCACTTGCTGAACCAGCCGAGTCCTCCTCCGAACATCGGGTGGTTGTGGGAATCATTGCCGTTCCATTGCTCCCAGGTGACGGTAGCTCCCTGCTCGATCCACCATCCGTAGCTCGGGAAGTCGCGCTGGTTCATGATGGCGTAGGCAAGGTCGCCCATGCCGTTCTCGGAAAGGACCTCGAAGAGGTAGCGGGTACCGATGAGTCCGGTGTTGAGGTGCTTGTTGTATTTTACCTCAAGTTCATTCCTGAGGGTCGCCCTGACATCCTGGAGCCTGTCCTGGGGGACTCCCATGCGAAGCGCGAACACATTGCTTCCATAGTCTCCGTAAGTCTTGGCCGCGGCGTCGTAGAAGACGTTGTTGAAGGCCTCCTTGACGTTGTCTGCGATGACTGAATATTCAAGGGCGGTCTCCTTGTCCCCGAGAATCCCAGCCGCCTCCGAGGTGTACTGGGCGCAGAGCCACCACAGGAAAGTGTGGACCAGGGCATCGTTTGGGAGGTCGTAGGAAGGGGCCCATTCTCCCAGGTTGAGCCACCTGAACGGTTCGTTGCTCCCGGGTTTCGCCATCTGCACCAGGCAGGTCCCGTCAGGCCGCATCCACTTGGCGAAGAAGTTGGTGAATCCCTTCATGGCTTTCAGGTTGTCCGAGAGCATCCTCCTGTCGCCGTACCTGAGATAGAACTCGGTGGGCATGACGCAGATTGCGGCGCCCCACGCAGGCCCGCCTCCGCAGATCGGTTCCCAAGGCGATCCGTTCGGGACATGACCGGTCTGGGGATTGCGGCTGTTGCGGATGTCGGTTATCCATTTGTTGTAGAAGGAGGCAGCATCCACGTTGCAGATGGCGGTGCTCATCGAGAGCTGGCCGTCGCCGGTGTAAGGGGCCCTTTCCCTGTGCGGGCAGTCGGTGGCCACTCCCGAGTGCATGTTGTCGACAAGGGACTGGTTGTAGATCTGGTTGATCCTCATGAACAGGGGATTGCTGCACTCGAAGACGGAGTTCTCCCTGACGTTCGAGTTGACCACCTCGGCCACCACCTGTGAAGCGTCAAGCGAATTTACTCCCGTGATCTCCGCCTCGCTGAACACGTACCATGTGAACCTGGGAGCCCAGGTGACGGGGTTCGCGTCCTTGAACTTGTACTCGCATCTGCCGGTGACGTACACTGGCATGTACTGCACCTTGAGGGTCTTTCCGGCCTCGCCGCTGATGTCCTTGAACTTGATCCAGCCTGTAACTTCCTTGCTGAACTTCACCCTGTAGCTTCCTTCTCCCGTCTTCTCGAACGAGACCGGTTCCAGGGTCTCCATCACCTTGTCAGTCGGGCCCATATTGGCGGTAAGCGGGCCGTCGGGTGCCGTCGCGGGAACGGCGTTCTCCCACGGGAGACCCTTCTTCTGGGGCATGTCCCAGCCCTGGACCTCCATCGAGGCATCATATACCTCGCCCTTGTAGAGGTCCTGGAACGCTATGGGAGAAGGGGCCGCCTGCCATGAGGTGTCGGAGCAGACAAGCTCCCTGTGCCCGTCCTTGTAGGTCAGGACTATCTGGCAGATGAGGCGCGGGACTCCGTAGCTTTCGTTGCGGTTCTCGTTGTCAGGGTCGGAGTGGAAATAGCCGTTGCCGAGGAGCACTCCCACGGCGTTGTCGCCCTTCCTGAGCTGTGAGGTGATGTCGTAGCAGAGGTAGAGGGTCCTGTAGGCTTCCACGTCGGGGGATATGGCGACCCTGGGGTTCTCGCCGAGATGGGGCCTCCTCGTGTAGTCGGTGAAACCTGGCACGAAGTAGTCGTCTCCGACTTTCTGCCCGTTGAGGTGCATCTCGAACCATCCCAGTCCGCTGATGAAGGCTTTTGCGCTTACAAGCCCTTTCTTGACCTTGAAATCCTTGCGGAACATCGGTGCGCCCGTGTACCAGTTGCCCCAGACGTCCTCCATCCAGGGAGCCTGGATCCACTCGGCTTTCCAGTCCGAGCTGTCAAGCATCCCGGTGGTCCAGCGGGCGGGCTCGCTGAAAGGGGAGGGGTTGCCGTCCTCGTCCCAGACCATGACCGTCCACCAGTATTCTGTCATGGGTGCCATCCGGGGTCCTGAATATTCCACAAGGTGGGATTCGCTGGAGTCGACTTTGCCTGAGTCCCACAGGTCGGGCCGGCCCTTGGCAAGTTTCTCCGCCGAGGTGGCTACCATCAGTCTGTAGGCTGACTGCCCCGTGGAATTCTGCCAGGACAGGCGGGGAGCTTCGGCCCCGATCACGATTTCTCCGCCTTTACCGTCCTGGTAGTCGCACAGGAGCCTGGAAGGCGGAAGGGCCGCGGAAGCGGACAAGGCCATGCCGAACATGGCAATGACGAAAAGGAAAGCTTTTTTCATGGTATGATGATTGGTTTCTTCGATGTCATTTCACGTGCGCCAGCGAATGGACAGGGGCGATGCGCGAGAGCCTTTCACGCCCGTTGAGCCCGTCCAGTTCGACTATGAATATGAATTCGGTCACCTTTGCTGAATATTCCTTGCCGTCGCGTACGACTTTCGTCGCTTCGATGGCCTTCGCGATTCCTTCAGCGGTGCCTCCCGTGGCGAGGATGTCGTCGATGACCGCCACCTTGAAGACTCCGTCTTCGATCTTGCCGGCGGCCAGGTCGGACTTGCGGAAGAATATGTGGTCGGCGCCGTATTCTTTCATGATGCTTATGTCCTGAAGGTCATCTCCTGAGTGCGGAAGCTTGCCTTTCTTGCGGAAGGGGATGATGTTGCTGACTCCAGAGCCTGTGACCAGGAGCGGGGCGGTGAAAAAGAAGGAGCGGGCCTCCGGAGCTGCCACTGAAGGGGCGGTGACGAGACGGCCGATCTCCCCGATCAGGGCACCGAAGACCTCACGGTCCTGCATGAGCGGCACGATGTCGACGAAATTGATCCCTTCGATGGGGAAATCCTTGTAGAATTTCAGTACTTCTTCGAACATGGTTTGTTGAAAACTTTGTGGATTATTGTTTCCCAAAGTTATGTTTTTTATCTGACAAATGGACTATTTTTGTGATAGCAGTCAGTCAGGAACCTCAAAATCCTCATATTTATGTCCAACAAAACAATCCTTTCAGTCGCTGTAGCAGCGATGGCCTTCTCCTTTGGAGCGAAGGCGCAGACCAACGTCCAGACATTCTACGATTTCGGCAAGGATCGTAACTATGTCACCACTACTTTCGAGATGTTCAAGGGCGACAAGTTCGGAGACACCTTCTTCTTCATCGACCATTACTACAATTCGACTGACAAGAACCTCAGGCAGTACGGCGTGACCGGCAATGCGCTCGGCGGCGCAGTCAACGGCAGCTACTTCGAGATCGAGAGGGGGATCAACTTCTGGCAGGAGAGTTCCCTGAAGGACTTGAGCGCACATGTCGAGTATGACGGAACGACATGGGGACAGGGTACATGGTGCTTCGGTGCGAAGTATTTCTTCCATTCCCAGGACTTCTCCAAGACCCTTTCACTCTATGCGATGTATGAGAGGTTCCGTGGTTTCGGCGAGGCCGACATACCCGTCAAGTTCACGGCGGTCTGGGGGCTGAACAACCTTTTCGGAGTCAATGGCCTTACCTTCAAGGGATTCGCCGACCTCTGGGGCAACAATACCCTCTGGGCTGACGGAGAGACCACCAAGTGGACCTTCCTTACCGAGCCGCAGCTCTGGATGAACCTCGGCAGCCTCTTCGACGGCCACCTCGACATCGGAGGCGAGCTCGAACTGTCCTACAACTTCGCAGGCAACAAGGGTTTCATGTGCAATCCCTGCGCCGGTCTGAGGTGGTCTTTCTGATCTTGCTGAACGGACAATCAAAAACATTCTGCCATGGCTGAAAAGAATAATGCGGCTACAGGCGCGGTGAAGACTCCCTGGTACGCCCGCCTGTTCGGATTCGATCCCTCCGTCAACAAGGTGCGCACGGAAATCATAGCCGGCGTCACCACTTTCCTTACGATGGCATACATCCTTGCCGTCAATCCCAACATCTTCTCCGCGCTTGCCGAGAAAGGGATGCCTACTTCAGCGGTCTTCACCGCCACCGCCCTCGCCGCCATCGTCGGTACCCTCGTGATGGCCCTTTATGCGAAGAAGCCGTTCGGCCTTGCTCCCGGCATGGGACTCAACGCCTTCTTCGTGTTCACCGTCTGCCTTGCCATGGGATATTCCTGGCAGTTCGCGCTCACCGCGGTGTTCATTGAAGGCCTCCTCTTCATCATCCTGACCCTGACCAACGTCAGGAAGATGATAGTGGATGCCATACCTCTGGGCCTGAAGAAGGCCATCGGCGTGGGTATCGGCCTCTACATCGCGTTCATCGGCCTGAAGAACGCCGGCATCGTCGTAAGCAGCGAAGCTACCAGCGTCGCGCTCGGCGACTTCGCCGACAAGGCCGTCCTCCTCGCCCTCGGCACGTTCCTATTCACGTCGCTGCTGGTCGTCCTGAAGGTCAAGGGTGCCTTGCTCATAGGTATCCTCGTTTCCACCCTGGTCGGCATCCCTCTCGGGGTTACGCACCTTAACGGAGTGATCTCGGCACCCCCTTCGGTCAAGCCCATATTCCTCCAGTTCGAGTGGAGCCAGGTCTTCTCCTGGAACATGCTTGCCGTGGTGATAACGTTCCTCTTCATCGACATGTTCGATACCATAGGGACCGTCGTCGGAGTCTCCGAGAAGTCCGGCATGGTGGACAAGGATGGCAATGTTGAGGGAATAAGCAAGATACTCATGGCCGACGCTGTCGCGACCGTCGCCGGTGCCGCCTTCGGAACCAGCACCACCACTACCTACATCGAGAGCGCATCCGGCGTCTCGGAAGGTGGACGTACCGGACTCACGGCCTTCGTGATCGCGGTTTGTTTCGGCATAGCCCTCCTGTTCTCGCCCCTGTTCCTTGCCATCCCGACCGCGGCTACCGGCCCCATCCTCGTGATCGTCGGAGTCATGATGACCGCCTCCGTGGCCGACATCAAGTGGGATGACTATTCCGAGGCCATACCTGCCTTCATCACGATGATAATGATGCCCATGGCATACAGCATTTCCGAAGGTATCATGCTCGGAATGGTCACCTACGTTGTGATCAATGCCTGCAGCGGCAAGGCCAGGAAGGTGTCTGTTTCGCTATGGATTCTTGCCGCCCTCTTCGTGGCACGGTACATCTATATGGCCGTTTCATAGGAAACAGGTAGTTATCAACGAATTAACAATTGAGTTACCAAACTGTTGATAACTTTGCCTTTTTTTATTGTCGAAGGGCGGAATATTCTGCTATATTTGCCTACGGTTGGTTCGGACTGCCACTGACGGTCCGAACTTTTCTTCCCCCTATGACAAAACTGGTGACTGAAGGCAAATCAACAATATATATATGGATGTAACTGTACGAAAGACCAACGGTTCGTACGAAGAGTACGACAAGGTCAAACTAATGAATGGTATTCGCGAGGCCTACAAGACGGCCGGCGAAGAGTGTCCAGAGGCCGTGGTGGTTTCCATCGCGGAAAACCTCTACATTTATGACAAGATCACAAGCCGTGAAATTAGACGACAGGTCGAGGAAAGCTTGATGTCCATCAACAAGAAGGTCGCGGTGGCCTACATCGAGAAGTTCGATGCCGGACTGGACTTGAGGAAGAAGAGAGACTTCATCAAGGACTACATCGCCGCTTCCAACGCGGCGACGGGCTCGAAGTTCGACGCCAACGCCAATGTGACGCGCAAGAACATCGTCACCCTGGGACAGGAGCTCTACAAGGAGAACAACATCAAGCAGAACCGCTACATCATGAAGGACAAGATCAAGGCTATGTACGGGCGCGGCCTGGCCAACCAGTACATCAAGGACCTTGAGAGCCATGTCCTGTACAAGCATGACGAAAGCGGAACTCCCGGTTATCCCTACTGCGTGGCGATCACCATGTACCCCTTCCTCATCGATGGCCTGAGGAACCTGGGCGGTGTCTCCATCGCTCCCACGGACTTGAAGTCCTTCTGCGGAGAGTTCATCAACCTCGTGTATTCGATCTCTTCACAGTTCATGGGCGCGGTCGCTACTCCCGAGTTCCTGATGTACCTTGACTATTTCATCAGGAAAGATTACGGCGACGACTACATCGACCACCTTGAGGACGTGGTGGAGATGAATGTCAAGAAGAGGACCCTCGTGAAGGTTATCGACAACTATTTCCAGCAGGTCGTGCATTCGATGAACATGCCTGCGGGGAACCGCGGCTACCAGACCGTGTTCTGGAACATCAGCTACTTCGACGAGCCTTATTTCCGCGGTGTCTTCGGGGATTTCAGGTTCCCTGACGGCAGCGCGCCGAAGTGGGAGACCCTCTCATGGCTCCAGAAGCATTTCATGAACTGGTTCAACGAAGAGAGGAACCACTACATCCTTACTTTCCCCGTGGAGACCATGGCCCTGCTGACGGACGGACACGACGACTTCGCCGATCCCGAATATGCAGACTTCACCGCCGAGATGTGGGCTAAGGGACACAGCTTCTTCTGCTACCTGTCCGACAGCCCCGACAGCCTCGCGAGCTGCTGCCGCCTCCGCAACTCCCTGACCGACCTTGACAAGAGCGACGCGTCGCACAACCACACCACCCATCAGTATTCCATGGGTACGGCTTCCGTCTCGACCGGTTCCAAGTCCGTGATGACGATCAATCTCAACCGCCTCATACAGATTGCCACAAGGCGCTACTTCCTGGAGAAGAAGGGGATCATGATCGACGGCGGAAAGGCCCTTTCAAGGGGTGACTATGACAAGAACCAGCTCTATGACTACATCAGGCGTGCGGTCACGGAAGAGACCGAGCGGGTGCACAAGTACCAGAACGCCTTCAATGAGATCATAAAGGACTTCCTTGCCGCCAGGATGCTGGACGTCTATGCCGCCGGCTTCATCGACATGAAGAGGCAGTACCTGACTGTCGGTGTCAACGGCCTGACGGATGCGGCCGAATTCCTCGGACTGACCATCAGCCCCAATCCCGAGTACAACGAGTTCGTCGACACCATCCTCGAGACCATCAACAAGGCCAACAGGAAGGACAGGACCCCGGATGCGATGTTCAACACCGAATTCGTCCCGGGCGAGAACCTCTCCGGAAAGAACTACAACTGGGACAGGAAGGATGGATTCTACGTGTCGCCGAAGCACAACATGTACAGCTCCTACTTCTACAATCCCGAGGACGACACCCTGTCCATGATCGACAAGTTCAAGCTCCATGGCAACGAGTACGTCAAGCACCTCGACGGAGGGTCTGCCCTCCACATGAACGTGGCCGAGCATCTCTCCAAGGACCAGTACAGGCAGCTTCTGAAGACAGCCGCACACTACGGCACCAACTATTTCACATTCAACTGCCGCAACACGGTATGCAACGACTGCGGCTACATCAGCAAGGACACCCTCGAGGTCTGCCCCAAGTGCGGAAGCCACAACCTCGACTACCTTACCCGCGTCATCGGCTACCTGAAGAGAGTCTCTTCATTCAGCGAGATGCGCCAGATAGAGGCCGACCACAGGTTCTACATCCACGAAGGCGGGGCACGCCAGACTGCCGTTCCGCAGCCGGTCACGGTGCATGACGTGAAAGCCGGCTCATGATAAAATATGTTCCCGGGATGACCTCTGTGGTCATCGAGGAAATACCAGACAGAGTTTCCTTGGCAGTCGACATCAGCAACTGCCAAGGAAATTGCGTTGGCTGCCACTCTCCCTTCCTCAGGGAGGACATCGGGGAAGAACTCACCGAGGATGTGGTTTCTTCCCTCGTGGAGGCCAATTTCGGCGTGAACTGCTTCCTCTTCCTGGGAGAGGGGAACGACCTGCCGGCTCTTCTGAGGCTGGCCGACCACGTCCATTCGCTCGGTCTTGAGGCGGCCCTCTATTCCGGGAGGAAGGAGGTCGAAAGGGACATATACCTTACTTTTGATTATGTCAAGACGGGACCCTACATGGAGCATTTCGGACCGTTGAACGAACGAACGACCAACCAGCGCCTGTACAAGGTCATCCACGATCCGTCCTCGAAGCCTGACTACCGCCTGACCGACCTCACTTCACGCTTCTGGCACAAAGGAATCGACCCGTTGAGAGAAGATTGATTTAAACAATATTGATAATCAGATAGTTGGTTTCCCGCATCGAGAGATTTCGAGATGCGGGATTTTTGCATTATTCGCGGGACTGCCGTAACTTTGCGGTATCAAAACAGAGTATCATGAAGTGGATATCCAGAATCGCGGCGCTTGCCGCAGCAGTCTTCTCCCTCTTCTCCTGCAACAACGGCGGAAAAGCCTTGCTGCCGAATGCCAGCGGGAAGGCCGGGGAAGTGATCGTAGTCCTCGACAAGATTCCCTGGGAGGGCAACCTTGGGAACGAGGTCAGGGCGCTCCTGGCCAGGGACTGTGAGTTCCTGCCGCAGCGGGAGCCTCTCTACTCCCTGGTGAACTTGTCTCCGAACGCTTTCACCGATATGTTCAAGTACCATAGGAACATTTTGATTTTCAATATTGACGACGATATCGAAAAGGAGGGGGTAATATACCGTTCGAATGTCTGGTCCCAGCCTCAGTGCATTATCCAGCTCAATGCAAGCTGCGTCGATTCCGCCTCGGTTGTGCTGGCAAGGAACGGCGACAACATTGCGGCGGCCATAGAGCAGGCCGAGAGGAACCGTGTCATCGGGGCGACCCTCAAGTTCGAGGAACCCAAGGTCGCCAAGGCGGTTTCCGAGATGATCGGAGGCAAGGTCCACTGTCCCAGCGGGTATTCAGTCAAGAAGCGGACCAGCGACTTCCTTTGGATCGCCTATGAGACCACCTACACCATCCAGGGGGTCTTCGTCTACAAGTATCCTGTTACCGATCCCGAGCCGTTTACGGTCGACAAGCTCGTGGGCAAGCGCAACGAGGTCCTCAAGGCCAATGTCCCCGGAATGTTCGACAACACCTACATGACCACTGCCAACTATGTGAGGCCGGAGATGAAGTTCCTGAGCTACCATGACCACCATTTCGCCCAGCTCCGCGGTTTCTGGGAGGTTGAGGGCGACTTTATGGGAGGACCCTTCGTCTCGCACTCATTCTACAGCAAGGACGGGAGGGACATCATCGTCCTCGAGGGCTGGGTCTATGCCCCAAAGTATGACAAGAGGCAGTATCTTAGGCAGGTGGAATCGTTCCTTTACTCTTTCGAGTGGGACAAGGATGAAGATCCTGCAGGAGCCGGTGAAGATGAAGGTAAAAAATAAGGGTAATTTATTTTGCAAGGTCGAAAATAATCCCTATATTTGCATCCCATTTTGGGCATAGTGCCATTGTGGGCCATCGCGGTGGGTTCGTATAACGGTTAGTACTCGGGATTTTCATTCCCGCAATAGGAGTTCGATTCTCCTACCCACTACCAAATATTAAAAAATAGAAACAATGGCAAATCACGCATCTGCAAAAAAAGCCAGTCGCCAGAACGAAAGGCGCAGGTTGCATAACAAGTATTATGCAAAGTCGACGCGGAACGCTATCCGCGCCATAAGGAATTCAGCTGACAAGAAGACCGCAGAGGAAGGCGCTCCCAAGGTGTATGCAATGATCGACAAGCTCGCGAAGATCGGAGTCATCCACAAGAACAAGGCTTCCAACCTCAAGAGCGGAATCGCAGTCTACATCAACAAGCTGCAGTAGCAAGGACTATCAGAAAGCAGTCTTCCCGAAGGCTGCTTTTTTGAACTCTGCCTGAGGCAATCGGGATGTAGCGCAGTTGGTAGCGCACTACGTTCGGGACGTAGGGGTCGTCCGTTCGAGTCGGATCATCCCGACAAATTTCAGAGGCAGAAAAAATGGGAGGTCTACCCAAAAGGGCAGGCCTCTTTTTTTGTCGTTTCCGTGGTGTTACTGCCGTGGTAGCCGTGGTAATGATGCAAAAAACAGTTGGTGAATGGTCTCCCTATGAAGCCGTTTTCCAATGCCAATGCGGTACTATTTCTTTTTCCCTTTTTCTGCATTAAAGTACAGGTACCATTTAACGAAGTTTTTAT
>Ga0256407_10002130_pt1 | contig 38657 bp, 49 predicted proteins | sample RumenRJG_04DNA_FD_193489 | JGI IMG/M metagenome (GOLD analysis project Ga0256407, IMG submission 193489) | Bovine rumen microbial communities from Lethbridge, Alberta, Canada - RJG_04 | ecosystem: Host-associated > Mammals > Digestive system > Stomach > Rumen | place: Canada: Alberta... | reverse complement strand
GTTTAATTTCATCCCATGGGCCAGGACGTTGCAGGCCTGTACAAGATTCCGTGTGACGCCGTCCCAGTCGACACCGGTGATAAAACCGTACAGGGCGATGTTAAGATCAACGATGGCCTGCATGATGGCCTGAGAGATCTTCGAGAAATCTATGCCGACAAAAATGGCATTGAATACTTCCGCGAGTCCCTGGCCAAGAAAGTATGCGGTGCTCTGGATTGTCTGGAAGAACGACAGCAGAGCAGCCACTATGCCGTTTCCGGCGAGCTCGATATCCCGCGCCAGGATGTCCCAGCGGAAATTCATCACAAAGGCATTCCAGAGGATGCCGGCCCATCTGCCGAACTGAGTCCAGTCAAAGGTCTCCAGGAAACCCAGGGCAAAGAATAGCGCGGTATTCAGAACCTCTGCGATCGTCTTTCCGAGAAGTGCGGCCAGTTCCTCATCGGCGAATATAGTGTTGAGAATCTCGGCAAACTTCTTCCCGAGGTCATATGCAGCCTGCTGGATCTCGTCCCAGGGTATGTTCTTCAGGAAATCCTTGAACTTTGCCAGGAGATCCTTGAGGTCCAGATCCTTGATAGGATTCTCAACCTCAGTAAACTGAGGACCAGCGTCCCCGCCTCCTCCGCCTCCGCCGCTGTCTTCCTTCTTCGACAGAACGTTCAGTTCATCCCATGACGCAAGGTTCTGCTCCGCCTTCTTCGCCGCAGCTCCGGTCTTATTGATCGCGCTCGTCGCCGCCTTGTTATTGGCCACAAGCGTCTTATAGGACCTGCTGCCCCCGAGCAGCCCGAAAAACTGGCCGATGGCATTTATTGCCATGGAAATCCAGTTCACCAGCTGCGAAATGATCGGGATAACGAAGGACAGGATCGGCGCGAAGGCAGATACAAAAGCGCCGGACAGATTGGCAAAAGCCAGCTTCAGCCCTTCTATGGAGGCCTTCAGGTTGGCATCGTGGTTTAGGTATTCTTTGAATACGTCACCGATATTTGCAGTCATCGACTGCATCGCCCTGCTGATCAGGGAAAACACCGAAGCCCCCAGAACAAGCCGGCTCAGTGACTTCAAAACTGTTCCGACACTGTTTCCTACCTGGGCGAGTTTTGCACGCGCACTTTTCACAAAGGAGCTGATGCTGCGGAGGACGTTGGACAGGCCCCTCACCGCGGCTCTGGCAGCACTCATCATGGAAGTCTGTATGCCCCTGCCCATTTCGGCCGCGGCGCCCAGTATTGTACGCATGCCGGAAAGCATGCCCTGTGCCATAGAAGCCGTTGCATCCGACGCGGTCCTAAGGGCCCCTCTGGCCTGCTCCCAGGCAGCCCTCTTCCGCCCGGCAGCTGCTTCCTCCTCGGCCGCTTCCTGGGTGGCAATCTGCCCTTCCCTCGCTGCGATCTGCTCCCTTATCGAAGCCTCTTCCTGCTTCAGCTGAAGCATCTGCTTGGACAGCATTGCCTGCCTGATAGATCCTTTGGTCGATGCCTGGCTTCTCTCCGTCTCAGCAATCTTCTTTGCTACAGAATCCAGCTGCCGATACAGGTCCTGTACTTCACTTTTCAGTTTTGCTGTCTCGATATGTGCTTCGATCCGGATGCTTCCATCAGCCGCCATTTTTACTGCTCCGCTCGGTGGATCGTCGTCATGGCCAGGAATTCCTGGGTACGACGCTCACGTTCTTCTTTTTCAGCTTCGGTTTCCTGTTGTTCTTCGAATTCCAGAGAGTACCGCTTCTGCTGTTCCTTCCAGGCCTTCTGTTCTGCAGAACCCAGCTTCCCCGGGGGCTTACCGGTCCTAAGGTCAATCACTCGCGTAAATGCACTCTCGCCCAGCGAAGTGAGCAGGCCCATGAATGACCAGAAGTGCATTACCGTATCTTCCCTGCTCAGATCAATGCGATACTGCGCAAGGAATGCCGCAAATATGCGCCACTGATCGGCGTCATAGTCATATGCCTTCTTCTTGTCGGTCTTATCCTTCTTAAGCTGCCTGTCGGTGTACCAGCCGGACATGAACCAGGTAATCCCGCGGGAACAGGTCTCAACGTCGGGAAAGACACGTCCGTCGTCAGAACCGAAAAGCAGATCCGCCGCTACTTCCATCCGTTCCTGGGGACTAAGCGACTCATCCTTAAGCGCCTGGTCGATCTGGATCCCGATCCGGAAGTCTGTATTGATCGGATACCCCTCGAATGTTTCCGGCAAAGGATCCAGAAGAACATTACTCATTTCTGACGTCTCCGGTTGCGGTTGTATTTCAGACTGATCTTTTCACCGCGCTCCTGTGCCGCTTTCTGCATGATCGGTGTGATCTGCTCGAAGAACTCGGCTATAAGCAGTGCGTCCGGAGCGGTTAACCCGGAGAACACTTTTCTGCAGGTGTCAGGCCCGAAGAACAGGTCGATCTGCCTGCCGCATTCCTCACAGATATCTGCCACCTTACCCATAGCGGCAATTTTCTGGTCAGTCGTTGGCTCCTTTTCGGAAGACATTTCCTTTTCCAGCGCCTCCACCATGTCGCCCTGGTTCTCAATCCACTTCACCAGTTCCCCGAACCTGCGGAAGAATGTAGCATCCGCCAGGTTAATCGTGATATAGTCGCCCTCATCATTGACCTCAATCTTCCTCAGACCGCTGTCAATACTTATTCTTCCAAAACTCTCGCTCATGATCCCTCCTGATTGCATAAAGGGCAGCTCCGGAGAGCTGCCCAAATGAAAAGTCCCTGGTCCGTTAAGGGGTAGCCGTAAAAGCCAGAGTCGTAGGATTAAACGTCCCGACCTCTCCGTCACCGCATCCGCCGAGCGTGATGGAATCCACCACGTCACCGCCGGCATCTCCGCCGGTAGATCCGACCTGTACAGCGAACTTCCTGCGGATCGCATGATACGCGCCTGAGGTAGGCGTACCGGTTGCATCAACACGGACGACATACGTCTCCGCAGCGGCACCTGTCGGAAGCTCGTCGATCATCCTCTTGATCCATGCGCGGCAATCATCATCCACGCAGTCCTCGCGCTCGACCTCGATGCTGGGCGTATAGCCTTTGACCTGTGTGGTGCCGTTTCTCTGGTTGATCCACTGTTTGGTTTCCGTCTCAGCATTCATCTCCTCAGACAGACTGGCGATGCCGTCTCCAAGAAGAACGTAACTGGGAGTAGTCCCGCACATCGAGGTATCAACGAAGTGCATTAACTGATCTCTTCTCATTTGTTATCCTCTCTTCTGATACTCAAGCTGCAGATACACCTGAAAATCAACCGATCCGTCCGGAAGGATCCCGACCTGCATTGCGTGGGATGTTTTCTGAATCGACTTCACGGTCCGTTCATCAGAAAGCTCCGGAAGGCTGCTGCCCGGATACTGCCTGCCCTTAAAGGTCACTGTCTGGCCCTCAAGCCAGCAGGCAAGCGACTCCAGGCGGTTTTCCTCCAGGATCTTCATCTCGTCACTGACCGGTTTTACCCGGTACAGGATCTGAAACGCGTATCTGCCGATAAATGTGCCGGAAATGAACCGGCGCAGATATGCAGTTCCGGATGTCGGGAACACCCCCATTGCGCCAGTATCGATGTCCTCATAAATCACGCTGACACCTAAGGCAATCGGGCACTCTCTGATCATCAGTGCTATTGCTTTTCCTATAGCCTCCTGCTCCCGCCTGTCCAGTACCGGGAGCTGCTGCTGGTCACTCATAGTCCTCTCCTCGCTATTCTCTTCGCTCCGGCAATCCACTCAGCCCCATACTCCTGCTTGGCCTTCTCGAACCAGTGGTCTCCGGTGCCCTCGGTGTGATAGGTGATCGGCCGTCCGGAGGGAACCTTCGGCCCTCTCCAGCCATGCCACAAGCCATCTTCTCCGATGAAGCCGGAAGCGCAGTACTTGGGATTGATATACACCTCACCTTCGTACAGGTAATGAGCATAAGGCGTGTTCCACTCCAGCTGGCCTCCGTCAAGGCCGTTCGGATAAGTCAGGCTGCCCCTGAGCGTTCCGTTCTGGAACGGCACAAAGTTCGTGCAATCCGCAGCGACCTGTGTGGTAAGCCAGATCTGAGCATCAGTGATGTTCCTGGCCAGTCTGGAAAGATCCAGGGAGACTTCTCCCCCATAAGGACCGGCCACTCTGATGTGATGCGGAAAGAACAGCCCGTGAAGTGCGCTCCTTATCCCCATTACTTTCCTCCAAGCGCCCAGTGCGGAATCAGTGAGTAATGGTCCGCCGTATTTACCTCGTATACCCTGCCGTACTGCTTGCCAAGGTATGCGATCAGCCCACCGGTGTAGTCGGCATCCGGCAATCGCCCGGCTGGCGCGTCCGCCTCTGCACCGATATCTGCCTTGTCGGTGATGATGAAGAATGTCTTCCCGCTCTCAAATGTGACCGCCGAAAGCTGATCCTCCAGATCCCGCCAGGCCGTCGGTGAGGCATAGGGTACCGGAAGGTCGCTGTCATGGATCTTCGCCGTACAGGCGTTTTCAGCCCTCCGGCCGGCCGCTGACACCGACACTGCTTCCCTTATCTCAATCCGCACAGAATCCAGCATTATACCAAACCAGATCAGAGGCTCGCCTACGCGCCCTCCGACCTGGTTGTAAACGATTATTTTGCTGTTATAACCGATCCCTGCCATTACAGCCCCCAGTAGAGGTAATACCTGCCGCTGTCATCGGCGAGCATGGACAAATAGGGCCGCACCTGCTCGAACAGATATCGGTTGATACCATCCTGTCCTGCAGCGACGGCCTTCTCCATCTCGCTCGCCTGGAAGCTTACAGACTCACCCCCGCTCGATATGCTCTGGATAATCCCGCCCTGGTTTACGCCTGCAGCTGCCCCTGCCTCCATCTGTGCGGCTCTCACCGCGTCAATGTCAAACAGGGCATCCGCAGCAGCACAACATGCTTTGCCCAGACGCTCCAGTGCCTTCTCATCCGTAGGCAGGTTATCGACGATCCTCTGCCGGGTGATCCAATCCAGGAAATCCGATGCACGCGAACCGTATTTCGGATACGTTTCCGCAGTCAGCTTATCGCCGTACCAGGTGCCGGTATAGAATTCATAGTCCGCGTACATTGCCGTCCTCCTGGTTAGCTCGTCTTGGGCGTGATCTTGATATCCTTCAGTCTGCCGGCACACCGGGTATTCTTGAGGACGACGCCGGCGATCATTTCTACCTCACCGGTCTTTACCGCGCCGGAAGTCTTAAGATCCGGAAGATAGGTATGGATCATCTTGGAGCCATCCACAGAAATGCCGTGGAATGCATCCAGCCCCAGTTTCACCGCGTAAATGTCGGTCTTGCCTTCAGCAGATGCCGTCGCTGCGGAAGTGGCCACGCAATCGACCTCCGCACTGCCGTTGTAGTACTTACCAGCATCCATAAGGGCAATGCCGTTATAATTCTCCACCGGACGGCCGAAGGCATCCTCCGTGCGGCTGTAGTACCCCGCACGCCTTGCCGCGCTCCTGACTCTGGACAGCATCTTGCTATTCATCATAAGGATGTCCGCGCCGTTGAGTTCCGCAAGGAACGCGTCCAGCTCATCGAGGAACGCATCGGAGTTGTCGGCAAGCTCCGATGCATTCGTCAGCGAAACCGTAGAAGCAATGTCCGTGCTGGTTCCTGAAACCATCTTCTTAAGCCCGTCAAAGGTACCATTGACATATCCTGCACCGGAGCTTGCCGCCTGGCCATTGATCGCCACATAGTGGAAATAGTTGACCGCCGCTTTGATCTTCTGCTGAAGCTGATAATCCAGCTCATCAACCATTCCTGACGTATCGATAATCACACGATCAAGCTGGAAGGCTCCACCGAAGATCATCGGGCTCGTAGTGAATTCCTGCCGCTTCGCCTCATTAGGGGTATACTCGTTGTTGATCGTGCGAACCGCCGCCGTGGAAGGCGTTACCAGTCTCTGATATCCATAGACCAGCGTGGACCCCGCAGATCCCGGAGAAAGGGAGTCATCGAAGGTAAGCAGACCCAGAAGAAGAGAATCTCTTCTGAACGTGTCAATAACCTGCTCGTCGATATGGTTCCGCATACCGACCTTGGCTTCAGCTAACGTAATTGCCATATTGTTTATCCTTTCTTGTAGTAGTCCATAAGAGCGGATTTAAGCGTCCCTTTCTTTTCCCCTCCTCCCCCGCTCGTGGATTCGGTGAACTTGGCCTTCTTCTCCGCTGCCTCCTTGTCGACAATTGCCTGGGGATCCGTTTTCTTATAGGTTTCCACAAAATCAGTGAACCCCATCAGAGAACCGTCCTTCAGCTTCAGATCCTGTGCAATCAGGTCCGCGGTGAACGCCTTCTTTGCAGACTCGCTGGAAAACGTCAGCGTCGACACCTGCTTCGATACTGCATCGGTATAGTCTCTCTTCGCGATCTTGGCAGCTGCATCCTCCTCCGCCTTCTTTGCCTGAGCCTGTGCTTCCGTAATCTGCTTCTTGAGGGCTTCGACGTCTACGCCGTCAAACTTATCCAGGTCTACTTTGACCTTATCGTACTGTTCCTTGTACGAGTCTCTCGCCGCAGTCTGTTTATCGTAGTCGGAAATGGTCTTGTAGTTCTTAAGAACTTCCTTGTCCAGCTCCTTCTCCTTGTCCTCCGGCACCTCGATACCCAGCTTCTTCAGAATTGCAATGATGTTTTCCATGTTCTCCTCCATTAAATGATTTATGAATCGCTCTTTCAGCGATAGTGGATTGTGTCTGGTTTAACCGCCAGCCCGGTATAACGGCGCCTGGACTTGAACCAGGGGCGCGGTGGACTATTCCGTACCGAACCTTCCGCCGCTACCTGAGTAACAACAGCAACTCAGGAGGTCTATATGCAAAAGGCACCGGTTGCCCGATGCCTAATTGCCCAATAAAAAACCACCGACCGGATGATCGGTGGTCTCCGTAAACGGAAACAGTATTTACTTTGTGATGAGCCCTACAAACGGAGCTATATTCGCTGCGCTGCTCACCAACTCTCCCGCCTTCTTCATAAACGAATTATCAACAAGATAATCAATGCCTTTCGGTGTGATCTGACAGCGCTCAAGATGATCAATAATCACCATTGGACCGCTTAAGTACTGCTTCTCCTCCGCTCTGATTCCCTCAATCAACTCATCTTTTAACAGATTGATCATGATATACTGCCAGTACTTTTCATTGATCCTGTAATTCTTGCTCTCATTGGAGATCATATCCGGATCGACGGGATCGCCCGCTTTGAGCTGAATATACAAATAACTTAGGATCTGATATACAATTACGTGATAGTCATCTTTGGCCATCCGTCCCCTCCGGTGCGTTTATTACTTCTATCTCATCCAGATTGAATCCTAACTCGTTTTTTATGTACTCATCAATCTTCGCATTCTCTTCCGGACTTATCTTTCTATGTCCTACAGTTTCAAACGTAATCGGCATCGTCAGACGCGCATGAGACCAATACTTGTTATCATTCATTGTATTCTTCCGCTAAAATATAGTATCTTCCCTTGTTCAAGAATACTTTTTTGATCAAAAACCGCTGGCTTCGTTCGTATATAATTTCTTCTTCTTCGGGATTAAACATCCTGAAATCTCGCCCATTCTGAGCCCCGATAATTCGGATCAATACCTGCCCGTCAGGATTATAATCCTCCATCGTTGTAGTACTGATAAATTGCTGAGCTGTCTTAATGTCCTCTTGATGTATCTGATTAATAAATTCTTCTAACGAGCTTTCATCATGAAAATCAAGAGTTCTAACAAGATTTCCCTTATAACGCGGCAGTTTACCTAATACCCTATCCAATACAGCCACAAGCCGCTTTTCTTCATCATTAAGATTCTCAATACCGCCTGGAGCTCTAAGCTTTTCGTTTAATGTGTATGACCAGCCTCCCTTATACTCGTTTACTGCGGCCAGTTCCTCATCAGTCAAGTCAATTATACTTTTATCCTGTATTTTTGTGTATCTTTTCTTAGATCCTTTCCGCTCTGTCTGAATTGTTTCTCTGACATGCGCAATATACGTTCTCTCAAGATTCTCGGACAGCCCGTTATCCTTACAGAACTGACGGTATTTTGCTGTCAGGTCCGCGAGCTCCTTCTTTCGCTTCTTAAGCAGCTCCTCGATAGCTTCCAGCTGTTCTCCCTCGGAAGCCTCAGCGGCGGCTTTCAGCCCCTCCACCTGCCGCTTCTTCTTCCGGATCTCCCTCTCCATGGCCCGCTGCCGCTGGCTGTCCTCGAAGGCCTTGCGGTTCTTCTCCGGATCGAACTGCTTCATGTGGTTCTCGGTGACTCCGGGAATATACGGATACATCGAATGCCGGCAGTTATATCCTCCCAGACCCAGGGGATCATCCGGATATCCGGTAGCTTCCCGCAGCAGCGGATACTTGCGCCCGCGCAAGAAGGGCAGAAAACCCTTCAGCTTTCCCCAGAAGCTCTCCCGTTCATTGGATAGCCGGTAGACCTTCCCCTGCCATCCCGCATGATCCGCGATCGGGTTACTATCCGATACCCTGGCGCCGAGATGCGAGGAGACAATCACATAATTAGTTCCCGTTCTCTGGCATTCGTCCACCGTCATCTGCAGGGCTGCACGGTTCACACCGGTCATTACTGCCCGGCGGACCGCTACTTCCACCGTATCCCTGTGTCCGCTCGGATAATGCACGTAGAGGCCGTCTCTGGCCGCGTCGTCGATCGCGTCGCGGATTGCTTCAGCCGAACTCTTCAAGCCGCTCTGCACAGCCAGGAAGGCCCCATCACAGGCGTTTATGAAGATCTGCTGGGATTGCAGTGCCGTGGTGCGCGTGTAGTTCCGGAGCTCATTATTGGTCTGTTCGTAGTAGACCTGCATGCTCTTTCCGGCCTGCTCCGTACCGAACGGCTCCGGCTGCACTCCAGCCTCCGTGAAGACGTCTGCATCGTTGTTATGCGATTCGATTGCGGCCTCTTCGAAGATCCTCCGGACCTCTTCGTCCGACAGCTTCATGACCCTGCTGACCGCCCGCATGATGGCATCCCGACTCATGCCGGACTGCTCCATCTTGTAGATCTGCCATTCGGCCGACGCGGTCATGTGATTCCCCGCGTCGGCAATCCTCCTGCAGATATCGCGGATAGCAAAGAGATTCAGCTGCTCCCAGAGCTCCACCGCCTTATCCGCGATGTGCCCCAGGAAGCCCGGGAGGAGCATTATTCCATATCAGCGAAGAGCTTAGCCTGCGCTGCCTCCTTCTCCTCCCGCTCTGCCTGCAGCTGCTTTGCCTCGGCCTCGGAGAAGCCCTCGAACCTCGTAAGGTACATCCACATGGGGATCGTTCCGTCCTTCGCGAGTTGATACCAGCGCTGCCGATCCTCATCCTCGTTATAGGTGATATCCCCAAAGTCATAATCGACCTTGTAAGTGCCTACCGGTGCCAGATCATACAGATCGGCGAAAACTGACGCCGCCGCGATCATATCATCCAGTGCACTCTGAAGATTGTCGCGGATATCCTTGATCAGCTGGATCGTCCGCCGGTCGTCGCTTTCCACCTGCGTTGCCGTGACCATCCCGGTCTTCTCGTCAAAGACGAAGTACCCGTTGCTGTAGCCGCACTTATAGCCGATAAACGAGAGCTCCTGATTGATCCCGACTTTCCGCTCCGTGGTGTTCAGCTTGCGCTCCACGGACTCATAGAACGGATTATCCGGATTCACGTCGGTCACTTTGTGGACATGGGACGGGAGCCGGTCGCTTTTTCCGGAAATCAGCATATCGGACAGCAGCTCAATGGTATTGCTGTTGTCAATCTCATATCGGTTCCGGCTGTACCCGATATCCAGCGTCTCCATTTCCTTGATAGCATTCGAAAAGATCGCGCTGCCCATAGGGCTGTCGATATCGATATTGTTGGCGGAAGGCATCGTGAAGATCCCGAACAGCATCCGCTCAAAGCCGCTCCGGTCATTGCGCTCAATGGCCACCTCCGGCTGCAGGGCGGCCCATCTGGTTTCTGTGATCGGAATCTCCTTACCGAGCAAATCAGGGTTGCTGCTCTTATAGGTTCGGTTTGTGATGATGTATCTCGTTACCGGACCGGACTCGTCCGTCATATTGCGGATGCGGTGGTACTCGTGTTTTGTGTAGTAGCTGTCCCCTTCGGTATAGGAATCCTCGAACACGATCCCTATCACTTTCTTATTGCTGTCCAGTGCCGTGATCTCAAAGCGATCCGGCGTGATCACGTCAATCCCGCTGCCGTTCGGCTTGAAGATCACCGTCCCTCCGGCTGCGCCGTATTCCACCCATTTGCGGAGTCGGTGGTCATAATACAGCGCATCGTCGACCAGCTTCTGAAGCCATTCCGCCCTGGCGCTTCCGGACACCTTGATTCCGATCGCCAGTGTGGTCAGGCGCGCCGTTTCCTCGCAGACCGATTTTGCGAAATTGATCGTGATTATCCCGTTGTCCTCATCCACCCATGAAGGGGTCCCACGGTAAATGCGCATCCACCTCGATACTGCATCATCCATCCTGGTGCTGGCCACCGGCTCAACATTGAATTCACTTTTGATGGCGCTGTGAAACATCCTGCTCCACACTCCTTTTATGACATCTATCAGGCTCATCTCTTAAATATCCAGGTCGATCCGCTCAATGAAGTTCAGAAAGCAGTAACAGGTAGCGTCATACCAGTCATTACAGTTCCCGATGTTCTTATCTTCGGGAATATCCGGATGATCCTCATCCCATACCAGCGAGGCCAGTGCCTTCCTGACCTGTATGCATCGTTCATGAATCTTCAGTCGGCCGGTGGTCAGCAACCGGTCTAGTGTCTTCGGCCGGTCTCTGACCTCATTCTTCCGGCAACCCACGATCATGTTCCAGGGAAGCTTCGCCTCTCTGGCCGAAGACCGCAGGGAATTAATCATGGTCTTACTCGCGCTGTCCGGGAACACCCAGTCAACATGCCGGTACTCTTCCAGGCACTCTTTGTAAAAACTGATGAATTTCGTGCAGATCCGCTCCGCGTCTATGTCATCCGTCAGCGGCAGACCGGCTTCCTTCAGTATCCGGAATTCCGAATAATCCCCGATGTATCCACAAAAAACAAACGTGGTCTTCGACTTGTTCCCGCCAAAGTCCACGCCCATTACCGTCTTGCTGTATGACCTGTTCCCCTCATACCGGGGATTCTCCTCCGTCCCGTAATTGTCACTGTCCCGGAAAATATATGGTGTGTCATCGTCCGCCAGATACCGGAAGATCAGGCCCTCGGCCAGCGCCCACAGCCCGTCGATATACCTCTTGTAGAAAACTCCTGAATACTGAGACCTGTACCTCTTCTTGATCTTCTCTGAGAGGGACAGGTTGTCCTCCATGGTGAAATGCAGATACACCAGCTGCTTTAAATCCGGCAGCATGCCGTTCACCGTATTGTTGCTGATCAGCTTCTCAGCAGCCTCTTTCCCCACGTACTGGAGGTACCCCGTCGATTTATCAACCCACTCCTTTTTGAACCAGTGATCCGGGCCCTCTGGATTGCAGTTGAACCAGAACTTGGAGCCGTCTACGCTGCATCTCGCAGTCGCCTGGTCGACGAAGGACTCCGGCATCAGCGCGACCTCGTCAAACAAGGCCCCTGCTGCCGTGATTCCCTGAACGAGCTTTCTTGAGCCCTCGTCCTTCCCGCCGAAGATGTAATAATAATTCTCTCTGCCGTTCCTGCGGACAATGAACAGATTATCTCCACGCTTGTCCTGATACACATACCCGCGCCCTGGCAGCATCTGCTTCATCGGCTCAAGGACGTTCCTTCGGAAGGAATCGATCGTGTTCCCGGACATTATAAAGTTCTGCCCGTCAAACTCATTCATGGACCACATGATAAAAGACAGTGCCATGCTCAGTGTTTTCCCCGAGCGTATGGCACCGTCTGCTATGATCCCGTCATATTCCCGAACCGGGGATGTTTCCATCCACCAGTTCAATATCTGCCGCTGCTTTCTGCTGAACGGTCTGAACTTGAACAGCGCTTTCTTCATTCCAGTCTTCAGCGGCCTTTCCCTGCAGCGCTTCTAAGAAGCCATCATCCTCCATATCCTCACCGGATGGCGGCAGATTGGCCTTGGCCACGTCCACCCTGACCCGCTGCTCCTCTGTTAATAAGTCATAATGATCCGCCAGCCATCGCAGTGCGCTTTCCCGGTCGATCAGCCGGAAGCTGATTCCTTCTTTCGTCTGCCGGATTTCCTTGATCAGGGTGCCGTCTATCTCGTCTGAGCTTCGAAGCTCCAGCTTCCGCCCGTCAAAACTCAGATAATCCGTGATGTCTGCGAAGGCAATATCGATGTACTTCTGGACAATATCGTCGGCTGACAGCAGCTCCCGGTTGATCCGATTTTTCTTCAGACGTTCTATCTCTTCTCGTATCTCCGGACGAGCCATCCATTCATAAGCGTGAGCATTCGCTGTCTCCCACGAAACACCACAGGCCTTTTGGTATGCTTTCGTTGCATTAAAGCAGCGGACGTAGTGAAGACAAAACAGTTTCTGCTTATCAGAAAGTACATCTTTAGTCGGTGATTTTTCTAAGGTGTCCTGCTGCCCGATCAGAGCCTCTGCAGCATGTGCAACGCGTTGCACTTTTCGCGTTGCACTTTTTTTCTCCTTTTTCCGTTGCGTTGCAGACCCTTTTTCATCCCATCTATCCCGCCTCTTCCAGGATCGGATAGTAGCAGATGAAACGCCCAGCTGCTCCGCTATTTCTTTTAGGGTCAGGCCGTTCCTGTATAGATCAAAGGCCTGTTCGCGTGCCTCTGACATGGCCAAACTCTCTCTTCTGCGGGTTTATTCGTCTAAACAAACGAAGGCAGCCGCCTTTTAGCGGATGCCTCAATATCATATTATCACGTGGTAGTATGAACTTTGTGAACACTTTCAAAATGCCTCACTGCTCTGGCCCGGACCTTATAGGCTCCTCGAATAGTGTAATGGATCTGTTCTGCCACTTCTTTCATGGACTTCCTAGCGATAAAATATCCCATTAACACTGCTTTCTCAGTATCGTCGGCCAGTGCTTCCACCTCATCACTGATCTCAATTACCAGTTCTGCTTTCTTCCTGGCCAATCTATTCGATTCTCTGCTGAGATCGGATATTCTGGCTGCGATCCTGCTTAGCTGATCCTCAGGCGAAGTCTGAACTTTATCTTTATCATATCGGATCGCCTGCGGAAGCAAACAACTCTCCAACTCCGTGACCTGGATCTGCAGCCGGCGGATCTTATAATCGATCCGCCGGGGCTGCATTAAATAGTCATAACCTGTCATGACCATCCTCCATCATATTTCTTATCCCCTCCGGTTTCCTTCAGAATAGTTTCACCATCCATTGCCGTCCTCCCGTTCTGTACCTCATCACTACAGCTTTTCCATGATATCCAGCAGGCTGTCGTGCAATTCGGTCCTGGTAAACTGCCACCTGTTGAAGTCATCCTTCTGCATCAAACGCTCCTTGAACTCTCCCAATTCTCTGAGAATACTATCTAGAGCACCTTCGATCTCTTCCTCGAGAGCTTCTCTGTAACCTCTACCGATCATTCCCTGCTCGCCTCCAGATCTGCCTGTGTCAGGCACAGTCCATAGAAATCCTTCAAAGCATCCATGAACAAACTATTCAGAACCTTCACGGGCATAATCGCGGCAATCGCAATCGTCCCATTCTTTATGACGATATATGGCGTCCCTTTCGCATCGCGCCTGACATAATGCCGGATATAACCATCGTCGTCCGCCAGCTCATCCTGAATTGGTCCCAGAAGCGCTCCGTCAAAGAAAATTAGTTGTCCTGCTGCCTTGACGGCCTTCAGGATCCTATCCCCAACACTTATCACGACCTGCATAACCTGTGCGTCAGCTTCCTCGCTCGAATAATTGTCCAGATCGATATCCTGAAGGCCGTCCGGAGAATCATACGCCAGGTTGCCGAAATGCATATCTTCCGCAGCTTTTCTGGTGATATCAAATGCCGTCAGAATCTCCCCCACATCAGAAATCCTCGGAAAAGACATCGTGGAATAGAACCCGTATCCATTGGACATCCATGTGGTGCCGCTCCCGGAAAAATAGATGATATCGAGATATTTTGCCCTCTGGGCAAGCCTGGAAAACTTACTGATCTTCATCCTGTTCACCCTCCTCTTCGTAATCAGACCGCCATATGCCCTGAAATGCCCTTTTAAGCGCTTCTGAAATACTCTCTGCAAGTGTCTGGCTTTCTTTAATCTCTTCAGCATCTGCTACAATTTCCGTTTCAACTACTCTGATTTTCATGACTGGTCTCCTCTCAAATCTGCTTCCCTCTATCGGGGTCTCTTCTTGCTCCTAGCATGCTCGCACAGTCCTCTTTTTCTCCTGCATGCCGCTGAAGAACCGTGCACCTCTCGTCTTGCCAGTGCACACATTCTCCGCACTTTATCCTCGCATCTTCCGGAGTCGGTCCTGCTGCCACACCAGACTTGCCGGGTTCCGGAACGACATCCGCCTTCAGCTTTTCCGTTTCGCGCTCATCTTGATCACTTTCCTGTCCTTTTTGATCACTTTCCGGCTCTTTCTGTACACTTTCGGCCTGCTTGTGATCACTTTTCTCTTGCGCCCGCGCAACTCGCACTTTTTTTCCCGGTTTCTTTGGCTTCGGCGGCTCCTCCTTCTCCTGCTGCCCGGCCGGAGGCGCCGGTTCTTTTTCCTTCGGCTCCGGGAAGTTCTCGCCATACGCAGACCGCCACGACTCCATGAGCGTCGGCCCACCGCACATAATCTCGCTCGTGGCCTCGTCCAGCTCCTCCCAGGAGATTTTCCTCTTCTCCTGTGAGCGCACCTGGATCAGCACGGGCAGCTCGTCGCCGCCCTTAAATGAAAGCATCACCGCGCCGGTCCCCGGGATCCTCGCCGACAGGATCGCCACGCCGTGTGGCGCATAAGCCCCTTCCATGACCTCCCTGCTGCCTCCAGGAGCATCAGCCTGCTCGGCGGATTCGTAGATCTGCTTATAGACGTCCGGATTCTCATGCAGCCAGAGCTGCAGCATATCCACCAGGAGATCTCCGGTTCCCATCTTCTCCTCAATCATCACCTCGATATCGGAGATTTTCTCTTCCTCTGCCACAACGCTTTTGATCTCCCGGACTTCGTCCCTGGTCATATCCGGTGTGATCGCCTCCGCCACCGGCCCTGGGAGCGTCAGCATCTCCGTAAGCAGGGAATAGCTGTACTGCCGGTACTGAGGAAGGAGATTCCCGCTGCCATCCCCATACTGGTCAGCGATGGAAATGAACCTTGAAGCCTGGGACTCGGATATCTTATAGTTCGCCTGCGCGAATTCTCCCATCGTGGAATACTGGGAGCTGACCAGTATATCCGTGTCTCTCGCCACCTTAAGCAGGTACCCGATTCCCACGAAGTTTCCGACCGTTCTGGTCATAACCCTGTCGAAATCCCGTTTGAATTCCTCATATGCGGTATATACCAGTTCCATCACACTTCCTCCTTTACTTTTGCCATGTTCTTTCGCACCTGATTCATCCAGCGTCCTAATATCGCACTGACTGTTCCCTTATCCGGCTGCCGGTCATAAGCTGCATAGAACTGCACTATCCGTTGGCCGTCTGTCTCAATCGTGTAATATGGCACAGATGGATCCTCCTTCTTCCGGAGGAACAGGATAAAACTCTTACGCGTTGCCATATTCAACATGTAATGATCCGATGCTCCTACGCAGTGGTGCTGTTTCTGGCCTTCATCGACGATATCCAGGTACGAATGCGGGATGATAATTAGGCAATCGCTTTCCGGATCTTCATAGGCAAAGATCTGACAGTTCCTGTCGTAGTCCCTCTCGATCCCTGCAAACTGGGATTCTTTCTCCTTCAGCTCGGCCTTCCTCTTCTCCGCTCTCTGTTCATCCCTTCTGCGGTTAAGCTCCTCCAGATATCTGTCATGGAACTCCAGCCATCGCTTATTCCTGTAGATGATTTCATCGTGCACATTCATTCCCTGCTCCTCGGCCATATCCAGGTAATCGGCATACCTGCGGATATTATCGTGAGTCAGACCGTCGGTCTTACGCAGGAGAGCCATTACATGATTGATGTTCAGACCGCTCCGCACCGTGTCGATCAGTGCATCCGCCTTGAACTCCGACCGGATCAGGCAAAACTCCTTCAGATTGGCGTCCGTTATCCGCGGATCTACGCGGAGCATCTCAAAAGCGTACTTTCCTCCGTCATATCGCCGCAGGCGGTCCCGCTGCCGAGCGGGGAGGCGCATAAGCTCCTCCGCCGCCCGATTCGGCTCCCCCAAGCGATCCAGGGAATATCGGATGAATCCGCCTTTGACCAGTCTCTCCAGTACGGGGGCATGATATAGTCTGTCCAGAACTATGCTCGGATCCGCCTTTCCGTCCAGTATGCGGACTACTGATCGCTGTGCCGGCGTCATGTCGAGCTCATCCAGGTTGTCGTAGAGGTAATGCTTTCGAGGCAGGTTGTTGATCAGTCCGCACTTTCGGTCCCAGAATCTCTGCTTTATTCCGACTGCTCCGAAGTACTCTCCGTAATACCAGGCTTTCCATTGACTGCCATAGTCATTTGTATATGCCCTGCAGATCTCCGTGACCCTTAGAAGATCTCCCGGCTCCAGTTCGAACTGCTCCACCCTGAATATCCGTTCGATTTTCTCTCCGCACTCCAGCGGCTGGAACAGCTTGACGTATTTCGTCTCTCCTCTGACGGCCAGCTTCCTGCAGAATCGTCGAAAGTTACCGGGAAGCTTTGGCGTATCCTTCATGAGCCTGTTGATCCGCTGCTGTTTGCGGTCATCGCTTTTCCCTTTGGCTTTCTCCCTCAGGTCCCGCTCATAATCGGCAAGGACATCCTCAGGGCTGTATCGCACGTCCCTGCCGATAAGCTCTTTGACCAGATCGATCAGATTATCTGCCCTCCGTGCCGTTTCTCTTCCGTGCCATTGGGCCAGAATCGTATATAGACCGTCTTTATTCCACCTGGAGGCGTATTCTTCCGAGCCTGCTGCCCATGTGCGCCAGGATTTCCGGCTGACGAAGTGACGGAATGCTAACTCACCGGACTTCTCATGATAGCCATCGATCTCGACTGTTTTCCCCTCGTTCGTCCTGATCAGTCTTCCTGTCAGGAAAAACCTGTTTCTGAACGACGCTGCCTTTTTGTTCGGCGGGAAGGGGCACGGTACCGGAGGGCTGTCCAGCAGCCCCTTCTTCTTCATGCCCTCCCTCCGTAGTAATGCAGGATCCGCTCTCTGAGATCCCGATCTGTGCCGCAAACAATACCGACATTGCCTACCCTGGCCTTACTGGCCTCCTCACGCATGGCGTTGTATATGGAGTCCGGGTTCTTCCCCTTGGCCATCACCTGCGTCTGCAGATGGCCATCCTCGAGCATGGAGCGGATCATGGTATATATGACCGCGTTTGCTGTAGCCGGGTTCTTGCTCGCTTTCTCATATACCGCCAGGCGTCCCATGGCCGCTGTGTACGGCGTAGAAAACATATCCGTCTCGAGTGTCGCGTAGTCGTTGGCATCTTCGATATCAATGCCGTTCTCTTCGGCCAGAGCCCGGAGGGAGTCCAGGTCTCCCTCCTCCCTCAAGCCTTCTGCTGCCCTGTTAAGCTCTTCACTGGAGCCAAACTCTCCGAATTTGTCGAACATATGACCTCCTCTTTTCCTGCGCACTACTGTGCTTTGCAATGTATATCCTCTGCTGTTCCCTGCAGCACAATTCCATGTCTGTACAACTCTCATCTAGGCCTCTTCCGTGCCATCACCCGTCCGCTCCTTTCCATTTCCAGGCTCTTCCTTGCCCTTCCACCGCAATGCCATGCCCTGTTATGCCATCGCCGCGCTACTCACTGCCCCTGCGGAACTAAACCTTGCCTTTCCGGGCTCCGCACTTCCACAGCAGGGCATTTCGTGCACAACATATCTTTGCCTTGCCGCCTGCCGGGCCAAGCCTATCGATGCCTTTCCTTCTCTACGCAGCTCTCTTCTTCTCCCTTTCGCTGCCGCGTTGCGCATTGCTTATCCAGCTCGATACTATTCAGTTCCATTCCGTACCCTGACATCTCGATACCGTGCCCTGGCAGTTCATTCCGACAGGTCGTACCAGACAAACCGGCCCATACCGGAGTTATGCCATTGGCCAATGCCGTTCAGCTCTCCGTAATCCAGCCACTCCTCAACAAGAGGCATCAGCTTCGGATCCAGGCACTTAACCGTGAACTCGATCTCTGTCCCCGCCGGCACTGACTCCGAATTGGCCAGCGCGATCCGCTCTCCCTGCGCGGTCTGGGCCCGGAGCGGTCTCTGCAGGCTTCCCACCTCTACCACTCCGCCCTCCGGATTGCGGAAGAGGATCCTCCTCTCGTCGACGAAGACCAGATTGTCGATTTTGGTCTTATATGCCTTGAGTTTTGAGCTGTGCGAGTCCGGGACCTCCCGCATGGCCTTGCAGGCGTTCTTCATGAAGCCCTTGATCTGGTAGTCATACAGGAACGGCTGCTCATCCTCGTCCCTGGGGAACACGGTCATCTCCTTCTTCTCCACCGCGTCAAGGCCGAGTGCTCTCACTTCTTCCTCGATCGTCGTTGCCGTTGGCGACTTCGAGGCGATATACTCCCTGTGCAACTCCGGATTGCCTGATGCCGTCCCCAGCACCATCTCCGTGAATACCAGACGTACTCTCTTCTCTTCCATCGTTCTCCTCCTGATTGATGAACCGGAACCCGGGCTCCGCACTTTCCTTCCGTGCGCTTCCGCCGGCCGGTCCTGTATTTGTCTCCATCCAGTTCTTCCCGAACACCGATACGAACAGCTCATGGCCATACCTCTTCTCAAAGGCCTGCTGCCCGATCTGCTTCAGCATCAGATCCGTTCCGCGGTTCCTGTGCACCGCTTCACGCCCGATCCGGTGATGATTCGGGCACAGATAGACCTTCAGCCCGTACCGTTCCGACAGGGAGCGGTTAGGATTGCCGAAGAAGATATGATGCTCCTCGAGATCCGTCCGGAAGTGATACTCCTCCCCGAGCAGCTTGCAGAGGTAACACCGGTGCTCCTTCTTGTCCTGGATGATCGACTTACTCATTTTTGAAAGTGTCCAAACCCGCCAGCGCTATTGCGCAATAGCGGCGGGCCTATTTTTCAGATTATTGTGTTCAAATTTCACGCCAATCTGTACAACTTATAGGGTGTCGAGAACCTCTCCGCGCTATTGCGCAATAGCGCGGACGGGCATTTTGTTTTCTGCCTTGTTCAAATTTCGTACATATGTTCAGAGAATCCCCACAGTGCTATTGCTTATGCGTGTTTGCGGGATTTCGTCCCGGCTGATCATGTCATAGCTGCACCCGAGGCGCTCCGCGATCTCCTGCCACTTCTGCACGTGTGCAATTCTTTTGCCCCTGGTTCTCTTCCAGCCGTTCTTCTCCCACTGGCGCAGGCTGTATATAGCCTCCCCGATCGCAGGACACCTGCTGGCGATCCTGACGCTGTCGTAATTGCCGCGCTTGAGGTGTCTGGCCGCCTGCAGGAGAGCCTCCACTGCCATGTCGTACTCGCTCCCGCTGTACTCAGTCATATCTCCCTTGAGAGAGTGGATCCGCTCATATTCCTTCCGCGTGATCACCGGCGCCAGCGGATATTCCTGCTCCTTTATCACCTTCATCTTGTACGCGGACATGTTGTAACGGAACCAGCCCTCGTTGGCCACCGGGCCCCGCTGGCTGGTCTCGATCTCGATCACGACAATGATCTGGTCGTAATCATCCATCGTCTCCTCCTTTCCGGTCCCGGATATACCGGTACTCCATATATGCCCGGCCGGTCTCCTCGTGGATCCCTGATCGAACAGAGTGTTCGTCCAGGTGATATCCCTTGCGCGGGCGCAATTTTTCTGAAAACGTATTTGCCATCACTACTTCTGTGATGATCTTCGGCTTTTTCAGATTCTTGGATGGCGTATAGTGCCGCCGGCCTACCTTCTCACTCCCGCTGGTATATGCATCCTTCATCAGGTACTCAGCGAGCTGTGAAAACTCCCTCTCCCCGGAATCATTCCCGTAGAGCGGCCTCACGTTTGCCGATCCCTTCCAGGCCTTCATGATCTCCGCCTGCATGGTGCCGCTGTGACTGATCACCATATGGACGTGGCGGGCGCCTCTCGGGCCGGTCTCCAGCGTGTAGACATACCGGAGCTCCAGTCCTGCTGCCTTGTACTTCGGCCGCAGGGTTCGGATGAAGCGCCGCACCCCGTCCATCATCTCCTCATAGTCCGTGGGTTTAGAGTCCGCTCTCCACCCGAGCGTGAGGAGCCCGTCCCGGTAGAGGTGAAAATTCTCGTCCAGGAGGAGCGCGAGATAGCGCTCCTGCCTCTTCAGGTTTCTTCTTTTCTGCGCGTCGCTGGTCTTGGCCTGGCGCTCTCCGGGAGGAGATCCTCCTTTCCCGTAGCGCGGAGCATAATACTTCCACTCCGAGACCACATCTCCCGCGACTGCTTTTACTCTCACGTATGGCATAGGTCATTGTCGGTTTGTTAATTCCTTTACCGCGTCGCAAAAGCGGGCTTTCCCCGCTGTTTGCAAATTGACTTTTGCGGTCAACTATGTCATACTTGTTTTGTCGGACAGGTATGACATTACCTTCGGAATCGGACGGCGTAAGCCGTCCTTTTCTATGTCTTCTTTTTCTTCCTGACTTCTAAGCTGGCCGCAGCGCCTTTCACAGCCTTCTCGGCCAGCTCCGGCCACTCGAACAGAGCTTCCGGCTCAGGATCAATCCGCACCGCTTTCGTCGGCTCCGGTGCCGGCGGCAGACTCCGCTTCACGTATGCCTCCACTGGGCTTTTCCTCCTTTCCCTTTATTTGAATCCGGCGGCAGGTGCTGCCCCTGCTGCGCGTCATGGCAAGACCTTTACTGTGGTGGGAGTAGCCAGCATCTCGCTCTTCGCTGTCCTCTGGGACCGCCGGTCAGGTGCTCCCGTTACCTCCGGGAGCGTTTGCCCTGCTGCCGAAGCAGCCTCTCCTTCTGCAGATACTTCTCCAACCAGGGATAATCCTCCGGAGTGGCATACATCTTTCCCGGCCAGTCATCGATTCCTGTGCCTGTATCCAGGATTAATTTGCACTGAACCTCAGGATTGTAGTAATCATCCGGGGCCGGCCAGATATCCACGATCGTCCGAGGCTCGAAGCCCCATGACTGCCCCTGGGTTATGATCTGATCACCGATCTGCAGATCTTCACTGCGTTTCATGGCTCTTCTCCGCCAGTTCTCCGGCAAGCTTCAAAATCCGCTCGGCATACCCTGACATCCCGCACTCACACCGTCGATACGCCTCTGCCCTGGAGTCGCCGTTATACCGCATCAATGCGTAGGCGATATTGTCTGTGCCAGCCAGAAGCTCGGAAAGGTAGTCCGCGCCGACTGCCATGCATCCGTCAATCGTAAAGAGGCCTTCTTTCGTCACTCCAAGCCTGGCCATGCGATCCTGGTGCCATCTTGGATTGATCTGGAGGAGTCCAAGGCAATCACCGCCGACAGCCTCCGGATCATATGAGGACTCATAGAAGGCCATGGCCATCAGCAGCTCCGGAGCGATCCCATATTCAGCCCCATACTTCCTCGCGGCCTCCTGAACCTCGACCGGTATGCCCGGATAGATGTACGGGCTCTCTTCATCACATGCGCTCTCCTCGGCCGCTGGCAGCTCGACCTCATAAGGCACCGGCACGATCCTCTGCATCAGCGGTCCTGCTGCCTCAGCCGGTTCCGCGCGGCCAATGGCCGTACACATGGCCAGCAGCACAGCATATTCGATCAGTTCGCCTTTCCCTCTCATCGCTCCTCCTCACCCTGCGAAATGCAGGATCTCGAGAACCCGATCGTCCGGCATCTCCGTCGCCCTGATCAGCTGCCGTAATTCCGCCAGCGTGATTCTCGTCGGCATCTGCAGCCGATCATGCAGTGTACTGTTGGGAATTCCTGACTTCTGCGATATCGCCAGCTCCGTTTCCAGCCCCGCATAAAACGCGGCGCCACGGATGATCCTTGACGCAGGATCTTTAATCTTGTTCGGCATCTTCACTCCCCTCCTTACTGGCGGCCCCCGCCGGCTCTTCTGCTTCTTCCCGGTTTGCAGCCCGGGGAGCCAGCAGTGCTGCTGTCTGCTTCGCTCCGGCGATATACCCGGAGATATAACTCCGGGATTCCGCCGGCATGGCCGCGATCGCCGCGGCCGTTTCCGCTACGTCCTGTTCGTGCATGTCGACTACTGCCTCAGTTTTCATTCGCCCTCCTTTCGTCCTGCTCATCCAGCTGCTTCTTAAGCTCGTCGTGCAGTGCTTCCCACTTCCGGGCCGTTGCAGGCAAAACTACCGTCCGCCGGTACTCACCACACTCCGGATCCCGCATCTCGGCATTTACGTTTTCCACAATCTGCGTGCACGCGAGCATCAGATCGCAGATCTCAATTCTCTTCAGCTTCAGGCTGTAGGTCCTCTGATTCGGGCTCATCTCTTTCCCTCCTGGTTCTGTAGGATGTTTTTCTTGAAGGCTGTAAAGCCTTCAAGAATCTGTGTTATCCTCCCGCTAGCGGGAGGCGCGTCAGCGAAATTTCACTGCGAAACCACTTGTTGTTCTCTTGTTCCGTCATGCAACATTGTAATCACGTCACGTAACGTTGTCAATACGATTTTGTTTCGTGATGCAACTTTTCTATTGAATTGTATTTTTTCACGTGCTATATTGAATGCATGCTTACAGAATAGTGATGTGACACCTGCTGCCAGCAGTTTAGATAGGAGGAATAATGACTGAGAACGAAAGAATTAAGATGATCCGCAAGGCCGTTGGCGGCGGCATGTCTATGGAGGCCTTCGGCATCCGTATAGGAGTTACGAAGGCAACTGTTTCACGCATTGAAAGTGGATCAAATGCAATTACCGATCATATGCGCCGCTCCATTTGCCGTGAATTCCACGTCAACGAGGAATGGCTTCGGGACGGCGTCGGGGATATGTTCGCGCCGGAACCGGTCGATATGATCGGACGCGTGGCCAGGGAGTACGGCCTGGATTCGATGGATGAAGAAATCCTCAGGCAGTACGCCTCTCTTCCGGACGATGTCCGGGACGTAGTGAAAAAGGCGATTATCGAGATTGCTTCAAAGAACTCTGATCAGAAGACAGACAAGAGCAAAGACATCGAGGAGGAGCTGGCCGACTACAGACGCCAGCTTGAAGAGGAGAACGATACCCGGGAAGGATCTTCAGCTTCACGAAGCGCTTCCGCAGGATGAACGATATTTTATAATTTGTTCTCTTGTTGTTTGTTTTTCAAGTATGATATAGTCCTTACATAGAAACCGCCTGCCACGGTTAGAATATGGCAGACGTGTATGTTTAACTTCCGCGGGCGACGGAGTACCGATAAGGTGAAGAATATCGCTCACTTGTAAGGGCTTACTTCGGTAAGCCCTTTTGCGTGTAAAGAGGTATATATGAGAATAGTTACAATTATATCCTCTAATCTTCATAGACTGACTATTGACAAAGAGATGCTTCAAAATTCTGATCGTCCCTGCGTGCTGATTCTAAAGCTGAAATACAAAGGGGTTAATCATTGTTTCGCCGTTCCAATGCGTTCAAATATAAGTGCTGCATCTCCCAAAAATGAGTACTTTCCATTACCGCCGCGTTATACTACCCGGTCAGAAAGACGGCACGGCCTGCATTATATTAAGATGTTCCCTGTCGATCCATCCTGGGGACTTCGTTACCGAACTGAAGGCAATACATATGCCGTTTTGATTAAATCAATAATAGACCGTAATGAAAAAAGAATTATCAAGGAATGCCAGGACTATCTGCAGAGATACGAGAATGGTAATCGACCGAAATATGCTACAGATATTGATTTATTGCTCACGTTAATATGAATGAGTGCAAAAAACCGCCGGCAGTACTGCAATACTGCCGACGGGGTTGCCTCCGGAGAGGAGGCAGTGAAGATGCCCTTCGCTGCTCATTATACCATCTCCTGAGGCGCATTATCCATTAATGCGCTATTTTTGCGCTCTTTTTCAGGAGGTGTGTATGAAAGCAACCAAAACAAAGACCGGCCTTTATACCGTACTGGCCTATTCTCCGGATGGAAGAAAACGGTTCACAGGTCCTGACAAGCGAAAGGTAATGATGGAGGCAGCCGCCTGGGAAGCAGCTCATAAAAAGCGGCGTGGCGTACTGATCCTGGACGATGCCGTGAAGAACTTCCTTGCAGAGCAGGACGGAATCCTCAGCCCGGCTACTTTGAGGGGCTATACCAATATCGCCGCAGCTCTGCGGAATCTCTGCCCGGACTTCATGCAGATGGCCTGTGCCGAGATCGAGGAAGAGGATATCCGTGTCCTGATCTCTTTCATGCAGGCGGACGAGCTGTCGGCCAAGACGATTAAGAACCGCCTGGCTTTCATCTCCCGCGTCCTCTCCCGGAACAACTATGAGATGCCCATGTATTCCGCTCCGAGGATAGAGCTCCCCGAGCTGCACGTTCCCGACAGTATCACGGTGCGGCGGACGCTGAAGGCGGCAAAACAGGATAATCCGGAGCTCTGGCTCTGCATCATGCTGGCGGCCACCGGTCCGCTCCGTAGAGGTGAGATCGCCGCCCTGGGCAGGTCCGATATCGTCGGCGTGGATCCGATGGCCAACATCGATGTCGAAGCAAATGTGATTCATGTCGCCCACGACATGGTCCTTGGCCCGGACAAAGTCTGGCACATTTCTCTCCCGAAGACGAAGAGATCCGACAGGTATATCCTCATGCCGCACGAAGTGATCCAGGCGATCGCGGACCGCGGTTATGTGACGAACTGGAATCCTCAGCAGATCTTCAGCAAATTCTCCTGGCTGCTTCACAAGAACGGGATCGATCACTATCGGTTCCATGATCTCAGGCACTACTGCATCAGCGAACTGCTGGCCCAGGGAATCGAGGAGATCTATATCATGGAACGGTCCGGTCACGAGACGCTGGGGACCATGGCCAGATATAAGCACATTCTGAACAACCACCGGAAAACGGTGAACGATAAGATCCTGGAGAACTTCGCGAAACTCTCCGGCTGATGAAGAAAAACATCACTTGCGCGCCGCGCAAGCCGCGCGGATACTGGTGCCGCGCCAGTGAACCCGTGAACGAATCCGTGAACGAAACGGTTCCCGGACCCCGGAAAAACCGCGTAAAATCGTTGTCTGATTTTCTCCGATCACGGAAACGGAAAAACCCCGGAAGTACCGATTTTACGGTGACTCCGGGGTTTTCTTAGAGCAGGGGAAGAGGGATTCGAACCCCCGGCGCAATTCCGGCGCATCGCATAATTACGCTGTTCGGCGAATGCGTGAACGAAATCTTGAACGAAATTACTTTTTGACCGTAAGCACAGGGAAGAGAGCTTTCCATGTTTCGGTGCCTGCAACCCCGTCTGCTGCCAGTCCCCTGTCGATCTGGAACTTTCGCACTGCTGCCAGTGTATCGCTGCCAAAATCCCCATCGGCGCCGGCTCTGCCACAGCTGTAGCCCCAGTTGATCAGTGCCTCCTGTAGAGTTTTCACCCATATCCCCTGATACCCAAATCGTACCACAGGATAGGTTCCTGGATCCAGCGGATCAGGCCCGGATACCTTCGGTGTGGATACTGCTTCCGAGCCATACGTTATATTCACTGCTACATGGCTCTTTCGATTAAGGAGGATATCTCCGGGGAGCAGATACTTATCACTGGTCAGGAACTTCCTGTCCGTCAGTCGGATAAAGCCTGCTGCCATAAGAGGCTGCTCCATGTTCCAGGTAACTAATGACGGCTGAAGCCTCTGCAGAGTTGTGATTCCCATCTGATACCCTGCAGCGATAATTACTGCCATAGTCGAGCTGCTGCAGTCCGCCTCCACCGGCTTCCTGATCCGGTCTACGTTCCATCCGACAGTGGCCAGTGCATTATACATCGACAAGCGTTCACCCTGATCATAACCTATAAAGCTGTTGTTTGCCGCCCTGGTTGCGATACTGCCAATCATCTCCCCGACCTTAAGAGTAGGATATCTCAGTACGCAGTCCCACGGCCGGTTATACCAGGATCGGATCTCATACTCGCGTCCGGTCTGATCCCCAGCAGCTCCTCCGGAGTACTTCCCTCTTTCATCTTTTCCACAGTTGCTGATCATATATTCCTCCCCAAACAAAAAAGCGCTGCCGAAGCAACGCTTAAATAGCGAGAGGAGCACCCCACAGAATAGGCGCCCCTCTCAAGGAAGATCTAATTGTTTATATTGTAGCCGCATCCAATTTCTTTGCAAGTGCGTCCTGCAGAACTCGGGAATAATTAATTCCCTGTTTGTCAGCTTCGACACTCATCCAATACGGGATTGTGCAGTTTTTCTTAACATAACGGTTCGCAACTTTTTTCCTGTATTCAGCGAAATCTACGTCAACATATGTAACGATATCGCCTGCGTCTGCCTCAATTGCTTTGCTCCCGGGTATTGGCAGCGCTTTATTATCATCTTCCAGGTCAATGCCCAACAGGCCAATGGCGTCTCTTGCCATTGCCATAGCATCTGCAATAGATTCCCCTTCTGTTCCTGTTTCAAAATCGGGAATATCTACGATATAGCCCCTGTCTGCCTTTTTCAAACAGATGGGATATGCCTCCCTTGCCATCATTGCCCTCCTTCTTTCGCGCCTGTCTGTAGCGGGGAGTCGGGGCTTCACTGAAGCCCCGACCTTTTGATGATCGCTTTTGCAAGCTGCTCATTGATTTCCCGATGTCTCGGTACTGCTTCTGTGTGCTCTCCGTTGGTGTACAGATCGTGATTTGCACCGTTACGTTTGAGCCAGTACCCATTTTCAACGAGCTTCTTAATTAGATCTTCCCGTTTCATGTTTATCCTCCTCAACGGGGCATTTCCGCTACATTTATTATTATACGTATTGAATACGTATTGTCAAGAAGGAAGGCATTTTCTAAATACGATTTTCTTTAATCTTCATCGTGCGTACCGCGGCTTCGATAAGGTTATCCAGCTGCTGCGGATTGATTGAAATGCCACGCTCTGCCAGCTCTTCGAGGATCTGGCTGCAGACCTCTTCTTTCTTCTGCGCACCGGAAGCTCCGGACATGGTCTGCTGAGCTGCATAGACGGCAGCATTCACAATTGTCTGGATTACCTGCAGCTGCTCCGCTGACACATGGGCCTTGATCCAGGGGACAAGGTAGCCAAAAAGCGAAAGAAACGCCAGGCAGATGACGCCCTCAATTAGTTTCATCACTGCATCCATTTTCCAAATCCTCCCAATCTAAAAGGAGCAGGTCTTCGTCTTCCTGCTCCTCTTCTGCTGCCTCTTCGTCTGATATCCGTTTTTCCACCACGGGCTTTACCAGCTCGATCAGGGCTGTGATCACCAGCTCGACCACGCCGCCACCGAGGGCGTACTGGATAAGCGTATCCGGCACTGTGCCTTTGATGAAAAAAGTGATGATCATCATAACCACGAAGCCCACCCAGTAGACCATTACGCCGATAACAACCTTTTTCAGCATCCTCGTGGTCTTCTTCAAGTCATCACCTCCGACAGGAAGTCTCCCTGTTCCAGGCACTTCCGGTACTGGGCGCGTATGTTTTCGATGCTGAGAGTCGCCTCGTTGTTCGGGAATTCCGGATGACTCTTGCAGTAGGACTCATACTCATCCACGTCCTTCAGGGCATCGGAAAACTCCTCCTTGGTGTGTCGTTTATGCCGGATCAGCTCCCCGTTAAACCGCAGTATCCTGTTTCTGGCGGCTTTAGCATTCCGCTCGCCCTCCGACGCGCGATCTGCTTTCAGGCTCTCCTCGATTCCGTCGATTCTCTTATCAAGCCCGTCAATCCTCTTAATGATCTCGCCGTTGATCGCCCTGCCCAAGGACCGGAACGCCGCTGTGTACGGTTTTGCCTTGATCAGTGAAGACTTCTCTATCAGCCACATTATCCCCAGCAAAACCACTGCTATCAGCAATAGCCGTTCCGAAACCACTTCCTGCGCCAATGCAATCCAGTCTCTTGCTCCCTGTGCGGTCATCCTTAAATCTCCATAACAAAAGGCGCCTCCAGGGAGACGCCTGATTAACATCTGTTTACACCGGCCTCGGCCCGCAGATCATCAGTGCCTGTTCCTCCGTGATCGCTCCGGAGTCCGCATATGCCCAGACATCCGCAGCGGTGATCTTGTGCAGCTTGTACCTAGTTTTCACCCAGATGTACATTATTCATCACCTCCGATCATCATCTCCATGATGGCCGCAATGGCCTCCTCGTTTGCGCTTACCCTGTCCTCGATCGTAGGAGCTTCCTCTTCAGGCTGAGAAGCGTACGTCCACCAGGACTCGAAGTTCGCTTCGATCGCTGTCTTGGTCGCCGCCTGCCCGTCAGGCACAAAAAAGATCGCTTCGTCATACACGTAAGCGATCTCTGTCTCCCCTTCCTCATATTCAGTTGTGACCTTCCGGATGTTCTGTGCGAGCAGTGCCCTCGCCATTCCCTCCGGCAGGTGTTCAAGCCGCACCGAATCCGGCCTTGTAGCGCTCGTAACGTTCAAATTGAGCATAGACTCTTTCCCTCCTTCTCTTGCTGTCCTGGCTGCCGTAAAAGGCCGTCACGGCCTTCGCGATCGCCAGGAGCGTTGATGTGTGGTACTTTCTTTTCAGCTTATAGCTGTTGGACTGTACGATATACCCGTTATAGGCAATGATCTTCTGCGCCCGGACAAGTCTGAGAGTCCCGGTGCTCTGAAGCTCACGCCAGGCTCTGAGCCACTGTCTGCGGGCCGAAACAAACACTCTGCCGCGGATCGTGGTGTACGTGCGGTGAATGATGTAGCCGGCCATATCCAGGCCGGGGCAAGCCCTGCGTGAGGCCTTCTGTTCCTTCTTCCTGCCCTCTTCCGCTTCCGTCGGAAGAAGCAGTATGATCCCGGTACTCAGCTTGAGATCCAGGCCGAGATTTTTGGCAAGCCACTGTGAGAGCTGTTTCACTGCTTTCCGAAGCCCGGATTTTGTCGGAGCCATAATCCCGAAGTCATCCATGTAGGACTCCACACGGCTTACATAATAGGTAACCTTTCCCCGGCGTTCGTGTCCGCTGGAAAGCACTGCCCTCAGTGCATAGCTCATCACGAAATTGAAGAGCCACGCATCAAGGTACCCTCCGATGATCAGATGCCCCTCCGGCGCCAGCGTGCCCAGGAACTCCATCACTCGCAGTGTCCGTTTTGCTCTCGGTATCTCCCTGCGGATAATCCCGATCACACGGCTGTACATCGTCGTGCCATAGGCATGCCGGACGTCGGTCTTCTGGATGCACTTGATCTGCAGGCTGTCCCGATGGAGATAACGGCGCGCCTGGTCCTTAAGTCTGGTCTGGCCATGCCCGGGAATGGAAGCGTGCTGTGTGGGAAGGATCCTTGCATTCAGGAGCTTTTCGATGCTGAGCTTTACCACATGGCCAAGCAGCTGATGCCAGATATCCAGCGTGGCGATCTTCCTGATCTTACCGGAGCGGCCATCCACCCGTTCATCGATAATAACCGGCGCGATAAGATCTCCGAGGTTCTCCCCGCGCTCAACAGCCTCGACAACATCCATAAGCTCTGTGCCGATTACGTCCATTGCTTCCGCCTTGAGCAAGCAGGATCCGTCCAGTGCTTCCTTGCGCAAAGAAACGCGGTCGATACCTGCCCACTCTTCTATGAAGGTGAGGATATCATTCCGCGTCCATTTGCCCTGGAAGCACTCCGCGACGGCCCTGGTACAAAGGTTTATGTCAATGTCCGAGTATAACTTCGGCATAGTGATCTTTCTTAGTGAAGCGGCTTTTCGGTTGCGGCAGGGCCTTCGATATAGCAAATGCTATACAGGCTCCGCCTTATTACTACTCGCCGCGCGCATCGCCTGCAGCTTTGCGCCCTCATCGGTTTCGGGAATACATGATTTTGCCATTGGCAGGATACCATGACGCATTTCGCCGCCTGTCAGGCGGTTTCAGATTTATATCACTAAGAGAGCCGAGGCCGGCCATTCCAGTTCGTGTTACTGGGATTATTGTTACCATTCGCGCACGCGAGCCCGGCGTTCGTAGTGTTATTCAGATTACCGAAACGCCAGGGCGCGCGCACACCAGCGGAACCGACCACGCGCCATGATACCCCTATGGGTGTTGCCTGCTCCAAAGTATAACATAGAAAAGCTTTTGTAGCTTTAAGAGGGGCCTGCTGCCCCTCTGGACTTCGGCGGCTTACGCCGCCTCCGTCCATTCACCCCGCTTTTTACCCGATCCAGAAAGCCGAGGCCGGCCATGCCAGCCCGCGGTACCGGGATTATAGTAACCATACGCGCACGCGAGCCCGGCGCCCGTAGTGCTACCCAGAGCACCGAAACGCCAGGGCGCGCGCACACCAGCGGAACCGGTACGATAGAAGGCCGACTTGAAATATGTCGTCGAGCTTCCTCCGAACACTTCCGGCATAAGCACGCCCAAGGTATTTGAGACGAAGCGCTTTATCCAGTTCCAAGTACTCGCGGGCACATTTACCTTGATCCCGGTGCTCTCGTAGTTCTCTGTGATGCTCCCTGCCAGATTCTCGGAATCACGGCACTGGAATACTTCGTAATCGAAGGAGCCGTCGTCATTTTCGCTTGCCGTTACGTTCCACAGCGGATCGAGCCCTATAGCGTAAGCGCCATCCAGCACTTCCACGCCCGCCACCCGGAGCGGTGTCTTCCCGCTGGTCAGCGAGATCGGGCAGCCGTCCTTATGGTCCGGCAGCTTCTCCGTCTCGCCAGAGTACCAAGGAGCCGTGCTGACATACCCCGTCGCCGGGATATCGACGCCCTCCTCCAGATCCAGGTTCAGTGCGCCATAAGTAGTGCCGTCAATCTCGACGGTATCAATGGCGAGGATCCTCACGTTGTCACAGACATCCCAGTTTGCTGCTGTGTTGCGGTCTGTATTGGTTCCCTCCGGATGAGTCCCGAGCATGACACTGGATCCTACGAGGAAATTCGCTGCCTGCGCTTCGGTAAGCAGCACTCTCTTCGTATCTTCTTCCTCCAGGGCTACGACATACTGATAATTGTAGTTCGTGCAGCCCTCTGCGATTCCGCTGTTCTCCAGATCCCAGTGCCGCAGCTGCCACATATCCAGAAGCCACTCGCTGTCACAATCACACCACAGGCCCTCATAAAGGGAAGTGATCCTGGCTTTAGTCAGGCCGGTGTTTGCGCTGGCACGGTTATAGGGAGCCTTTCCTGCGCCCGAGGTAAGGCCTCCGGAGGAACTCAGACCGCCTCCGAAAGACGGGTGCCATGTCATGATCCTCTTCGTCCCGTCGGGGGCTACATCGCCCGCGTAGGGCCGGAATCCGCCCGCTCTTGTGGTTCGCCAGCTCTTGTAGTTGTACTCGCCGTCGTTGCTGGTGTGGATCCACAGCGCCAGGGAGAAAGTGTACACCGGGGCAAGCTCGCCGCTGATATCAAAGGCATTGTCGATCCCTTCGATAGCAATCACGTTCATGGTGCCGTCCTGGAGGCTCAGGGCATTTGCTCTGACATACCAGGTCATCGGATCCTCATCAGCCCAGTCCTGGACTGCAACAGTTGCCTCCGTGCAGAGCTGAGCCGGTGCGGCCATAGCCGCCAGATCGTCCATCGGCGTCATCTCCGTCGCTCCGGAGACAGCATCATCGTAGTAACGGAGGGTATAGGTCTTATGCTGTCCTGTATGGGCGAGCATGCTGAAGAACCGCTCCAGAATGTCATAGCGGTTTTCGCCCTGGACCATCGCTGCTACTGCACGCGGTGCCCAGGACTCAAAAACAGAGGTAGTGTTGGACCCGTCCAGGATGCTCTGGAATATGGCATCATACGCGGCATGATCCGCCGCATCCGTCAACTCCTCGGCAATTCTCTCCAGTCCCCTTTCAAGGATCTGATTGGTTCTCTGAAGAGTTTCGTCAAGGGCTATGGGCTTTGTGACTTCTTCGTAGGTTACCGGCATTACTCTTCTACCTCCTTTTTGTAGGTGATACATACCATTCCATCTGAAACAGACCAGGGTACCTGGGCAGCTGCTATTGCCTGCTCCGCTGCTTCTTCGGCATCGGCGGCTGCGTTCTCTGCCTGCTCAATCACGGCCTGCGCAGCTCCCAGTATTTGTTCCGCCCGTGCAACATCCTGGGTAGCCTGATCCGCTTTCTGAGAGGCGGTCGCTGCACTGCTGGTGGCTGATTCGGCAGACTGCAAAGCGCTAGCCGCCGCAGGCACTGCCTCCTCGGCCGCCGTCTCCGCTCTTCGGGCATTATCTGCAGTTTCCTGAAGCCAGCTCAGTTCACTCTCAGATGGCGTGCCCCCGTCGATTGCACCTGGTTCAACGACAAGGTAGAAATTCTTAGTGCCAAGCCGTTCACCGTCGGGAGGGTATATAACAAACTCTGATCGGCAGTTGCCCTGGACTACCGCCATCTGTTCTTCCAGCTCAAAGTAGATTGTCGAGCCGGAGCAGACTGCCGAAGCGATCACATAGTTACCGTCCGGCTTCATCACATGGATTTCTACCGTAGTCCCGGATGGCATGTCATATTCCTCACCCAGGTAAAGCAGATGGGCAAGAAAAGGACGGCCGATGTCATCCTGGGAACAGTGAATCAGTTTCTCCGGAGCGGCTCCGTCCGGAGTGAGATCCACCCAAAACTCATACGGTGTCATTCTGTTCCTCCTTCATCTTTTTATATGTCTTGGCCATGGCCTTGACTTTCCTGTCCAGTTTTGCCTGAGCTTCTTTGGCAGGGTCCTTCAGTACCTCCGGCTCCTTCTGTTCGATCGGAACAGGCTTATCATCGGCAGCTTTCTTCGCTTCCTCAAGAGCGATACTCAGCCGGTATTCCTTATCCGAAGCGGCTTTTCGGATTGCTTCGTTTTCTTCCTGCAGCTTCTGATTCTGTTTTCTCAGATACTCTACCTCAGCGCTGAGGGCTGCATTACTTCCGGTCAGCGCGGACTCTCTGCCCCGCAGCGTCCTCAGTTCTGTCTCCAGCCCTTCAAGCTTCGACTCGGCAGTTTTTGACATCACCTGCAGTTCAGCGTTCCGGTTCTGCAGCATGGCGTTCTCCTGCACAACCTGCCCGATGCAGTCGGTCAGAACCTTCGCCTTATCATCCAGCAGGCTTAAGGTGTGCCTGTAATTGCCATTGGCCTCCTCGAGCTCGGAATGGAAACGGGCGTGCTCTTCAGAGATCAGCTGTTCCAGCTTCTGCGCATACTCCAGACGGACGGCCGCGATTTCCTTATCTCTTTCCAGTTCATCATTCATGCCCGGTCCTCCGTTAATTGATATAGTGTACAGTACAGCTCATTGACCGCCTTCTATAGCAAGAGCATTTCAGAGTTGTACCGGAAAGGCTCCAGGCATGACCACTGCTGTTCTCGGGATAGCCCTGGGGTGAGTCTCCACCCCAAACCCAGTATGTTTCATTAGTTACTGTAGGAAAGAGGTCAACCCACAGCGTGCGTCCTGCTTCTACGGTGAATGAAAACTCCGTATATGTTTCGTCACTTCCCCTTGTGCCTGTCAGGGCAACACTTCGGACGCTGTATGCTTTCTTACCTGCGTTGTAGCTGGCCGACTCAGTATTCACACGGCTGTCGGCAAAAGTAATGCCCTGAGAGTAATTTAGGCTGGCCATGGCCTGGATATTCGCGGTCATCGTGGCGACTGATGCATTACTGGCTGTAGCAACGCCGCCGGTCCCGCTGCCGTCACGTCCGCCCGTGATCGCAGCGGCAATCCTGCTACAGCCATCCAGGAAATTTTGGTAGAGAGTTTTGATCACGCTGTTGGCAGGAGCCGCGTCCTCGGCACCCACTGTGATCACAGTGTTGTAGTCAGTCGTAAGTCCTGTGCCGTCCAGCTTCCCGTCAATTGCTTCCTCTGCCGCGTCCAGTGCAGCATCGATCCGGCTTTCCAGATCGTTCATCTCAGATGCGCTGAAGGCGTTTCCGGGCACGGACACCTGTCCTTCATTTCTGGTAACGTCGACTACCGTCTCTTCATTTGTGCTGACATTTTTCAACGTCCGGCGACCGGCATGCTCAACCTGCCTGTCCCGCCATGTCTTCTTCGTAAAGAAAGCCATTATAATACTCCTATTCCGTCTCCGGCATACAGTTCATCGCCCATATAGTCCAAGGCCCCATTATTTGTGATGTAAGTGAAGTGCACATCATGGAGTATCCGCTCGATCTTGTTGATCTTCTGCCACGTGTTCAGAGGCATGTCCGGTACCGAAGGTGTGTCTGCCTGTGAAGCGTAAGAAGACCGAATCACAGCCACATCGTCATGGATCTGCTGGAAGTCCGATGCCCGCGGCTTGTTTGCTTTGCTCCACTGTCTTGCGCGGTGCGCAACTCCGATTTCCGTGGCGATCGCGGCAATATCTGCCTCAATACGGTTCATGTCCGAAAGGTTGAGCGCTCCAGGCAGATCAGAGAGCCATCTGGCCTTCTGGGCCGTGGTCATATTGTGGTACCCTATTGCAGCGAGATTCCTGACTTCTTCCACGTCCTCATTAGTTCTGTCGAACTGGAAGCCCAGATTCCCCACGTATACGATCGACATCTCCGTCCCTCCTACAGCAGCTCATCCCCGGCGTAGAGATCCGGGACCGTCCCGCTGCCATCGGTCACGCCTGTATAGTTATGCACTGTGGTCAGCTTGTAGTATCCGAGCATGGTGCAGCTCTCCAGGAACCCGCCGGTCAGGTTTGTGTCAACCTTCTCAACGCCTGCCAGGAAGTTGCCATGTGAGCTGTCCGGATTCTCGACCTCTACCCAGCTTCCGCATCTGTGTTCCCCGGCCAGGCAGGATACGCGCAGGCTGTGGCGCAGCTGATAGTAATCCAGCGCCGCCTCCGCCTTCGCCCTTGCCAGCCGCTGGTCCATAAGTGTCCCTGTCAGGCTCTTCGTGCTCCTGACCATGCCTCCCTCGACAGCCTCTACCGATGCGGTGACTGCTACATTTGTACTCTGGTACTTTCGGGCAGATATGGTCACGGCCGCCGGCTCCGAGAGTGTGAAGGCTACCTGCAGCTGCTCCCGCTCGGTTACCGTCGCCTGCCCGGCTGTAGCCGTAACCGTGATAGATGCGGCCACCACCGGATCGTTGAACAGTACGGTATAGCTTCCCGCATCATATTCTGCCTGGGAGATCTGGCTGGCCTCTGCATCGGCTTCGTACTCGGTGTACTTGACAGTGACGTCGGACACGTAGTCGTTCACCTGCATTCGGGTGGAAAACTTCTGACTCCTGGGAATCACGATCGGTGCCAGCCGGTCTCTTTTCTTGATCGTCAGGACGTCCGTTTCTGTGGTTAGGACTATCGAGTCCGCTGCGAACAGGATCTCTCTCAGGGCTTTCCTGCAGGTCATCAGTTTCAGGCATCCATACAACGGGGTGCTGTAGGTCTCTGCGTCGATCTCATACTCGGTAATACCGCACCGGGCGAGTAAGCTTTCTATCAGCGGACCTGCCAGCACTCCAGCGAGGATCCCGCCCCCGGAGTAGTCATAGGTGTCCATGATTCCGAGATAATCTTCCAGAGTCAGCGTGGTCAGATTCTTCTCGCTAGCGTATTTCTTGAAAAACCATTTGCCCCGGAACTGCCGGACCCCGTCCTGGTACTCATAAGCTTTGGCGGTCTGTCCCTTCTGAAGAAGGTTGTGCAGGCCCTGTTGGTTGCCGATGTTGAACTCATTCGCGACATCGACGAATTTCATGGTGAGCTTATTCGTTGCCAGGTTATCCGAAAGCATGCTTACGGACTCGCTGCTCTTCGCTTCTTTGACTTCTGTTTCACCCCAGACATAGGTCTGTCCGTACTCGATCCGGTTCACCTTCGCATAAGAGAACGGATTGGCCTTCGTGATCGTCAGGACCACCTTCCGGAAATTCAGGACCGTGTTTCTGCAGAAATAATCCAAACGGTCCGGATGGTAGGTTTTGGCGTCGATCAGAACCCCGTCCCTGTCGTACCAGCTGACCTGGATCTCATACGGAAAGAAATCAAGGAAGTGGACCAGGACTCCGGAGCTGGAGTGGTTCTCTGTAAATGTATCTGTGATCGTCAGCGCCGGGGAGAACTCGCCGCTCCCGCCGGCCATGCTGTCTGAGAAGAACGGATAGACCGCGTCGCCTGGCATATGCCCTTTTGAACCGTCCAGAATGGAGAAGTTCTGCTCGAAGGTCATATACTCCTCAGCATCTCTCTCAGCAGCCAGGAGGCTCACTGACGATAAGGACTGATCCTCTCCCGTGACCGTATAATGGCTGTCGCTGTCAGCGGTCAGATCATAAAGCCTGTATTCGATTTCAAAGTGTGTTTTGGCCATCAGGGCGTCCTTGCCGGGGCCTGTGCGATGAACTTGCAGGCCAGATTCTGGAAGTCAGAGTGATCCTCATAGATCTTCAGATACTCGTCCGTTGCCTTGTTCACATAGGCCACGAATGTATATGTCCCGTGTCCTGTCGGAACTGTGATTGTGTGAAACTCAACCGGCTCCGTCAACTTGTCAAAAAGAGCTTCGTGCACCGACGTCTCCATCGTGCCGAAGCTCATGTCATAATTGTAATAGACGCCAATCAGTTCCCGGTGCAGGATGCCGTCTTCTGTCCTGTTCGCGTATTTGTCCAGGAACTGGCCTTCCCGCTTGATCGCCACCAGCGGGACGTCAAAGAAGGTGCCGTCAATGCTGATTCCCTGAGTAAATTCCATAGCGCCTCCTATACCGTCCCGAAAACGCCGTCCGCGGTGAGTCCGCGCCGCTGGATTGCCCCGATCATCGGATCGAGCAGCAGTTCTCCGGCCAGCTCGCCGTCAATGTTGATGACAACAGTGTTTACTCCGCCGGCGCCTTCCGCCTGCAAGGCGCTTCGTACTGCCTCTGTGATAGTACTCAGAGGCGCCTCGATGTTGGTCTGTCCTGCCGGCTGGTCGCCCAAGATCGCGGCAAACGGATTGCCTCCGCGGATCACCGCGCCATCGGCCAGGAGCGGGATCTGAGGAGCGGAAACTCTCGACAGATTAATGCCAAAAGATTCACCGCCCCATTTCGGCACCCAGTCTGGGATATCAAAGGACAGGGCATTCAGGGTATCAATGATCGAATTTATGCCCTCAGCCACAGCGGAAATCATCTTGTTAATGAACCCGATAATGCTGTTGACAATACCCTTGAGCGTATCGCGCATCCCGCCCCAGGCTGTATCCCATTTCTCCTTGACGGCATCCAGCACATTCCCGAGCTTCTCCTGGATGGCATCCCACTTTTCGGCGAGCTTATCATGGATCCATCCGACGATTTCAATGACCTTATCGTGGATAGCCTGCCATTTCTCATTCCAGTTCTTCTGGATTTCAGCGAGTTTATCGGTGATCTCCTTCTTAATCTCGGCGATCTTCTGCGGCAGAAGCACCGTGATCGCCGTCCAGATCGTGGAAAAGAAATCACTGACTGCCTGCCAGACTGTCTCCCAGGCTTCCTGGATCGCAGCCAGGCCTTCGTCCAGCGAGGTCTTAAACTCTTCCCACTTTTCCTGGAACCAGGAGCTCAGAGTCTCCCAGGCTTCAGCGAAGAACGTGGAAATCGCCTCCCACTTCTCAGCGAGCCAGGCAAGGAGTTCCTCGATCACCGTGCCGAGCCATTCTGTGATCAGAGCCCACGTCTCGGTCAGCCCGTTAAGGAGTCCATTGATGACATCCTGACCCAGCTCCGCCATAACCTTCGACGGACTATGCATGTCGAAGTTATCGCGGAAGGCATCCAGGAAGGGCTTCACGATGTTGTCGTATACCCAGGTGCCGATGCTCTTTATCGCATCCCAGCAGCCCTGCAGGAATCCTTCGATAACCGCAAGGCCTCCTGCCGCCCAGTCCTCCTCGGATATGTACTGATCAAAGTAGCCCCATATTGCGTCCGCAAGGTCAACCAGAACTTCCTCGACTAGGGTAGCAGCCGCACCTACAGCAGCGCCGATAAATTCAGCGATACTTGTGGCCAGGCCTTCCAGGTCGCCGCTGGTGATGAAATCGCCAAGCTCCTGTATGAGGAAATCCGCAACAGCTCTCCAGTCAATGCCTTCAATGATCCCGGTCAGAGTCTCAAAAAGTGCCGTTTTGAGTCGGATCAGTACTCCAAGGGCCTCCGACCAGTCAATCTCCTCGAAAGCGCTCTGCAGCCAGCGGCCGATACTTTCTCCAAACGCATGCCAATTGATGCCGCCGATAATGTCATAGATCACATCGACAAACTGGCTGATTGCCCGGCCGACAATCTGGCCGTTCTCTGACCAGACATCATGAAGGTAACCGTTACCGTCGAACAGCATCCCATGGGCCAGGACGTTGCAGGCCTGTACAAGATTCCGTGTGACGCCGTCCCAGTCGACACCGGTGATAAAACCGTACAGGGCGATGTTAAGATCAACGATGGCCTGCATGATGGCCTGAGA
>Ga0256407_10002129_pt1 | contig 38665 bp, 32 predicted proteins | sample RumenRJG_04DNA_FD_193489 | JGI IMG/M metagenome (GOLD analysis project Ga0256407, IMG submission 193489) | Bovine rumen microbial communities from Lethbridge, Alberta, Canada - RJG_04 | ecosystem: Host-associated > Mammals > Digestive system > Stomach > Rumen | place: Canada: Alberta... | reverse complement strand
ACATATGCCTTTGATTTTTCTGCCCAGCGAGAAAGCCGGAAGGGGTAGGGGTCCGGGGACAGGGGAAGGTGGCTTTCTCTCACACTCTTTGGCTTCCCCTTCCCCGGGAAATCAGCTCAACAAATTCTGAGTTGTAAAAGTATAAAAGCTCCGAAAGACAGGCTTTCAGAGCATGGATGAGCCGGGGCTCAGAGGTTATAGTTTTGATGTGATGTCCTCGACGATGTCCCAGATGTCGGGTTTGTCGACGTCGACCGTGATGTCGGCGTACTTCTCGTAGAGGGCCGTGCGCTCGTCGTAGACGTCGCAGAAGGTCTGGCCTTCGGGGATGACGATTCCGCGGGTCTCAAAGTTATTGATGCGTTTCTCGATCTCCTCGTAGGACGCTTTCAGGTAGACGACCGTGCCGATCTCTTTGAAGTGCTTCATGGCGCGGGCGCCGTAGACCGCGGAGCCGCCGGTCGCGATGACCGTGTTGTGCGGAATGAGCGTCGAGTTGACCGCGTCCTCGAAAGCGGCAAAGGCCTCAGGACCCATGTCGTTGATCATGTCCTGCAGTTTGCGCCCGGACTGTTCCTGGATGACGAGGTCCGAGTCGAGGAACCCGTAAGCGAGGTTCTTCGCGAGCAGGACACCGATGGTGCTCTTGCCGCAGCCGGGCATGCCGATGAGGATGATGTTGTCTTTCATGGGGTCTCCCCTCCTGTGGTCGTTCAAATGTGACATCAGTTTATCAAAAGATGACAGTTTGGTAAAGATACAGATTTTTTAAGATGCTGATGCTATAATACTAACATTGAAATGAAAAGGAGTGACGAGTATGAAGTTTACCGAACAGTACACATCGGAACTCGACCTGCAGAAAGCGACCGCGGAAGGCGTAGCGGTCGTCACTGACATCGTCGGCACCTGCGGCCCGCGCCCGTCCGGCTCCGAACAGGAGCTGAAGGCGCAGAAAATGCTCGCCGACAAGGTGCGCCCCTACGCATCGAAAGTCGATACCGAGCCCTTCGAGGTACATCGCCAGGCATTCATGGGGTTCATCCCCTTCACCGTGGCCTGCGGCGTTGCCTCTGTCTTTGTGAACTGGTACTGGAGCCCCATCGCAGCGCTCATCCTCTGCATCCTGGCCTTCATCCCCCTGTTCTTTGAATTCCTTCGTTACGACGAGTTCAACGACTTCCTGTTCCCGAAACAGACCTCCCACAACACCTACGCGGTCATCCCGCCGGCCGGCGAGACGAAACAGCGCATCGTCATGGTGTCCCATTCGGACTCCCAGTATGAATGGACCCTCAACTGGCTCTTCGGCCAGATCAAGGGCATTGGCGATAAAGGCGGCCTCGTTGCCAAACTGGCAATCGAAATTCCGGCTGTCGTCGGCCTCGTCATTCAGACAATCTTCGCGCTGGTCTGCACCATCGTCGGCAAAGGCGTCCCGGCAGGCGTCCTGAACACGCCCCGCTGGTTCTTCGTGACCTTCTTCATCGTGAGCATCGTGTTCATCCCGCTGGAGCTCAGCTTCGTCTTCTTCCAGAGCCACACGAAGAGCGTGCCCGGTGCCTCGGACAACCTCTCCGGCTGTGCTGTCAACCTGGAAACGGTCAAAGCCATGCAGGAGGCGGGCGTAGAACTCGCTCAGACCGAAGTGGTGGCCGTTTTCTCCGGTTCCGAGGAAGTTGGCCTCCGCGGCGCAAAAGCCTTTGCAAAGGCGCACAAAGAAGAATATGAGGACGTCCCCACCATCATCGTCGCTCTCGACACGTTCCGCGACCTCGAAGACATGGCCATCTACGACAGAGACCTCTCCGGTACCCTGCGCCATGACTGGCAGGTCAAGAACCTTCTGAAGAATGCTGCCCTCAACTGCGGCAGAGACCTCAAGTTCGAATCCGTTTACGTCGGCGGTTCCGACGCTGCGGCCTTTACGCGCCAGGGCTACAAAGCCTCCACTCTGGCCGCCATGAACCCCGACCCGCCCGTTTACTACCACACCCGCGGGGACACCGTGGAAAACATGAGACCGGAATGCATCGCCGTCGGCATCGACATCATGGTCGAAGCCATCTGCATGTACGACGCAGTCGGCCTGCCGGAGGAACCGGCGAAATAACCATTCCCATAAGGAGACCAATATGAGACCCAGATTAGACGACGAGCTCATCTACAAGGCAGCTCTCCCCTTCTTCGCCAAGTACGGCTACAAGAAGACGACCCTGGAGGACATCGCGAGCGCGCTCGACATGAGCAACACGAACCTGTACTCCTATGCCCGGAGCAAGCGGGACCTGTACCAGTGCTGCGTGGACTACGCCATCGACCAGTGGCAGGAGTTCGTGCGCCAGCAGACCCGGGACATCGAGGACCCGAAAGAGAAACTCGTCACGACCTGGCGCAGCGCCGTCGGCTACATCATCGGCAACGAAGAGATGATGGCGCTCCTGAAGAACGACCCGACCATCTTCCCCATGTTCCCGAACGTGGACCCCATCGAGGAGTACAACGACTGGTCCGTCCAGTACGTCAAGGAGATCCTCGAGGAAGGCATCGAGAAGGGTGTGTTCCGCGCCACCATCAACGTGGACATCGCCGCCACCATGCTCTTTGGCTGGTACAAGTACCTCATCGTCAGTTCCGTCGAAATGGAGGAGCTGGACGAGACCCTCATCGAGGAGACCTTGTCCACCCTCGGCATCATCCTCTTCGACGGCCTGCTGGTCGTTCCCGAGGAAGGTGTGTAAATCGCCACAGCAAATACGAAAGACCGCTTCGCAGGACGCGAGGCGGTCTCTTTTTGTCTGTATTGCGTTTTATGGGGCGATTTACCGCATGTATAGCAGATACCGTCCCACCTTCGGGATGCGGTCCAGGAGCCAGCACAGCAGCAGGCTCAGGCAGAACGGGACGATCATCGCGACGAGGTACGTCAGGAACGCGGAGGTCGTGTACCAGTACATGACCCGGACACAGACGAGAGTCATCGGGAAGTGCGTGAGATACATCGCGAAACTGTAACGGGCGACGAAGTTCACGGGCTTGTGTATGCCGGTCGGGATGACCGCTTCCCCGTTGTGGCGGCAGAGCAGCTCGAAGCAGCAGAGTGCGGTCACGATGAGAGGCAGCCAGCTGTACCAGACGATGTCCTGGGAGCCCAGCAGGTGCATGAAGTACTCCGTGACGTGGATCGCCAGGAAAGAAAGGACGGCGACGACGCCGAGGACCCAGCCGGGAATGTCCCGGAAGACCTTCTCGTGGACCAGGTACCCGAGGAGCACATAGGTGCCGAAGACGCCTCCGGTATAGCCGGCGTCCAGAATGGTGATGTCCGTGCTGCCGAGGCCCGGGGTGACCGTGAAGGCCACGAGGATGAAAACGACCGGGAACAGCAGGAGCTTCGCGTTGATGTGCTTGAGGCCGTTCGCGACGATCGGGATGAACAGGTAGACGCCGAGGATCATCGGCAGGTACCAGTAGTGGTCCATGGTGGGGACGTTCTCGAGGAAGATCATCTGGCGCAGGACACCGAGAACGGTAATGTCGAGCTTCGGCCAGAAGAAGTAGTCGAAGACGTTGTAGAGGATGATCCACAGTTCGGTGCAGAGCAGCAGGCGCAGGAAGTTGTGCACCCAGAAGCCCTTCGTCGCCTCTTCGTCATAGGTACGCGGCAGGAAGAAGTACCCGGTCAGAAACAGAAAGAACGGGACCGAGATGCGGGCCAGCGAGAAGAGCATGAGGACGACCATGCCCTTATAATCGCCCTGGACGCTGAATACGTCGTTTTGAGCGAAATGGAAGGTCTGTTCCACCGAGTGGCCCATACACACCAGAAAGATGCTCAGAGCGCGAATGACGTCCAGCATGAATACGCGGGGCCGGTTGAATGCCATAAAGGAAGACTCCTTTTCCACAATTTATTGAAAAAGGGCCGCCCGGAAACGGACAGCCCTTTCAGGGTTTCGTCAGGAGACCAGTTTCTCCCAGGCTTCGGTGTTGGCGTCGAAGTCCGTGATTTTGATGACTTCCTGGTTGCCGACCATGGCATCTTTCCAGGTGCCTTCGATCGGGATGGCCATGCTGCCGGACTCATAGGACCCTGCGCGGAGCAGCGTCGTGATGAGCAACAGGCAGTCGCCGGAGCTGAGGTCGGTCTTGATGCGCGGCAGGAACATGGTCATCATCTCGTTGAGCTGACTCGTGCTGAGTTTCTTGCACTTGTCGATGCACTGGGAAAGGACGAGACGCTGGCGTTCCGAACGGGCGACGTCGGTACCGACATAACGGATGCGGGCATAGCCGAGCGCCTGGTTACCGTCGAGGTTGTAGGTGCCGGGGCCCGAGTTGATCTGACCCTTGTTCGGGTTCGGAAGGCTGTAGAGCTCTTCGTTCTGGTCGTGGATGTACATGTTGAGGTACGGGAGCTCGTCCGCTGTGACATCGACCGTGACACCGCCGAGGTAGTCGATAAGGTCGATGACGAACAGGAAGTTGAAGACCGCGGTACGGTCGACGACGATGCCGTAGTTCTCGTAGATGGTGTTCGCGAGAAGGTTGGAACCGCCAAGGGCATAGGCCGCGTTCAGCTTGTCCTTGCCGTGTCCCGGGATAGTGACGTAAGAGTCACGCAGGAACGACGTCATGACGAACTTCTTGCTCTTCTTGTTGATGGTGCAGAGGATCATGGAGTCGGAACGGCCGGTGTAGTTGTCTTTCCGGGAGTCGAGACCGACGAGCAGGATGTTCATGGACTTTTCGTTCGCTTCGGACTGGTTTTCGGCGACGATCTTGGCGATGGGGTTGTCGTCGAGGTCCAGGTTGCCGAGAAGGCCGTAGTACCTGCCGAAGAAACCGGCGAAGGAACCGACGACGAGCAGGACGAGGGCCAGCAGTACGATGAGGACTTTCTGCCAGACTTTGAAGCGGCTCTTTTTCTTTGCCTTCTTCTCGCCCTTTTTATTGATGCGGTTGTATTCCCGCAGTTCTTTCTTGGTCAGTGTGGTCGGGTCGACGGCCAGAGACTGGCTTTCGATGACCTTGCCGCCGGCAGCACCGGCAACGGCTTCCGCGGAGAACCCGCTATTGCGTCCTACACCGAAGTAGCCCTTCGGGCCTTCCGGCGCGGCGGGTGCCTTGGCGGGGTCAGAGATCGGGATGCCCGCTTCCCCGACGTCCGAAACACCTTCCGGAGCTTCCGCCATCTTCGCGCGGCGTTCCCGTTTGGTCTCCTCCATGAAGTGCTCGAGGGCAGCCATGGTGTCCATCTCATCGGAGTCGATGATGCGGGTGGGTTCGGAGACTTCCGATACTTCCACTTCCGGCGCTTTCGGCGTCGAATGGGAGAAGATGTCCTGAGCAAGGCGTCTGCCCTCTTCCTGGGCGGCTTCCTTGCGACGGCGCTCTTCCGGGGTGTCTGCCAGGATCTCCGCGAGGAGTTCTTCCTGGGTCTTTTCCCGATGCTCGACGGCCTTCTTCTTTGTCGCGGCCATCGCCGCGTTGGCTTCTGCCATCTCGTGGTTCTTCAGCCAGGTCTTGCTGTGGCGCTGGGAGTGCGAGTAGATGTCGATGGGTCCGTCATTGGACGGCTCGAGGTCCTGCGGCTCATAGACGCGGGATACCTTCTTCGCGGGAGACACTTTGATGTCCTCCGGCAGCTCCACGACCATGGTGGCCTGGGGGTCATCGACTTCCGGAACTTTGGCGGAAGGCATGGAGACCGTAGGCAGACGGGTGCCTGCCTTGCTTCCGGGCGTGGTGTCTCTGGTATCGTCGATCGAGAAGCTCGCGAATTCGACCGCGTCGTCGTCGACGGAAAGCGAAAACTGGGTTTCCGCATCTTTCTCCACGTTGATTCCTTTGTTTTCGGCGTCTGCGACAGCGTCGATGCCCTTGCGGAGGACGTCTGCCGGAGTCAACTTTTCATCCATAAAACAAAAACCGAAACCTTTCTCGTGTGTTACGTGTGTTAGTAGTTCGTTTTATTATAACTTAATATAGATAACGTTACAACGTGAAAACTCCACAAAAAAAAGAGACACGCACCAAGGATTTTTTCCTTAGAATGTGTCTCTGTCTTGCTTTGTTGAGGCTGACGGCTGTCAGTCGATCAGCTGACGATGACGCCTTTCTGGACGTTGTAGACCTTGCCGTTCAGGAAGATCTTACCGGTGTAGTTGGTCTTGGCCACGCCTCTGCGGACGTAGTAGGACTTGCCGTTGTAACGGGCGATGCCGTTGTAACCGCGATTCACTGCACCATTGTCGAAACGGGTGATGCTTCCGTCAGGGTTCTGGACCATGCCGGTATAGTTGGTATCGACATGGCCCTCGGTGATCTTGTAGGTGACGCCGTTGTAGGTATACGTGCCGTTGTAATCGAAGTTGATCTTACCGTCTTCGTAATACCACCAGCTACCGTCTGTGTACTGAGCGATGCCGGTGTCTCTCAGACGAACCTGGCCGTTCAGGACATAGTAGTATCCGTACTCACCCTGGAAGTAGACATACAGGAAACCGGTGTAGTCGAATGCGACCGTACCGTAACGGACATACCAGTAGCCGTTCTGGTTGGAAACGATGCCTTCATACTCGAAGTTGACACAGCCGTTCTCGAGGTAATACCAGCCGTTGTCGTTCTCGGCAAGACCGGTGAAATCGAAGTTGACCTTACCCTTCTCGATTCTCCACCAGCCGTTTTCGTTTGCGGCGATGCCGGTGTAGTCGCCCTGGATCTCTCCGGTAACGGTATTGTAAGCATACCAGTTGCCGTCTTCTTCGTTGTAACCAACGTAGAGAAGCGAGGACGGAGTTGCTGCGTTCGAACGGTTGCTGTGGACAAAAGCGACAACTGCGACCGAGACGAGCATGACAGCACTCAGAAGGATGGCAAGAACTCTGCGAGTATTCATCGAAATGTTCCGTGTCATTGTCTTTTCTCCTTCCTTTTTGATTTTTGTTTCGTCAGGTGTGTTAGGTACCTTGAAGAATATTATATCTTTTTTTAAGAAAACTGCCAAGAGAATTCTTATATACAGATTACACAAATATAAACGGACTTTACGTCGAATATTACTAAAATATGAACGCAAAGTCCGCAAGATCCATATTCAGTTGGGCGATTTACCTTACGCAGCCTTGAGGTACTGCATGGAGACCCATCCGTCTACCCCGCCGACATTGACGCGACCGAAGCCGTTGGAGACCTGGGTGACCGTGACACGGGTGCCGTCAGTGACTTTGGCGACTTCCGAGTAGCTGGTGCCGGGGCCGCTGCGGACGTTCAGGTTGCTGCCGCCGGTGGAGACCACATAGTTGCCGGTCGCGGTGGGAGCCGGAGTCTGAGTCGGAGCAGTGGTCGTGGTGACGACTGCGTTGTTACCGATCGTGCCGTTGTACTTCGGGAAGTAGGTACGGGAAGCGGAAGAACCGCGGCTCTGGGACTTGGACTCACAGGAAGCCGGACGTTCAAAGTCGTAGCAGAAGCGGTAGCCGGCATTGTAAGCGCCGTTCGAGTTGTTTGCAGTAGAGCGAAGAGTTGCGAGCAGTTCGGGATATTCGTTCTGCAGTTCATAGAACATGTAGCTGAGCTGGCCATGGAGAGATGAATAGTCGAGACCGTTCGACGTGCAGTAGTTGATGAGTGCAGTTTTTCTGGACTTGTTCCACTGGCAGAGACCATAGCTGGAGCCACTGTCTCCGGACAGCGTCGGGTTGAAGTTGGACTCCTGCTCGAAGTTGGCAAGCAGACCGGCCGCTGCTGCGGTGTTCAGACCCATGTTGCGGACCAGATAGTTGTAGCAATACTCTTCATTGGTAGATGCATGAGAACGCTGCATGGTCACAAAGATGCCGGAAACCATGACGACCGTCAGAAGGACAGCGGCAAGGATCCGAAGGACGATTGCGCTGCGTTTCGTTTCTGTCATAAAGTACCTCCGAATAACTTACATACATAAATTAACGGTTCACATTATAAAGGAAGTTTAACGATTTGTCAAATTTTTGATACCTTTTTGTAATTTTTGGGCACATATCCAGTCGTATTTGCCCCCTGTTCATGCACATTGACGACAAAGAAGTCCACATCTGTCGGTGAAAACACCGAAAAATGCAGACTGTAAAGGCATTGTGCTTCACACAGACAGGTTACAAATTGTAGCCGTTTGTGTTTTATGATACAGCGTCTTCCCAGGCTTTGCGGTTGGCAGCGAAGTCGATATCGAGGACCGCCATGCCCCGGACCGTCATATCGGACCAGGAGCCGTCCACCGGGATGGCGAAGCTGTTGACCTGGAAGCTCTTGAGGCGAAGCACGAGCGAACCGAGGTTGATGACTTCCGACCGGGTGAGGTCCGTATGGACTCTCGGAAGGAACTCTGTCATGAGCGAACTCTGCTGAGCAAGCGACATGTTACCGATCTTCTCGAGAGCGTCTTCCATGACGACACGCTGGCGCTTGGTACGGCTGAAGTCGTTGTCGATCTTACGGATGCGGGCATAGGTTAGCGCCTGGTCACCGTTCAGGTGGTTCACTCCGGCACCGTTCAGGTATCCGCTGGCACCGTTGTTGATGATCTCGACTTCTTCGGGAGACAGGTCGACATCGACACCGCCGATGGCATCGACAAAGTCGACGACGACTTTGAAGTTGATGACCGCGACGCGATTGACGGGAATACCGAAGTTGTTCTTGATGGTCTGGGTCAGAAGGTTGGTGCCCCCTTTCCCGTATGCCGCGTTGATCCGGTTGTTGCCGTGTCCCGGGATGGAGACATAAGAGTCACGCAGGATGGAACAGAGAACGATCTTCTTGCTCTTCTGGTTGATAGACATCAGCATCTGGACGTCGGAACGGCCGGTGTAGGTGTCCTGGTAGGAGTCGACACCGACCAGAAGGATGGTGAAGACATCGTCGGCGATGCTCGTCGGGGCAACGATCTGTTCCCCGGCGTTGGCTTCCGCCGTCTCCGCGATGGCATTGCCTCGCTCTTCTTCCCGCAAATCGCCCAACAGTCCGGAATAGTGCGTCAGCAGGAACCCGGAAATGGCTGCAACGAGAACAAGGATGCCGAGGAGAACGAAGCCGACGATCTTCGCGACGCTTTTCTTCTCACGGGTCTTGGTGCTCATTTAAGCATTCTCCCCTCGTTTGGTGGATTTGTTGATATGGAGTTTTTCTTTGACAAAACGAAGTGCTTCCAGGGCGATCGGCTCCTTCCGAAGGATGAGGTAGCCGAGGTAGATGCCGAAGAACAGCAGTGCGGAAATGGCGAGAGTGTAGAAGTTCCGAAGGCCGAGGGCCGGGATCCAGAACGTGGCGATAAGCGCCAGTGCTGTGCCCACGAGGATCTTAAGGTAGCTGATGTCTTTCAGCATGGGCCGTACGACGCTCCAGAGAACTGCCATCTGATAAATCAGGACGGCGAGCTCTGCGACCAGGGTACCGATGGCGGCGCCGCTGGCAGCGTATTTCGGGATCAATAGGAAGTTGAGCACGAGGTCGACGACAGCGCCGACGATTTCAGAGTGCAGGACCGCCCGTTCCTTTCCTAAAGGCACCAGGATCTGGATGCCGAGGATGTTGGTGATGCCGATGAAAATGATGGTCGGCATGAGGATCTGCATGGGCTGGATGGAACCCATATAAGCTTCACCGGAGAGCAGCATGATGCCCTGGCGCGCAAAATAGATGAAGTAGACCGTAACAGGTATGGCGGCGACCATGACGAAGTCGAGCGCTTTGGAAGAAATGGTCTTGAAGTCCTTCATCCGGTTCGTCTCAACATAATAAGAGGCTCTCGGTAACAAGACCACACCCAGCGAGGTGACGATACTGACCAGGACATTCTTGATTTTGACAGCGGCATTGTAATATCCGACATCGGTGTCAGTAGTCATGAAGCCCAGCATGACGGTGTCAAGATGGGTGTAAACAGTCGTCGCAACAGCCATAGCCAGGAAGATGGCGACCGCCTTGAAGTGTGGTTTGAAGTCATAGCCTCCCACCCACTTCATGTCGATGTATTTGCGGGCGTTGACGAAGTTCAGGACATACGAGAGGCTGGATGCCACGATGGTGGTGGCAGCGTATATGATGTAGTCTCCCTGATTATGGATGAACAGGAACATGGCCACGAGGGCGATGAACTTGAAGATGATACTTCGTACGGTGATGAACGTGTACTGTTCCAGCCCCCGGTACATCCACTCGATGCCGATACAGTTGAGCAGGATGGTGCTCGACATGAGGTAGTAGAGCGGTTTTTCTGCCGCCAGCTTCGGGATGGTCGGGATGCAGGCGAACAGGATGACATAGGCGATGAGACTCGTGATGCCGGAGATGATGAGCAGTTCGTGGACCGTCTTGGTCAGCTTTTCCCGGTTGTCCCGGACTTTGGCGACGGCCCGGACACCGTAGGTCGGGATACCGAGCATGGCGAACATGACGAAGTACTGAATAAAAGACGTGGCCATAGCCACCTTCCCCGTTCCGATGGGCGTGAGCACACGCGACACGTATGGGAAGGTGATCAGTGGGAATATGAAAGTTGAGAGCGTCAGAAGAACATTCATGAAGAAGTTCTTCTTGATCGAATTCTTCTCAATCTTAGGCATCGTGATCAGTAACTCCAGTAATGTAAAACTAATGTAAAAACGCGAAAACGCAGAATAGGCGCAATAACGCAGTATAAGTTATTATAAGACTTTGCAAATGAAACTACAACAACTATTATTTTGCAGTTATTTTGCAGTTTTCCATTGGGCGATGGACTGCAGACGGAATTCGAACTCCCGTCTCTCCCGGTTCTTCAATGTGGACAGGATGAGTCCTGTGAAGAGGGATATAATGCCCGAAATCGCACTGAAACCGCAGACGATAAGGGTCGGGAACCGTTCGACGAGACCGGTGTGCAGGTAGTCGCGGAAGACCGGGATGAAGAACCCGACGGCCAGCGCGGCCAGGATGAACGCGATGATCCCGAAGAACTGGAACGGTTTGTAGTCGACATAGAGCCGCAGGATGGTGCGCAGGACCTTGAGTCCGTCGGAGACCGTGTTGAGTTTGCTCTCCGACCCCTCCGGGCGGTCCCGGTACTCGATGATCTGGTTCTTCAGCGCCATGTTCTTGTCGATGGCGTGGATGGTCATCTCGGTCTCGATCTCGAAGCCCTGGGACACGACCGGGAAGGATTTCGCGAACCGGTAGCTCATCGCCCGAAGGCCTGTCATGACGTCCCGGACGTCCGAATGGAACATATTATTGATGGAAAAGCGGACCAGCGAGTTGCCGAACCCGTGGAAAGGCCGCTTGTTTTCGGTGAAGTACGTGGACGACAGGCGGTCGCCGATGACCATGTCGATCTTGTTGTCGAGGACTTCGGCCGCCATGGCGGGTCCGGCATCGGCCGGGTACGTGTCGTCGCCGTCGACCATGATGTAGCACTCGGCGTCGATATCCTGGAACATGCTGCGGACCACATTCCCCTTCCCCTGCTGGGGCTCGGAACGCACGACGGCGCCGGCGGCACGGGCAATGGCAGCGGTGTCGTCGGAGGAGTTGTTGTCATAGACGTAAACGACTGCTTCCGGCAGGACCGTCTCCCAGTCGGTGACGACCTTCTCGATGGTCTGTGCTTCGTTGTAGCAGGGTACTAAGATGGCGATTCGATCCATAAGCTTCAAAGTCCTTTCGAAACGTCTGAATGATGATGGTGGAGCGTCAGGATGAGCGGCGCGCAGAACAGGAGCGGCAGCGCATACCGGACGAAGAACATCGGAGATACGATGAACGTGAGCTGTGTCATGAAGATGGGCAGCAGCATGAACATGTACTTCCAGCCCTTGCGGGTGATGAGCCAGTAGAAGGCCGCCAGCGGGATCCAGAAGCTGAACACGCAGAGCGTGAACAGGATGTTGATGCCGGGCAACGCCTCGAACCGGGTGTGGAAGACGAACAGCCAGTGCTTGAAACTGTTCTGCCAGCTGTGGTTGAACTCGTCATAGGAGTGGTTGGCCATGTAGATGTCCATCTGTTTGGTTGGCGCGAAAGCGCTGTTGCAGATGCCGAGGGTGGCCTTCAGGTAGGTCTTCGGGTGTTTGAGGCCCTGGGAGAACCAGACCTTCAGGTAATTGCCGATGGCGTCCTCCCCCATGGTGTCCGTCCGGATGAGCCGTTTGACGTTGTCCGCGGACTCATAGCGGTAGGCCTCCTCCAGTTCGTCATACTTCAGAAGGTCGTCAATGACGGCAATGTCTTCCTTCGTGAAGGCTTCGGGATGGTCGATCTTCAGTCGTGCAGTTTGCTGGAACAGCGCGCCGAATACTTCCTGTTTGCCGCCCGGGTAGACGTTCGCGGCCGGGAAAATGACCGACGGTAACAGAACGAACATGACGACCGCCGGTAAGAGGATACTGCAGACGGTGCTGAGCTTGTTGTGTACATCGCGTCTCTGCCGCAGGGCCCGTACGATGAGCACGAGGTTGGCCACAGCGAGGATGTAGACAGCGGTCTTCTTGGTCAGGGGCAGCAGCACACAGAGGGCCACGAACCACCAGAGTTCCTTCTTCCCCGCCGTTCCGTCGTAGATCTTCAGGAACAGGACATAGTAGATGAGGAACAGGAATCCGAAGAACGAGTCCTTGACCATGGTGACCGCGAAGTACGCGAAGACCGGGTAGAACATGTAGAACGCGGCGGTCAGCTTGCGGAACTTCTCGTTGAGGCTCGCCATGTAGTCCGTCGCGTAGACGAAGCTGGCCGAGAAGCAGAGCACCTGCAGGAAGTTCAGCACAAAGGAGCCGAGCTGCGGATGGCCGACCTTCGAGGCGAGCCACGTGGCGCCGCCGTAGACGATGGACGTTAGGACCGGATGGTGGTCGTTGAGGCTGTGGACGAGGGTCGTGTCCCCTTCGTAGTAGTAAAGGGGCGCCGTGCCGTCGAGGAAGTCCTTGATCTGGTACTCAGTGTCGAGCCCGCCTTCAATGCCGGGGTACACGAGCAGCAACAGGACGGTGTCCACGATGGCGATGTACAGAAACATCCACTTACGGTCAAACAGTTTCCAGTCCGGGATCAGGGCGTCCAGTTTCTCATAGGAGACTTTCGAAAGGAAATAGAGCACGACGGAAAACAGCGCGAACACAGCGAAAACCTCTGCCACGGTCATGAACCAGGGGTATTTCCCCTCGAGCGTGAAGCCGTGGTAGAGTTCGATGTTCTGGCCCAGCACCGCCAGCGCGGCGGCGAGGAACACCAGAATGTATTTCAGAGCCGTGTTTCTCCGTGTCTTATCCATTCGTTTCTCCGTGTATTTGTTTTCTGTGATCAGTGATTATTCAGGACCTGCTCGTACAGTTCCTGCACTTTCGCGGTGTACGTACGGCAGTCGTAGGTCTCTTTTGCAAAGCGGTGGCCCTCTTCGATGATGGGCATGCACTCGTCCGGGTGGTCGAGCGCCCAGAGGATCTTGTCCGCGAGGTCGGCCGGGTCGCCGGTCTTGTAGAAAATACCGTTCTTCCCGTCCTCGACGATCTCCAGCGTGCCGCCGGAGTCCGAAGCGATGACCAGCAGCGACGCCAGCATGTTTTCGATGGTGACGCGGCCGAGGCCCTCCGAATAGGAGCAGGTCAGGCCGATGTCGCAGGCTTCCCGCAGTGCGGACAGGTCGTTGACGAAGTCTTCAATAGAGACATAGTCGAGGCCGCGGGACTCCACGTACTCATGCAGCTCTTCGGCGTAAGCCGGGTCTCCCACCGTGCCGAGGATGTGGAGCCGCAGGTCCCGGTCCGTCTTCTGCCGGGCCAGTTCCACAGCCTTGACGGCGTCCAGCTGTCCCTTGCCAGGATGCAGCCGTCCGGCCATGAGCAAGTTTACCGTCTGGCTCTTCAGGACCGGGCGTAGCGGCAGGTCGTAGAGCTCGGTGTGGATGCCGTCCTGGATGACGACCACCTCCTTCGTGACGAAGGGCTGGAACTTCTCCTTGACCGTCCCGCTGATGCTGATGCAGACATCGGCGTCGTCCATGAGCTTGTGGACGCGTTTCGGCCGCAGGAGTTTCCGATGGTGGTCCTCCCAGAGGAAGTCCCGGAAATGGCATAAGTACGGCAGTTTCAGCTCTCTTGCTGCCTGCATGCCCACGCTGCACAGCAGCGAATTGTTGTGGACGAGGTCCGGGTTTGTCTGTCTCAGCCGGAGCTTCACCGTCTCCACACAGAGGCGATTCACGGGCGCCGAGTTCAGGACCCTCTTCAGGAAGTCCAGAACCTTGTTGTCCGAGTTCAGCGTCGGCGGGATGAGGGCGTATTTATAAGGAATATCACGCTTTTTAAGTTCTGCCAGCAGCGGTCCGCGACGGTTCACGAGCACGACCGGTTCATACCGGTCACGGTCGAGGCCGTCCAGCAAATCGAGAAGTGACCGGTTCGCGCCGGTCAGATTCGGTTTATGGGTCACATAGCAGACTTTCATTCGTTGGATTCTTCTTTCACTACATCGCCGAAGAGAGCTTTGACGCAGATCTCCGCGGCGTTTGGTTTGCTGTACGTCATGAACTGGTCCCGCAGTTTGCGGACGCCTTCGACTTCCGCCGGGTAGTCCATGTTCAAAATGCGGTCGATGACCTCTGCTTCGGTCCGCAGGATGCCGCCGTAGTAGACTTCCTCCGCGTCGAAGTAGACGCCTCTCTCCTCTTTGTACTGCTCCCAGTCATAGCCAAAGCAGATGAAGGGTTTCTCCAGAAGAGACCAGTCGAAGCAGATGGAAGAGTAGTCGGTGACGAGAATGTCCGCGGCGATCATGAGGTCGTTCAGCGGTTCGTAGGTCGAATAGTTCACGACGAAGTCGTCGAATTCGACGTTCATCAGCTTGGACGTGCGGTCGTGGGCGCGGAACATGATCATGTAGTCGTCGCCGAGGGCCTCACGCCATTTGTCGAAGTGGACCGGGATGTCGAGGTCGAAGGAATCTCCTCCGTTCACGCTGTCTCTCCAGGTCGGAGCGAACAGGATGACCTTCTTGTCGACGGGGATGTCGAGCTTCATGCGAAGGTCGAACCGGTCGGCTTCGGAAACGTTGAAAAGCGAGTCGTTACGCGGCATCCCGCACTCCAGGAAACAGTCCGGAGAAGCGTTCAGTGCCGTCGTATACACTCGCTTGTCGTGCTCACAGGAGACACAGAGGTAGTCGATGTCTGAATAGTCGAAGGTCCCCGAAAACTTGTCATCGTTGCCGATGGTCTTCAGGGCCACTCCGTGCCAGGTGTTGAGGTATTTGGTTTTCGGGTTCTTGAAGTTGAGGCTGCGCTCGATATTGTTGTCAGTGATCCAGTACTTGGCCTGCAGCGCAGTCTTCACGTAGTCCGGAGAGTCCATCTGGACCATGTTCACGAACTCGCCCTGGTAGTTCTCCGGGTGGTTGAAGGCCCAGACCACGTGGAAGCGGTCATACTCCTTATGGTTCTGCAAGTACTGGAAAATGGCGTAGGGACTGCCGGAAAAGTTCTTTCCGGTGTTGGCGACGATGAGTACGAGGTTCTCGTCGATGTCCTGCGTCTTTCCGTAGATGGTGAGCGCAGCGCTGCCCAGTTTCTCATAGGCGGCGCGGATGACGGGATGATGCTTGATCTGATAAATCAGCTTCTGTTTCGTCAGCATTACTTAATCCTTCTCTTCTCCATATAAGTCTTGTTTGATCTGCGTGGTGCTGATCTCCGGCGTTCTGGGCAGGTAGACGACTTCGACCCCTTCGTCTTTCAGAAAGTCGAATTTCCCCTCCCAGTCGTCGCCGATGACGAACGTGTCGATGTGGTACTCGTGAACGTCCGTCTTCTTCTGTTCCCAGGTCTCTTCGGGAATGACGAGGTCTACATACCGGATGGCCTCGACCAGCGTTTTGCGCTGTTCGTAGGTGAAATAGGACTTTTTCTGCTTCATGTTCCAGTTGAACTCGTCGGTCGACACGGCAACGATCAGGTAGTCACCCTGTTCCTTGCAGCGTTTCAGCATGTTGATGTGACCGTAGTGGAGCAGGTCGAAGGTGCCATAGGTAATAACACGTTTCATATTGCGGTCCTTTCTTGTAGTGAGTTTTGTGGCGATTTACTGTATCTTTTTACAGATCATCGGCGTGTCTTTCCGGTAGCCGCCGGTGAGGCCGCTGGCCATCATGAACGCGATGAACGAAATGATGTATGCAGTATGTTCCATGGTGGTCGTGACGAACAGGAACACCATGAGGCAGAGACAGATGAAGGCTCTCCAGTCTCTCTTGTGGAGGCTCGCGAACAGGCCGTACACGAAGGACAGGTAATAGCCCATGAAGAACCAGATGCCGCCCTCGCAGAGGATGGCCATCGGGGAGTTCGTGAAGCCGGTGTTGGAGCGGTGCTGACGACGCCAGGAGGCGTACTGAAGACGGGCTTCTATATCGCCAAAGCCGGCGCCGAACCAGACATGGTCTCTCCAGCCCTTGTAGCCGTTGCGGAAGTCCTCGGTACGGGAGCCGCCGGAACGGGAGGCCAGTTTGTCGGCGATGAGCGAGAAACCGACTGCGGCGAGCGCCAGACCGAGTACGGTGACCAGGACCAGTTGCTTCTTCGCCTTCTTCGCGGTGGCTTCGTCCTCGCTGCGGGCGCGGACGATGAGCGTAGCGTAGAGGTTGATGACGATGAGGACCATCATGAAGAGGTAGCCGGTGATGCTGAATGTGGTCAGGATGGTGCCGCAGAACCAGAGGATACGGAACCAGCGGAACTTCGTGTGGTGGTCGTTGATCATCAGGTCGAACATGAGGGCCGTGCACAGGTGCAGGCTGAACATGGGCGCTTCCGTGAAGATGCCGATGTTCCGGTAGAACCGCATGCCGTGGATGAAGAAGTCGTTCTGCCAGTGGAAGTAGATGCCGTAGAAGCTCCAGATGCGCCGGTCAGCGCCCCATTCGATGCGGAAGGGGCTCGTGGCCGGGAACCACTTCAGGACCGAGCAGGTCAGCCACATGAAGATGGAGATGAGGGCGATGACGAACACGACATCGATGTAGTGTTTGAACAGCTGCTTGATGGTCCCTCGCACCATGTGTCCGTAGAAGTACACGAACAGGATGACCAGCAGGATGATGAACTTCGCGAGGAGCCGCTTGATGTCGCCCCCGGACACCACCGCATAGATGATGATGTACGCGGACCACGCGACCGCCACCGGCAGCAGTTTCTTCAAATGCTCCCAGGCGAACACCGTCGGCAGGACGACGAGCTGGAGGCAGATGAGGCCGGTGAGGACGTACAGCGTGTAGTAGTCCCTGTCCAGTGCGAAGTAGTACACCGAGTGGGTGTTGATGATGAGTTCGAAGACGATCAGGAAGTCCAGAATAAAACTGAGTCTCTGACGCCAGACCGGATAATCGTTTGTCGTTGTCATTGAAGTCCTTTCGTGACAGCAGTGGTCAGGTAATGACCGCTGCGGGTCCATCTTGAGATGCGAAGGGCGTTTTGCTGCATTGTAGAGTATTCGTCATCGGAGAGGTTCGCAAGTACATCGCCTAAGTCTTTCAGGCTGCTGACGGTCACGCCGACGTGTTCGGCTTTCACGAAGTCCGCCACCGCTGCTTCACTCCAGACGACGACCGGGATGCCGGCAGTCAGGTAGAGCGAAAGCTTGTGGGGGTCGTTGAGCCGCAGGTAGTTGCCAAAGTTGCCGGAACAGGTCTCGATGGAAGTTCCGTCCCAGACGAGACCGAAGTCTCCCCGGAGTTCTCCGACGAGCTCATCGGGCAGGAACGAACCCATGTAAGTGACGTTGTCCTGTCCCAGGTCCTGGTACCCGACGCCGTAGAGGTTGAACCGTACGCCGTCTACATTTCCAAGCTCATTCAAATACACACACTTCTCAGGAGACAGGTTGCCGGCGATGATGACCCGGTTCCTCTCCCCGTCCCGTTCGCGATGTACGTCGGAAGCTTCCGGATCGAACGCTGTGAGGTAATCGAAAATACCAAGCGGGATGAGAGACTGTTCGGGAAGACCCTGGCCCACCAGGTACGCCTTCATTTTCTCGTTGTGACAGATGATGTAGTCCGCCGTGCGGATGAGTCGGGTCTCTTCAAGGTAGATACGCAACCGCTTCATGAGGGGAAGTTCGCTCGTGTCCTTGTAGCGCATGGTCTCGAGGTCGTGGATGAGGAATGTGACCGTGACGCCTCGTTTCCGAAGATTGCGGATGAGGTTCGGGAACAGTGCGCTGTGGGACCGCGGCGGGAACTGCAGGAGGACACTGTCGCCCTGTTGCAGACCGCTCAGCTGTTTCTTCCAGAAGCGGTAGTTGCTGAAGGTGTTCTGTACCGCGCCGAATACGGTCTTCACTTTTTTATACGGAATGACGACGTCAACAGGCTCAAAACCGATGGAGGACAGGATGTTTTCTACATCGTTCCGGGCCTTGCTTCCGGCGTTCTTCCGGGAGTGTTCCAGCGCGTCGCGCTCTTTCAGAAAGTACTGTTTCATATCGCGAAAAAACCACCAAATATAGGTTCAAAAAAAAGAAATCGGGCAAGGTGTTGTGTACACCTTACCCGACATTATAACATAATATTTAAAATAAGGGAATAACTCCGAGGACAGGAACTTCCAATTGTTTGGTAACGTCTTTTTCCGTCACGATGAACGTTCTGGAAAGCACCCGGTACAGCGCGTAAGCCATAGCCAGAAGGAACCCGGCGAAGGCAGCGACTGCGGTGTATTTCCCGACATCCGGCGAGACCGGAGTGTTCTTGTAGTCCAGGTCGGAAACGATTCGGCATGAACCTGCTTCGACCGCTTTATCGATCTCCGCGGGTGCGATTTTGATGATCTCCCGGACGATCTTCTTGGAAAGTTCCAGATCATCGGTCGTGACCGAGACAGTGAACACCTGTGTATCTGTGACAGCGTCGACGGAAATGTGTTTGGCCAGCTCTTCATAGGTCATGTCGAGGCCCAGGTTCTGGACGACCTGCGAGAGGACCGTGCTTCCGGTGATGATGAAACTGTAGGTGGTCACCAGGTTCTTTGCCGAGTTGACCTGGTCGTTACTGACGAGGTTCGCGTCGGAACTGGTGTTGACGATCATGTCGACGGAAGCGTTGTACTTCTTGGTCATCGCGAAACTGCTGACCAGGAACCCGAGCAGTCCGCAGATGAGGGTGACTGCCAGCAGCAGAGCCCAGAACTTTTTGATGGCTTCCAGGACTTTGCCGAGGTCGATCTCGATCTCATCGTTTTGCTGAGCGGAACGTGTGACCGCTTCTTTTTGTGCTTCACTCATATCGCAGTTTCTCCTCTTATGCCAGACTTGCCATCGGGATGACGCCCAGGACCGGAAGGTCGAGGATCTCTTTGACATCCTCGGTCGTCACGACGAAGTGGTTCTGCATCTCACGGAACAGCGCGAAGGCGAAGGACAGTGCCAGACCGACCAGGCCCATCAGGGCGACGGTACGTTTCATACCGGGACGGATGGCGTCTTTCTTCACCTCTACCCCGCTGACCGGGTTGCATTTGCCGGCCTCGACGAGATCGTTCAGTGCGTCCGGGCCAAACCGCAGGTATGCTTCGGCGATCTGCTTCGACAGCGCGGCATCTTCCGTGATGACGGTAACTTTGACGATCTGTGAATCTGTGACCGGTTCCGCAACAGCAAGTTGCTTGAGTTCCAGAGAAGTCATATCGAGGCCAAGCTCGTTGATGACCTGGTTCTGGACCTTACTGCTGTTGAGAATGCGGGAATAGGTCTTGGCAAGGCCTTTCGCCGAGTTGACGTACTCGTTGCTGACGCTCTGGTCGACCGTCTCTACATTATTGGTCTGGACGATCATGTTGACCGAAGCCTGATACTTCGGTGTGACCAGGAACTGGGAGTACAGGAACCCGAGGATGGCAAAGATGAGAGTGACTGCCACGATGAGGATCCAGTGGTCCCTGACTGCGTTCTTGATTTTCCGAAACGAAAGTTCCAGCGTATCCTGATCTCCGGTCTGAGGAGAGTTCGGATAGCCGGAAGGATAGCCGCCGGTGGCAGCCTGCGCGGCTTCCATGGCGGCCTCGTAAGCTACTTTATAAGCGGCCTCAAAGGCAGCGTTTTGGGTTTCGCTCATTTTACCTGCCCCTTATCTACCGTGTATTTCTGTCCGTTGAGGACCACGGGACCGACATAATTGAACTGGACTTCCCCGTTCTGGACGAACCATTTGCCCTTCGCGTTCGGCGCGAGACCGTTAAACGTGAGGTCGACCTGTCCGTCCTTGATCATGAACGTGCCGTTCTGGCTCTCGAAGAGACCCTGATACAGGAAATCGACGAGACCGTTCGTGATCTTCCAGGTGCCGAACTGGTTGCCGGCGAGCCCGTTGAAGGTCGTATCCAGTTTATCGTTGACATAGTAGCCCCACTTGCCGTCGGTGCCCTGCTTGACAACGCGGGTCGGTGTGACCTGGATCTTGCTGATGGTCGTCTCGTAGGCATAGGACGTGGTGGAAGGCGTTTCTTCGAAGACCAGCTGGTCGTTGGTCTTGCCAAGCACTTTGATCATGGATTCCATCTCGGTCAGCGGGACTTTGGAGCTGACTTTGACGGCCGGCAGCGTCTCATAGCCCATTTTTGCGGAGTCCGCGCTGAAGGTGACCGTGTTGTCGATGGTGACGTTCATCGCCGAACCGTCGCTGGAGATGTCGAGGTAACCGATGTCCAGCGTACCGGGGCCCGTGATGGTGCAGCCGGTGTTGTAGCCGATAGACTCGAGCGACAGGTAGTCAAGGGAGTTGGTCCCGACCACGTTGAGCTTGAAGTCCTCGCCCATGTTGGTGATGGTCAGCGAATAGTGCGTGTTATCTTTGCTGAGCTCCACATTTTTGAAGGTCAGCGTGTTGGTGGTTTTGTCGTAGGTGATGCCCTTGACGTCCGTGTTCAGGATGATGCCGGACAGGTAGATGAACTTGAGGTCTTCCTTGTCCTTCGAAACCAGGGTGATCTCCGCTGTGTGTTTCCCGTCCGCCGGGCCTTGCTCCGCCTTTGCAGACATTCCGGACCCCGCGGTCAGGGTCGTCAGGAACAGAGCGCATGCGAGGAAAGCCGCAAGCACGACGATGAGGACAGTATTCTTTTTGACAGAATAGTAGGTCATTTGGTTGCTCCTGTGAATGAATGATAGAGGCGATTGAGGTCGATGTATTCGGACTCGGCACCATACTTCGCGCCGTTCCCTTTATCGGTATATTGCCACATCGTGATTTTGCCGTCAATAGAATTCATATATTTTCCATAACCGGTGTTAGGGAAATTATAGCTTCCGGTATCGTTATAATAGGCGACCCAGAACGGGGCGTGGATCTTGCTCGCGATGAGGTTGTTCTGCAGCCAGGAAACGGAGCAGTAGACCATGGGCTTGTAGCCGGCCTTCTGGATGAGGTCGCAGTAGTAGTTCGTGACGTCGGTCAGTTCCTGAGCGGTCATGTTGAGCTTGTAGTTGCTCTCGAGCTCGAGGTCCAGACAGACATAGCCGTTGATCTTCTTGCCCTTCAGGATGCTGACGAGGTAGTCGGCCTGCGTCTTGGCCTTGGTCATGGCCGCGTCCTTCGAGGTGTTGTAATGGAACGTGGCGAACTGGTAGACACCGTAGTCGATGCCGTACACTTCGCACTGCTGGGAGTTGTAGTCGAACTTGACGTCCTTGGAGGTCGCATAAGCGGCTCTCATCATGACGCCTTTGACGCCGGAGGACTTCATGGTGCCGAAGTTGATGTCGCCGTTCCACTTGGAGATGTCGACGACGATGCCCTTCGCTTCGATGACGACGTTGCCGTTCTGGTCGGTGATGATGTCGTTGTTGGCGAGGTTTGCCTTCTGCTGCGCCGTCAGTTTGCCGGAAGACGAAGAACTGCTGCTCTTGCCTGCCGTCGTGTCTTCGATGGCGATGCCGTTCTTGGGCGATGCAGTCACTCGGTTCTCCTTGATGGTGTAGCCCTGATAGGTGCCGTTGTAGCTGAAGTCGATGACACCCTTCCTCACATACCAGGTGCCGAACTCGTTCTTCACAAGTCCGGTCCGGGAGTAGTCGACCTTACCGTCTTTGAAGTAATACCACTTGCCGCTCTCGTCCGATGCCAGTCCGTTGAAGGCGAAGTTGACTTTGCCATTCTCGATGCGCCAGCTGCCGTACTCGTTGCTCTTCATGCCGGTGTAGTCGAAGTTGACCATGCCATAGAGGCAGTACCACCAGCCGTATTCGTTCTTGTAGACGCCGGTGTTGTCAAAACGGACCTTGCCGTCGACGATGCGGTACCAGCCGTTATCGTTCTGAGCAATGCCCGTGTAGTTGAAGTCGACCTTGCCGTTGACAGTACGCCACCAGCCATAGTCGTTCCAGGCAATACCGGTATAGCTCACACGGGTGTTGCCCTTGTAAGTCCACCAGATATTGCTTTTGGAGTCATACAGTTTTACTTCCAGCCCTTTGCAGGTGGTGACTTTCTTGAGAGAAGCCGCTTCCGACTTGGTCGCGGGCATGGCAAACATCCCGAGCACGAGTGCCAGGATGATCAGGAGAACGGCGAACACAGTGACCAGTTTTGTGTTCTGTTTGCGTTCAGTAATCTGAGTGTTAACCGCCAATTGTTTTTCCTTTCGATTTTCAAAGGCCTGCAACATGGAAAACAGACCATGACCCTATTATTGATAACAATTATAACAGTAAAAACCGAAATTGTGAACCCGCTAGATAGTGTACATAAACCACGTAGAAACAACAAAATGAGCAGTTTTTGTACCATACACGTGTCTGTTCCCCACCATTCGAATGTTACAAAAGATTACAAAACGGTGTCAGGAAACGAAAACATACCCGCCGAAAGAGCTTCGGCGGGTATGCAGCTATATATGAATTGTGTGTTTTAAATCGAGTTTACAGGAACGTTAATTCTGGACGAGACCGGAAACGATGGTGTAGACGTTGCCGATGCTGTCAGCGAACGGACCGGTGTAGCCGAAGTCGACCTTACCGTTGGTGACCTTCCACAGGCCTTTTTCGTTCTGATAGATGCCATTGGCGCTGAAGTTGACCTTACCGTTCTCAACTCTCCACCAGCCGTTCTCGTTCGGAGCAATACCGGTGTAGTCCCATGCGACCTTGTTGCCGTTGTAAGCATACCAGTTGTTGCCGGAACCTTTGACGACCAGCTTGCTGGAGTCATAGTTGGTGGAATAGCCGTTGTTCGCGGAAGAAGCGACCTGGCCAGCGACGATGGTGTAGGTCTTGCCGTTGGCATTGACGACACCATACTTCGCGAAGTTGACTTTACCTTTTTCTACATAGAACTCGCCGTTGTTGTTGCTGAAGACGCCGGTAGCGTTCCAGTCAAGGCGACCGCGGACGATTCTCCACCAGCCGTTGCCGTTGGGAGCGATACCGGTGTAGTCCCAGGCGATCGTGTTGCCATCGAAGGCATACCAGTTTCCGTCGGGAGCCTGCTTAACGGTCAGAGCGTTGCAATCATACCGTTTATACTTGTAGTCTTTTTCGAGGGTAGCTTTACCGTCACGGATGACGTACGTTTTCTTGTTGTAGGTTACGGTGTCGTTCTTGTCGAAGTTGACCTTACCGTTTTCAACCCACCAGTTACCGTAGCTGTTGCTGAAGACGCCGTTGGCTTTGAAGTTAACTTTACCTTTAACGACTCTCCACCAGCCAAGGTTGTTCTTGGCGATGCCGGTGTACTTGTAGTTGATCTTGTTGTTGGACTTGTTGAAGGTGTACCAGTTCTTGTCCTTGGCCTGCTTGACGACGAGAGTCTCCTCGATCGGAGTCGCTGCCTTCGCAGTGGTGGAACCGGTGGTCATGACGAGCGCACCGAAGACGGTGACCATCATGAGGGCTGCAAGGATGACTGCCCAGATTTTCTGTGTGACCTTTGTCATTGTGATTACACTCCTTTGTTGATTTTTATCTTCTGATTTCTGTTTCTGGCTGTGCGACTACCCCCGTAGTCTTTGACACATCGTGTCCGCACAACCGCGATTAAGCACCTCTATAGTAAACGAAACAGAAAAAATGCGCAATAGGCATTTTAAATAAATTTCAAAAAACCATTTTTACGGGTTTCGCCAAATGGATATTCAAAAACAATACATTCAGGAAACGGCTTAACTACGTTATTTTCGAGGCACACTAATTATCCGAACAGTTTAAACCAATGCAATAAATTGTGTTCAATATATCGCCAAAATCAGCCTGATTATTGTAACGATAAATCGGACACTCAAAGATTATAAAATTTTGATAATCCGTTTTATCGGACCGTAAAATTTTCTTCGAAGTGTCCCTTTTTTAGCATTTTCAATTCTATATATCCTATGCTACTATGGTGCCACGGTCGACATCTGTCAGGCCGCAAACACACAATGCACATACACACAGACACACAAACAAAACTCAGAAAGGGGTGCTGCCTGATGACATCTAATTGGAAAACCGTACGGAATACGCTGGTCTGGCTGATCGTCGCCATGATCACGATGGGGATCGTGATTTCCAGTCCGTACATCATGAAATCGTCTGCAGCCTCCCTCCCCACCGTCAAAAGCTGTAAAGGACTCACCGTCCAGAAATCCGGCAAAGACTGGGTCACAGTCAACGCAAAGGGCGCCCAGGTGAACTACACCGGTGTGGCATCCAACAACCTTGGCTGGTGGCGCGTCGAAAACGGAAAAGTGAACTTTAAGGCTACCGGCATCTACCAGAACGATTATGGATGGTGGCGTGTCGAGACCGGTAAAGTGAACTTCAAAGCGAACCAGATCTACCAGAACAGTTTCGGCTGGTGGAAGACGACCGACGGCAAAGTCCTCTTCAATGAGAATGGTGTCTTCCAGAACAGCATGGGCTGGTGGAAGGTCAAAGACTCCAAAGTCGACTTCTCCTTCACCGGCATCGCTTCCAACAAGAATGGCGACTGGTATGTTAAAGATGGTAAAGTCCGTTTCGACGCGAACTTCAAGGCAGTCCCTGAGGAAGAAGACGAGCCGTTCCATCCTTATCGTTATAACGGCGACTGGTATGACGTCAAAACCGGCGCCGCCACCAAAGTCGATTGGAAACCGATCGTTGTGGACGTCGTCAAGGCGACTGAAGAAGATTATCCGATCTCCCGCAAGCTCCTCATCCAGGAGCTGCAGGCAGAAGATATCGGTCTTACGGAAGCGGAAGCTACGTACGGCGCTGACAATGCCGGCGTCGATTACACCGAAGCATGCAAGAACTGTGCCGTCGAGTACCTCGTCGTTGACGAAGACCTGACCGACACCGGCATCTCCAGAGCGTTCCTCATCGATGCTCTTCAGAACTATGAACTCTTCACCAAAGAAGAAGTCGATGCCACGGTCAAATGGGTCGAGGACGGCGTTCCGGACAAGAACGTAGACCAGTTCTGGAAGAACCATGCAAAGGTAGCCGCACAGGACCTCTATGACGTCTTCAAAGAAGAGAAGAAAACCGTTACCGACAACGATTTCAAAGAGATCCAGGAAGTACTGGTCAAGGAGCTCCTCTTCACCGACGCCCAGGCTAAATATGGCGTGGACAACATCACTAAGTAACCCACAGCAAACCCCCAGGCTTTTGCTCTACTAAATTGGTAACCCTAGATTTGTGCGTTTCGTTTCTGACCTAACTCGAAATGCTCATTTCTACTTACAAACACACACAAACATGGAAAAAAGCAGTCTCCCCCGAGGCTGCTTTTTCCATTTGTATTCGTTTTTATATTTGTTTATTTGGCGATTTACGGGCTCAGCCTTCCGACGGCAGTTCCACACGATTTCTTTTAAGCAAAACTCCCTGCAAAGAAAGGTCTTTGCGGGGAGTCCGTTTCAAACTATGTTGCTTATGCTTTCCAGGGGTTGTCAGCGCTCGGGTCCGTCGGGTCCCAGCAGGAACGCGGATCATTCGGATTCAGCTTGACAGCGGTCGGCCGAGCGAGGGGCTCGCGAACGTCGGAACCATCGTAGATGTAGACGATCGTGCCTTCCGGGCAACGGTTCTTGATCCACTTGGCGTCGTGTGCCGCAAGTCGGACACAGCCGGCGGAGGCGTTCTGACCGAGCTTGTTGTACTCGGCGGTCTCCAGTGTGGCGGGGTCCTGTTTCTCGTACGGGACGGAGTGGAACAGGTAATGGCCGGTGATGCGCGTTGCGTACTGGCCGTAGACGCCGCCGTTCAGCGCGCGCCATCTGTAACGGTCAGAGGTGCGGAAGATACCCTTCTTGGTGGGGCTGTCCGCTTTGCCGCAGGAGCAGATGAACGCTTTGACAGGCTTCGAGAAAACGCCGTTCTCGTCCTGCTGATACGCAATGACGATGTTCTGACTCGTGTTGACCGCGAAGCAGTACTCGTGGTCTTTCTTGTAGTTCTCATCGGCGATGCCAAAGGCTTCGACGACCTGGTCCGGAGCAGACGGGATGAAGATGTCCTTGATGGCATCTCTCGCCTTCTCACGGTTGCTGGTAGTCTCTTCTGCCTTTGCCGTCGTGGACTCTTCTGTAGAGGAGCTGGGCGGGTTGCTGCCGGTCGGGATGAGGTCACTCAGTTCCAGGGCCGAAGCCATGGCGAAACAGGAGACCATCATGCCGACTGCGAGCAGCACGGCGAAGAGACGCTTCATAAATCTCTCTTTCATGGTATCAAAACTTCTTTCAATTGGATTTTTGCGGCGATTTACGGGTTGCAGTAGCTGCAGGGCTTGTAGCCACCCTTCGTGGCGGCAGCCTTGGTCTTCAGGAAGACTTTGTTCTGCTCCGAGATACGCTTGCCGTAACGGCAGTCCGCGGTGTGGTAAACGAGGGAGTCAGAGTTGCCGACATACTTGGCGTCCGTAGCAGGAGCCGCTTTCTTCGGAGCTTCTTTCTTGGGCTCCTCTTTCGGCTCTTCCACGACCGGTTCCGGCTCGATGGCTCTCGTCACGGGCTCTTCCACGTGCGGGATGATCGGCTGGGTCGGAGCTTTGAACATATCTACGGCAGGCGCCGGGCTCTCTTTGCTGGACTTCCAGATTTCATAAAGAGCAGCGGCGGCAACTCCGGCAATGGCGGTGACAGTGCACCAGATCCCGGTGCGGTACCAGATGGGTTTCTTCTCGTTCTCATCGAGGTCGTTAAGCTGAGCGACTTCCACTTCGGGTTCCTGGATCTCGATTTTTCTTTTTGCCATAGCGAACTCTCCTTCTAAATATCTTAGAAAAGTGCAAATTACTACATCTAATTATTAGCACATTTGTCAGGGAAACTCAAGGAAAAGCGCGGTGAATCGCCACTTCTACCCCTTTTCTCATCAAATGTCAAGGATTGATTGTATATTATATAAATAATATAATGTAATATCATGAATGATTTTGTGAAAAATGGGAGGGAATATTTTTGGCTAAATATCTCATCAAGCGTGTCGCACTGGCGCTCGTTTCCCTGTTCCTCGTCTGCTTCATCACGTTCTTTACCATGAACGCGATCCCCGGCGGACCGTTCAACGGAGAAAAAGCGAAGTCGGCCGCAGTCATGCAAGTATTGAATGAACGCTACGGCCTCGACAAGCCGGTCGGCGAGCAGTTCTGCAACTATCTCAAAAACATACTCCACGGAGACTTTGGTGTTTCCCTGAAGACGGGGCGTGACATCGCCACCACCATCGGGGAGTCCTTCAAGGTTTCGGCGAAGATCGGCCTTCTGGCCATTCTGGTCGCGCTCATCTTCGGCATCATCCTCGGTGCCATCGCGGCTCTGAACCGAAACAAATGGCCGGACCGTGTCATCATCTTCTTCGTGACACTCTTCACCGCCATGCCCAGTTTCGTCATGGCGTCTTTCCTTTTGCTGATCTTCTGCATTCAGCTCGAATGGGTGCCCGTGTGGAGTACGAACAACCCAAGCTACGTGTTGCCGGTCCTGGCATTGTCCCTGTCCCCCATGGCGTACATCACCCGTCTGACGAAGACGAGTATGCTGGACGTCCTCGGACAGGACTACATCCGCACGGCGCGGGCCAAGGGCGTCGCTCACTGGAAAGTCATTTTCGTACACGCGCTGCGCAACAGCCTCATCCCGGTCATCACGTACGTCGGCCCTCTGACCGCGTCCATCCTGACGGGCTCTCTGGTCATCGAGAAAATCTTCACCATCGGAGGTCTCGGCTCGAAGTTCGTCGACAGCATCACGAACCGCGATTACACCATGATCATGGGTACGACCATCTTCCTCGCCTTCATCATGATCCTCATGAACCTGGTGAGTGACATCCTGTACAAGATCGTCGACCCGCGGATCAAGCTGGATTGAGAAAGGAGAGGCGATTTATGGCGAAGAATTTCGATATTCCCACCCCAAAAAAGCGGCTCCTCTCTCTGCAGATGGATCCGAAAAAGTTCGAACCGGCCACCGACGCCGAAAAACGTCAGCAGGACGTCATGGCGGAGTCCACGACGTTCTTCCGGGACGGTATGCGCCGCCTCATGCAGAACCCGCTGGCCGTCATGAGTATGGTCATTTTGCTCCTGGTCATCCTCATGATGATTTTCGCGCCGCTCTTCGTCCCGTATGGCTATGAAGAGATGATCACCGTCAACGGAGTCAGGGACCCCGCTGCGGCTAACCTGGCCCCCTTCCATTATTCCGCTTTGGAACAGCAGTACATCGACCAGGGCGGCAAGATCTTCCCGCACATCATGGGAACGGACGAGCTGTCCCGCGACTACTTCATCCGCGTGGTCTACGGCACCCGTGTGTCCTTCCTCGTTGGTGTCTTTGCGTCCCTCATGGTCCTCATCATCGGCGTCCTGTACGGCGCTGTCTCCGGCTATGCCGGCGGACGTGTGGACCTCTGGATGATGCGCATCGTCGATATCATCTACTCCCTCCCCGACCTGCTCATCATCATCCTGCTGGCGGTCGTGTTCAAGGAGTCTCTGGATTTCTCCCAGATCCCCATCTTCGCGAACCTGGGAACCAACATGGTATCCATGTTCATTGTATTCGGCCTTCTGTACTGGGTCGGCATGGCCCGACTGGTGCGGGGGCAGATCCTGACCATCAAAGAGAATGAGTACGTCCTGGCGGCGAAGTCCATCGGCGCTTCCGCCAAGCGGATCATTCAGAAACACATCATCCCGAACATCGTCAGTGTCATCATCATCATGACCGCACAGGAGATCCCTGCCGCCATCTTCACCGAGTCTTACCTGTCGTTCATCGGCCTCGGTGTCGCGCTGCCCATGCCGTCCCTCGGTTCTCTGGCGAACGCCGCCCGTTCCGGCATGCAGTCCTACCCTTGGAAGCTCGTCTTCCCGTCGGTCATGATCATCCTCATCGTCCTTGCCTTCAACCTCATCGGCGATGCACTGCGCGATGCATTTGACCCGAAACTCAAGAAATAAGGAGGCGATATACGTTGTCTGAAAAGCAAATCAAAAAGATCAATGTCCGTGTCGCCTCTGTGAAGCCCCATCGGGCATCGAGCGACCACCCGGTCCTCTCCGTCGAGAACCTGCACACGAGCTTTATCACAGACTCCGGTGAAGTCAAGGCGGTCAACGGCGTCTCCTTCAATTTGGATGCCGGTAAGATCCTCGGCGTCGTCGGCGAATCCGGCTCCGGCAAGTCTGTTACGGCGTACAGCATCCTGCAGATCCTCGACCAGAACGGACGCATCGTCGACGGTGACATCAAATTCAAAGGCAAGAGCCTTCTGGAGTACGGCCCGAAAGAGATGGATGCCTTCCGCGGCAACAACTGTTCCATCATCTTCCAGGACCCCATGACCTCTCTGAACCCGGTCTTCACGGTCGGCTATCAGATGAACGAGGCTCTGAAGCTCCATACCAAGTACAACACGACGAAACTGGCGACGGAACGTTCCATCCAGCTCCTCGAGATGGTCGGCGTCAACGAGCCGGAAAAACGTCTCAAGCAGTACCCCTTCGAGCTGTCCGGCGGTATGAGACAGAGAGTCATGATCGCCATGGCCCTCGCCTGTGAGCCGGATATCCTCATCGCCGACGAGCCCACCACGGCACTGGACGTCACCATCCAGGCGCAGATCCTCGAACTCATGAAGGACCTGCAGAAGAAACTGGGCATGGCTATCATCCTGATCACCCACGACCTCGGCGTCATCGCCTCCATGTGCGATGAGATCATCGTTATGTACGGCGGCCGGGTCTGCGAACGCGGCACGGCGGAAGACATCTTCTACCGTCCGGCACACGAATACACGAAAGGACTTCTCAAGTCCATCCCGAACACGGACAACATGAAGGAGCGGCTGGTGCCCATCGCCGGTACCCCCATCAACCTTCTGAACATGCCGAAGGGCTGCGCATTCTGTCCCCGGTGCGAGAATGCTCTGAAGATCTGCCTCGAAGAGGTCCCCGAAGAGCTCATGATGCCGGACGGCCACTTCGCCGCCTGCTGGATGAATCTGAAGAACGAATACGAGAAAGAACACGGAAAGGAGGTCTCGTGACATGGCAGATTATGAATACCTGGTAGAAGTCAAGGACCTCCAGATGCACTTCCCCGTGAAGACCGGGTTCTTCAAGACGACCCCGCTGAAGGCCGTCGACGGTGTCTCCTTCAACATCAAACCCGGTGAGACCCTGGGCCTCGTCGGTGAGTCCGGCTGCGGCAAGACGACCGTCGGACGGACGCTCCTGCATCTGTATGAGCCCACCGGAGGTACCTTCAAGTTCAAGGGCGAAGAGGTCACCAGCAAGAACATCGGGCCCCTCCGCAAGGAGATGCAGATGGTATTCCAGGACCCCTACTCTTCCCTGAACCCCCGTATGACGGTCGAAGACATTATCGGTGAGCCCCTCGACGTCCACCACCTCTACGAGAACAAGGAAGACCGCCATGAACAGGTCCTGCACCTCATGGAACTGGTCGGCCTGAACGCGGAGCACGCCACCCGGTATGCCCATGAGTTCTCCGGCGGACAGAGACAGCGCATCGGCATTGCCCGCGCTCTGGCGGTCCACCCGTCCTTCATCGTCTGCGATGAGCCTGTATCCGCCCTGGACGTTTCCATCCAGGCACAGGTCATCAACATGTTCGAAGAATTCCAGGAGAAGCTCGGAGTCACCTATCTGTTCATCGCCCACGACCTGCTGGTGGTCCACCACATTTCGGACCGCATCGCGGTCATGTACCTCGGCCGCATCGTGGAGATCGCCGACGCCGATGAACTCAACGCGAACCCCATCCACCCCTACACCAATTCCCTGCTGTCTGCGGTCTGCGTGCCGGACCCCATCAAGGCAAAGGCCAACAAGCGCATCATTCTGGAGGGCGATGTACCGTCTCCCCTCAACATGCCGAGCGGTTGTCCGTTCCGGACCAGATGCCGCTTCGCGACCGACCAGTGCGCCAGGAAGGCTCCGAGCCTCACGGACAGAGGAAACGGACATATGGTTGCATGCTGGAACAAATGACCCGTCGCGAAGGGTTCCAGCTTACAATAAAGGATTCTATTTCTTTGTGAAGAAAAGGAGGAAAACACAATGAGAACCAGAAAATGGTTTGCCCTTCTGATGGCGATCGCCATGATGGTCACAGTTCTCGCCGGCTGCGGTGCCGCGAAGAAAGACACCGACGAAGGCGGCAACTACACGCCGGACTGGACCGCTTACGACGCCCTCATCAAGGACATCTACCAGGAAACGGACCTTGAGGCCCGTGAAGCCAAGATGCATCAGGCAGAAGACATGCTGATGGAGACCGGTGCGGTCATCCCGATTTACTACTATAATGACCTGTACCTCGAGAAGCCCGAATTCAGCGGCGACTACTCCACCCTCTTCGGCACCAAGTACTTCATGTATGCCAAGAAGAACGGTCAGCCGGTCAATGTCATGCGCATCAACCTCGCTTCTGAACCCGATCACCTTGACCCGGCCCTCAACTCTTCCGTTGACGGTGCTTCTCTGGCGTCCAACTCGTTCGTCGGCCTGTACACCTCTGACGCGAACGATAACATCGTTCCGGCTCTGGCAGACGGCATGCCGATCGTCTCTGAGGACGGCACTCAGTACACCATCAACCTGAAGACCTGGCAGAAATGGTCCAACGGCGACCCGCTGACCGCGGAAGACTTCGTCTACTCCTGGAAGCGCGCGGCTGACCCGAACACTGCTTCTGACTACGGTTACCTGTTCGACGTCTTCAAGAAGGACGACAAGGGCGAGATCATGGTCCAGAACAACGGTTATGACCAGATCCAGTTCACCCTGAACGCTCCGTGCCCGTACATGATGAACCTGCTTGCGTTCCCGGTCTACATGCCTGTCCACAAAGCTTCCGTCGAAGCTGCTGCTGACTGGCAGACCAACCCGGGCGCATGGACTTCCGAAGCCGGCTTCGTCTCCAACGGCGCCTACACGCTGAAAGAGTGGAAGCACAACGAGTCCATGGTTTACGTCAAGAACCCGAACTACTATGACGCAGCGAACGTCTCCGTCGACGAGCTCCACTTCATGCTGAGCGCCGACGACACCGCTATCCTTGCGGCTTACAAGGCCGGCAACCTCGACTATGCGGACACTGTCCCGAACGGCGAGATCCCGACCCTCAAGAGCTGGCCCGACTTCCACGTCATCGACAACCTTGGCACCTACTATGTCGGCTTCAACGTCAAGTCTGACATGTTCAAGGGCAAGACCCCCGAGCAGGCCAACAAGATGAGACGTGCTCTTGCGCTCCTCGTCAACCGTCAGTACATCATCGACACCATCGGCCAGACCCAGCAGGAGCCGGCCACGTCCTTCATCCCCACCGGCATGAGCGACAGCCACGGCGGCAAGTTCAAAGAGAACGACGCCAACTACACCTATCCGGATCAGGCTTCCAAGGGCTACTACAGTGTTGACGTCAACGTCCAGGGCGCCATCGACCTTCTGAAGGAAGCGGGCTTCGAGTTCGATTCGAACAACAAGCTTTCCGCCAGCACCCCGATCCACATCAACTACCTGACCAACGAAGGCACCGGCCATGAAGGCGTCGCACAGGCCCTTCAGCAGGACTTCGCTCAGATCGGCATCACGATGGACATCTCCGTCGAAGACTGGCAGACCTTCCTGAACGACCGTAAGTCCGGCAACTTCGACGTTGCCCGTGAAGGCTGGCTCGCTGACTACGACGACCCGATCAACATGCTCGAAATGTTTACCTCCGACTCCGGTAACAACGACATGCAGCTCGGCAAATAAGCGTTGGCGATGTACGTCGGGAAGACATAACTGTCTGAAAGACAATTTCGTAAACAAAACAAAGGGAAATCAGCTTCGGCTGGTTTCCCTTTTCTTTTATAACCAATAATAAAAGAGAGGCTCCCAAAGGAACCTCTCCCCATTTACATTCAATTTTTAAATCAAAGCCCGGCTTTCGAAGCGCCGTACTCTGCCTGGTCGGTGGTGAAACCCTCGAAGAGGAGCTGGTCCACCATGTCCTGATGGTTGAAGGACGTGAGCTTCAGGTACTCCTGAGCCTTCTTGTAGGCCTGCTCGTTCCAGTTGGCACCACAGTGGTCGGCTGCCCAGGCGGCGTCGTTGGAGTCTACCCCGTCAGAGACGAGCTGTGCAATGAGCCAGTCTCTGGAGAACGCCATCTGATTGATGTAATCGACTGCACTGGCCAAAGCGTCCTGCTGGGCTTCGGTGCCGCCGGAGAACTCATGGCCCTGGGGCTGTTGTGCCTGTGAGGTAGCGGTCGTACCGGTCACCGTACCGTTATCGCTGCCGGCTGCAGTAGTGGCCTGAGCATTGTTGCTGGTGGCAACAGGAGTAGCGATCTCGACTTTACCTTCGTTGACCTTATAGGTATTGCCATTGACGATGACATACCCGGTGTACTTGAAGTCCACAAGACCGTCTTTGATGTACCAGGTGCCGAGACTGTTGGAGGCAATGCCGTTATAGCTGCGAACGACTGCGTCGTACTGATAAACACCCCAACCGACGTCGCCCAGCTTCACTTCTGCGCCTTCCGGCAGCGTGAAGTCGATGGCTTCCACCTGAGGGCCTTCCAGTTTGATCTCCGTGACAGCGGTCGTGCCTTCCCCGGGTGTGTCGAGGAACTGTCCCGGCATATGTCCGGTCTTGAACAGGATGGCAATGATGACGGCTGCCAGGACCAGTGCGGCGATCAGCCAGAACCACCAGCGCTTATAGAACGGAAGGTCCCGGTCATAGTCCGCGTAGGTACGGTCGAAGTCGTCGTTGATGGCTTCTTCGAGCTCTGCTTCGCGGGCACTCCAGTCCACTTCTTCTTTGGGCTGCGGTTCTTCGTATTCGAACTCGCCGTTCTCCTGGACGTATTCCTGTGCGCCTTTGTGGAACTCGACAGCGGTCCACTCTTTGGGCTCTTCCGAAGTGACCTTCTCGAAAGCCTCGGTATCGCCTTTATCGTTATGGAATTTCAGTTTTTGCATGAGCAAAAGCTCCTTTACATATCAGTTCCTTTTTAGTTTAAGATATTAAAGATGTTCTGTAAAGTCATTTAAGCAAAAGATCAGAATGGAAAAGAAAAAGTCAAAGAAAAAGCCTGAGTCGATTTGACTCAGGCTTTCGTGATCGATTGGAACTTATGCTGTGCGCTTACGCTTATTCCTTCTCTTTCGTGAAGTAAACAGCACCAAGCATCAGACCTGCAACCGCAGCAAGGCCGATCCAGACCGGAAGGTTGGAGTTGTCGCCGGTGTTGGCAGACTTGGCTCTGACGGTTGTTCTGGTAGTGATCGTACGATAGGTGGTTCTGGTGGTGGAACGAGTGCTGGTGGTCGTAGCGTTGGTCTTGAACTCGAAGTAAGAGTCTGCGCCTTCGACTTCAGTCGTCTCGTTGAGCGCCTTACCAAGGAACAGATAGAACGTGGTGTTTGCGGACAGGTTCGACTTGTTCAGCGGGACTGTGAAGGTGACCTTGTTGTTTTTAAACTGAAGGTTGCTGTACTTGGCGCCGGTGTAGTTGACCTGCTTGGTGAGTTCTTTGTCGGAGTAGATTTTGATGTTTTCCGCAAAGGTCTTCATGAAGTCGACGTCAGTCGTTTTGTTGTAGTCCAGTTTCGGAGTGGCATTGCCAAAGTCGATGGTGACATTGATGTCGGGAGCACCATAAGTGTAAGTGGTGGTCGCAATGTCAGGAGTGGGTGCCGTTTTCTCATCTTCCGTCGTGCTGGAAGTCGAGCTGGATGTGCTGGACGTACTGGACGTGCTCGAGCTGGAGCTGGAGCTGCTGGACGGGTCGTCATTGTCTTCCGCTCTGACGGTGTTGACGACAGTAAAGCAGAAGAACGTGAATGCCATGAGCATGGCAAGGACGGTAGCAATGACTTTGTTGGTCTTGGTTCTGGTCATAACGAATGTCTCCTTCGTGTGTTTGCAGGTTCCCGGAGGAACGGAATATTACAATTAACAGTATACATTTTTAGCGTTCCGAATACAATCAAAAAATGATATATTTTATATAGCAATTACACTCATATCATAAACAAACATGGAGGACCGACCATGATCCAGGATATTGCTCCCCACTTTTTAGATAACCATTACGAGCCGGGCAAAAAACCTTCCTCAGACAGCCCTGTCGTCTGTTTCAACGGCAAGGATGTCCTGCTCCGTTATGACGAGAAAACCGCTCAAAAAGCCGCTCTGGCGCCCGAAGAGCGTCCGATCAACTTTGCGCTCGCCGAGACGCGCACGCCCGTCGGAGACCTGCATTTCCTCCCCACCTACGGGGAACTTCCGGAAGAGACGAACGTCCGCTTCCTGTTTACGTACGACGGTGTAGACGTGTATCGCGCAAAGCTCTCGGTGCTGGACCGCGCTCACAATGAGCCCGGCATCGACTATGGCGATGAACTGGTCGTCGTCAACAAAGCCATGAACAGCAAAGTCATGGACGGCTTCATCTTTGACAGCATTCGGGATATTCGGCAACGGGTCATCCTTGAAAAGAACCAGGTGTTCCTGCTCATGACGGCGCTACAGCTGAATAACTGGTATATCGACAACAAATACTGCGGCCGCTGCGGAACTCAGACGGTGCACAGCACCAAAGAACGCGCGCTGGTTTGCCCGGAATGCCATCGGGCCATCTACCCGCGCATCCTGCCGGCGGTCATCGTTGCAGTCACGCACTACAATGAGAAAGAAGAGAAACATAAGATCCTTCTGACGAAGTACTCGCCCAAAACGGGCCACGCCTTCCCCTACTACGCGCTTGTCGCCGGCTTTACGGAGATCGGTGAGACATTGGAAGAATGTGTGCAGAGAGAAGTCATGGAAGAGACCGGTATTCGAATCAAAAACATCCGGTATTACAAATCCCAACCCTGGGCGGTCGTCGATGACCTTCTGATGGGCTTCTACTGTGAAGCGGACTCGGAGGAACTCGATGAAAATGGCGACCCGGTCATCCATCTGGACGAAAATGAACTTCGTACCGGTGTCTGGCTCACGCCCGAAGAGATGACGCTCCAGCCCGACGCCTACTCCCTCACCAACGAGATGATGCTCCTCTTCAAGTCAGAGAACATCCACTCGCCCAATGACCTTCCCCTGCCACTGCAGAGAGACGACATTGTGGCACTCGAAAGAGAGTATTATAAGTGATCCGGCTACATTCGAACTATAAAAAATTCAAAGCAAAATAAACACAAGAAAAGCAGCTCCGGGCGGAGCTGCTTTTCACTTTTGTTGAGGGAACTCAATACAGTAAATAGGTATGACAGACCTCATAGCTGTCGAAGAGTTCCTGACTGTACCGTATGTGCGGGTCTGCTTTGGATATACTCAGCAGGAAGTCATCTTCCGGCTGCTCCCAAATCGCGATCAGGATGAGCTTCTTGTCGTTCATGATCTTAAGATCTTTCAGCTTGTAAAGCTCGTTGGACTTCAGGAACGTGATGGACTTGTAGTTCTTTGCTTCTTCATAAATCGCCATTCGCTGGAAATTAAAGGTGTAAATACAGATGGCATTGAGGTCTTTATACTCCTGCGCGACGGCCTGCTTCGCGGGATAATCGCGATACAGGTATTCGAAGTGTAACGTACTCCCCAATATATAGCTGCAGACCAGACAGACACTGAGCAGCGCGCCGACCAACATCGGAACCACTTTCTTCCACTCACGGAACATGTACGCCAGAAGCGATGTCATCAGACTGAACACCATGACATAGACAATCGGATAGAGTATATACATGTACCGGTTCATCTGCATGGGCGATGTGATGCCGATGATGAAGAGGTAAATCGCCACAGGGATAAAAAGAACGATGTAGTACATCCAGGAGACGGTCAGCGTGCCCTTCGACTTTCGGTCGAAGAAATAAACCAGAAGCGGGACCAGAATGATGCCGACGCACAGCGCCAGGAGCCCGCCAAACATCTCATCGTTGATGAACTTCAGGAACAAATGGAGGTTGTGGAGGTCTCCGGTCGTATCTCCAAGATTGGCAACAGACTGCTCTCCCCGGTCCTTTTTGAAGACCATTTCGATCATTCTGGGGAAGATCGCCAGAGAAAGCAGACCGGCAGCCGCTTCGGTCCCTAACAGGATCAGAGCGGGCTTCCATTGTTTGTAAGCAAGGAGATACCCCATCATTCCCAGGACCAGAGCGACAATGAAAACGATGCAGTAGAACTGCGTCAGAGCCGCAAACACACTCACCGCAAAGAATCGGAACAGATGGTACCATAACGGGTGGTCCGAAAGGTCCTCCGGCCCGGAACGCCCCATAACTTTGTCAAGGAGTCGCAACGCAAAATAGGACAGCATGACGCTCCAGCACATCACCATGACATACATGCGGATGAACACCATGGCGTTGACCACACCATACATAAGAATGAACCCGACGGAAAGGATGAGCTGCATCTTTCGACTTCGAGTCATCAGGTAGATGAGTTTCCGCAGGTAGAACAGCAGGACCATCGCGAACACGATGTTGATAGCCGCACCGTACCATTTGGAGAACTGTCCGGGGAAAAAGGAACAAATGGTGTGCAAGAGCGTGTAATACAGGATGGGATGGTTGTCGTTCCCCTGGTTCCGCCAGACTTTGGCATAGTCGAAGCGGTGGCCTTCCTTGACCGTCATCCACTCGAGAAATGGCTCTTCCGGGTCTTCATACGTCTTCCCTGCCTCAACCAGCATGATGTGCGAGTCATCGTTGTTGGCAAGGCCGTACGACCAGAGTTCGTCTACGAAGTAGTTCGTCTTCAAGGAGAACAGAAAGACGATGATCAGAATGAAAGCAAGATAGATCGGAATGGATTTTAGTGCCCTGGACATGCGCGATTTGCTCCTTCTCATTTCATTGTTTCTCTTTTATAAATATATCAAAGAAACAAACAAGTGTAAATATAGGGGCCATGTCACTAAGCTAAATTAGTGACATGGCTCCCTTTTTCTGAAATAACGTCGGCCGCCCCTATGAAAGAGACGGCCAACGGCTTATAATTTAGTTATGACTTCAAAAAACAAGCTGATTAATTATACGCGATATTGCGCCAATAATCAACTCTGCTTCCCAATGGACACATTCACAATCATCCCCCAGGACGACCCGGTGCTTTTACTCAACGCTTTCGTAGAAGGGTTGGATTTAAGTAAGTTATA
>Ga0256407_10002128_pt1 | contig 38680 bp, 29 predicted proteins | sample RumenRJG_04DNA_FD_193489 | JGI IMG/M metagenome (GOLD analysis project Ga0256407, IMG submission 193489) | Bovine rumen microbial communities from Lethbridge, Alberta, Canada - RJG_04 | ecosystem: Host-associated > Mammals > Digestive system > Stomach > Rumen | place: Canada: Alberta... | reverse complement strand
GCATCTTGAGATCAGAGAGCTTCTCAAAAAGGTCGCAGCACAGTTTGAATAGTTTTTCATAATGACACAGGACAGACGTTTTCTGTCAGAGATGTGGTTCCGGTCCGGACGGGCCGGAACTTTTTTTCTGAAATAATTCATAACAGGTGTTGACTTATAATGAACATATGATAATATATTCATATGAACAAGCAATCAAATGAATCCACCCGGCAGATATAAGATATAAGGGGGAAGATATGCCGAAGAAAGATGAATACATGCTCAGAGGCATGAGTGAAAACGAGCTGCTTGAACTTGCCGACCTCTTCAAGATGTTTTCTGATTCGACCAGGATCAAGATCCTCTATGATCTGTTCGAAGGAGAGAAAAATGTAACTGAGATATGTGAAGATATCGAAATGAACCAGTCGGCTGTTTCTCATCAGCTCAAGGCTCTCAAGACTGCAAAGCTTGTAAGGAGCAGGAGAGAGGGAAAATCAGTCAAGTATTCGCTTGATGATGATCATGTCAAGACAATCATAGCGATGGGCAAGGAGCACATCGAGGAATAACCAATAATAATTCATAAGGAGAACAACCATGAAGAAGAAATTCAAACTGATCGATCTGGACTGTGCTAACTGCGCTGCAAAAATGGAAGAAGCAATCAAGAAGCTGGACGGCGTCAATGATGCATCTGTAAGTTTCATGACACAGAAGATGATGATAGATGCTGATGATGCAGTTTTTGATCAGGTAGTTCAGGAAGCAGTAAAGTGTATCGCAAAGGTAGAGCCTGACTGTAAGGTCGTACTCAAATAATCAGTATAAATGGATAAACTAACCAGTAAACAGAAAAATAATCTTATACGCATCGTAGCTGCCTTTATCATATTCGTGGCGCTGATGATCGCGGAACATACCGTGATACCGGAGGATTTTGCCCACAGCATCTGGATGCTTCTGATCTGGCTCATTCCGTACTTCATAGTCGGATATGACGTCGTACGCAAGTGTCTGATAGGCATATCCCACGGGCAGATGTTCGATGAGAGCTTTCTTATGACGATCGCCACTGTCGGTGCGTTCGGCTGCGGAGAGTTTGATGAAGCTGTTGCTGTAATGCTGTTCTATCAGATAGGTGAATTCTTCCAGAGCTATGCTGTAGGAAAGTCCCGCGGAGCCATAACGGACCTTATGAGCATCGCACCGGATTATGCCAACAGGGAGGGTGAAGACGGCGAGGTCGAAGTCATTGACCCTGATGACATCGAGGCCGGAGATATCCTCGTGATCAAGCCCGGAGAGAAGATCCCTGCAGACGGCACTGTACTTGAAGGTACAGGTCTTATAAACACTTCCGCTCTGACCGGCGAATCAATGCCGAGAGAGGTGAAGGCCGGCGATCAGATCATTTCCGGATGCATCAACGGGGACAACCTCCTCAGAGTAAGAGCTGACAAGGATTACGATGATTCAACCGTAATGCAGATACTCGAGCTTGTTGAGAATGCATCGACCAGAAAGTCAAGGACAGAGAACTTCATCACAAGATTCGCACGTTACTATACGCCGGCCGTTGTGCTCGGAGCAGTGGTCCTGGCATTTCTGCCGCCTCTTCTTTCAGGGAATTTTGCAGGAAACTTCGGTGAATGGGTCCTGAGGGCCTGTACATTCCTTGTAATATCCTGTCCGTGTGCACTTGTAATATCTGTTCCTCTTGCTTTCTTCGGCGGGATCGGAGCTGCTTCAAATGAAGGTGTACTTGTTAAGGGTTCAAACTTCCTTGAGATGATGGCGCATATCGATACGCTTGTATCTGATAAGACCGGCACACTTACCGAGGGCCGGTTCAAAGTGAGCGAAGTCATGCCGGAATCAGGATATACTGCGGATGATGTTGTCAGATATGCTGCAGCAGTCGAATCCGGTTCAACTCATCCTATCGGCGCTGCGATAGCTGCGGCATGCAGCGACCCGGTACCGCAGTCAGAGATCACCGGTGAGGAGAATCATGCCGGCAAGGGCATCATCGCGAATGTCTCGGGTGCTGTTACTGCAGTCGGAAACATGTCGTTCATGGAAGAACTCGGTATCAGACCGTCTTCGGAGCATCTTTCCACTTTTGCAGCAGCTACAAGCGGGATCCGCGAAGCGGGCACCATGTGCTATGTTGCCAGGGACGGTAAATATATCGGAGCTATCGCGGTTTCAGATATGCCAAAGCCTGAAGCAAAAAAAGCTGTAAGAGACATCCTTGCAGAAGGAGTCAGACGCATTATCATGCTGACCGGGGATTCAAGGGAGACTGCCAGAGCGGTTGCTGAATACCTCGGGATCACGGACTATGCAGCAGGACTGCTGCCTCAGGACAAAGTGGAATACTTTGAGAATCTTCTTGCCGAGACCGGCGGGGAGGACAGCAGCAGAAAGATCGCATTCATCGGAGACGGCATCAATGATGCTCCTGTCCTATCAAGGGCTGATGTCGGTATCGCAATGGGATCCCTCGGGTCTGATGCAGCCATTGAGGCAGCTGATGTTGTCATAATGGATGACAATCTTGAAAGGATACCTGCCGTAATAAGGATAGCCCGCAAAACCATAGGCATTTCCAGGGCGAATATAGTTTTCGCTCTGCTTGTCAAATTCACATGCCTTATACTCGGTGCTCTTGGTATAGCCAATATGTGGGCAGCAGTATTTGCTGATGTAGGTGTTGCCATCATATGTATCCTTAATTCAATGAGGATGATCGTGAGACGGAAGAAAGCAGAACAGGCACAGCCTGCGTGATGAAAAAAATCGCAAATCTAGATATTTACTACTAAATAATCTCTATATGTTGTGGTATAATGACTCCGGAGATATGCTCTCCGGAGTTTTGTTGTATAATAATACGCCTGAAACGGTCATAATCGTTTCAGACAGGAGATAATAATGTCAGAAGACAAAGATAAAAAGATCCAGGAATCAAGGGCTGTCACATCGGACAAAAACAATAAGGCTTCTTCGTATGCCGTGAATAAACCTGCGAAGAAGGCCGATGTATCTTCGGGTGCGGATTTTGAACCGGAAGATGAGATCCTTGAACTTATAAAAAAGAGACAGGGCGAGAAAAAGTCTGCCGCTGAGGTCAAGGAGCCGGAATGGGAAAAGAAGGCTCAACCTGAAGTCAAAGAACCTAAGACAGAAAATAAGACCGGGAAAAAGTCTGAATCTGAAATCAAAGAGACGAAGGCAGAGAAGAAGACTGATCCTGAAGTCAAAGAGACGAAGGCAGAAAAGAAGTCTGAGCCTAAGGCCACAGAACCGAAGGCAGTGAAGAAGGATGAGCCTGCATCAGATCTTGAAAAGGAACTCGCAAAGGACTTCAGTGAGAACAAATCTGAGAGGAAGACAGTAAGGCGTTACGGATTCAAGCCGTACACGCGTGAGCTTCAGGCGGAGGAAATCACAGCACTGCAGGAAGCTGCTGCAGCTTCACAGAGTGAAAAAACAAATGAAGGTGCTGCAGCAGGCGTTGCAGGCATTATTAGGAAAATGGCAAAAGGATCCGGACAGAAAAAAAGAAATACAGGTGCTTCCGGCACTACAAGGACATCAAAGGTAGATAAGTCTGCAAGCACAGCAAAGAAATCAGCTGCAGGAAGCCCGAGAACCTCAGGTTCAAAAGGAAAATCCCAGGCAAAAAAAGCGGGGGCATATTCTGCTGCCAGAAAATCTTCATCCAAGGCTAAGAAAAAATCTAAGAAGAAATCGGATAAACTCTGGGTAAAGGCCATCAGGGCATTCGTGACGGTCTGTATCGTTCTGATCGTAGCCGGAGGCCTGGCGGGAGCAGGTTATGCTGCACATGTCATAAGTCACGCCCCGACGATCCATCCGAAGAACCTATATGATACGCTTGATGTAAGTACTCATATCTATGACGATCAGGAGAATCTTGTCGACGAGATCTACTACTCCGAGAACAGGCAGATCGTTTCCTATGAGCAGCTGCCTGAGAACCTCAAGAACGCGTTTATTGCCGTTGAGGACAAGACCTTCTGGACTCACAAGGGGTTCAACTTCAAGAGAATCATTGGAGCTATCCTGGAGAGAGTCCACGGCGGCAGGATCAGCGGTACGAGTACTATCACACAGCAGCTGGCTAGAAACGTATTCCTGCCTGAAGACAAGAGTGTACGATCTATCAAGCGTAAGATCATCGAGATGTATTATGCGTATGAGATAGAGCAGGAACTCAGCAAGGAAGAGATCATTACCGCGTATCTTAACACGATATACCTCGGATACGGATGCTATGGTGTCGATACGGCAGCCAAAACATATTTCTCTTCTGATGTTGAGAATCTGACGCTTGAACAGTGTGCGGCTCTCGCTGCACTTCCGCAGGCTCCGGGTACATATGCACTGCTTGTCAACGAGCCGACGGACGTAACGGTCGAATATAAGAACGGCGTATATATCAACGACGCGTCCCAGGACCGCCGAAATATGATCCTCAACATGATGCTCCAGCAGGGACTCATAACGCAGGAGGAAAAGGACGCCGCTACCAAGCCTCTTACAGAATTCATCAAACCGGGAAGCTCATCAACTGCTGCTTCCACCTCAGCCTTCAAGGATTATGTCATCGAGACTGTCAAGAAGGACCTGATGAATGAGTACGGAATAGAGGAAGACCAGGCTATCAAGATCATCTACACGAAGGGACTGAACATCTATACGACTATGGACAGCCAGGCGCAGAAGGTCATCACAGAGCAGTTCAAGAAGAAGAAAAACTTCCCTTCAACGACCAACGGCAAAGGAACTGTCGAGTCAGCAATGGTAGTTACAGAGGTCGGTACAGGCGAAGTCAAAGCGATGGTCGGTACGCGTAATGCTTCCGGTCAGATGCTGTTCAACAGAGCTACCAACCCGAGACAGCCGGGATCATCGATCAAGCCACTGTCTGTCTATGCACCTGCTCTTCAGAAGAGCCTTGAGTACCAGAAGGAAGGCAAGACATTCAAATTCAAGGACACCGGTTACGATAACCAGGGTGATGACGGATGGGGAGATTATCTGACTGTTTCCTCCAAGGTCGTCGATGAGAGAATGAAGGTCAACGGACAGAACTGGCCTAACAACATCACAAGGACGTTCTCCGGATACAACACGTTCAGAACAGCCATTCAGCAGTCGATCAACACCTGCGCAGTAAAGATACTCGCCCAGATAGGCATCGATTACTCAATGGATACCCTGAAGAGATTCGGCATCACTACAGCCGTGGATGATACATCCCAGGCAACCAATGACATGAACCTTGCAGCACTCGGTCTCGGAGCAATGTCATACGGCATATCACCTCTTGAAATGTCTGCTGCCTATGCAGCATTCCCTAACGGAGGCGTGGTAAATACCCCGATATGCTACACCAAGGTAGAGGACAGCAGCGGAAGAACTCTTCTTGAAGGAAAGTCCCAGACAACAAGAGTCCTTGATGAGGGCGTTGCATGGATCATGGTCGATGTCCTCAAGAGTGTTGTTACCAAGGGTATCGCACAGGATGCCAAGGTTGACGGTATCGAAGTAGGCGGAAAGACGGGAACGACCGATGACAGATATGATATCTGGTTCAACGGATTCACTCCGACATATTCAATAGCGCTCTGGATCGGTACTGACGACAATGTCCAGATGGATTCGCTTTCTGACAAGGCTGCGAAGCTCTGGAGCAACATCGTAAGCAGAATGGACGGCGCAAAGGGCGGCAAGTACAAGAGCATGCCGGATAATGTATTCAGGGCATGGAACGGTGAGTACTACACAGACGGAACAGCACCTCCTGAACCTGAACCGGAACCTGAAGAAGAGGAAGAGGATGAGACTCACGGCTGGTCAGACGGGGAATCTGACACCAAGGAGCCTGATCCGAATGCTCCTTCTCCTGCACCGGAAGGCGAGTGATAATACTCAGTTACGCGCCTGCTGTAGGGCTGTATGTCAAAAAACCCTTGCAATCAGTGGCGTTTAGTGGTATATATACCAAAGTAAGTTATAACTCCGAAAGAGTGGGCGTGCCCACTCTTTCGCTTATGTTAGGTGTTTTTGAGACACGGAAGCGGAGAACGGAATGGCTAAGGAAGACATTTCAGCTAAAGTCACAGCACTGCTTGAAGAATATACAGAGGGCCGTGAACTCGAGATATACAGGGTCATTTACAAGAAGGAAGGTCCTGACTGGGTTCTCAGAGTATTTCTTGACAAGCCTATGGGTGCTGAAAATGAATATGTGAGCATTGAGGAATGCGAGGAAGCTACCAGATATCTGAGTGACAAGCTTGATGAACTCGATCTGATCGAGAGAAGCTACAACCTCGAAGTCAGCTCACCGGGACTTGACCGCGAACTTATAAAGGATACTGATTTTGTCAGATTTGCCGGAAGAGAAGTCGAAGTCAGAACATACGGACAGATCGACGGCAGCAAGAATTTTGAAGGAACACTTATCGGTAAAAAGGGCGATACTGTAATAATCGACAAGGCCGGCAAGAGACTCGAGATACCTTCAGACAAGATTTCAAAGATAAATTTAGCTATAGTTTTCTAAAGGGAGGACACGATGAACAAGGAATTTCTGGATGCGTTTGCTGATCTTAAGAAGGAGAAGAATCTTTCACAGGAAGAGATCATCGGAGCGATCAAGGACTCTATCGAGAACGCATATAAGAAGAATTACGGAGCATCCAATGTAAGGGTGGAAGTCGACATGGAGACAGGAGACGTTACAGTTCTCATGGGTCTCGAAGTCGTGGAAGAGGTCGAGGACGATCTCACACAGATCTCAATTGAAGAAGCCAAGGAGATCTATGACGGATATGAGATCGGTGATGTTGTTGAATATCAGATCGACCCTAAGGATTTCAACCGCATTGCTGCACAGGGCGCAAAGCAGGTGTTCGTTCAGAAGAACAGAGAAGCTGAAAGAATCAATTCATATAACGAATTCATCAGCAAGAAGGGACAGATCGTTACCGGAAGAGTTGAGAGAATCAATAACGGAACAATGCTCGTTTCTCTCGGAAGAACCGAAGGAAGAGTTCCTAACTCCGAGCAGGTAAGAACAGAGTCCTTCAAGCCTGGTGACAGGATCAAGGTCTATGTAATGGATGTCAAGAAGGACAACAAGGGACCGCAGGTCCTCCTCTCAAGATCACATCCGGGTCTTGTAAGAGGTCTCTTCGAGCTTGAGATCCCTGAGATCGCCGACGGTACAGTTGAGATCAAGGGTATTGCAAGAGAAGCGGGTTCACGTACCAAGATCGCCGTTTACTCAAAGGATGAGAACGTTGATCCTGTAGGAGCATGCGTAGGTAACCGCGGAGCAAGAGTCCAGAATATTACAGACGAACTCTTCGGCGAGAAGATAGATATCATCGTATGGGATGAGGATCCTGCTGTATTCATCAGCAACGTTCTCAGACCGGCTATAGTTGAGGGTGTATATATCAACGAGGACGAGAAGTCTGCAACAGCAGTTGTTCCAGAACAGCAGCTCTCACTCGCTATCGGAAGAGAGGGACAGAACGTCAGACTTGCTGCAAGAGTCAGCAACTGGAAGATCGATATCAAGAGCAACGATCAGCTCAGAGAAATGGGATTTGCATTCGATGAATATGAGGATGCAGATGATGTATCAGAAGCTGCAGCAGCAGAACATACAGAGGATCAGATAATTGAGGAGACATCAGACGAAGGAACCGATGCGTAGATGCATTGGATGTCATGAGTCAAAGCCTCAGAGCGAACTGATGAGGTTCACTTATGACGGAAATGCATTCCGGGCAGATACGGGAAGCAGACAGGACGGCAGGGGAATATATCTCTGCAGAAATGAAGAATGCATCGAAATGTCATTCAAACGCAAAGCATGGAACCGTATCGCGAGATCCGGTGTTGATACTGAAGAAATCAGGAGAGCGGTCACAGAAGCTCTCAACAACTAAGGAGGATATGAATGTCAAAGAAAGTCAGCCAGCTTACTAAAGAACTTGACATCACATTACAGGAACTTAAAGACTACGCATCAAAGATGGGAATCGAGGTCAAAAGTGCGCAGAGCAGCGTCGAGGATGTTGATGCTGCAAGACTCGTGAGCACTATTAATCTGATGAAAGGAAATACTTCAGGCAGTCAGTCTGCAAGTAACAAGCCTAAGATCAAGGCTACACCTGTCATCAACAAGGAAACTGCAGGAGGAAGACCTGCAGCCAAGCCGGTGATCCCTAAGAAAGCTGTAGTTCCGCCTGAAAAGAAGGAAGAAGAGCCTGAACCTAAGAAGGAAGAGCCGGCAGAACAGGTACAGGAAGCTGAGGCTGAGATCACGCCTGCTGAAGAGCCTGCAGTACCTGAAGCGAAGACTGAAAAAGCAGAGACTGAGCCTGCTGCCGCTGAACCGGTACAGAAAGAGACTGCTGAGCCTGCAGCTCCTGCCGAAGTCAAGGAAGAAAATGCTGAAGAGAAGCCTGCTGAAGAGCCTGCTGCCAAGCCTGAAAAGGCGGCACCTGCTGAACCTGAAAAGAAGGAAGAGGAGTATGTCAATGCTCCTAACAAGCCTATGAGGTTCAAGAAGATTTCAGATGCTGCTACAGAAAAGAAAAAGGCAGAAGAGCTGAAAAAGCGTCAGGAGGAAAGATTTGCTTCCCAGGGAGAAGGACGCGGCCGTAAGGGCAAGGATTCCCAGAAGGAAGGCCGTAAGGGCAAGGATGCTTCCAAGGACAGCCGTTCTGACAAGAATAAAGCCGGAGCAGGTGAAGAAAGAAGAAGTGCAAGAAAACCTCAGGCCGGTGGTGCAGCAGCACCTGCACCTGCAGGAAATGCCAAGTCTTCCAAGGGCAAGAGCAAAAAGTTCTTCGATAACAAGGATAAGGACAAGCAGTCCAGATTCGACAGAAGAGAGGACGGCCCGGGCGGACGCAGAAACAATCAGAACAATGTTTATGATGAGAGAGCTCTGGAGAAGCAGGAACGTCATAAGAAGAAGTATAAAGTCAAGGCAGTTGAAGAGCCTACAGTTGAGGAGCTCCTGCCTGAAGGCACAATCGCTATAACAGCACCTATCACTGTTGCAGGTCTCAGCGAACAGGCTGAGGTAAGCGTCAGCAAGATCATCATGTCCATGATGCAGATGGGTGTTATGGCTACTATCAACCAGTCACTTGACAAAGATGCGATCGAGATGCTCGCAGAAGATCTCGGACTCGATATCGTAGTAACCGAGGAAGAGCCTGAAGTCGAAGAACCGGGCATCGACATGCACGAAGACGCTGAGAGCGAACTTCAGCCGCGTCCGCCTATCATCACAGTAATGGGCCACGTAGACCACGGTAAGACTTCGCTTCTCGACGCGATCAGAAATACAAACGTTACAGCTGGCGAGTCCGGCGGAATCACACAGCACATTGGTGCTTCCGAAGTTGAGATCAACGGCAAGAAGATCGTCTTCCTTGATACTCCGGGACACGAAGCTTTCACAACCATGCGTGCAAGAGGTGCGCAGGTAACAGATATCGCTGTACTGGTAGTAGCTGCTGATGACGGTGTAATGCCTCAGACAGTAGAGTCCATCAGCCATGCCAAGGCTGCAGGAGTACCTATCATCGTAGCGATCAACAAGATGGATAAGCCTGGTGCAAACCCTGACAGAGTAAAGCAGGAACTCACCGAGCACGGCATCCTCGTAGAGGATTGGGGCGGAGACGTTATCTCAGTTCCTGTATCTGCCAAGAAGGGAGAAGGTATCACTGACCTTCTCGAAATGATCCTGCTTCAGGCAGAAGTTCTTGAACTCAAGGCAAATCCTGACAGACTTGCAATGGGTACTGTCATCGAGGCAAGACTCGACAAGGCAAAGGGCCCTGTTGCTACTCTGCTTGTCAGCAACGGTACACTCAAGACCGGACAGAGCGTTGTTGCGGGAACAACATCAGGTAAGATCAGAGTAATGACCGACTTCAAGGGCAAGCCGATCCGCAAGGCAGGTCCTGCTACAGCTGTTGAGATCCTCGGTCTGTCCGATGTACCGGCAGCCGGTGATGCGTTCAACGCTGTAAGAGATGACAAGACTGCAAGAGAGATCGCTGCCAACCGTAAGGAAAAGATGAGAGAAGAAGTCCTGGCCAAGAACGCCAGCATGACTCTCGACAAGCTCTTCAGCCAGATCCAGGAAGGAGAGGCCAAGGAACTCAACCTCATCGTAAAGGCAGATGTACAGGGTTCGGTCGGTGCTATCGTTACATCGCTTGAGAAACTCGAAACACCGGAAGTCAAGATCAACGTTATCCACTCCGGCGTAGGTACGATCAACGAGTCCGACGTTACACTTGCCGAGACATCCAACGCTATCATCATCGGATTCAACGTAAGACCGACAACAGCCGTTACAAACCAGGCTGCAGCCGCAGATGTCGAAGTCAGACTCTACAGAGTCATCTACGATATCATCGACGATATCCAGGATGCTATGAAGGGTATGCTCGATCCTGAATTCAAGGAAGAGGTTCTCGGTAAGGCAGTTGTCAGAGATACATTCAAGGTACCTAACCTCGGTATCGTTGCAGGATGCTACGTCAATGAAGGTATCGTAAAGAGAAACGCACAGATCAGACTGGTAAGAGACGGTATCGTTATCCATGAGGGAGTTATTTCATCCCTGAGAAGATTCAAGGATGACGTAAGAGAAGTCGCAGCCGGTTACGAGTGCGGACTCGGAATCGAGAAATACAACGATATCAAGCCTGACGATGTAATCGAGTGCTTCGATATGGTTGAGATCAAGAGATAGTTTTCATACAGGAATACGATTATGGCAAAACACAGACAGGGAAGGCTCAGTGAGGAAATCAAGAAGAGCATCAGCTCGTTTCTCATCAACGGGGCCAAAGACCCGAGACTGACATCAAGAATAATCAGCATCACAGGTGTGGACGTAACGAGAGACGGGAGCTATGCGACCGTCTACGTTTCGCCTGTCTGCCTTTCGGACGAGGACAAGGATGCGGTATATGCTGAAGTGCTTGAAGGCTTCAACAAGGCAAAAGGAGCGCTCCGCAGCCAGGTATCGAGAGATATCAAGCTGAGATATACACCGGAGCTCATATTCAAGCTGGACACATCCATGGACTACGGAAGACATATCGATTCGATTCTTGAGACACTTGATATTCCTTCTGAGGAATAATACTGAAATCAATGAACGACACTATTAAAAGTATAGCTACAATAATGGATGATCTTGACGGGATCCTTATCTTTCCGCATGTCAACGCTGACGGAGACGCTATCGGATCATGCACAGCGCTTTGCCTTGCACTGAGAAGCCTGGGCAAAAGTGCATATATTATGATGAAGGAGCCGATCCCGAAGAATCTCGACTTTCTCGACTTCGGATGCATCACAGATAATGCGTCTGTGCTCGATGAAGTCCAGCTCTCTCTCATGCTTGACTGCAACGGTCTCAACAGGATACCGGGGCGCGAAGCTGAATGGGAAAGGGGCAGGCTCAAGGGCTGCATTGACCATCACGCAACTACCAGCAAGGACATAAGATACGATTTCAAACGTATAGAGCCTAAGGCTGCGGCAACAGGTGAGATAATCTACAGGCTTATCAAGGACCTCGGAGCTGAGATAACGCTGGATATCGCGAACTGCATTTTCACTGCTATTACTACAGATACAGGCAATTTCCAGCATACCAACACCACAAGCCGCTCACATGAGATAGCAGGACATCTGTACAAGGTCGAAGGATTCAACTCCAAGACGATCTCTGCACTGATATATGACAGGCGCAGCAAGGAAGCTCTGCAGATGGAAAGTGCGGTCCTCTCGGATCTGGAGTTCTTCGCCGGCGGAAAACTGGCAGTTGGAAGAGTCACCCAGAAAATCCTCACTGACTACGGATGCTCTATGGATGAGGCAGACGGAATAATACAGAGGATGATGAGTATAGACGGAGTTGAAGGGGCATGTCTCTTCAAGGAGACTGATGAGAATAATGTCCGTGCAAGCCTCAGGGGCAGAAGTTATGTCAATATGGCCAAGGCAGCTGCAGTATTCGGAGGCGGCGGTCATACTCTTGCGGCAGGCTGCTCATTCCATAAGTCGCTGAAGGAAGCATCAGATCTGCTTATTCCCGTACTTATCGATGCTGTCAATGTCAGGCACTGACATGTGCATAACGGAGAAAGGTGATCAATGACAGACGGGATCATTAATGTAAACAAGCCTGAAGGATGGACTTCGCAGGACATATGCACCAAGCTCAGACACAGGCTGCACATAAAGAAAATCGGACACACAGGAACGCTCGACCCTATGGCTACGGGCGTTTTGCCTGTATGTATCGGAAAAGCGACCAGGATCATCGAATATTACGATAACGACCGTAAGACATACCGCGCATGCATGAAGCTCGGATACACCTCGGACACGCTGGATATCTGGGGCAATACAGAGAAGACCGGCGGATTCAGTGATGTGACAGAGGAGATGATAAAGTCAGCCTTTGCCGCATATACCGGGATCATCGAGCAGATACCGCCAAAGTATTCCGCTCTAAGGATAAACGGAAAGAGGGCATATGATCTTGCAAGAGAGGGTCAGGAATTTGAGATAAAACCACGCAGGATCACGATATACTCGAACACTGTTACCCGGATCGATCTTGCAACAGGAGAAGTGGAATTCGACGTGACCTGTTCCAAGGGCACGTACATCCGGACGATATGTGACGATATCGGAAGGACCCTCGGCTGCGGGGCTGTCATGTCCTCGCTGGAAAGAACGGCAAGCGGATTCTTCAGGATAGAAGGTTCATACGGCATAGATGAACTAGTACAGATGACGGATGAAGAGCTTGCTGACTGCATAATCCCGATGGACAGTACGCTCGAAAACCTAGGGATCGTCGAACTTGACGATAACCGTTTTACCGCTTTTATCAATGGCAACCCGTCGGGAACAGGCTACAGGGTCGTCACAGAATCGGACTTCAGAGCCGGAGACGGGGATAAATACAGCGGATGCAGCATATATAAGGTCTACAGCAGAGGAGTATTCCTCGGAACAGGATATATAAAAGGCAGAGATCTTATTCCTGCCAAAGTGATTCAAAGATAGAACGATGCAGATATACAGCAGTTTTGACCAACTGAATATAGAGGAAAAGACTTCGGTCGCTCTGGGTAATTTTGACGGCCTTCATGTAGGGCACCGCGAGATAATGCTGGATGCGATCCGGTCTGCTGAAGAGCACGGACTCAGATCTCTCTGCTTCACATTTTCAAATCATCCTTTCAACTTCATTCTTCAGAGACAGGATGATGACCCTGATGCAGTCAAGCTGATCTGCACCGAGGATGAGAAGGTGGAACTGGTCCGCGATATGGGATTTGACATTCTTGTCAATGTTCCGTTCGATGAGACCGTGATGAAGATGAGAGCACATGCATTCTTTGAAGATATAATCATCGGCAAGCTGAATGCAGGCTGTGTATCCGTAGGATTTAACTACACTTACGGTGCGAGAGCTGAAGGCAAGCCGGAGGATCTTGTGAAGGAGTGCAGTGAGGCTGGAGTAGAGGTCAACATCCATGAACCTGTCACGATCGGCGGCAGAGTAGTCAGCTCAACTCTTATAAGAGAGATGATAAGCACAGGCAACATGGAGCGTACGGCAATGTATCTCGGAAGGCCTTATTCATTCAGCGGAACGATCGCTCACGGAAGGCATATCGGTACTTCCAACGGATTCCCGACGATCAATATCCCGGCACCTGCACGGCAGATGCTGCCTCCTAACGGAGTATATTTCAGCAGGACAGTGATCGACGGACTTGAGTACAAGAGCATCTCCAACATCGGAGTCAATCCTACAGTCAGCCAGACTTCAGAACAGACAGAGCTCAGGACAAGACCGGATAAGAACATAGAAACACATATCTTTGATTTTGACAGAGATATATACGGAAAGGATGTGTCGGTCTATTTCGATCACTTCTCAAGGGGTGAGAGAAAATTCAGGTCGAAGGAGGAACTGTTTGATCAGATCTCTCGCGACTGCGATCAGGCGAGGGCATATCACTATTCAGAATAATTTACACTTTTGCATCATGCGAAAAAAAGTGATAGACAATAACGTGCATTCATGTTATGATATGCGCGTTGCTGTGAAACCAGCATATATTTAATCAATACCCTGGCTTCAGGAATTCGGGTTCTCGACGGTTCCGCAGCCCGGGCGAACTACAGAAAAGGAGAAAAGAAACATGCTTACTAAAGAAAAGAAACAGGAAATCATCAAAGAGTACGCACTCACAGAAGGCGATACAGGTTCCCCAGAGGTTCAGGTTGCTATTCTTACTTACAGAATCAACGATCTGAACGAGCATCTCAAAGAGCATCACAAGGACTTCCATTCAAGAAGAGGTCTGCTCAAGATGGTAGGACAGAGAAGAAGCCTTCTTAAGTACCTCAGAGAGACAGACATCGAGAGATACAGAAGCCTCATCGCACGTCTCGGACTGAGAAAGTAATTTGTGACATTAAAGCGGGAGTGATCATGACTCCCGCTTTGATTGTATATTAAGATGCCTGAAGGCATATGAAAAGTTAAAGCCCATCGAAAGAAGGAAATTAACAGGAAGGAGTTGTTAATAATAATGGGTAGATTTGAAGATTATAAGACTTATAAGACCGCTCTGGGCGGAAGACTGCTGCAGTTTGAGATCGGCAAGGTTGCTGAGCAGGCTAACGGTGCTGTCACTGTCAGATATGGTGACACTGTTGTAAACTGTACTGTTTGCGCAAGCAAGGAGCCAAAGCAGGACGTGGATTTCTTCCCTCTGACATGCAACTTTGAGGAGAAGATGTACGCAGTAGGCAAGATACCGGGCGGATACATCAAGAGAGAAGGACGTCCGAGCGACAAGGCCACTCTCGTTTCGAGACTGATCGACAGACCGCTCAGACCGCTTTTCCCGAAGGGATACAGAAATGATGTAGTTGTTACTGCAACTGCATGGTCAGTCGATGTTGACTGCCAGCCTGAGGTCGCAGCACTGCTCGGTACATCCGCAGCAATCGCTATCTCTGACATTCCATGGGATGGCCCGACTGCAGGCGTAGTAGTAGGAATGGTAGACGGCGAGCTCATTATCAACCCTACATTCGAACAGAGACAGGTATCTGACATCAACCTCACAGTATGCGGTACTGAAGAAGCCATCATGATGGTAGAAGCAGGCGCTAATGAGGTTCCTGAGGATAAGATGCTCGAGGCTATTCTGTTCGGTCACGAGGAGATCAAGAACATCTGCAGATTCATCAAGAACATCGTTGCTGAGGTAGGCAAGGAAAAGCAGTCCTACAAGGTATTCAAGGCAGGCGAGGATGTTGATGCTGCAGTAAGAGAATATGCAACTGCTAAGATGGTAGACGCTATCTACACATTTGAGAAGCAGGAAAGAATGGCAAACATGGATGCTGTAGCGGAGGATACCAAGGAGCATTTTGCTGAGGAATTCGAAGGCAGAATGGCTGAGGTAGACGAGGTCCTCTACAACATCAAGAAAGAAGAAGTCAGACGCAGGATCCTTGATGAGGGCGTACGTCCTGATGACAGAGCTCTCAACGAGATCAGACCGCTCTGGAGCGAGACAGGATTCCTTCCGAGAACACACGGATCCGGACTCTTCAAGAGAGGACAGACTCAGGTTCTTTCTGTCTGCACACTTGCACCTCTTTCAGAGGCACAGTATCTTGACGGCATCGATTCCGATGTAACACGCAAGAGATACATGCATCAGTATAACTTCCCTGGATTCTGCACAGGCGAGGCTAAGCCGAGCAGATCACCCGGAAGAAGAGAGATCGGACACGGCGCACTCGCTGAGAGAGCTCTTGTTCCTGTACTTCCGTCAGAAGAAGAGTTCCCGTATGCGATCAGAGTCGTCTCTGAAGTTCTCTCATCAAACGGTTCATCATCAATGGCTTCCACATGCGGTTCATGCCTTGCACTGATGGATGCCGGTGTTCCTATCAAGAAGCCTGTCAGCGGTATCGCTATGGGTCTCATCGAGGGATTCAATGAGGACGGATCCAGCAGATTTGCTATCCTTTCCGATATCCAGGGAATGGAAGACTTCCTTGGTGACATGGACTTCAAGGTAACAGGTACACCTGACGGCGTAACTGCACTCCAGATGGATATAAAGGTTCACGGACTTTCAAGAGAGATCCTTGAGCAGGCTCTTGAGCAGGCTAAGGTAGGCAGAGCTCACATCCTCGAGAACATGCTCGAAGAGATTGCTGAGCCACGCAAGGAACTCAGCCCGTATGCTCCGAGATTTATCTCCATGAGAGTACATCCTGATAAGGTCAGACTCGTTATCGGACCGGGAGGAAAGACTGTCAACAGGATCGTTGAGGAGACAGGTGCCAAGATCGATATCTCTGATGATGATGTCGGATTCATCGCTATCTATGCCGCTGATCAGGAAAGCGCTGAGGCAGCTAAGAGAGAGATCGAGCTCATCACAGCTGACGTTGAGGTAGGAAAGACTTATGAAGGCGAAGTCAAGAGAATCATGAACTTCGGAGCATTCATCGAGATCCTGCCTGGCAAGGAAGGTCTCCTGCACATCTCCAAGATGGCTAACCACAGAGTCGAGAAGGTCGAAGATGTCATGAACATCGGCGACAAGGTAACTGTAAAGGTTACAGAGATCGACAATCAGAACAGGATCAACCTCTCCAGAAAAGAGCTGGTCAAGGACTGATCATCTGAAACAATATGACTTAAGGCGGGATTAACATCCCGCTTTTTGTTATAATTGATTCCGGAGGACTGGAATAATGAAGAAAAGAATAACTTTCAACTCACCGGTTATACTGAGTTTTGTTTTCGTCAGCCTGTGTGCGATGATCGCAAACTATCTGACGGCAGGTGTAAGCAACAGGCTGCTTTTTATGACATATCATTCTTCGCTGGCCAATCCGCTGACGTATGTAAGATTCTTCACGCATGTCATCGGGCATGTGGGATGGTCGCATTATATCGGCAACATGATGTATATACTGCTGCTCGGACCTATGCTTGAGGAGAAATACGGGTCGGTCAACATAATAGAGCTCATAGGCGTTACCGCACTGATAACAGCTCTTCTTAGTTATTTTCTGTTCCCGGGAATAGCTCTGTGCGGTGCGAGCGGTGTGGTATTTGCTTTCATACTCATGACTTCATTCACGAGCTTCAAGGAAGGTGAGATCCCTCTGACCGTCATCCTCGTGGCAGTGATTTTCCTCGGACAGCAGATATATGAAGGCGTATTCCTTCAGGATAACGTCTCCAATCTGTCACATATAGCAGGCGGACTTGTCGGAGCTTTCGTGGGATATCAGCTGAACAAGAAGAAGTGAGAACTTCCGCATATACGTTTATAGTTTTGCATTGAAAAAGACTCCGGATGGAGTCTTTTCTGATCTGTGTTTATTCCTTGTCTGTATGTATGCCGCGCTTGCGCTTTTCGTTCTCGATGTTATCCTTAGGGAACTCGACTGTATTGTTGCCGTCGTCATCCTCAGCAAAAATATCATATTTCCCGAAGTTCCTCCTGATGGCGTCGATGTCAATGTTTATATCTTTGGCTTTTTTCTTGATATCTTCAGTGACATTGCGGATCATGTGGTCGATGTCGCCTCTGAACGAGTCTTCTTCGTAGTAGCTTTCTGTATCGACAGGAGGTTCTTCCTTGTCTTCTTTATCCTTGTCATCGGGATTGCTCCGCACAGGAAAAGCGTGCGGATAGCGCTCGCGAACCGGACGCGAATCTTCTTCCGCGCTGTTTATGTACCTGACTATCGAATAAGCCAGCAGGCATATTAACAATATAAGTCCAAGTAAGAATAGTGGCATATTAGTAAAATACTACAATTTGAGGAGGCTGTCCACTTCTTCCTCTGTGAGACGGCGGTACTCGCCGGGAAGGAGAGTCTCATCAAGTTCGAGAGGTCCCATGGAGAGCCTTTTGAGGTACATTACTTCGCATCCGATCGAGCTGAACATGCGCTTGATCTGATGGAACTTGCCTTCGCGGATGGTTATGTTTACTTCTGTCATGACCGAGTTCTCAAGCGATTCATTCTCGATAGCAGCATAGAGGTCATCGGTGACACGGCTGAGTATCTCAAGGTCCGCAGGCATGCATTCAAGTCCGTCGGAGAGTACAAGGCCGCCGGCAAAAGCTCTGACATCGTCCTCTGTGACATCTCCCATGATGACTGCATAATATGTCTTGTCAACGTGATGCTTAGGTGACAGTATGCGGTGGGCAAGATCTCCGTTGTTGGTGATGAGCATCAGTCCTTCGGTGTCGCGGTCGAGTCTGCCGGCAGGGAAGAGATCTCTGCGTTTTCTCTCATCGATGAGATCAACGACGGTTTCTTCGTGCGGATCCTCGCTTGCGCTTATGACTCCTGCAGGCTTGTTGAGCATATAGTAAACGTATTCCTCGTACATGATGCTTTCTCCGTTTATCGCGATATCTGAGCCGGCACCGACCTTATATCCGGGATCACGGATGACTTCTCCTGATACCGTTACATTTCCGGATTTGATCTGTTTCTTTATCTCGCTTCTGGTGCCGGTACCCATATCAGCAAGGTATTTATCCAGTCTCATTGCAGTTTCTCTTTCCTGAAAAAGATTTATTTCCGCTATCAGTATAACACACATGATGACGCGCATGACTGAAGGTCTGAAAAATCTGAAAAATGCGCTTTTTTGTTGATTTTATTGCAGGAATCAGGTGCAATCAAAGACATAATTATGTTATTATATTTTAGTTATGTAATGATGGCTTATTATGTAAAAGTGTGCCTTTCGGCAGTTTATCAGCACGGGGGTATACGGCCGGATAAACGGCCGATTGTCACACTTCGTAACAAGCCGCGAAGTTAAATCTAATATTGCAAATAGGAGAAAAAGTATGTTTGAAAATCTATCTGACAAGCCGGTAGCTGAGTATCAGGCAGAACAGGTCAAGCACTGGTCGGATATCGATCTTCTCGATCTCTGTGTAAAGGAGAGAGAAGGCGCTCCTTCATTCGTTTTCTATGAAGGACCTCCGACAGCTAACGGCAAGCCGGGCATCCACCACATGATGGCTAGAACCCTCAAGGACTCTATCAACAGATACAAGACCATGAAGGGATTCCAGGTCAAGAGAAAAGGCGGCTGGGACACTCACGGACTTCCTGTAGAGATCGAAGTAGAGAAGCAGCTGGGATTCAGCGGCAAGCAGAATATCGAGAAGTACGGTATCAGAGAGTTCAATGAGAAGTGCCGTGAATCCGTATTCAAGTACACACAGATGTGGACAGACATGTCTGACAAGATGGCTTATCTCGCCGACATGGACGATCCTTACATCACATACAAGAACGACTACATCGAAACAGGCTGGTGGATCATCAAGAACGCCTTCGACAAGGGACTTGTCTACGAAGGATATAAGATCCTGCCTTACTGTCCGAGATGCGGAACCGGACTTGCTTCCCACGAGGTAGCACAGGGCTACAAGGACATCAAGGTCAACACTCTTACATGCAAGTTCAGACGTACAGGAGTTGATCATGACAATGAATACTTCCTTGCATGGACAACAACACCTTGGACACTTGCTTCCAACATCGCTCTGACTGTAGGACCTGATGTTGATTATGTAAAGTGCCTTATGAAGTCCGGTGAGAATGAAGGCAACCTCCTGTGGGTAGCAGAAGCTCTTGCAGATAAGACATTCGGAAAAGAAGAGTACGAAGTAGTTGAGAAGGTCAAGGGCTCCGATATGGAGTACTGGACATATGAACAGATCGAGCCGTTCTGTGTACCTGAAAAGGGAAAGAACGCATTCATCGTAACATGCATGGACTATGTATCCACAGAAGATGGTACAGGTATCGTTCATACAGCTCCTGCATTCGGTGAAGACGACTACAACTGCGGACGCAAGTACAACCTCGCAGTACTGCAGCCTGTAGATGAGAGGGGATGCTATACCGAGACTCCTTGGAAGGGCAGATTCGTCATGGAAGACGGCCTCGATGTAGATATCATCAAATATCTCGCACAGGATGACAAGATCTATGCTAAGCAGAAGCTCGAGCACGCATATCCGCACTGCTGGAGATGCGGAACACCTCTCGTATACTATGCAAACAAGTCGTGGTACATCGAGATGACCAAGCTGAGAGATCAGCTCGTTGCCAACAATAACACAGTCAACTGGTTCCCTCCATATGTCGGAGAGAAGAGATTCGGTAACTGGCTCGAAGAGGTCAAGGACTGGGCTATCTCAAGATCAAGATACTGGGGAACACCGATTCCTATCTGGAAGTGCGAATGCGGACACCTTCACTGCGTAGGTTCCCGTGAGCAGCTCGTCAACGATGTAGAGCAGGATATCGATGAGACCATTGAGCTCCACAGACCGTATGTTGATGAGATAACTATCAAGTGTCCTGAGTGCGGAAAGAGCATGCACAGGATCCCTGAGGTAATGGACTGCTGGTTCGACTCCGGAGCTATGCCGTTCGCACAGTGGCATTACCCGTTTGAGAACGCTGAGAGATTCGACAAGGAACTGTTCCCTGCAGACTTCATATGCGAGGGTATCGACCAGACAAGAGGATGGTTCTACTCACTCATGGCTGTTTCCACGATAGTAAAGGGCTGCGCTCCTTACAGGAACGTACTCGTAAACGACCTGATCCTCGACAAGAACGGCAAGAAGATGTCCAAGCACGTCGGAAACACCGTAAATCCGTTCGAGATGATGGATAAGTACGGTGCTGACGCCGTAAGATGGTACCTCGTATACGGTTCACCTGCATGGACACCTACCAAGTTCGACGAAGAGGGCGTCAAGGAAGTTATCAAGAAGGTATTCAGCACACTGAGAAATACATACAACTTCTTCTGCCTGTATGCGAACATCGACAACGTTGAAGCAGACAAACTGGACGTTCCATACGAAGAGAGACCTGAGCTCGACAGATGGATCATCTCCAAGTACAACAGACTGATCAAGACTACTACTGAGTACATGGATGTTTATGATCACATGAACACAGTAAGAGCTATCGGTGAGTTCATCGACAGTGATCTCTCCAACTGGTACATCAGAAGAGCAAGAAGAAGATTCTTTGCTGAGGGAATGAGCACTGACAAGAAGGCTGCTTATGCAACTACTTATGAAGTGCTGACAGGTGTTGCCAAGATGATGGCTCCTGTTGCTCCGTTCATCTCTGATGAGATCTACACCAAGCTGACAGGTGAGGCAACAGTACATACCGCTTACTATCCGGAAGCAAGAGAAGACCTGATCGATGAGAAGGTAGAGGAGAGAATGGACCTCGTCAAGACTCTCGTCAACCTCGGCCGCAGCACAAGAGAGCAGGAGAAACTCAAGGTAAGACAGCCTCTGTCCAAGGTTATCGTTGACGGAAGATACAAGGATGTCATCGACGACCTCACACCGCTGATCACTGAAGAGCTGAACGTTAAGGAAGTACAGTTCGAGGATGATCTCGACAAGTATATGAACTTCCAGGTTAAACCTAACTTCAGAGCTGCAGGTCCGGTCCTCGGAAAGAACGTCAAGGCATTCGGCGCTGCTCTTGCACAGGCTGATGCCAAGGCTCTGATCGCTGAGATCGGCAACGGTCCTGTAGAGATGGAGCTTGCAGGCGAGAAGTACGAGATCACAGAAGACCTCCTCGACGTAAGGATCTCTTCAAAGGAAGGCTTCGTTGTAGGCATGGACAACAATGTATTCGTTATCCTCGATACAACTCTTACTCCGGAGCTCATTGAGCAGGGTTATGTAAGAGAGATGATTTCCAAGATCCAGCAGCTGCGTAAGCAGGCTGATTTCGAGATGATGGATGAGATCAGGATCTACATCTGCGCTGACGATGAGATCAGTGCTGCAGTAGACAATGCATCAGACTTCATCAAGGATGAGACCATCGCTGTATCCATCGAAAAGAAGGCAGACCTGCCTGAATTCGATATCAACGGACACAAGACCGGTATCGCTGTAGAGCGTGTATAACCTGGATATGTCAGATATAACCGCAAACATACTGAATTATTCTCTCCCTGAGCTGGAATCACTGGTCCTCAGCATGGGAGAGAAGAAGTTCAGGGCAAAACAGATATTCGGATGGCTCGCCAGGGGTGCGGCATCTTACGATGAGATGTCGAATGTTCCTGCGGGCCTCCGCAGAGATCTTGCTGAGAACGGATATTATATAGGTCAGCCTGAAGTTGTCACCATGCAGGAGTCAAAGACTGACGGCACCAGAAAATGTCTGTATGAATTCATTGACGGAGCAAGAGTTGAGTCTGTATTCATGAAATACAGCTACGGCAACTCCATCTGCATATCGACTCAGGTCGGCTGCCTGATGGGCTGCACATTCTGTGCCTCAACTATGGACGGAAAGCAGAGAGACCTCACAGCAGGTGAAATGCTCGGCGAAGTCCTGAAGATGAAAAGAGTCACGGGAGAAGACATAAACCACATCGTACTGATGGGAATGGGTGAGCCTCTGGATAATTACGAAGAGGTGTCAAAATTCCTGAAACTCATAAATTCACCGGAAGGTGTCAATCTGAGCCTCAGGAACATCACACTTTCTACCTGCGGTATCATACCGGGCATATACAGGTTCGCTGAGGATTTTCCACAGGTCAATCTGGCAGTTTCACTCCATGCTCCGAATGATGAGATAAGACGCAGGACTATGCCTGTAGCACGCAAGTATGGGTATGATGACCTCATGAAAGCATGCAGGGACTACACTGAGAAGACTCACAGAAGGATAACCTTCGAGTATGCTCTCATAAGAGGAGTCAACGACTCGCCTGAAAATGCGGAAGAACTGGCTGATCACCTGAAGGGATGGCTGACACATGTCAACCTCATACCGCTGAACGAGGTGAAGGGAAGAAACTACAGGACAGCCGAAGGGAGCAGTGTTCTTGCTTTCAGAAAAGTCCTTGAGAACAGAGGCGTAGCCGTTACTGTCAGGAGAACGCTCGGAAGCGATATAGATGCCGCATGCGGACAGCTCAGAGCCTCGACCGAAAGATAAATACCTGTTTTGCATAAAACATACAAGGGTATTCAGACAGAATTAACAAGGTAAAGAGAGATGAAAATTATCGTAGACGGAATGGGAGGAGATAATGCTCCTCAGGAAATAGTAAAGGGAACTATCAGGGCTGCAAAGGAGCTTGCAGTCAGCGAGCCTGATGTCACTGTTTCGATAATCGGACCTGAAGAACTCATTGGCAACTGTCTTAAGGAGAACGGATGGGACGGTTCAAATATCGAAGTGATAGATGCGACGGAGGTCATCACCAATGATGAGGCTCCGGCTATGGCTGTCAGAAGGAAGAAGGATTCCACGATAGTCAAGGCGCTCAACCTCATAAAGTCAGGTGATGCGGATGCACTTATTTCCGCAGGAAGTACAGGAGCGCTTCTCGCAGGCGGTCTTGTGACGCTCGGAAGGATCAAGGGCATCAGAAGGCCTGCAATAGTAGCATGGTTTCCTAAACTGCATAACGGCGGGACGACTCTTCTTCTCGACTGCGGTGCCAATGTTGAGGCCAAGCCGGAATACATATTCCAGAACGGCATCATGGGCGCGATGTATGTTGAAGGAGTCAAGGGCATAAAGGATCCTGAAGTCCGCCTTCTCAATATCGGAGCAGAAGAGTCCAAGGGAGACGAACTCCATAAGGAAGCACACAGACTTCTCGCATCAGGCAGCATCAATTTTGCCGGAAATATCGAAGGCCGTGACGTTGCAGTAACTGACTGTGAAGTCGTTATAACTGACGGTTTCTCAGGAAATGTATTTCTCAAGAGCAGCGAAGGTGCAGTCCTCGCTGTCATGAACAGATTCAAGGAAAAGCTGCAGGAAGGACTCAAGGCCAAGCTCGGTGCACTGCTGGCTTACTCCAAGATAAAGGAGCTCAAGCAGATATTCGACTATGCTGATGTTGGCGGCGCTCCGATCCTCGGACTTAAAGGCGCAGTCCTCAAGGTCCACGGAAACTCCGGCGAGAGAGAAGTATACTATGCGATCATCAAGGCTATTCCTTATATCCGCAATAATGTAACACAGATGATAGCTGACGCTGTTACGCAGAATGAGGAACTTTTCAAAACAGATTCTGCCGAAGAATAATACAGTTTTGCATGAAATAATTATGCCGTATCAGGCGGCAGGAGGTTATTGCTTATATGAAAGAAGTAAATGAGCTTCTTGAAAAACTGGGATATAAGTTCAGAGATGAGTCACTGCTTGTAAATGCTCTGACTCACAGCTCATATTCCTCGGAACACAAAATGCCGTATGCGTCAAATAATGAAAGACTTGAGTTCATTGGTGATGCATATGTGGACGCTGCTGTGGGAGCTGAGATATTCATGATAATGAAAGATGCTCCAGAAGGCGTTCTGTCCAAAAACCGTGCGGATGTAGTCCGCGAGGAGTCTCTGGCAGATGCAGCCAGAGGCATAGGCCTCGGAGATTATATTTATATGGGTAAGGGAGAAGAAGCGACCGGTGGCAGGAACAAGGATTCCATACTTGCCGACTGCTTTGAAGCTGTTATCGGCGCCATCATAACTGACGGCGGATACGATGCAGGAAGAAAGGTGGTCCTTGACCTTCTGGGCGATAAGATAAGTCTTGCTGTTGCAGGAAAGCTCAGAAACGACTACAAGACCATGCTCCAGGAGAAGATCCAGGAGAGGGAGCACGATATCAGGATCATGTACAACACGGTATCTGAAAGCGGTCCTGATCACAACAAGACTTTCACTGTTGAAGTAGTTGCAGGTGAGAAGGTAATCGGAAGAGGACAGGGCAAGAGTAAGGCCAAAGCTGAGCAGGAAGCTGCAAAGGATGCACTTTCGAAGGGAGCAAAGTAAGTGTATTTCAAGCGAATAGAGATGCAGGGGTTCAAGTCATTTGCTGACCCTGTAAATATCGAACTGAATGACGGTATCACATGTATCATCGGTCCTAACGGCAGCGGCAAGAGCAACATCAGCGATGCTCTCAGATGGGTGCTCGGTGAACAGAGCTCCAAGCAGCTGCGAGGCAGCAAGATGCAGGATGTTATTTTTGCCGGTACAGCGACCAGAAAGCCGAAAGGAATGGCCGAGGTAACTCTTGTCATAGACAATTCGACCGGTATCCTTCCGCTCGAATACAGCGAAGTTGCTGTCACAAGAAGGATGTTCAGATCCGGTGAGAGTGAATACCTTATAAACGGCAGCCAGTGCAGGCTCAGAGACATCAGGGAACTGTTCATGGATACCGGTATCGGTGTAGAAGGTTATTCGATCATCGGGCAGGGCAAAATCGCGGATATTGTCAGCACAAGACCGGAGAACAGACGTCAGATCTTTGAGGAAGCCGCAGGTGTCGTTCTGTACAAGAGCAGAAAGGCAGAGGCGGAGAACAAGCTCAAGTCTGCATCTGCCAATCTTGAACGTGTAAGAGACATCATCGCAGAGATAGAAGGACGTATCGGAGGCCTGAAGGAGGATTCTGAGAAGGCAACCGAGTATCTTGAGCTGCGTGAAAGATACAAGTATCTCACTATCAACATTATCCTGCATAATCTGGACAGCCTTTCGTCAAGCGTGGAGACCGGTAAAGCCGATCTTGAAGAGCTTGCTGGCAGACTCGCTGATTATGATGCAAGGCTCTGTAAGATAGATGAGAGCCTCGAGAAGAGCCGTGAGGATGATTCTGAACTGTCAGAAAACTATGCAGGTGCCAACAGCGAGCTGCTCACAATAATCGATGAACTCAACACCATCACAAGCGGCGGCGAACTCAACAAGGAAAAGCTCGCCGGAATAGAGCGTGAGCTTGCCAGGATCAACGATGAGATCACTTCATCCGAGGAAAAGCTGGCATCAGCAAGAGAAGAGTTATCTGAACTCGAAGCTCATGATGCTGAGCTCAACGCTGAAGTGGAATCCGTAAGAGAAGAGCTCCACAAGGCTGTCATCGAGTACAGTACCCACAGCTCAAAATCCGCGGATATCAATACCAGGATCGAGGATCTCAGAAGCCACATGATAGATCTGAGCAATCAGAATGTCGGCAGAAATGCTGAGATCAACACTCTCAACAACTATAAGAAGACTCTCGAAGAGAGAAGTGAGGCGATCAGAGAGGAATTCGAGGGCAGAGATAAGGCTGAAGCCGAAAACAGAGCCAGTCTTGAGAGACTTGAATCCGAGATCGAGGAAAGCAGCAAAGTTCTCGAACTCGAGAAGGAAAAGATCTTCGAGATCGCCAATAATATAATATCGTCAACTAAACGTATCGATGAGCTCAATGCCGAGATCAAGGAGATCACCGACAAGTCCTCAAGAGCTGCTGCAAGACGCAGCACCATCGAGGAGATGGAAGCCAATTATGAGGGCTATAACAACACGGTAAGATCTCTGATGCAGCAGCATCTGAGCGGTATTATCGGCACTGTTTCGGATATCATCACTGTTCCTGACGGCTACGAGACAGCTGTTGAGACAGCACTCGGCGGATCACTGCAGCACATCGTCTGCAATACTGATGCAGATGCAAAATCAGCAGTCAGATGGCTCAAGTCGTCCAGGTCGGGTCGTGCTACATTCCTGCCGGTCGAGTCGGTCAAATCTGACAGGATCGAACCCGGCAGCAAAGTCACCGGCGCAGCAGGATATCTGGGCATCGCATCTGACATGGTCAGCGGAGAAGACAGATTTTCGGAAATCATAGAGTATCTTCTGTGCAGGGTCATAATAGCGGATAACATGGATAATGCGGTCCGCATAGCCAAGAGTGCTCCGGGCGGATTCCGTATAGTTACTCTTGAAGGCGAAGTAATCAATTCATCCGGTGCGATCACCGGCGGAAGATTCGCCAACAGATCGGCCAATCTGCTCGACAGAAAGAAAGAGATCTCAACTCTTACTGAGACCATCAGGGGATATGAGAAGAAGATCGATGAGCTGAACTCAGATATAGAGGCCGAGAAGAAGCGCGAATCAGATCTCGCTGATGACAGAGACCGCCAGAGAGAGAAGGTCACTGAGCTCGAGATCGCATATAACATTCTGAAGACTGACCGCGATCACGCTGAAGAGCTGGTCGCTGCTGATAACGGAGCTGCTGAAAGGTTCAGAAATGAGCTCAGCAGCATAGCCGAAGATATAAGCAGGGCTGACTCGATGATCGCAGGTTACAGAGAGAAGATCAGTGAGGCTGAGACAGAGTATTCAGATTCAGAGAAGCAGGCTGACAGTCTTATGACTGAGCTCGATGAACTGAAGCCTGTTATCGAAAACGACAACGAGAAGATCGTTGCACTCAAGGTAAGGATCGGTGAATACGAGTCCAAGGTCCTCTCGAGAAACGAGATCATAGAGAGAGTACGTGACAATGTCACTGAGCTGGAAGCTGCTGTATCTGATTACAGGGACGCTGCTGAAGAGCTTGAGGAATCAAGGTCGCTTCTTACTTCAAGCGGTGAAGAGCAGAGCGGCAAGGAAGAGGAGCTCAGAGAGTCCAAGGCTGCTCTTGAAGCAAGGATCAGAGATATAGCTTCCAGGCAGGAAGAAAACAGATCCCTGAGCGAGTCCCTTCTGTCTGAACAGAAGGAGATCCGTGCTTCGCTTGAAGATCTCAGGGAACAGAGATATAAGCTTGAGGTCAAGACGGCAAGGAATGAAACTCTGCTGGATACCCAGAAGGACAAGCTCTGGGATGAGTTCGAGGTTTCATACGCCGAGGCCCTCGATATGAGGGCTCCTGACTTCGCTATCACTGCGGGCAACAGGGAGTCGAGAGAAGTCAGACTCCGCCTTGCGGAGCTCGGCGATGTCAACGTCAGCGCTATCGAGGAATACAAGGCTGTCAGCAAGCGCTACGAGTTCATGACAGCTCAGGAATCCGACCTGACCAGAGCCATGAATGAACTTGAAGAGATCATTTCAAACATGGACAAGACGATCAGGACCAGATTCAAGGAAAACTTCGATCAGGTCGTTGTCAATTTTGAAGAGACATTCAAGGAGCTCTTCGGAGGAGGATATGCCGAGCTGAGGCTCGAAGATGAGTCAAAGCCTCTTGAGTCAGGCATCGAGATCACTGCTCAGCCGCCCGGCAAGAAGCTGAAGAACATCAATCTTCTCTCCGGTGGTGAGAAGACTCTGACCGCGATAGCTCTTATGTTTGCGGTCCTCAAGGCCAAGCCGACACCTTTCGTTATACTCGATGAGGTCGAGGCCGCACTTGATGAGGTCAATATTGAGAACTTCTCCAATTATCTCAAGAAGTTCGACAACATACAGTTCGCTCTCATCACACACCAGAAGGCAACAATGGAGCATGCTGACGTACTCTACGGAGTAACGATGCCTGAACAGGGTATCTCACGTATGCTGTCACTGAAACTGGGTGACGAGTTCGACGTAGAAGGAATAGAGTGAGAAAATAATATAGAAGGAGAACGGTTGAATGGGACTTTTTGAAAAGAAATCCACTTTCCGCAAGTTCATAGACAGTATTACCAATGCAATCTACGATAACCCTGACCTCGGTCCTGAGTTCATGGAGGAGCTCGAAGAAGGTCTTGTAATGTCGGATATCGGGATCGACACATCCGATGCGATCATGAAGGAGCTTGATACTGCCATCAATGAGAGATACATCATCAAGGAAAAGCAGATCAAGAAAGAGCTTTCCGGTATCATCGAGGGCCTCATGGACAAAGGTGAGAGAAACAGGATGTCCGAACAGTATCCGCTCATTATTCTCATGATAGGCATCAACGGCGGAGGCAAAACCACTTCCATCGCCAAGCTGGCTCACATGTATAAGAAGAAGGGCAAAAGCGTAATGCTTGCAGCGGCTGATACTTTCCGTGCGGCGGCAGCAGAGCAGCTCCAGACCTGGGGTGACAGAGTAGGCGTCAGAGTTATAAGGCATGCAGAAGGAACAGACCCGACAGCAGTCATTTATGACGCTATCCAGTCAGCCAAGGCAAACAACATCGATGTACTGATATGTGATACAGCCGGAAGACTTCAGAATAAGGTCAACCTGATGAAAGAACTTGAGAAGATGAGTAAGGTCATCTCAAGAGAGTATCCTGAAGCATCACGCGAGAACCTGCTTGTACTCGATGCAACGACAGGTAAGAATGCGGTAAGCCAGGCAGAGGAGTTTTCCACGATATCGGATATCACCGGTATCATCCTGACCAAGATGGACGGTACCGCGAGAGGCGGAATATCCATCACGATCGCAGATCAGTTTGATATGCCGATCAAGTTCATCGGTATAGGAGAAGGACTTGATGATCTTGTGCCGTTCAACGCGCACGACTTCGCAGAAAGCATATTCGAAGAATAGAATTTACAGTCTGCACTGTTCGCGTCCTCGAGCAATAACTATACATGCTCTGCGGACTTATCATAAGGATTGCCCGAAGGGAGGATTCCTTATGATGAATACTCGCATTACAGACTGTAAATTCATAGAGATAATAAACTTAGTAAAGGAAAGTAGAAATGAGTAAACCAATACTTGCCATAGTAGGCAGACCTAATGTAGGCAAGTCAACTTTTTTCAACAGAATAATAGGTGAGAGAAGAGCCATCGTCGAAGATGTCCCGGGCGTAACGAGAGACAGGATCTATGCCGAGGCTGAATGGAACGGCAAGGAATTCGCTGTTATCGATACGGGCGGAATAGAAGTAAAGACCGACGATACTATTCTCGCGCAGATGAGAGATCAGGCAGTCATGGCTATGGATATGGCTGACGTTATCATTTTCATGGTAGACGGAAAGGAAGGCCTCACCACAGCAGACAGGGAAGTCGCTTCGATGCTGAGACGCACGGGCAAGGAGATAATCCTCGTTGTCAACAAGGTCGACAAGCCATCAAAAGCATATGAAGCGATCTATGACTTCTATGAGCTTGGTTTTGACGATCCTATCGCCATCAGTGCGGCCAACATGACCAACATGGGCGACCTTCTCGACCGCATCGTTGAGGGATTCCCTCAGGACGCATATGACAGAAGGGATGACAGCATCAACATAGCTATCATAGGAAAGCCTAATGTCGGAAAGTCATCTCTCGTAAATGCGCTTACAAAGCAGAACCGTGTGATCGTAAGCCCTATCGCCGGAACTACAAGGGATACGATAGACACTCCGTTCACCTATAAAGACAGAGAATACACTCTTATCGATACTGCAGGCCTCAGAAAGAAGAGCAGGGTAAACGATACGATCGAAAAATACAGCGTTGTAAGAGCCATCGCCGCTATCGAGAGATGTGATATATGCATCCTTATGATAGACGCAGTCGAAGGCCTTACCGAACAGGACAAGAAGATCGCAGGCTATGCTCACGAAGCAGGCAAAGGCATGATGATCGTGGTCAACAAGTGGGATCTTATCGAAAAAGAGACTAACACAATGAGAGACTACGAGCGCAAGATCAAAGGCGAACTGCTCTTCGCATCATATGCACCGGTCGTTTTCGTATCCGTTCTCAATAAGCTGAGGATATACGATATCATAGACAGAGCCGCAAAGATCTCTGACGCAAGAAACATGAGGATCACTACAGGAAGGCTCAACAGCATCATCGAAGATGCTGTTATGATGAGACAGCCTCCTTCCGACAAGGGAAGAAGACTCAAGATATACTACGGCACACAGATAGGTACCTGTCCGCCGCTGTTCTCGTTCAGTATCAATGACAGAGAGCTGATGCATTTCTCATATTCAAGATACCTCGAGAACAAGATCAGAGAACATTTTGACTTTGAAGGAACTTCCATCAAATTTGTATGGAATGAGAGGAGAGGAGAAAAATAATGACTGCTGATGTTACTAAGCTTATTATTGCCGGAGTGATTGCATATGCACTTGGAAATATCAATCCTTCCATCATCATAAGCAGGGTTTTCTACGGGATCGACATCCGCAAGGAAGGCAGCGGTAATGCAGGGACTACAAATACCATCAGAGTTATCGGACTTACTGCAGGACTTATATGTCTTGCCATAGATATTCTCAAGGGTTTCGTTGCTGTAACCGTAGGCTACAATCTTGGAGAAGCATACGGCAGCATGATAGCTTTCGCATTCGTTGTGCTGGGACACTGTTTTCCTGCATTGTGGGGATTCAAAGGAGGCAAAGGCGTAGCCTGTGCCTTCGGAGCAGCCCTTGCGATGAGCTGGCCAAGTGCTATCGCAGCCTTCTTCATCGCTGCGATCTGCCTGGCTGTCACACGCAGGATGTCAGTCGGATCCATCGCGGCCGTGTTAGCATTCCCGGCACTCGTATGGTACTACGACAACGATTATTTCTATTTTGCGATAGGAATGGCGGCATTCCTTCTTCTGATGCATATTTCAAACATCATCAGACTTTCAAAAGGTGAAGAGAAAGCCCTTACGATCGGTCATAAGACAAGGAAGGGAGAGGCTCAGCCTGAAACAACCGCAGAAGCTGAAACTGCAGCTCCGGCTGCAGAACAGTCAGCAATTGCAGTCGAAGAGAAACCTCTTACTGAAGCTGAAATCAAAGAGCTCGGTGCTGATGCACAGATCATCGAAGATCTTGAATCAGGAGAGTCCCCTGTAGCAGCTGATGCTACTCAGGAGCCTGGCCTTGTCAGTGCTCAGACCCAGGAGGCCGTAAGACCTGAACCTGAACCGGTCGATTATTATGCCGGAGTGGAGATTCCTGATCTCGGTGATGACAAGTGCAGCATCGCTGTGATCGGTAACGGTTCATTCGGAACAGCTATCGCCAATCTCCTTGTTTACAAAGGCCATGATGTAACACTTTACGGCCGTAATAAGGAAGCCATAAAGCTCATGAAAGAGCACAGGATGAACGATCACTATCTGCCGTATGTAATTCTCAGCGACAGGATCAATTACACCAGCGATCTCAAGAAGGCTGTAAAGGGCAAATCGATCGTAGTATTTGCTGTCCCTACACAGCAGTTCAGAGAGGTATCATCAAAGTGCGCTGACTGGCTCGAAGACGGAGTCATCGCTGTCAACCTTGCCAAGGGAATCGAGCAGAAGACTCTCATGAGACTGTCTGAAATAGCAGCTGAGACGATCCCGTCAGCAACTTATGTTGCTCTGTCCGGTCCTTCACATGCGGAAGAAATCGTAAGGAACTTCCCGGCAGGAGTCGTTGCAGCATCAAAGAACAAGGCTGCAGCAGAATACATCCAGGATGTATTCATGTCTGACCAGTTCAGAGTTTATACACAGGAAGATATGACAGGTGTTGAGATCGCAGGCGCTGTAAAGAACGTCATTGCTATCACCACCGGTATCTCAGACGGCATGAAGCTCGGATCAAATGCCAGAGCAGCTCTCATGACAAGGGCTATCCATGAGATCAAGAGACTAGGAACTGCTATGGGAGCTAATCCTGAAACATTCTCAGGCCTTTCAGGCATAGGCGATCTGATCGTAACCTGTTCGACCAATCTGTCACGTAACAGACGCTGCGGTCTCCTCATAGGACTCGGTCTTGAAGCTGAAGATGCTGTCAGGAGAGTCGGATCAGTAGTAGAGGGTTATTATACTGCGGAAGCAGTATGTGAGCTTGCAGAGAAGTATGATGTTGAGATGCCGATCTGCACAGTCACAAACAACGTGCTGAAGGGCGAGCTTGAGCCTGAAAAGGCACTTAAACTGCTCATGTCAAGGAGCAAAAAGGACGAACTGCAATAATGAAGAAATACAATATAATCACCTATGGCTGCCAGATGAACGAGCATGATTCAGAGAACATCGCCGGCATTCTGGAAGCCATGGGCTATGAACATGAAGAAAATGCATATAAGGCGGACGTTGTTGTCATCAACACATGCAGCGTCCGCGAGAATGCTGACAAGAGATTCTTCGGAGTACTCGGTCAGTTCAAGAAAATCAGGACGAAGAATCCTGATTTCATTCTTTGCGTGTGCGGATGCATGCCTCAGCAGCCGAGGATAGTTGAGAAGATCAACAAACAGTTCTCCTGGGTCGACATAGTATTCGGCACACAGAATATAGCTGAGTTCCCGCATCTGCTTGAAAAGAGGATCGGCACAGGCAGAAAGCAGAGAAGCATCATCGATAACAATCCGGTGATCGATGAGGACGAGATGAAGCCAAAGCGCATGTACGAGCATAAGGCTCTCGTCAACATCACATACGGATGCAACAATTTCTGCACATACTGCATAGTTCCGTACACACGCGGACGCGAAAAGAGCAGAGTGATGAGCGAGATCGTACGCGAGATCGAATGTCTGGCTGCTGACGGCGTTAAGGAAGTCATGCTGCTGGGCCAGAATGTCGATTCGTACAGAGATCCTGCAGGACATGATTTTGCAGACCTGATCCATGCCGTAAATGAAATCGACGGTATCATCCGTATCAGATTCATGACCTCCCATCCTAAAGATATTTCGGACAAAATGATCGACTGCTTCCGCACCTGTGACAAGCTGTGCCACAATATCCATCTGCCGCTCCAGTCAGGCAGCGACAGAGTCCTCAAGCGCATGAACAGGCACTATGATACGGCTAGATATCTTGAGATCGTTGAGAAGCTCAGAAATGCATGCCCGGATATTACAATGTCGACGGATATCATAGTCGGTTTCCCGGGCGAGACAGAGGAGGACTTTGAGGGTACTCTCGATATGGCCCGCAGGGTCAGATACGACTCAGCATTTACATTCATCTATTCACCGCGCGAAGGCACGCCTGCAGCGACCTTTACCGATCAGATACCTGATGAGATCACTCACAGGAGATTCGACAGGCTCGTTGATGTCATGAACGATATAAGCCTTGAGAAGAATCTTGAATATAAGGGCAAAACATACGATGTCCTCGTCGAAGGCGTGAGCAAGAATGCAGAAGATACATATGCCGGAAGAACAGACGGATTCAAGCTTGTCAACTTCACATCTGACAAGAGTCCTGATGAGATCATCGGCACTATGGTCAGAGTAGAGATAACCGAGAGCAAGACATTCAGTCTTGAAGGAAGGGAAGTCCTGTAATACAGGCAGGAGATAATTCCATATCATGGCAGACTTATTCAATTCTCTAATTGAATATATGACATTCTCTCATATCATGGTGTTTATCTACATACTCAACACCATCATTTCACTCGGTCTTATTTTCGTTGATACCAATAAGTCAGCCTCTGCGATCATGGCCTGGATCATGATCCTGTACATTCTTCCGGCCGTCGGACTGTTCATGTATCTTATCCTGTCACAGAACATAGCCAGAATGAAGATATTCCGCATGACAGCGGACGAAGAGGCCGGACTCGGGACTTTGCTTGAATGGCAGAAAGAAGCCGTAAGAAAGGGAATTTCGGACAATCCCGAAGATGAGACATACAAATGGCGCAACATGATCATGCTCAACCTTGATTACGCCGATTCGCTTCTTATCGACTGCAAGGACATTGAGCTTATCTATGACGGCCGGGAGATGTTCGACAGGCTGCTTGAAGATATACGCAATGCAAAATACACGATCAAGCTGTGCTACTACATCATCAGAGATGATGACACGGGCAAAGAGCTGATAGATCTTCTTACCCGCAAAGCGCAGGAAGGTGTCAAAGTCAGGCTTCTTATAGATGCCCTCGGGAGCAGAAGCATAGAATACAGTGAACTCAGAGCCTTTAAGAAAGCAGGAGGAAGGTACGCATATTTCTTCAAGCCTCTGATCCGTCACATGTACTTCAGGATCAATTACCGCAACCACAGAAAGCTTGCAGTAATAGACAATGAGACAGGATATATCGGCGGTTTCAATATCGCTGATGAATACCTGGGCAAGTCAAAAAAGTTCGGATACTGGAGAGATACCCAGCTGATCATAAAGGGCAATGTCATTGCCGCACTGAACGAGAGGTTCTATCAGGACTGGCGATATGCATCCAAGGAGAAGCTCGATATCGTAGAACAGTCGATCAAATACGCATACAAATCCGACCTCGGAAGGATACCTGTGCAGATAGTTTCATGCGGTCCTGAATCCGATAAGGAAGAGATCAAGCGGAGCATGATGAAGATGATCACCGGTGCCCGTGAGAGTATATATATCCAGACTCCTTATCTGGTCCCGGACACACCTATGCTGGATTCGCTCGCAATGGCTGCAAGGTCGGGAATTGATGTGAGGATCATGATACCTGCTATGCCTGATCATCCGTTCGTGTACAGGACCACTCTGTATAATGCGGGAAAGCTGATCAAAGAGGGTGCGCACATTTATATTTACATGAACGGATTCCTTCACGCCAAGACGCTGACTGTCGACGGGGAGGTCTGCACGGCAGGATCCTGTAATTTTGACATAAGAAGCTTCAGACTCAACTTTGAATCAAACGCCTTCATCTACGACCGTGGTGTTGCAGGCAGGATGAATGCCCAGTTCGAAGAAGACATGAAGCTTTCAAGAGAATATACTCAGGAAGACAGAGACAACATCAGCCTGTATGAAAGAATGGCAGAGTCGATCTCAAGACTTCTGACAGAGATACTTTAGTAACAAAAGGGAAGGACTGTTACATATGACACAGACAATTATTACCAAGCTGCTTACACTGCCGGGAATCATAATCGGCCTCAGCTTTCATGAATTTGCACATGCCTGGATGTCCGACAGGCTGGGAGATCCTACACCGAGAAGACAGGGAAGACTTACCCTTAATCCGGCTGCACATATTGACTGGCTGGGGTTTATTGCTCTTCTCCTTGTAGGCTTCGGATGGGGAAAACCGGTAATGATAGATGCCGGATATTACAAGCACAGAAGGCGTGACGAGTTCCTCGTTGCAATTGCCGGAGTCACCATGAATCTGATCATAGCTGTGATCCTTTCATTCCCTGCAAAGGCTCTTATGAATATGTATTACTCCTCAGGTTCAGCACTTGTAGAGAACATATTCTACATAGTCTATTACGCAGTCAGCATCAACGTATGCCTCATGGTCTTCAACCTGATACCATGTCCGCCGCTCGACGGATGGAATATCGTGACTCAGATATTCAGGCTTGACAGATACAGATGGTGGTACAAGGTATATCAGTACGGACAGTGGATACTGATCCTGCTGATCGTCGCGAATATCACTGACCTTATCCTGATGCCGGGAGTTACTGCGATAATGCATCTCCTCGGCTTCTGATAATAACTATAAGCGTACAGGCTGCAGCTTGTATTGCGAACATTACAATCATGATTATCAAATACATGTAAATAAAAAGGACAGTTTTCAGTTTGTACTGCGAATATTCCGCAGGAAACACATAAAAGCTATGCTGTGTTTCCGGGGACGTGAGCAGGATTAACTGAAAACTGTCCTTTATTCTTATATAGTTAGAAGTAATTCGCTATACGGCGCAGTTTGGACTGCTCCATGTGATACTCCATAGCCTTGCGGCCGGCTGCAACATTTCTGTTCTCGAAGGCTGCGAATATGGCCTTGTGCTCTTCAAGGATAGTTCTGAGATACCCGCCGGTAAATGTCTTTGCCGGGGCAGAGTGCTTCAGATATGTCTGATATGTCGAAAGCGTTCTCTGGATCATGCGGTCCTTGGTTCCGGCATATATCGTATTGTGGAACTGTGAATTGAAGCTGAGGACTTTTTCAATATCGTCCTTGAGTGTGTAGAACTCCATGAACTCCACAGTCTCTCTGAGAACATCTATGTCATCATCGTCCATTCTTTTGATCGCCCATTCGACAGCCTGTATCTCGAAAAGAGACCGGAGATCGAACAGATCGGAAATGTCGCGTTTTGTAAGACCTGTAACAAATGCACCTCTGTTAGGTATGTTTTCAATAAGACCGTCAGCTTCAAGCTGTCTGAAGGCTTCTCTGACAGGAGTTCTGCTGACACTGTATCTCTTGCATACTGCAGCTTCTGTCAGTTTGGAACCTGATTCAAACACACCTGAAAGAATGTCTTTCTGTATTTCCTGATAAAGACCGGCCGAGAGGGGCTGGCTGTTTTTTTCAGCACTGTTGATTTCCATTGGATAACTCCTTGAATCAAATAATTGTATTTTATTTGAGATATTGTATACTATCTTTAATATAAAACAAAAACTGAATTTGTCAATGAAAGTAGCCGATATGAGCAAGAAAAGACTTATAGATAATAAAAATGTCACCGAAGTTCTGGATATCCTTGAGACGATGCATCCGGAAGCCGCATGTGCACTTGATCACAGAGATCCTTTTGAGCTGATCGTTGCTGTAGCACTGTCGGCACAGACTACCGATGTCAGCGTGAATAAGGTGACTCCCGAACTCTTCAGGATGTATCCTGATGCAGAATCACTGGCTGCTGCCGATCCTGATGAAGTCATGGAGATCATAAGGACGATCGGACTGTACAGAAACAAATCAAAGAATATAGTCCGCCTTGCCGGAAAACTCGTCAGCGATTTCGGAGGGAAGGTGCCTCATGATTTTGAAAGCCTTGTCACTCTCCCGGGTGTAGGGCGCAAAACAGCAAATGTCGTACTGGCGGAAGGTTTCGGCGTTCCGAGGATCGCCGTTGATACTCACGTATTCCGTGTTTCCAACAGGATAGGGCTTACAGACGAAAAAGACGTAGATGCCACAGAAGAAACATTGATGAAACGGATCCCTGAAAGCAGCTGGATCAGGGCACATCATCTTCTCATTTTCCACGGGAGGAAATGCTGCAGTGCGAGGAAACCATCCTGCGATAAATGCGGACTCAACGAATTATGCATGCACAACAACTTGTAAATCAAAGGCAGTATTGATAAAATTATAGAGATGTTTTTTACAGAAGGAGTTAAAAGGACTAAAACAATGAAAAAGACAATCAGAGACGTAAAATGGGAAGGCAGAACTGCTGTCATGAGATGTGACTTCAACGTTCCTCTGAAGGACGGTGAGATCACTGACGATACAAGAATCAGAGCTGCACTTCCGTCAATCAATTACCTTATTGATAACGGCGCAAGAATCGTTCTTATGTCGCACCTCGGACGCCCTAAGGGCAAGCCGAATCACGAATTCAGCCTCGCACCTGTAGCTGCAAGACTCAGCGAATACCTCGGCAAGGAAGTAAAATTCGCAGCTTCTGACGCTGTCGTTGATGAAGATGTAAAGAAAGCAGCTTCAGAACTTGCCGCAGGAGACGTTATGCTCATCGAGAACGTCAGATACCGTGCGGAAGAGGAGAAGAACGATCATGATTTTGCCGGAGAACTTTCAGAACTCGGAGACATCTTCGTTCAGGAAGCATTCGGTACATCACACAGAGCACATGCATCAACAACAGGCATCGCAGCATTCATTCCTGCCGTATCCGGATTCCTTATCGAAAAGGAACTCAAGTTCCTCGGTGAAGCAGTCAACGATCCTGAAAGACCATTTGCGGCTATTATGGGCGGTGCCAAGGTCAAGGACAAGATCGCTGTCATCACAAGCCTTCTTGATAAGGT
>Ga0256407_10002127_pt1 | contig 38704 bp, 32 predicted proteins | sample RumenRJG_04DNA_FD_193489 | JGI IMG/M metagenome (GOLD analysis project Ga0256407, IMG submission 193489) | Bovine rumen microbial communities from Lethbridge, Alberta, Canada - RJG_04 | ecosystem: Host-associated > Mammals > Digestive system > Stomach > Rumen | place: Canada: Alberta... | reverse complement strand
TCCAACTGACGGCAGGAACAAAGGAGCTAAATCCAAGCCAGCAGCAACTTCTCCTGAGATTAATAAGGATAGACGAATTCAGGAGCTCGAAGACGAGAATCGTCAGCTGAGGCTTCAGGTTTCTGCCTTGAAAAAAGAATTATCCCGTCTACGGAAGAGTTAATGATACCTGTCCAGGAAGGAGAACCGTTTATGACTTTGAAAGAGGCCTACGAAATCCAGAGAAAAGAAAACTTACACTGGAACTTTGTAGAATCTTCACAACAAGCGTGTGAAAACCCTTATTACTTCAGTCTTTGGTTAATCTCTGAACTGTAACGATTTTTGTTCGTTTATTTATTCGGTTTTGATTTGCCGGTATCCGGATGTTTCAGCTGGGCAAGTATGACCGCGGCAAGAATCACCGCACCCCCGATGACTTCCCGGAGTGCGGGCGCCTCGCCCAGGACCAGATAGGCCAGAAGAATGCCGTACACCGTCTCCATGGAGGAACAGATGCCGGCCAGGCCCGCCGGGATTCCCCGGAGGCTCTGGATGAACATGGTATGCGCCAGGGCGGTCATGAAGATGCCGAGAATCATCAGAAGGAGAATATCCCTGGCCGAAGGAGATGCCTCAACCCGGCCAATCATGGGAAGAAGGACGATGGCGGCTGTCAGCTGCTCATAGAAGGAGGTGACGGTTCCGCCGCAGCGTCTCGACAGTCCCCGGTTCATCAGTGCGAGCAGGGCATAGCACAGGGCCGAGGCCATTCCGATGAGAATGGCGGTGAAGGATGTATTTTCCAGTGAAAAAGAGGGAATGGTGATGATGACGCCAAGAAGAATGACCAGCGCCATCACCGCGTTTTTTGCCTGCAGCTTTTCCCGGTAGATAACCGGCTCCAGGAAGGTTACAAAGAGCGGAAAGGAAGAAAAGGTGATGGTGCCCACAGCGACGCCGCCCCGTTTTATGGATTCCATAAAGGACCACCAGTGGAGCGCCAGCAGGGCACCGGCCGCAGCCAGAAGAAAAAGGTCTTTCCGTGAAGCGATCCGGAAGGGGATTCTCCGGATCATCATGACAATGCCTAAGGTCAGCGAGGAAAAGAATACTCTGCCGAAGGTTATGGCAATGGACGGCAGCGTAAGTTCACGTGCAAACAGTCCTGCTGTTCCAAACAGCAGGACTGCGGTATTCACCAGTATCAGCGATTTTTGGTCGACTGTCGCGTTTTCTCTCATATCACCCAAAATACGGCACTTACTTCATCGCCCGGCTTAAGAGCAGGAAGGCCTGGGTAACGGTCGCCGTCATATTCTTTCTGGCATTTTCCCCGTCCATCGCCTCTTCCAGCGTAGAGACACCCTGCAGGATCGGGAAGTATGCATCGATTCCATGTTCATTGCAGGCGACAGCATCCGGTGTGACACAGCCGGCAAAAGCCAGGACAATCTTATCGTATTTCTTGGCAATCTCCGCCACGCCCACGGGGGCCTTGCCCATCACGGTCTGACCGTCGAGGCGGCCTTCACCGGTGATGACAACGTCTGCATCCTTAACATACTCCTCCAGCTTTGTCTCGTCAAGAATGATGCGGATTCCGGATTCCAGAACCGCGTTGGTGAAGGTCCGGAACGCAAAGCCGAGGCCGCCGGCAGCACCGGTGCCGGGATAAACCGGATCGGCTTCCGGGAAAACCTTCTTCACGGTCTCCGCAAATTTTGCAAGCCAGCCGTCCATGGTTTTTACGATTTCCGGCGTAGCACCCTTCTGGGGTCCGTAGATGGCGCTGCAGCCCTCGGGACCGCACAGCGGATTTGTGACATCGCAGGCAATCCGGAAGCTGCACTCCGAAAGCAGCGGGTTCACCTTTTCTTTTCTGACCTCTGCGATATCGCGAAGGCCTTCTCCGAACATGGATACACTTTTGTTTTCTGCATCAATGAACTCATATCCGAGGGCCATCAGCATGCCGATGCCGCCGTCATTGGTCGCACTTCCGCCGATGCCGACTATAAAGTTCCGGCATCCGCGGTTCATGGCGTCGCAGATCATCTCGCCGACACCGTAGGTCGTGGTGTACAGAGGATTCCGCTCCTCGCCTTCCACCATGGTGATACCGGCCGCCTGGGCCATCTCCATAACTGCCGTAGTCTTATCGGAAAGAATGCCATAGGCAGCTTCCACCTGTCTTCCGTGGGGGCCGGTAACCATAATTTTCTGAAGCTCGCCGCCCATGCCGAGAACCAGCGCTTCCACGGTTCCCTCTCCGCCGTCCGCAAGGGGTCTTACCTGAACATCCGCATCGGGAAACACATTCAGCACGCCGTCGCGGATCGCCTCGCCGGCCTCCAGGGAGGTCAGACTGCCCTTCAGTGAATCAATTGCCACAACAACCTTCATAACGTCCTCCTTCTCATCCGCGCCGGATGAATCACAATTTACATCTGTCAACAGCATAACAGTTCGGCGCATTCATTTGTATGTTACATATACTGATTTTATGCTATAATTATTTCAAATATTCGGTATCTGTAACATAGTAACAATACACAAAAATCCGGAAGAAATACACGCCCGTAAAAGCAGGAGGAACATGTCTATGGCCTTTCGTCTGAACCAGTCCGCGGCCCAGCAGATCGTGGAAACCGTAAAAAGTGTATGCGGAAAGGATGTCAACTATATTCAGCCGGACGGAAAAATCGCCGCCAGCACCGATGCCTCGCGAATCGGCGATTTCCACGAAATCGGATTTGAATCGGCCCGGACCCTTAAGACCATTGAGGTCCGGGAAAGTGAGAAGTACCATGGCACCCAGCCCGGCGTCAATATGCCCTTTCTGTGGAAGGGCGAACTCACCGCAGTGATCGGCGTCACCGGAGACCCGGATGAAGTGAGGACCTATGCCGCTCTCGCCCGCCGTATTGCCTCCCTTCTCCTGCGGGAGCATGAACTGGACCTTGCGGATCAGAGCCGGAGAAACCGGGCCGGATATGTGGTCAATGCGCTCGTATCCGGACAGCACCTGGAACGGGAATTCCTGTATGGCTTTCTTGCCAAGCACCATCTGAGTGACCGTTCACTTCTGCGCGCCATTGTTCTGGTGCCCGCAGGGGACATGAACGGAGATATTCTTCCGGAGCAGGAATCTGGAGAGCTGTTCGCGGCAGCAGGCACAGACCTCATCTCCTTCCGCTATCCCAGGGAATATGTCATTCTGTGTGAAAGCCGCCGGACAGAACCGCTGCTTCGGCGGCTCTCTTCCTGGATTCATCCGGAGCAGGGCACATTTCTTGCCGGTATCGGCAGCGCCGAGACCGTGTTCCAGGCGGACCGGTCCTACCGGACAGCAAGCCTTGCGCTGAAGAGTCTCCGGGGACATGCGGGCACGGCCTTCTGGGAATCCCTGGATATGGAGCTTCTTCTCTCTTCTGCTCCGATGAAGGTGCAGAAGCTTCTGCGCGAAAAAACGGCCGATAAGCTGGACCCCGCCGACATCCGCTGTCTTGACGCCTATTTTTCCTGCAATCTCTCGGTGAAGGCCGCCTCGGAGAAGCTGTTCATCCATAAAAATACCCTGCAGTATCATCTGGACCGGGTTTACCGCCTCACCGGCTATAATCCGCGCAGGTTCCGGGACGCCATGGTCCTGTGGACGGGACTATCACTGCCGGAGAGCTGAAGCCGCAGCCCGCATGATTTTCCGATAGGAACGAGATCCCGTGGCACAGCAGGCCAAGATCGATTATAATGAGAGCCAGAGCAACAATGGAGGTATTCTTTTACATGGCTTTTGACGGAATTACGGTTGCCGCCCTGGTCCGGGAGATGGACCGGGAACTGACCGGCGGCCATATCAGTAAAATAGCACAGACAGAGAAGGACGAGCTTTTGATCACGGTAAAGAACAACCGGAAGAATCTGCGGCTGGTCCTCTCGGTCAATGCCAGCCTTCCGCTGGCCTATATCACCGATGACAACAAGCCCGCACCGCTGACCGCCCCCAACTTCTGCATGCTTCTCAGAAAGCACTTAGGCGGCGGAAAGATTCTATCCATCACGCAGCCTGGCCTGGAGAGATGCATTCATCTGCATATCGAACACCGCAATGAGATGGGAGATCTCTGCGAAAAGCTGCTGATCGCAGAGCTGATGGGCAAACACAGCAATATTATCTTCTGTGACAATTCCATGCGGATACTGGACAGCATCAAGCATGTCTCTGCCCAGATGAGCTCGGTCCGGGAGGTTCTTCCGGGGCGCGACTACTTCCTGCCCCCTTCCATCCAGAAGAAGGATCCTCTCACACTGACCGAGGAAGAGCTGGTTTCGATGCTTGCCGCTTCCCCCGCGCCGGCGGGAAAGACGCTGTCCTCCGGTCTTACCGGCATCAGCACGATGATGGCCCAGGAGATTCTCCGAATCTCTTCTGTCGATGCGGACCTTCCGGCTTCTGCCTTAAGCGATGCCGAGCGGATTCATCTGGCCCACACCTTTCTTCTGGCCATGGAGGATGTGAAGTCCGGACGTTTTGCTCCCTGCATCTTCTACCGTGATGGGGCTCCCGTGGAATTCTCGGCAATCCAGTCGCAGCCGCCGGGGGCGGACTGTGAGACCGTCTGCTTTGACACCATGAGCGAGGTCATCAGCACCTATTACCGGGACAGAGACACCGTCTCCCGTATCCGGCAGAAGTCCGCGGACCTGCGCCACATTCTGCAGACCATCCTGGAACGGGATTACAAAAAACTGGACCTGCAGGAAAAGCAGCTGAAGGATACGGAAAAGAAGGATCGGTACCGGATATACGGGGAACTGCTGAATACCTACGGATATGAGCTTTCCGGCGGGGAGAAGAATCTCACCTGCGAGAATTTCTATACCGGAGAGACAGTGACCATTCCCCTGGATCCGCAGCTTTCGGCCAGGGAAAATGCCCAGAAGTTTTTTGACCGCTACGGCAAGCTCAAGCGTACTGCGGAGGCCCTGGAGAAGCTGACGCTGGAGACCCAGGCAGAAATCGAGCATCTGGAATCCATCAGTACCGCCCTTGACATTGCGCTTAAGGAGGAGGACCTAACCCAGATCCGTCAGGAGATGATGGAATTCGGCTTTATAAAACGCCACGGACCCCAGGGGAAGAAGCCGCGGACGGCCAGCCGTCCCTTCCACTACATATCCAGCGACGGATTTGATATCTATGTGGGAAAGAACAACTACCAGAATGAAGAGCTGACCTTTAAGATCGCCTCCGGCAGCGACTGGTGGTTTCACGCAAAGAAGATGCCCGGATCCCATGTCATCGTGAAGAGCGACGGACGGGAGCTTACGGACCGCACCTTTGAGGAGGCCGGCGCCCTCGCCGCCTATTACTCCAAGGGGAGAAATGCGGACAAGGTTGAGGTGGACTACATTCAGCGCCGCTTCCTGCGCAAGGTCACCGGCGGAGCCCCCGGCTTTGTCATTTACCACACCAATTACTCGCTGATGGCCCAGCCCTCCATCCCGGTTCCCGAGGCTAAATAATCCGAAGCAGAATAATCCAGAGCAAATAATTCAAAGCAGCATAATCGAAAAAAGAGGACCGCCCTGCAGGGTGTGTCCTCTTTGCTTTGCTGTATTCGGATAGCGGGCCGGTATTACTTCACCGGAACCAGCACTTCCTTTCCGCCCATGTAAGGACGGAGAATCTCCGGAATCTTCACGCTGCCGTCTGCCTGCAGATTGTTCTCCAGGAAGGCGATCAGCATTCTCGGCGGTGCCACCACGGTGTTGTTCAGGGTGTGGGGCAGATACTTGCCGTTCTCTCCGTTTACGCGGATCTGAAGGCGTCTTGCCTGTGCATCGCCCAGATTGGAGCAGCTGCCGACCTCAAAGTACTTCTTCTGACGCGGAGACCATGCTTCCACATCCAGAGACTTGACCTTCAGGTCTGCCAAATCACCGGAGCAGCACTCCAGGGTGCGGACCGGGATATCCAGGGACCGGAACAGGTCAACGGTATTCTTCCAGAGACGGTCAAACCACATCGGGCTCTCTTCCGGCTTGCAGACCACGATCATCTCCTGCTTCTCAAACTGGTGAATCCGGTATACGCCGCGCTCCTCGATGCCGTGTGCTCCCTTTTCCTTGCGGAAGCAGGGGGAATAGCTGGTCAGCGTCTGGGGCAGTTTTTCCTCGGGAATGATGGTATCGATAAAGCGTCCGATCATGGAATGCTCGCTGGTACCGATCAGGTAGAGATCCTCTCCCTCGATCTTATACATCATGGAATCCATCTCATCGAAGCTCATGACACCGCTTACCACGTTGCCGTGAATCATGAAGGGCGGGATGCAGTAGGTGAATCCTCTGTCAATCATGAAATCGCGGGCGTAGGTAAGCACTGCGGAGTGCAGTCTTGCAATATCGCCCAGCAGGTAATAGAAGCCATTGCCTGCCACACGGCCCGCTGCATCCATGTCGATGCCGTCAAACCGCTCCATGATGGCGGTATGATACGGAATCTCAAAATCCGGAACCACCGGTTCGCCGAACCTCTCGATCTCCACGTTCTCGGAATCATCCTTTCCGATGGGAACGCTCTTGTCGATGATGTTCGGGATCACCATCATGCGCTTTTTGATCTCTTCCGCCAGCTCCTTCTCCTGCACTTCCAGCTCGGCAAGACGTGCTGCGCTCTCGCTGACCTGGCGCTTAACTTCCTCTGCCTCTTCCTTCTTGCCCTGCTTCATCAGGCCGCCGATCTGCTTGGAGAGCTTATTTCTGTTGGCCCTGAGATCCTCGGCCTCCCGCATGACCTCACGGTTCTTTTTGTCCAGTTCCAGAACCTCATCCACCAGGACAAGCTTTCTGTCCTGAAATTTATTGCGGATATTCTGCTTTACAATCTCCGGATTCTCCCGGACAAATCTTAAATCTAACATTCCATTCCTCCAGTGAACTTCGTAATCTATGTAAGAGTGCGTTTCCCTGCCGGGTCCCGCAGACTATGCTATTATAACGCATTATTTCCCACTGGGAAAGTGTTTTTGTCGGATCAGATACGGAAGACAGGATTCGATGGAAAGTCCCTCCTCTTCCGGGCCCCCGTCCTCTATCGTCTCTTCGATGCAGCGGACGGTGAAGGATGCGCCCAGACGGACGGCATCCGCCAGATCCATCCCCCTAAGTGTTCCCGCGCAGACCACCGCGGCGAACACATCTCCCGTACCGTGGAAGTGGCCGCCGGTCTTCCTGGTTCCGGCAAAAAACACCTCGCCGCCGTTCACACAGGAGACATTTACCATCCGGTTTCCCTGGGGAACGCCGGTAATGACCACCGATTTCGGACCCAGCATCAGAAGCCGGAATACCAGGTCGGTGAGTTTTCTCCGGCTCCAGCCGCCCGGCTCATAGGGCGTGTCGGTCAGGAAGCAGGCTTCCGTCAGGTTCGGCGTGATGATGTCGGCATACTGAATGATGTTCTTCATCGCCTCGCACATCTCATCGGTGCAGATCCGATAGAGATTTCCATTGTCGCCCATCGCCGGATCCACCAGCAGCAGCGTGCTGTCCTGCTTAAATTCCCGGATAAAGTCCTGTACGACGGCCGCCTGGGCAGGCGATCCGAGATATCCGGTCATAATGCCGTCAAAGGAGAACCCCAGCCGCTTCCAGGCATCCATGTAGGCCGGCATCCGGTCCGTATAGTCGTCAAAGAACGCATCGGGATATCCCGTATGATTGGACAGAACCGCCGTCGGCATCGGGCAGCACTGCACCCCCATGGCGCTGAGCACAGGAATAGCCGCTGTCATTGAACAGCGGCCATACCCGGTAATATCACTTATATAAGCTGTCTTCTTTATCTTTCCCATGATTATTTCTTATCTGTTACTTGTTCCGAATTCTTTCATTTGCTTTCCGCGGAAAGCACCGTAAACACCCCGGCGCGACGCAGAGCGGGGCGAAGGGCCAGATAGATGACGGAGGAGGCGATTGCGGAGGTCACGGCATTGACCGAGGTCGCCATGATGTTCCATGCCAGCGTCAGCTCCGCCGCCGGTTTTCCGACAATCAGCAGTTTATAATAGTATCCGATCAGCGGGTCCGCAATGACATTGAACAGAAGGCCGGAAACCGCGGCCAGTACCACAAACCGGACAATATGCTTCTGGTCTGTGCTCTGGTCGATCTTCCCGATCCGATGAGCCACAAAGCCGGCGATCAGTCCGATGCAGAGCTTGCAGATAAAGGTTTTCGGTGCATAGACCACATAAACCGGATCCATCAGATCCCCGATGGTCATTCCCAGGGCACCGCCCAGTCCGCCGTACATGCCGCCCAGAAGCAGGGCGCCGAGGACACATACTGCATTGCCGAGATGTATGGATGTGGCATCGCCGCCCGGAAGGGTAATCCGGATCTGTCCGAAGGTAAATACCACATAGGACAGGGCTGCCAGCAGTCCCACCACCGCAACTTTATAGGATACATTCTTATTCTGTGTCACAACAGTCACCTCATTTCTCATTAGTATTATCTGTTATGACACATGGTAACATCATTTTGTATTGATGAAAACATACAATTTTTAATATTTTTAAAGGGTCAGTCGTGGGATTCCACACACAGAAGCCTTCCCGAAGAAAAGACAATCTCCCCCTGTTCTCCGGCCAGTTCATTGCTGACCATCAGGGAACTGCCCATCCGGACATCACAGTCGGTAAGGGGATATTTAAATCCCTTAAGCGTTACGCCGGATACCTGCTCCGATAAAGGAATGAAGGAGATGTACTTTCCCCACACCGCACCGCGGAGGAATTCTTCCCCGCTCCGGACCATGTGAATCCGGTTGATGGGGTCATAGAGGAAGCCGGTAAGCCCCAGGTCCCGGTACATGGAAAGAAGCTGAATATTTGCCAGCTCATGATCCAGTCTTCCCCCGAGAGCGCCCAGAATATCGCAGCTTTTGCATCCCTCCCGGAGCGCCAGACGCATGGCCAGCTCGGTATCCGTCTCGTCCTTCTCGGGCCGGTGAATCTCAAATCGTATCCGGTCGCTTCTGCGGTACTTTTCTGCGAGGCTTTCTTCGACGCTGTCCAGGTCTCCCACCACAATATCCGGGCAGATCTCCAGAAGGTCAAATACCCGAAGGCCCGCATCCGCGGCAATGGTCACATCCCATGTTCTGTTATTTACGAATTCACGGGCGAAACCGGTATCTACCCTTCCGCCCGTGATGATAAGACAAGTCTTACTTTTCATATTCGTTGAATACTCTGAAAAATGCCTCCGTATTCGCAGCCGGATCGCCGCGGAACACGGCGGAGCCTGCAACGATCGTGTCGGCACCTGCCTGCAGCACTTCTTTCACATTGTCCAGCTTAACGCCGCCGTCCACCTCAATGCGGACCGACAGCCCCCGGGAATCGATCATCTCCCGCAGCGCACGGATCTTATCCAGGGCATAGGGAATAAACTTCTGTCCTCCGAATCCGGGATTGACGGACATGACCAGAACCATATCCACCTCGGGCAGAATGTACTGAAGAGTCTCGACCGGCGTCGCGGGATTGAGGGCAACCGCTGCTTTCATGCCCGCTTCCTTTATCTGGTGAATGGTCCGGTCCAGGTGGAGACAGGCTTCCTGATGCACGCAGAGAATGTCTGCGCCTGCAGCTTTCATATCACTCACATATCTTCCGGGTTCCTGCACCATCATGTGAACATCAAAGACGCGCTCTGTGCAGGAGCGCAGGCTCTGGATCACCGGCATGCCGAAGGAAATGCTGGGAACGAAGGTTCCGTCCATCACATCGAGATGAACATACTGTGCTCCGGCCAGATCAATGGCGTGAAGCTCCTCACCGAGCTTCCGGAAATCTGCTCCCAGGATGGAAGGTGCAAGTATAATCATGGTCAGCCTCCTTATTCTGCAGAAAATCAGTACTTTCTTCTGTTTTTCAGTTCGTCGTAAATCAGTCGGTAATTGTCGTAGCGGCTCTCGGCCAGTTCTCCGCGGGTGAGGGCACGTTTTACGCCGCAGTCCTTCTCGCCGATATGAATGCAGCCAAGAAAACGGCACTCATCTTCCCATGCCGCAAATTCCGGGAAATAATCCTTCAGCTCTTTTTCGTCGATTCCGTCCACATAGATGGAGCTGAATCCCGGCGTATCGCAGACGAAGGTGTCCTTTTTCACAAAAAACAGTTCCGAATGCCTGGTGGTATTCTTTCCCCGGGCAATTTTCCGGCTCAGCTCCCCCACCTCCATGCCGGCCAGCGGCTGCAGATAGTTGGTTAAAGTCGACTTGCCGACGCCGGAAGGTCCGGCAAGAACCGTGGTTTTGGACTCCAGAAGCTTCATCAGTTCATCCATGCCCTTGTCGGTGCTTGTGCTGATAAAGCAGACGCGGCAGCCTGTGGGCTCATAGGTGCGCCGGAGGATTTCCTCCTCCTTTTCGCTTCCCAGGTCCGACTTGCTGAAGCATACGATAACCGGGACATGCTGCTTCTCCATGACGATCAGAAACCGGTCCAGAAGATTCAGGTTCGGTTCCGGGTCGGTTACGGAAAATACCACCAGCGCCTGGTCCACATTGGCGACGGCCGGCCGGATAAGACGGCTCCTGGATGGCAGAAGGACATCAATATTCCCCGTTCCTTCCGCCTCATCCAGAATGGAAAACTCCACGTCATCGCCCACCAGAGGTTTGATGTTCCGGTTACGGAACACCCCCCTGGCATGGCATTCATATACTTTGCCGATCCCGTCGTGAACATAGTAGAAACCGGCAATTCCCTTGATTATCTTTCCCTGCATTACCTGTCCATCTCCACAAAACTCAGAGAATATGTCTTCAGTACGCGGTCATTGGTCAGATCAAGAACCTGCAGTGTTCCCGTGGGAACGCCGTCCGCGCCTTCGATATTGTAATGCACCGGCACAGCGGTGTCCCCTGTGATATCCGTCGGGTCCATAATCACCTTGGTGACGCTCTCCCCGTTGACATACTGCTTCATGACGATGGAAACTTCCAGCGTTGTGCTCGAGGCGCTCGGTCCCAGATACTCCTGGAGAGAAATCACGTCATCGACGGCTGCCACAAAGTGGGTGCTCTTGCCCGCACTGACAACATAATCGACGGTGCTTCCCTTCTCCAGTTCCGTCTGCTTCTCCACCTTCTGGCTGATAACCGTGCCTTTGGCCGCATCACTGGTGCTCTCGGTTCGGGTGCCGGGGACAAGTCCCACGGACTGCAGAACAGAGATGGCACTTTCTTCGGGAATACCTGTGATATCGGGTACCGGAACCATCACTTTGACCGGTCCGAGGCTGACCAGCAGGGTTACGGTTTCTCCCTCGGCCGGTTCCTCCGGCGAATAGCTGATAACCATGCCCTTTTCTACGGTTTCATTGTTCTCTTCCCGCACTTCCGCCACCAGATTGCGGTTTTCCAGCATGCGCACGGCAGCCTCCGCATTCATTCCGGTGATGCCAAGTTCCGTCAGACTGATCTTCTTTGCGGCCTCTTCCGTAATCTCTATGGCCTCCGTCTCGGTCTCGGCTTCTGTGGTCTGTTCGGTTTCCAGCATGGACTCGGCCGCAGCCTCCGAAGTGTCCCGGCCGCCCGAGGGGCTGCTGAAGATGCCGCTCAGACGCACCAGAATGACGATCACCACCACCGCAATGATAAGCCCGGCAATTATGCCGATGGAGGAAAGAAGTTTGTCGATGGCATTGTCCTGCTCCTGCCTCTTGTACTGACGGTACTGATTACTTGTTTTTCTGCGGGGCCGCTCCACGGACTTGGCCGCGCGGATCACCGCATCTGAGTCCTTCTCCCGCACGTTGGTGGGCGCTGTCTCCAGGTCCGCCTCCGCCCGCAGATATTCATCCTCCGGATCCACCAGAGCATGCCTAAGGTCGGCGATCAGCTCATAGGCATCCTGATAGCGGTCTTCCGGCAGTTTTTCCGTGCACTTCCGGATAATCCGGGACATGCTGGGCGTCACTTCCGGGTTCAGGCTTTCCGGTGCCGGAATCTCCTTTTCCAGGTGGGCCAGCGCGATGCTGACCGGATTCTCCCCGTCAAAGGGAACGGTGCCCGTCACCATCTCGAACATGGTAATGCCGAGGGAATAGATGTCGCTTCTCGCGTCGCTGTATTCCCCCCGCGCCTGTTCCGGCGAAATATAGTGCACAGAACCGACGGCGTTGGGTCCGCCCACGGTCTGCTCCGAGACAGCTCTTGCGATGCCGAAGTCGGCAACCTTGACCTTGCCGTCCCGGGAAATGATCATGTTCTGCGGCTTGATATCCCGGTGCACGATGTGCTGGTCGTGGGCTGCCGCAATGCCCTGTGCCACCTGAATGGAGATGCCGATGGCCTCCTTGATGCCGAGTTTTCCCTTCTTCTTGATGTAGCTTTTGAGCGTAATGCCCTCAATCAGCTCCATGACGATATAGTGCAGGTTTTCTTCATCGATGACGTCGAACACGCTGACGATATTGGGATGGGAAAGACTGGCCGCAGACTGGGCCTCCATCTTGAACTTGCTTACAAAGTTCGCATCCCTGCTGTATTCCTCTTTCAGCACCTTGATGCCGACGAGGCGGTTCAGGACATGGCACTTCGCCTGATATACCTCGGACATGCCGCCCGTGCCTATCAGGCCCAGAATCTCGTATCGGTTCTGCAGATATTCTCCTGTTTTAAGCATCATGGCGCATCACCTCGCTTATCTCAGGATCTGCAAGGATGACGGAAATATTGTCCCGTCCTCCGTGCCGGTTTGCGACAGATACCAGCTTCTCGGTGAGGTCCGACAGTTCTCCCGCACCTCCCGCGATTCCGGCGATTTCGTCGTCATCCACCATATTGCTGAGTCCGTCGGAGCAGAGCAGAAACCGGTCTCCCGGCATAAGGTCCGCTTCAAAGAAATCGGCGCTCACCTGGGAATCAATTCCCACGGCCCGGGTGATGATATTCTTGCTTCTTGCGTATTCGGCGCTGCCTCTGCGCATCCGGCCCCGTTCCACCATCTCTTCCACGTAGGAATGGTCCTTCGTGATCTGGATTGCCTGTCCCTTCCGGATCAGGTACAGCCGGCTGTCTCCGATATTGGCCGCATACAGGGTATCATCCGCGACCCAGGCTGCCACCAGGGTCGTCCCCATTCCGGAGTATTCTGCCTTCTCACAGGACAGGCGGAAGATTTCCCGGTTGACACTGTCAATGGTATCCCGGATAATCCGGCCGCCTTCCCGGTCGCCGGATTCCCGAATCTCTTCCACCATATGGCCAATCAGATAGCTGGAGGCGTAATCGCCGGCCAGATGGCCGCCCATGCCGTCCGCCACCATAAACAGATTCGGCAGCTTCCCCACCGGACCGGTGGAAGCATACAGCGCATCCTGATTGCTCTGCCGCATCATTCCCCTGTCGGTACGTGCAAATGCTTTCATACATTCCTCTCTGCGGTGGCGTCATGGTCCATGTAGCTCTTTCGGAGCTGACCGCAGGCGCCGTTGATATCCCGTCCCATCTCCCGTCGGACGGTCACCGCAATTCCTTTATTCTCAAGATATGACCGGAACGCCTCCACGGCGCGCCGGTCCGGCTGAACAAAGTCTCTTTCCCGGATCGGATTGACCGGGATCAGGTTGACATGACCGTGCTGCCGACCGATAAGTGCCGCCAGCTCGGCGGCCTCGGCCGTATTGTCATTCACACCGCGCACCAGGCTGTATTCAAAGGTCACGCGGCGTCCGGTCTTTTCAAAGTAATAATGACATGCATCAAGAATTTCGTCAAGTTTGTACACCTTCGCGATGGGCATGAGGCCTTCCCGTACCCGGTCGTTGGGCGCATGGAGAGAAAGGGCCAGCGTAAGGGGTATGCCCTCTTCGGCCAGTCTCCGGATGCCGGGCACGATGCCGCAGGTGGACAGCGTAATATTCCGCTGGCTGATATTCTGCCCCTTTTCATGGGTGATGAGGCGGATAAACCGCAGTACATTATCGTAATTATCGAGAGGCTCTCCGGATCCCATGATCACAATGTTGGACACCCGCTCTCCGGTATCCCGGATAATCTCATAGACCTGTCCCAGGATCTCCGAGGGGAGAAGATTTCTCGCCAGCCCGTCGATGGTGGAGGCACAGAATCGGCAGCCCATCCGGCATCCGGCCTGCGATGAGACGCAGACGGAATTCCCGTGGTGATACCGCATGAAGACACTCTCAATCACATTGCCGTCCGGCAGCGCAAAGAGGTACTTTCTTGTCCCGTCGATCTTGGAGATACGGACATCCGCCTTCTTCAGCGTCACATAATCCGCATTCTCCCGGAGCTTTTCCCGAAGTGCTTTTGAGATATTGGTCATCTCCTCCGGGGAGGCGGCCAGATCCCGGTGCATCCAGCGGAAGATCTGATCCGCCCGGAAGGGCTTTTCTCCCAGCTCACCCAGGAAGCTCCGAAGCTCCTCCTCTGTCATAGACCGGAGGTCCGGTCTCACTTTTATTTCACTCATTCCTGTCTCACTGATCATTCTTTTCTTGAAAGGACCGAGATAAAGAACCCGTCGCAGGGATCGGTCCCCGGAAGCAGCTGTACATAGCCTTCCTTCATGGTTTCCTTCCGCAGTCCTTCCGGAAACCGTTCTGTAATATCCACGGGTAAAAACCCGCTCTCTTTCACAAGCCAGCGGAAATTATCGATATTCTCCTCGCCTGTTGTGGTGCATGTGCTGTACACCAGGGTTCCGCCGGGCTTTACATACCGGCAGACCACCGGAAGAATCTCCCGCTGCAGGGCGGCAAGGGATGCAATTCCCTCTTCCGAGGCGTGATACCGGATGTCGGGTTTTCGTCCGATGACGCCAAGTCCGGAGCAGGGAAGATCGGCGATGACGATATCGCACTTGCCTTCCAGATCCGGGTCAAATTCTCTTGCATCAAAGACTTCGGCGCGGACATTCTCATATCCGCTGCGGGCAATATTCTCCCGGATGCGCTCCACCTTTTCTTCGGAAAGGTCCCGGACAATCACCTGCCCGGTGCCGTGCATAATTTCAGCGGCATGCAGGGCCTTTCCTCCCGGGGCTCCGCAGACATCCAGAACCAGGTCACCCTCACGAATGCCGGCCGCATCCCCGGCGAGCGAAGAACTCAGATCCTGAATTGCCAGAAGGCCCTCCCGGAAGGCCGTAAGATTATCCGGTGCGCCGGAGTAATCCAGAATATACACGCCATTCTCCGGATAGAGCGGAATCAGCGATGCGCCGTCCTGCTCCAGAAGATGCAGAACCTCTTCCCGGGTCTTTTTTCCGGAATTGATGCGTACTGTCACGCGGCTTTCCCCGGCGAAGGCCTCCAGCATGCGAAGACAGGTCTCTCTCCCGTATTCTCTGCTCCAGCGGTCAATCAGCCAGGCCGGCATGGAATAGCGGATTTCATCGTCCGGCCAGGTGATGGTATCCTTATTCCGGGAAATATTGCGCAGAATCCCGTTGACAAAGCCGGCCAGTCCCCGGAATCCCCGCTTCTTCGCCAGCTTTACCGCCTCGTTGCAGACCGCGGAATCCGGAACCCGGTCCATCTCAAATATCTGGTAAACCGACATCCGCAGCAGTGTGCGGATGAGGGGCTTCATCCTGCTTACTTTTACGGAGGAATATAGTCCGAGGATATAATCTGCCCGGATTCGGTATTCTACCGTTCCTTCCGTGACGCGTTTCAGGAATGCCCTGTCCTGTCTCGGAAGATAGGCATATTTGTCCAGTGTGCGTCCGATCACGATATGACAGAACCGGCCCTCCTCCAGGATCTCCATCAGAGCATCCAGGGCCAGTTCCCGCACCGGAATATCAGTCACGTCTTCTTCCTCCGAATATCATAAAGAGACGCAGAAGCTGCAGCAGGGAGCCGGCGGCAGCCGCCACATAGGTCAGCGCCGCAGCACCCAGTACCGCTTTCTGCCCTCCGATCTCACTGTCTCCTACAATCCCGTAGTCTTCCAGCATATTCAGGGCCCGGCGGGAAGCGTCATATTCCACTGGGAGCGTTACCACCTGAAAGGCCACGCAAAAGGAAAACAGGAGAATTCCGAAGCTGACCAGGGAAGATCCGCCGAACAGGACGCCGAGCAGAATCAGCGGCCAGGACAGCTGCGAACCCAGATTCACCACCGGCACCATGGCCGAGCGCAGATTCAGCAGCTTATAACCGGTCGCATGCTGTACCGCGTGCCCGCACTCATGGGCCGCGACGCCGATGGCTGCAACCGACTCGGAAGCATAAACGGCATCCGAGAGAGAAACCGTGCGGTTTCGCGGATCATAATGGTCCGTCAGCGTTCCCGGCACATGCAGCACCTGCACGTCATACAGTCCCTGACTCTGAAGAATCCGCTGCGCGCACTCGGCCCCTGTGAGTCCCGAAGTGCTCCGCACCCGGGCATACCGGGCAAATGTCGCGTTCATCTTTGCGGAAGCTCCCATGGAGAGCAGCACACCGATGATGATCAGAAAGTAGGTCCAGTCAAACCCATATCCATATCCGTAACCGTAATACATATGCATTCACCTTTCCTGGTTTTCTATGCGAAATGTTCCCCGCCGTTCATGGGATATCCGCGGAGATAGGCGTCCGCCGCCATCCGCTTCTTCCCCTCCGGCTGTACTTCCAGAACCCTGAGAATTCCGTCGCCGCACCGTACGGAAAAGGAATCCTTCCGTATCAGGACACAGTCCCCCGGCATGGCATCCGCAGGAACTGCCTCCTCCGCTTCCCTGCCCAGAACTTCCGCCTTCCAGATCTTCAGAAGCTTTCCGTCCCGGTTGGTATAGGCCGTGGGCCAGGGATTCATGCCCCGGATCAGGCGCTCAATCACGCAGGCCGGCTTTGTCCAGTCGATTCGGCCGGACTTTTTGTCCAGCATGCCGGCATAGCTGGAAAGAGCATCGTTCTGGGGCTCGGGCCTGAGGGTTCCGGCCTCCGCCTTTTCGAGGGTTGATACGATAAGCGCTGCGCCTACCCGGGAAAGCCGCTCGAACAGACTTCCGCCCGTCTCGTCCGGTGCCAGTTCCACGCTGGCCTTTTCCAGCATGTCGCCGGTATCGAGGCCTTCCGCCATCTGCATGGTTGTAACGCCAGCAATCTTATCGCCGTTCAGGACAGCCTGCTGGATCGGGGCGGAACCCCGGTACTTCGGCAGCAGGGAGGCATGGACGTTGATACATCCGAGCCGCGGCAGCTCCAGAATCTCCTTCGGCAGAATCTGGCCGAAGGCGGCCACCACAATCACATCCGGATGCATGCTCCGGATGCTTTCGGCAAATTCTTCATTGTCCCGGACCCGTTCCGGCTGAAGGACCGGGATTCCCAGCTCCATGGCGCGCATCTTCACATCGGACATGGCCATGGCCTTTCCCCGTCCCTTCGGGCGATCCGGCTGCGTCACCGCGGCCAGAATCTCATGCCCCGCCGCATGCACCGCATCAAGTATCACCGCGGCGAAATCCGGGGTTCCCATGAAAACAATTCTCATGCTTCCTCTTCCTCTTCCGGCGCTGTCACATCCATCAGCTCGCCTTCCACCAGTTCAACATAGAGCTTTCCGTCCAGATGGTCACACTCATGGCAGATCGCCCTTGCGAGCAGACCCTCCGCTGTCAGCTCAAACTCCTGCATGTTTCTGTCCAGCGCCCGCACCGTTACCTTCTCGGGTCTGGTCACGGTACCGGACTTGCCGGGAACGCTGAGGCAGCCTTCTGCGCCGGTCTGTGCCCCTTCGGTCATGGTAATCTGCGGATTAATCAGTACATACTGATTGCCGTCCTCCACATCGATCACCACAATTCTCTTGCGGATCCCGACCTGCGGTGCAGCCAGTCCCACGCCTTCGGCACTGTACATCGTATCAAACATATCGTCAATCAGCTGCGTGAGGGAAGGCGTCATCTCCTTTACCGGCTTGCACACCTTCTCCAGAACCTCATCACCCATAGTACGTATCTGACGGATAGCCATTGCAATCAATCCTTTCCTGAATGCGGGACATATCCCGCTACATTATGTCAAACTGTATGGTCAGACGGCTCCATTCCGCCGAATGTGCCTTGATTTCTGCCATTCTGCCAAGTGTTCGTATTATATCACAGTTTGCAGTCTTAAAATATAAAATTTTTCTGTATACGTCGTTAACACGGTATACCGGCGCATTGACGGGGCCAATCATCTGAAGCCCGGCTGTGTCATGAAACTTAGCCCGGATATCCGCCAGAAAGCTTCCCGCCGCCTGCTCCAGCAGAGCTTCCTCCGCGGAGGAAATCCAGAGAGCCGCCATCGTGACAGCCGGCGGATAGCCTGCCAGACGCCGGAAGTGCATCTCTTCCCGGAAGAATCCGCCGTAATCCTGGGCGGATGCATGCCGGATGGCGTAATGGTCGGGCTGATAGGTCTGTATCACCACATGTCCCGGCTTTAAGCCGCGGCCCGCCCGGCCGGCTGCCTGGGTCAGAAGCTGGAAGGTCCGCTCGGCGCTCCGGAAATCCGGCGTATTCAGAGAAAGGTCTGCCGCCATGATTCCCACCAGCGTGACGCCCGGAAAATCGTGGCCTTTGACAATCATCTGGGTTCCCACCAGGATGTCCGCCTCTCCGTCGGCAAACTGTTCCAGAATTTCCCGGTGTCCGCCCTTCCGGCGGGTTGTATCCGCATCCATCCGAAGAACACGGGCCCCCGGGAATTCAGCGGAAACCATCTCCGCAAGGCGCTCCGTTCCGGTTCCGAATCCTGCAAGGTAGGGAGACTGACAGGCCGGGCATCGGTCCGGCAGCTTTATCTCATACCCGCAGTAGTGGCACATCAGCCGGTCTCTGCCGTGCAGGGTCAGCGAGACGTCGCAGTGGGGGCACCGCACCGGCTCCCCGCAGGAACGGCAGGATACGAAGGTGGAAAATCCCCGGCGGTTGATGAAAAGCATGATCTGCTCCCTTCGCCCGAGACAGTCTGCCATTCTCTCACGGAGCGTGCGGCTGAATATGGAGCGGTTGCCTTCTGCGAGCTCCTGCCGCATGTCGACCACCGTAGTTTCGGCGATCCGGCTTTTGGCCACAGCCCGCCTGCTGAGCTTCATCAGATGGTAAGCCCCACATGCAGCGCGGTGGGCGCTCTCCATGGAGGGCGTGGCCGAACCCAGCACCACCTTTGCGCCGCAGAGGCGCGCTCTCGCCTCCGCTGTCTCCCTGGCGTGATACCGCGGGGTATTCTCGGACTTGTAGGAGTTCTCATGCTCCTCATCGATGATGATAAGACCGAGATGGGAAAATGGGGCAAACAGCGCGGAGCGGGGGCCGATCATGACCTGACAGCTGCCATTCAGCGCCCGTTCCCACTGGTCGTAGCGCTCTCCCTCCGACATCCGGGAATTCATGATGGCGATACGGTCGCCGAACCGGGCGTAAAAGCGCATCACCGTCTGCCAGGTGAGGGAAATCTCCGGAATGAGAAGAATTGCCTCGAGACCCTCCGAGAGTACCTTCTCAATCATCTCCATATAGACCTCGGTTTTTCCGCTTCCCGTAATTCCGTACAGAAGCTCCGTGGTCCGGTCTCCGGCGTCCCAGCGGCCGCTGAAGTCATCAAAAGCCTTCTGCTGTTCTTCATTCAGCTGTTTTTTTCCGGCCGGCTTGATGTCTGTTTCCTGTCCGCCCCGCATCTCCTGCCTGGTGATTACCGAAATCCTGTCCGCCGCAAGAAGGGGCTTCAGGGTGGCATCCGAGATGTTCAGCTGCTGTTTTGCCATCTCCAGGGGGATTTCCCGACTCTGCAGAAAGGTCTCCAGAAGACGCAGGCGGGCCCGGTAGTTCTTCTGCCTGGCTTTCTCCGCCTCCGCCATAAGCTCCGGATAGTCCATCCGGCATACCAGCGTCTTTTTCACCTTTGGGCGAATCTTCTGCCGCACGGGGAGAACCGTCCGGAGCGCCTGATGCATGGTACCGCCGTAGGTTTCATGCATCCAGGCAGCCAGGCTTATCAGCTGGGACTGCACAGACAGCCCACGCGGGTCCGCCTCCGCAATCTCCTTGATCTTTGCCGGGTCATAATCCGTCTCGCCGGTGAGGCCGATGACATATCCATGCCGCAGGCGGTTGCCGGCTCCGAAGGGAACCTTTACCAGATCTCCCGGCTTCAGCGTATCTTTCAGCGCATCCGGCACTCTGTAGTGGAAGGGCCGGTCCACGCTGGTGTGCGCGATATCAATAATTACTTCCGCGTAAAGCATGCGGCAATCTCTCCCAGTTTCATACTGTTGGAGCCCTTGAACAGGACGGCATCGCCCTCCCGGAGCTCGCTTTTCAGGAACTCTTTCAGCTCTTCTTTATCCTCCGGCGCATTGAATGCCTCAATCCGGACCTTGTCGCGCAGTCCGTTGGCCGCATAGACGCCCTTGGCAATTTCCCGTGCCAGATCCCCGTAGGTCACAAGCACGTCCAGATGCAGTCCGGCGCACATCACACCGATATCCCGATGGAAGCGGACTTCCTCTTTTCCCAGCTCCTTCATATCGCCGAGAACGGCGATGCGGCGGCTGCAGCCGGAAACGGACTGCAGTACCTTGAGTGCTGCCTTCATGGAATCAGGACTTGCGTTGTAGCTGTCATCAATGATCGTGATGCCGTCCTTTACCACAATATCCTGGCGTCCCTTGAAGCCTTTAAACTCCTCCAGGGCCTTTGCGGCGGCCTCCAGATCGGCTCCGAGACAGTCTGCGCAGGCAAGGGCTGCCAGCGCGTTCAGAATATAATGATCCCCCATAACCGACAGCTTCACCGGAACCTTCTTATCTCCGATCACGCAGGTAAAGCGGGGATAGCCATTCTCCAGGGTGATATCCTCGGCGCGGCAGTCATTATAGAATTCCGTTCCGTAGCGGATGAGCTTTATTCCCGGCTTGGGCATCACGGTTTTCAGCAGGTCGTTGTCTCCGTTGACGATAAGGATTCCGCCCTCCTTCATGCCGTCCTGGATATGGAGCTTCTCCTTCAGGATATTCTCTCTGGAACCCAGATTTTCAATATGGGCAACGCCGATATTGGTCATGATGGCGATATCCACCTCTGCCGTCTTCGCAATGGCCGTCATCTCGCCCGGCTCGCTCATTCCCAGCTCCAGCACTGCCACTTCGGCCTCGGCCGGAATCTCGGAGATGGTGATGGGCACGCCGACCTGGCTGTTGTGGTTTGCCGGCGTCCGGAAGGTGTTGTACTTTGAGGCGATGGCGCAGGCAGTCATCTCTCTTGTGGAGGTCTTGCCCACGCTGCCGGTGATGCCGACCACGGGAATCTGAAGGCGTTTTCTAAGCATATGTCCCAGTGCCTGAAGGGCGCGAACGGTATCCTCCACCCGGATCAGGGTTCCGGTACATCCCTCCGGCGCCGTATCATGCTCGGAGGTCAGGGACGCTGCGGCCCCGTTCTCCATCGCAGACACAATAAACCGGTGTGCGTCATTCTTCTCTCCGATAATCGGAACAAAGAGGTCATCCCCCTGCATTTTCCGCGAATCGATGCTGATATGGGCAAGAACCGTATCCGGGTTTCCGGAAATAATCTTTCCGCCGCAGGCCTCTGCCACATCTTTTGCCGTTACATTTCTCATAGCTTCTCCTCATTTATCGGTTCTGCATTCTGCAGAAACCTGTTCCTTCTCACAGTACGCGAAAGACTGCCTCGTCAGTCTCACGTACTGACAAGACAGTCTCTGACCCTATTACAGGCCCAGTTCTTTTACCGCGCGCTCCACCTCTTCCCTGTCGAGGAAATGGTGCTTTACGCCGTTGATTTCCTGATAATCCTCATGTCCCTTGCCGATGACGGCGATGATATCGCCTTCTTCGGCATGTTCGAGGCTGTAGCGGATCGCTTCCCTGCGGTCCGGAATTTCAATATAGGTTCCGTTCGACTTCGCCATGCCGGTTTTGATATCCGCCATGATATCTTCTACCTTCTCAAAACGGGAATTATCCGCGGTAATAATATTCAGATCCGCATATCTTCCGCCGATCTCTCCCATGGTAAACCGTCTGTCCCTTGCCCGGTTGCCGCCGCAGCCGAAGACACAGACCAGCCTTCCCGGGTTATAGTCCCGGAGGGTCTTAAGAAGTGTCTCCATGCTGACCCCGTTGTGGGCATAATCCACAATGACCGTGCAGAGCTTCGACTTATAGACGATCTCCATCCGGCCGGTGATTTTCAGATGCTCCAGCGCGTGGGATACTTTCTCTGCGGGCAGGTCAAACCAGGAGCAGACCGCGGCCGCCGCCAGCGCATTGGTCACATTAAACCGGCCCGGCACGGAAACCCGGAGTCTGTTCTCGGGCACCGGAGCGCCCGGACGGTGGTCATGCATGGCGAAATCCACGCCGACGAAGTCCGGCTCCCGGATATACCGGATATCATCCGCCGAGAAGTCTCCCTCGCCTTCCGTGGAGAAGGTGACAATCTGCGCCGTCGCTCCCTCCACGATCTCATCAAAGTGCTCGTCATCCCGGTTAACCAGGGCGATGTCCGAATTCTTCAGCAGGCACTTCTTGAAGCCGATGTATTCCGCGAAATCCGCGTGTTCGTTCGGCCCGATATGGTCGTTTGCAATATTCATGAAGATGGCGTAGTCATAGTGAATTCCGTTGACCCGGCGCATCTTGTAGCTCTGGGAGGATACTTCCATCACCATATAGCGGCATCCCGCATCCACCATCTCTGCAAAGCTCTTCTGCAGAATATAGGATTCCGGCGTGGTATTCTCGGTGGGCGTATGGGTATCACCGATGACGATGCCGTTGGTTCCGATAAGCCCCGTCTTCTGACCGCAGGCCTCGAGAATCTGCTTAATCATGTAGGTGGTGGTCGTCTTTCCCTTGGTTCCGGTGACGCCGATGGTGGTCATCTTTCTTGCCGGATAGCCGAAACGGGCCGCGGACAGATGGGCCAGGGCGTCTCTTCCGTCCTCCACCAGAAGCACGGTCACATCCTCCGGAACCTCCGGCTTTTCCTCACAGACAATCACCTGACAGCCCTTTTTAATCACATCGGGAATAAACCTGTGGGAGTCCACATTGGCGCCCCGCATACACACGAATACACATTCCGGTGCCGCTTTTCTGGAATCGTAGACCACCTCGCCGACTTCCAGATCAAGGCTTCCCTGTACAAGTTCATATTTCAGTTCCGAAAGCCATTCTCTGAGTTTCATAACTCCCCCTTACACTCACAGTATAGACTCAAATTCATCCATGGTCATCAGTATCTGACGCGGTTTGGTCCCCTCCTCGCCGCCTACCACACCGGCTTCGGCCAGCTGGTCCATAATACGGGCGGCGCGGTTGAAGCCAATCTTGAACATTCTCTGCAGCATGCCGATGGATGCCTTATCCTTCTCGATGATGAAGCGTCCGGCCTGCTCGAAATAGTCATCCCGCTCGTTGGATCCGCCGCTCCCGCCGAATCCGGTGCCGGAAGACCCGTCGCTGATTCGCGACTCGATATCCGCGCTGTAATCTGCCGTCAGTCCCTGATCGGTCAGGAAGCGCACCACATTGCTGACCTCCTCGTCGGAGACAAATGCACCCTGCACCCGCTTCGGCTTCGGATAGCCGGAGGGATAAAACAGCATGTCGCCCTTGCCCAGAAGCTTCTCCGCGCCGACCATGTCCAGAATGGTTCTGGAGTCCACGCCGGAGGAAACGGAGAAGGCAATTCTCGACGGAATGTTGGCTTTGATAATACCGGTAATAACGTTGACCGACGGACGCTGGGTCGCGATAATCAGGTGAATGCCTGCGGCGCGGGCCAACTGTGCCAGACGGCAGATGGCATCCTCCACATCCTGCGGTGCCACCATCATCAGATCCGCAAGCTCATCCACGATAATGATGATCTGCGGCATCTTTTCCGGCTTGTCCGGATCGTCGATATCGGCAATCTCATCCACCCGGGCATTGTAGCCCTTCAGGTCACGCACACGGTACTTTGCAAACTTCTGATACCGCTCCGTCATCTCCGCCACAGCCCAGTTCAGAGCCCCGGCCGCCTTCTTCGGGTCGGTCACGACAGGGATGAGCAGGTGCGGGATTCCGTTGTAGACACTCAGCTCGACCACCTTCGGGTCGATCATGATAAGCTTGACCTCGTCCGGCTTTGCCTTGTAAATCACACTCATGATGAGGGTGTTGATGCAGACGGACTTACCGGAACCGGTCGCGCCGGCAATCAGCAGGTGGGGCATCTTTGCGATATCCGTCACCACCGTCTGGCCGCCGATGTCCTTGCCGACGGCAAATGCCAGGCGGGACTTGTGCTTCGTAAACTCCTCCGACTCCAGAAGAGACCGGAGATATACGGTCTGCACATCCCGGTTCGGCACCTCGATGCCGATGGCGGCCTTGCCGGGAATCGGCGCCTCGATGCGGATGTCCGCCGCCGCCAGGTTCAGTTTGATATCATCCGCCAGGCCCAGGATCTTTGAGACCTTCACGCCCTGGTCCGGCTGCAGCTCATACCGGGTAACGGTGGGTCCGCAGCTGATATCCGTCACGGTGACGCCCACGCCGAAGTTTTTCAGCGTCTGCTGCAGCTTGATGGCTGTCTCCCGGAACTCTTCCTCATCCACGGCCGACTGCCGGTTCCTGTCAGGGGTCAGCAGGTCAATGGGCGGGAAAATGTATTCTTTCGGCGGTTCCGCCTTCTGTTCACGGATAATCTCCGCCGGGGTCGGCTCTTTCTCCGCTCTGCTCTCCCGGTAGCGTTCTTCTGCCCTCTTCCGTTCCAGAATGGCAGATGTCGCGCCCGGGTCGGTGCAGACAATCTTTCCGGAAGAGGTCACCACCGGTGCCGGCGTGGAGGCTCCTGCTCCTGCATAATCCCGTCCCCGGGTGCTGTCAGCCCCGTAAGAAGCATTCTGTCTGCTCCGGTCGGGAACAGCCGCCGCGATATCCTCCGGTGTCGGCAGCGATCCGTCATCATATTCTTCCTCTTCCTCATCCAGGTCCACGATATCATCGGATCCGGACAGCTTCTCCTCCGGCGGCATCACCTGAATGGAGGCAAAGGGCATATTCCGGAAGGAATCCTCTTCTTCCTCTTCCCGTACCGGGGTCGGTGCGGGGGCAGGTGCCGTCACATGTGCCGGTGCCGGTTCCGGTTCTGTGGGCGCAGGTGCAGATGCCATTGCAGGTGCTGGTGAAACCGCTCTGGCGGGCCGGCGCTCCGGTGCCTCTCCGGTCAGCTCCTCCAGCGTCATGGTATCATTGCGCACATAGATGGACCGAAGAAGGCTATCCTCCCCGCGGGAGTCTCTGCCGTAGATCTCCGGTTCGCCGGAAGCCTCGGGATCTTCTTCCGTGATTCTTGGTCTTCCGCCGTAGTGAATCCGGCCCTGGAAGATATCCGCAGAATCCGGTCCCAGTTCCTTGGCCGCATCCGAGGGCTCATCCTCGGCAGGCTTCTCCACCTCTGTGGCGGAGATAACCAGTTTCGGCTCCGGCGCCGCAGCAGCCGCTGCCGGCTTTGCAGCCGGTTTATCCATCATATCTCTTACGGAAGCAGCCAGTTCTTTCTCCTCCTGCACTTCTTCCGGAAGCTTATCTGTCTTATTCTCCTCTTCCTTCGGGGCATCCGGGTCTGCCTTCACCACAACCTTTCCCACATTGGAGAAGGAGTGCTTAAGCGTCTCTTCCTTCAGCTCCGTGCCCGCGATATCCACCCCCCGGACAACCTGTTCGGCCCGGAGCCGTTTTCTCTCTTCCACGCGCTCCGCATGCTGAATTCTTCTGCGGCTCACATCTTCCTTCGCATATTCGTAGGCCCGGTCGCTGCTCTTTCTTACAAATCCCACCAGAGATTTCTCGGTAATGCAGACAGCACCGATGGCGAGAATCACCAGCAGGATAAAGAAGGAACCGACGTTCCCCACAATCCCCTTCAGCGAGCCGGAGATCACGCCTCCGACAACGCCTCCGCCGCCGCCTGCCGCATAGTAATCACCGATGCTGCGGTCCGCCTCGGCGCCGACAAAGAGCTGCACAAGGCCGCAGAGGGCAAAGAGCACCACCACGCAAGCGATAATCTTTATTACCGCCCGGCTGCTTCCCCGGTTGGACTGATAAAAGCACATGCCGCCGAAGATCAGCAGGGGAACCAGATATCCGAACACGCCAAAAATTCCCAGCATGATTCTGCTGAGAAATCCTCCGAATGCGCCGATCAGGCCGAAGTTGCTGAGAAACAGCAGTGCACATACCGCAAACGTCACGATAATGCTGACTTCCGTCCCCAGTGTCCCGCCGTCGTAATCCGGCTCTTCTTCATAAACCTCGGGCTGCTTTTTCACTGCCCTGGTCTGCGTGTTCTGCTTCCCGGAACCTGTTCTGGAATTTTTTCCGGAAGACTCCGTATTCTGCGTTTTTCTGTTTCTGGATGCCACAAAAAAACCCCTCTTTCTGACAATCTGCCCTCGATCTTTGATCGAGGGAGCCCGTCGCGGGTTAGAGCGACGGCAAAAGAATCCCACAGGATTCTTTCATTTTGAAAGGCTCGCCAAAGGCGAGCCTTGTCCAATTTCAGTATACAGAAAACCTGTTCGGATTTCAACTTTTTGGCCATTCTGAAAGATTTTCGTAAACTATAACGAAAGGTCTTTCAGAAGTGTCATTTACCGGCAGAGTTCGTCGGCCAGAGCCTCGAGCTGTGCCCTGCTCTCCGCATTCAGAGCAGACTTAATGGTTACAGTATTCTCGGCAAAGGTGATGTTCTTGCTCTTCTCGAACATGGCCTTCATGCACTTTGCCGCGGTGGGGGCCCAGGTACCGTTCTCGATGAGGCCGATGGTGCGGTTCTGGTATCCTCTCTCGGTCAGGTGACTGATGAATTCCCGCATGGTCGGGAATATCTCCGCGTTGTATGTGGTGGTTGCGAGAACCATGCGGCTGTAGCGGAAGCCATCTTCCACGCACTCGTAGATGTCATCCCTTGCCAGGTCCGCGATGGAAACCTTCGGGCAGCCCTTTTCGCGCAGGAGCTCTGCCAGCAGTTCGGCAGCCTTCTTCGTATTGCCGTATACGGAGGTGTAGGCGACAAATACGCCCTCGGTCTCCGGACGGTAAGAAGACCAGGTATCATAGAGGCCCAGATAATAGCTCAGGTCGTCGGAAAGCACCGGTCCGTGCAGCGGGCAGATGATCTGAATATCCAGCCCGGCCGCCTTCTTCAGCAGCGTCTGTGCCTGTGCGCCGTACTTGCCGACGATGCCGAAGTAGTATCTTCTCGCCTCGCAGGCCCATCCTTCCGGATCCTCCACGTCATTGGCACCGAACTTGCCGAAGGCGTCCGCGGAGAACAGCACCTTGTCCGTGCTGTCGTAGGTCACCATAACTTCCGGCCAGTGCACCATCGGTGCAAAGACGAAGGTCAGCTCATGCTTTCCGAGAGAAAGGGTTCCTCCGTTTGCGACCACCTCACGCTTCATGGATGCGGGCAGCTCATAGAACTGTTCCATCATGGCAAATGTCTTCGCATTGCCGACGACCACGGTTTCCGGATACGCTGCGAGAAAACCGGTGATATTGGCGGAATGATCCGGCTCCATATGCTGAATGATGAGATAATCCGGTGTTCTGCCGTCCAGGGCATTCTTCAGATTTGCCAGCCATTCTTCGCCGAAATGCTGGTCCACCGTGTCCATCACGGCAATCTTCTCATCCATTATGACATAGGAATTGTAGGCCATGCCCAGGGGCACCTCAAACTGTCCCTCAAACAGGTCTACCTGATGGTCATTGACGCCGATATAGCGGATGTCTTCCGTTACTTTCATGATTCTGTCCCCTTTTTTGCTGAAATTGTATGAAATCTGTACGGGTCACAGGGACCCTGTCTGCAGTAAATTTGCCCGCATATTATAGCATAAGCAGGATATTTCGAAAAGAAGAATTTACCAGCCGGCGGCGCACCCGTCCGCGCGGGGTTCCGATGCCCCCATGAGCACCCCGTCGCTGTTCCTGAGAATGATCTGCCCTCTTCCGTAGACATTGTGGTTGGGGTTTATGGACATCTCGTGGCCCCGCAGGGCAAGGGCTTTTCGGATCTCTTCCGGATACTCCGGCTCTGTCTCCACCTCTTTTTTCTTCAGCCACTGCCACCTGGGACGGTCCAGCGCCTCCTGGGGATTCATGCCGAAGTCCAGCAGATTGGTCAGCACCTGCAGCTGACCCTGGGGCTGCATGAAGGCGCCCATGACGCCGAAGGGACCGATGGCCCTGCCGTCTTTTGACAGGAATCCCGGGATGATAGTGTGGAAGGACTTCTTCCCGGGCGCCAGAACGTTGGGCGACGACGGGTCGAGGGAAAAGGCCTTTCCCCGGTTCTGCAGGGAGATGCCGGTTCCCGGTATGACAATCCCGGAGCCGAACCCGCTGTAGTTGCTCTGAATATGGGAAACCATGGTCCCATCACTGTCGGCGGTACAGAGGTATATGGTGCCGGAACCGTTGGGATTGCCCGCCGCAGGAAGAATCGCCTCCTCCCCGATGAGAGACGCTCTCTCTTTCGCATAGTCAGAAGACAGGAGAGCTTCCACGGAGACCTCCATGGTCCGCGGGTCCGCAATATACTTCAGTCCGTCCTCGTAGGCCAGCTTCAGGGCCTCGATGATACGGTGCACGTTCCGGTCGGATTCCGGATTCTCCTTATCCAGCTCCAGGTGATTCAGTATGGCCAGCGCCATCAGAACCACGATGCCGTCGCCGTTCGGAGGCATTTCCCAGACATCGGTTCCCCGGTAATTGACCGATACCGGCTTTACCCACAAGGGTTTATACCCGGCCAGGTCCTCTGCTGAGAGGAATCCGCCGGTCTCATCGGAGAACCGGACGATGCGCTCCGCCAGTTCTCCGCGGTAGAAGTCCTCCGCCCCGGTCTCTCCGATGCGGGCAAGGGTCTTTGCCATGTCGGGAGAACGCCACATCTCTCCCGCCGCCGGTGCGTGTCCCTTCGGTGCAAAGTGGTCCATCCAGGGGGCAAATTCCGGACTCTTTCTTACAGAGAATATATCAAACCCCTGCTTCCAGAGGTGCGAGACCACCGGAGATACCGGGTACCCCTCCTCCGCATACCGGATGGCCGGTTTCATGAGCTCCTCGAAAGGAAGCTTTCCGAAGCGCTCCGAGAGGGCCTTCCAGCCTGCCACAGCTCCCGGCACCATCACCGGGTACCAGCCGCGGTCCGGCACAGCCGGGAAGCCTGCCGCCAGCACCTTCTCTGCCGTGAGGTTCTTCGGAGAATACCCGCTGGCATTTAAGCCATAGATCTCCCCCTTATGCCATACGATGGTAAATGCATCCGACCCCAGGCCGTTGGAGGTGGGCTCAAGAACGGTCATGCAGGCCGCAGCCGCAACGGCGGCATCCACGGCATTTCCGCCCGCCTTCATGATATCGACGGCCGCGGCCGCCGCAAGGGGCTGCGAGGTGGCAGCCATTCCCCGCGCCGCATAGACGGGGCTTCGGCCGGAAGCATACCTCCGGCTTAAGGGGTCAAAGGAAAGATTGGCGAAGGATGAGACATGTTCCATCATGGATATTCCTCCATTCTTCATTCTGGTGTCGGAAGAAGGCAGCAACATCAGTAATCCACCTTCATCATGCAAAGTCCCTGGGGCGGCGCCGTGGGCCCGGCCAGTCTCCGCTCCATGCCGGCGAGGATCTTCTCCATCTCCTCCGGCTCCATGCGGCCGAATCCGGCCTCCAGCAGGGTTCCGGTCATGATGCGCACCATATGCTGCAGAAACCCGTTGCCGTGGAAATACAGCCGGATATAGGGACCGTTCTGCTTAATCTCAATATCATAGATTACGCGCACCGTGGACTTTTTCATCTTCGGGTTGCCGCAGAAGCTCTTAAAGTCATGCATGCCCACCAGATACTCCGCGGCCTTCCGCATCCGCTCTATGTCCGGCTTTTCCTCCAGCACGGTCACATATTTCCGGTCAAAGATCGGCTTCCCGTCCCCGTACCAGCAGGTATAGCAGTAGGTCTTGCCCTTAGCCTTGAACCGGCTGTGAAACCGGTCGGCGCATATCCGCACATCCGATACGCCGATGTCCTCCGGCAGATACCGGTTCAGATAGGCGAGGATCTCGTCCTCAGTCATCTCCGTGTCCAGAAGGACATTCGCTGTCATCTCTCTGGCGTGGACGCCGGCATCGGTCCGGCCGGCCCCGATAACGGTAACCGGCGTATCCTCCGGCAGTCCTGTCATACGGGTCAGTACCGTCTCCAGCTTTCCCTGTATGGTCATGTCCGTGTTGGGCTGATGCTCCCAGCCGTAATACCTGGTGCCGTCGTAGCCCAGGGTCATCTTATAATTTCTCTTCATTGTTTTACTTTTTCTTCTTCTTTGCGCAGGCCTTCTCCAGCTCCTCCACCGCAATCCGGAGGGCTTTTATGCGCGCGTACTTCTTGTCCACCGATTCCAGAATATGCCAGGGTGCAAAAGCCGTGCTGGTCTTCTGGATCATCTCATTGACAGCCGTTTCGTACTGGTCCCATTTCTCCCGGTTTCTCCAGTCCTCTTCCGTGATCTTCCACTGCTTCTCCGGCGTGTTCTGACGCTCCGTGAACCGGGCCAGCTGCGTTTCGCTGTCAATCTGCACCCAGAACTTCAGAATAACCGCGCCCCAGCCGGTAAGCTCCTTCTCAAACTCATTGATCTCATTGTAGGCCCTCTGCCAGTCATTCTCCGAGCAGAAGCCCTCCAGCCGTTCCACCATCACCCGTCCGTACCAGGTCCGGTCAAAGATGGCGATATGCCCGGTCTTCGGCAGCCGGTTCCAGAAACGCCACAGATAGAACCGGGCCTTTTCGTGGGGTTCCGGGCTTGCGATCGGATGCACCGTATACCCTCTCGGATCCAGGGCCGCAGTGATTCTCTTGATGTTGCCTCCCTTTCCGGCGGCATCCCAGCCCTCGTAGGCGATGATGACCGGAATCTTTCTGCGGTACAGCTCATAGTGGAGCTCCAGCAGCTTTTTCTGCAGCCGTTTGAGCTCTGTGTCATATTCTTCCTCGGTAATCGTCTTGTCCGCCAGGGAAATCTCGGACAGAAGCGGCGTTCTGTGCATCGGAAAGATATTCTGTCTTATCGGTACGGCAAGAGCCTGGTTTTTCAGGGCCGTGTCAATTCCCTGATTCAGGAATTCCAGCACCTGCAGCTCCGCGAATTTTTCGTCTTCCGCATCGATGATGTACCAGGGCGCGTTGGATCGGTTGGTGTCCTTCAGATAGCCGTCATAGACTTCCAGGCACCGGTCGTAATTCTTATTCTCCCAGAGGTCGTCCTCATCGACCCGCCAGCTGGTGTTCTTGTCGGAAAGCAGCCCTTTCAGCCGTTTCTTCTGCTCCTTCTTCGTGATCTGGAAGAAGAACTTCATGATCAGATAGCCGTTGTCCGTCAGCTGCCGTTCCGTGGTATTGATGCTCTCAATCCGGTGTTCATAATCTTCCTTCGACAGTTCCCCGCTGTAGAAACCGTTGGTTACTTCTTCCATCCAGCAGGTGTCAAAAAACCGGAACTTTCCGGCTTCCGGGATCTCAACCAGATACCGGTAAAGGAAGGGATATCTGCGGGTGTCGCTGCTCGGTTTATCCATCTTGGCCACCTGGAAAAACCTGGGATCAATGTTTTTGATGACTTTTCCCAGAATCAGCCCTTTGCCGGCGGCACTCCAGCCCTCAAAGACAACCATGACGGGCAGTTTTTTGTCCTTGATCTTCATCTGGTTGGCAAAGAGCTTATCCCGCTCCGCCGAAAGCTTTGCCTTCAGTTCTTCCTTCTCCGGCCTGACCGGAGCCACATACTCTTTCAGCATAATCATTTCCTCCCCTCATTTTTACTTCCGTTCTCAGTGTACCTCTCCGGTGACACTCTGCCAGATTGCCCAGAGCCTGGGGATGGTAAAGTCCTGTCCCAGGTACCGGAGATAATGGAAGGCTGCCAGCTCTTCCGTATAATCCGACAGCATGTACACCGCATTAAACATGCTCATATGCGATACCACCGGCAGGAACCTGTAATCCGAAACACGGGTTACGGGTGCGCCGTTTTCTTCTGTTTTCTGTATCGTCACGCAGGCCAGGCCGCCCAGCATGCTCTCCGTCCTGACCTGTTCGGAGATAAAGTTTCCGCATGACCAGAATACCACGCCGTGATTGCCCGAAGGCGTCACTACCTCCTGGAAGGGCTCTATCACATGTGGATGGGCACAGATCACCACATCCGCGCCGCAGTCAACAAGCGTCTGCACATAGGACATCTGGAATGCCGTGGGCTGCATGTGATACTCTTCCCCGATATGAAGAAAGCAGATGGTGATATCCGCCAGATTCTCCGCCGCGCGGACATCGCCCAGGAATTTGGCCCGGTTTCCCAGCAGATCCACCATGTAATAGGCGTGGCCCGGCAGATGCATCCCGTTCAGACCGTAGGTGTAGTTGAACATTGCCATCCGGATGCCGTTCTTCTCCACGATGTCGATGGTGTTCCAGTCCTCCGGCGAATCATGAATCCCCAGAAGGGTGATGTCCGGATAGTTGGTTTTCCAGTAATTGAGCGTATTCCGTACGCCGTACTCCCCCTTGTCCCAGGTGTGGTTGGTCGCGGAAAGTATGATATCAAAGCCGGTATCCGCAAGAGCCTCTCCGATCTCCTGGGGTGTGCCGAAGGCCGGATAACTGCTGTACATGGCGGGATTGTCCACCAGAATCGTCTCCTGGTTGATGACTGCCAGGTCATAGGAGGAAATCACGTCCTTCACCGGCTCGTAGAGGGAATGAAAGTCATAGGTTCCCGTATCCGGCCGGAATGCCCGGCGATAGATGTTTGCGTGAATCAGGTCGTCCCCCGCCGCAATCAGGGTTACCGTTCCCTCCTGGTCCTTTACCGGTGCAAAGTTCGGATTATCCTGTACCTGCTGTGTTTTCTGTCCGCTGCCATCTGCTGCGGTCCCTGCCTCCGACGCCGGTCCCGCCAGCACCGGGAAACTGAAGAATATGGCTGTTGCGAAGGCCGAAAGGCAGACTGCTGTTCGTTTCATGTCACTTTCTCCGTTATATTTTCCGCTTCGTCCGATTGGAAGCGTATGATTGATCTATTTATAAATAATATAGGCTATTCATGTTCTGCCGTCAAACAATTGCGCATGTTTTTTCTGTTTCGGATACATAAGAATGCGGAAACAACAAAAGGAATGCAAGACGACAGACTGTCATCTCACATTCCCTCTATCCCCATTTGGGCCATTCCTGTATGTCTTCCTATGCCGCGCACAGACTTGCAAATCAGCATCGGATGCCGAGATCCACCATCCAGTCCACAAAGCTGTCAGCCTCTTCCGGACAGAAGTACTTCTTGTGAAGGCTTCCCATCACCGCGTGAATCTCCCCGCGATTCTCCGGAGTCGTCACACGATTCTCCTGCCGGAGGCGCAATGCTTCCTGTTCCATGCCCTCTGCCTTCATACCTTCATCCCCCTCTTCTCTGCTCGCCCCGGAGGGGCGAGAGCCCCGTGGCTCCCCGCGGTTCAAAGGTACGCCTGCGGTGTACCTTCATTTTAGTTTCACGTACTCATCTGTGCTTATTATACTAGATGTTGTGGGGGAGTAAAGTTTACGATCCAGACATAGTGCTTACAATATTCTTACGACGCTATCAGAACAGCATTTCTTTCTTTTCCCATGTTATATTATATCAGATGTGGAGGTGATGACGATGGATATCCGAATTCTGACTGCAGATACAAAAGAGCTGGAGGATGAATGGCTGTACCGCAGACTTTACAGCTCTGTGTCCCGGCAGCGCAGAGAGAAGGCGGACCGGATGCGGTTTATGAAGGATAAGTGTCTCTCCCTCGGGGCAGGGGTACTGCTGGAAACCGCCCTCCGGGAGGCCGGGGTGCGCGATATACATTACTCCGAAGAGGCCAACGGAAAACCCTGTCTTTCTTCCCGGCAGGATATCCGGTTCAACATCTCCCATTCCGGCACAAAGGTACTGTGCGCTCTGTCCGACCATGATATCGGCTGCGACGTGGAACGTATCCGGGACAAAGGTCCGGAAGTCGCAGAGCATTTTTTCTTCCGTGAAGAATACGAAGCCCTGCAGAACTGCAGGGCTTCGGAAGAACGTAAAATACTCTTTTTCCGTTTCTGGACCCTCAAGGAAAGCTTTATGAAGGCCACCGGTCTGGGATTTCGGCTTCCTCTGGACGCCTTCTCCATCATTCCCGGTCCGGAGGGCGTCACCCTGCGGCAGCAGGTGGACAGCAGACAGTACTACTTCCGGGAATACGACCTGCAGGACGGGTACCGTTATGCCCTGTGCAGTGCGGAAAAACCAGTCAGAGATGCAGAACTGACCATCACGCGTTTCCGGGACCTGGCGTGACGAGTGGCAGAAAAAAAGCATGGCATCTGACACAGAAAAAGCCGGAAACAGTTCAGCAGAACCATTTCCGGCTTATTTTAAGCTCCCGACGGGACTCGAACCCGTGATCTATTGATTACGAATCAATCGCTCTACCGACTGAGCCACGGAAGCATATCCGATGATAATAAGAATGCTTTGGAGAATCTCCAAAGCATCCTCAGTGACCTGACCGAGAGTCGAACTCGGGATTACAGCGTGAGAGGCTGTCGTCTTGACCACTTGACCATCAGGCCTTATTGATTTTAGAATCGAGGCGACAAGATTCGAACTTGCGGCCTCTGCGTCCCGAACGCAGCGCTCTACCAAACTGAGCCACGCCTCGATTACAGACGCTAGTATAACGCAGAAGGTCCGGATTGTCAACCGATTTTCTTGAAAAAATTATTGAAAGTTTTTCTACAATTTCAACAATTATTGTCTGACGAAGGGAGATGCTGAACTATCATATTCAGCATCTCCTTCGGCTATCTTTTACTCTTTGATCTCATCCGACTGCTTCCGCAGCGTTCCGATCAGATCCGCATAGGACTTTACCAGGTCGCTGTCCATATCCTCCGCCACGGCTCTGGCGATGGATTCCGCGCTTTCCAGGGAGGACGTTCCCCGGTATTCACTCTCCCGGAGCACCATGCCGAACTCGGCGATGGAGATAGCCAGTGCCGTATTGTCCCCCGGCAGATCCCGGAAGTCGTTTTTCTTCACCGGTTTTTCGATGAGCCTGCTCGCAGCATCTGTCATGGCGCTGTTGATATCCTTCCATCGGATGGCCACCGTGCAGACGTCGTCTGTATTGTCCCCGGCGGCATTCTTCGTATACTTGAGATCTGCTGTGTCGGTCTGCCCTTCGGCACCCGCCGGAACGAGCTCATAGAGGGCTGTGACGGTCTTTCCGGCTCCCACTTCACCGGCGTCCAGTTTATCGTTGTTGAAGTCTTCTGCCTGGAGAATCCGGCTCTCATATCCGATGAGGCGGTATTCCTGCACCAGGTTCGGGTTAAACTCCACCTGGATCTTCACATCATCCGCCATGGGAATCAGCGTGCTGGCACTCTCCTGCACCAGAGCCTTCCTGGCGTCGGCCATGTCGCCGATATAGTGATAGTTGCCGTTGCCGTTCTCAGCCATGACCTCCATCTTATTGTCCTTCAGGTTCTCGGAACCGTAGCCGAGGATGGTGAGGTAAACACCCTTCTTACGGCCGTCTTCCACGATCTCCTTCAGTTCTCCTTCGCTGGTCTTTCCGATGTTGAAGTCCCCGTCCGTGGCGATCAGAACCCGGTTTACGCCCTGTTCGATGAGATTCTTCTCTGCCATCTCATAGGCATTGTTCAGTCCGAGAGCTCCCCAGGTTCCTCCGCCGGCACTGAACAGGGTTTCTGCCAGACCTTCATAGATTTTATCCTTGTCTTTGCAGCTTACGCCATCCAGCACCACGCCGTCGCCGGAGGCATAATAGATGAGGGATACCGTATCCTTCTCATCGAACCCCTCCAGCATATCCGCATAGGCGCTCAGCGCCAGCGGCAGCTTGTTGATGATCATCATGGACCCGGATACATCGGTCACCAGCACGAAGTTGGTGTCCGGCTTCTCATTAACCTCATCCGCCCGGATTCCGATCCGCAGAAGCTCATGGTCTCTGTTCCAGGGGCAGATGGTGTACTCTGTGGAAACAATAAAGGGTTCGTCCTTCACCCGGTCTGCGCTGTAGTCAAAGTTGAAGTAATTCATCATTTCTTCAATCTTGACCTCATCCTTATTTATCTCATACCCGTCCAGGATATCGTATTTCACCTTGGTGTATCCCGCCGTATCCACGTCAATGGAGAAGGTGGACAGGGGAGATGCCGTGACGGATTTGAAGGGATTCTCCCGGATCTCGCTGTATTCCGCCGTATTGAAGCTTCCCTGCTCCGGAGATTCGATGGGCTCCGGCATATCCGCATCTTCTTCCAGGGCACCGTCCTCTGCAGCGGCCTCCGCCGCCGGTGCTGCCATGAAATTGTTCAGTGCCATTCCTGTCTTTGCCATCGCGCCGCCTGACACAGCGGCGTAGGCTATCCCGTCCTCCTGCGCGTAGGGCGTCTCCGGCATAAGCTCGGGATGTTCCTTCAGGAATTTGCCGATGACCGGCTCCATCTCTTTCCAGAGCTTCGCCGCCAGGTTGTCGGCGTAGAGGGCCCTTGCCAGAAGATAGGCATCCATCTCTTCCTTCGGAAAGATATCCTTTCCGGCAATCTCCCGGAGAACAATCTCTTCATAGTCCCAGACATCGGCGTGTTCCAGATTCTCCCAGGCTTTCTTCAGCACAGCCTCCTTGAAGCGTTCATTCATGGAGTCGAGCACCTCCTGCTCTTCCTGTGCGGTGAGATTGGAAGACCAGCCGCTGCGTTCCCGCTGCTTGGCCTTTTCATTCAGATGATAGATCATACCGGCAGAATTGTCGTGATCCGCAAAAGCCTGCTTCAGAGCTTTCGTGCTCTCCTGCTCCGCTGGCTTTTCCGGCTCTGGCGCATCGGTCTCTTTCGCTGCCGTCTCTGTTTCCTCTTCAGCAGCTGCAGCTTCTTCACTGCTCCCGGAAACGGATGCCGTTCCGGAATCCGGTGCAATCTGTGCAGGCTGCGTCTGCTGTCCGCATCCTGCCATCACGCCCGCAGCGAGTATCGCCGCAAGAACAAGACTTTTTTTCCGCATCGTCACTCCTCCTCTCTTTTACAGAAAGAGCGAACCATTCGAACTAAACTGTTCCGAGGTCCGCTCTTCTAAAGTCTCTCCCTTTACCGCAGGAACAGTCTCTGCAACAATACAGACAGAAAAACTGCATCCCGGGTCACATCTTTTAAATTATCCGACCGTTATCCGAACAATGCGCCAAGAAGTCCGTAGGAAATGATGGACATGATGACGGTCGCGATAGCCACGCCCAGAAGAATGGCCAGAAAGGCCTTTTTCTTGTCCATGTGCAGCAGCGCCGCCACGCCGGAGCCCGTCCATGCGCCGGTGCCCGGAAGGGGAATGCCCACAAAGAGAACCAGTCCCCAGAATTCATACTTCTCGATTTGTTCTCTGCGGTTCAGAATATGCCGTTCCAGCCACAGGGCAAAGGGACGGAACACCTTCACGCCCTTCATCCACTCCAGAACGGAGGAGAACAGGAACAGAATAAAGGGAATCGGGATCAGATTTCCGATGATGCAGATGGGAACCGCCCGGAGTATCGGCACATTCAGAAAGGCCGGCGAGGCGGCGAGAAGCCCGCCTCTGAGCTCCAGAATCGGAATCATCGAGATAATAAAAACGATAGCCTCGCCGGAAAGCTTTCCGGCGAGGTTTGCTGTAAACCATGTAACCAGTGACTGCATAGATAACTAGTCCTCTTTCGTTTCCTCTGTTTTTTCAGCGGGGTCAAAGACCTGATTCAGGGCTCTGGCTGCCGCGTCCGCATTATCTGCGGCCTCCTTCACGGCGCGTTCCGCACCCTCTGCGATGTCCTGTCCCACGCATTCTGCGGCCGCTGCCGCCTGTGCTGCCATCTCGGTGGCTGCCTTCACACAATCGTCTGCAGCCTTTCCCACATCAGCCCAGTCCTGCGCCGGATTCGGTCCCTCCTTCGGCGGCATCTCCGGGAGGGGTGTACCGCACTTGCTGCAGAACTTTGCTCCCCGATCCACTTTTGCGCCGCACTCTGCGCAGATTCTGGTGCCCTCCAGCTCCATAATCTGGTTCTCCAGGTCCTCAATCACCAGAAGACCCTCGCTGATGGTTTTCACTTCGGAGGCATAGGTCTCCTCCGGTGCTGTCTTCAGTATGTCATAAAAAGCTTTTCCAAGTTCGATGTAGGCCTGATTTATCTTGTCCTTTTCCTGGCTGACCTTTGCCTTCAGCTGAAGCGCGCCGGTGATATCCTTTGTCTTGCCGACCACAACCTTGCCTGTGTCTGACAGGGCTTTGCCGAGTTCATCAAAAAATGCCATAGACTGCCTCCTTTGATAATATTTCAGCAATTTCACACTCAGCCCCATCATAGCGGATTTTATGGGTATTGTCAAACCGGCGGCTGTCCCGCACAGGACAGCCGCCGATCTTCTTATTGCTTCTCCCCGTCTAGCTGCATCTTATAGGTAACGATGTCGCTGTCAAAGGAGCAGATGCCGTTGCAGGTCATCACCTTGTCCCGTTCGTTAAACCACAGTTCC
>Ga0256407_10002126_pt1 | contig 38741 bp, 58 predicted proteins | sample RumenRJG_04DNA_FD_193489 | JGI IMG/M metagenome (GOLD analysis project Ga0256407, IMG submission 193489) | Bovine rumen microbial communities from Lethbridge, Alberta, Canada - RJG_04 | ecosystem: Host-associated > Mammals > Digestive system > Stomach > Rumen | place: Canada: Alberta... | reverse complement strand
ATCTTGCATCTGTCATTTTTTAATCTCTTTTATAACTTATAAGTTATTGGCTTTAAGCCAAGCGACGCCAACTGGACTTGAACCAGTACACCGATTACTCGATTACTCGAAGGTTAGCGACCTTCTGCCTTACCAATTAGGCTTATGGCGCCAAGTATAAAAAAAACGAATGGCAAGAAAAACAATCTATTTATTGAAAGAAAGGTATAAAAAAATAAATAGACTAGATGTAAAAGAAGCCATTCGGAAAATTCTTTTGTTTCTATATACTTAACTATATAGAAAAAGGATAGCTTGTCCCCACAGCCGTAGCGCCCAGAATCAGAAAGAGGTAAAAGTATTCTTGCTACGGTTCTCCTAGTTGTGGTTCTTTCTTACAGAAAGGAAAGTCACTTAAGTCGTGACAGCTGCACATCTTTTAATGCTCTTATTTTGTTATGAGCAGTGGCGGGGATGGGATTTGAACCCATGACCTTCAGTTTATGAGACTGACGAGCTACCGGACTGCTACTACCCCGCAAATGATCTCTGAGAGATTTGAACTCATCATTTGTAGCTTGAGAGGCTACTGACCTAAACCATTAGTCGAAGAGACCTTAATGACCCCGAGGAGATTTGAACTCCTGACTCCGCCGTGAAAGGGCGACGGCTTAGACCACTTGCCGACGGGGCCGCATATCTTATTCATCAATTATTTCATATTCTTCATAATAAACTTCTTCACACTGAATTTCACAATCGAATGAATCCCAATAATATTTATCTTCCATATTTTTTCTCCAAGACAGAATTAAAAATAAAATTGGTGAACAGCCAAATACTTTTATAAATTGCTGTTACTGTCTTTTTTATCTTATATATATATTATAATAAAAATTTTTTAAAAAATCAAATATTTTTAAATTACCATGTAACATCTATCCAAACTTTTTCGTTAGGACTTGCTCCATGTGTTAGAAGATAATTATCAATCTTTTTATAATCTTCATCATATTCATTATTGCCTATCCACCATGGAATAGCAACATCATTGGAAAAATTACCGTTATAAATATCTAAAACATGAATACCTGTTTCTTTCTGCATTTCAATTGAATTAAACATTTTTACTATTTCCATTTTTTTCTTTCTCTTTTATTTGATATATATATTATATAAAAATTTTTTTAAAAAATCAACTTTATTATCTTTTTATTTTTTAAAAAACTGTTCTATCTCCACCAGGATACATTTTAATCCTCCTTTTTTATCAAAATAAGACACTTTTATCTACGATATAAAATTAAAAGTTTTACTGTAAATAGAAATTATTTTTGCTGTATGTGCCTTAAAAACTGATGAGTTTGATACAACTATCAATAAACTTGCAAATAAACCAGTACCGAAGGTGAGATTCGAACTCACAAATTATCGCTTTTGAGGCGAGTGCCTATGCCAATTCGGCTACTTCGGCAAATAATAATTCTCACTATTGGACTTGAACCAATGACCCCCAGTTTGTAAGACTGATGCTCTCCCTGCTGAGCTAAGCGAGAAAAGATATGGTTCCAATCTCTTCTCGTAGCAACCATAAAGCTGGAGGATCGTGGTTTAGGTTTACCTCCGCGATGCACACCACTAAACTGGAGGAAGGGATAGGCGGTGCAAGTGTCTCTGCCTCATTAAGGTACTGCTTTAGTACCACCTATGATATAATATAGTTTTATCCATTTCTAGGCTCCCTCTGCATCTATAGCCTGAATTCCGCAGGTCATGACTCCCGCAACATAGGTAGTCTGCTATGGTCTCACTCTCCCGACCGCCGCAGTGTGGTGGACTCTCTGAATGTTTATGTACACTATTTAATTCAGTCACCATTACTATATTATACATTGAATTAACTTGGTACGCATTGTTAAGAGGCGTGTTAATTGCTGATATAAGGAGTAAACTCCTTAAGTCCTCTCTAGCAGGATTTGCACCTACATCTCCCCTACTGGGCGACTTCCTCTTCATCCATAGAAAGGTTGAGGATTTCCACCTCTTTTGACGTCAATTTGCTAGCTGTTTTCTTTAAAAAACTTTACGTTTTAGTCTTTTATTCGAAAGAGATAACTAGCTTCTCCCCACGCGTCCGTGGAAGCGACTATGTTAGGAATTGAACCTAAATCTCCAAAAGACCACTTGGTGTGTTGTATACTTAAATCGACTTCCATTACACCACATAGTCAAGCGACCCCGAGGGGACTCGAACCCCCGACCTCTGCTGTGACAGAGCAGCGCTCTACGCTACTGAGCTACGAAGCCATTAAATTTTATACTTATTAATATATTATACAGGTAAGGATTTACACCTTACATACCATTGCATCATGAGGAACGACTCATTTATGGCATCTCGTCCATTGCGTCTACTTATTCCGCCACTGTATAATATTGTCAGTTTTTCTTGATAGAACGTACTGACAAACGCTTTAGCTTCCTGTCGAGCTATAGCCAATCAATCACTATTCTTAGCAAAAATATTTCGGATTGATACAAAATATTTTTAATACCTCTGGAGGGATTCGAACCCCCAAATTTCTGCTCCTAAGGCAGACGCCTATGCCAGTTCGGCTACAGAGGCTTAGCTGCCCAGGTGAGACTCGAACTCACGACACCGCGGTTAACAGCCGCGTGCTCTAACCAACTGAGCTACTGGGCATAATTTCAAGATACAAAAAGTTTGAGCAAGTTTTAACCAGGAATTATAAATTTGCATTGACTATAAAAATTTGCTGTATGTATCTTTTTTTATCTTATATATATATTATAATAAAAATTTTTTAATTTTTCAAATTTCTTCTTTAATTCACAAAACGCCGACTAAAAAACTTCAATTTTTAGATTTAATAAATACATGGCGAAGTCAATAATTGCTGAACAGCGTTTTTTCTTTTTTAATTCTTATAAATATATTATAATAAAAATTTTTTAAAAAATCAATAGAAGAACTACTTTCCGCGAAGTTGGTTACGATATATACCAATTTAAAGGCTTTAACGCCAATGAGAACATTAAATCGTTTCCTCCCCTGTCGCTAGGCTTCCCCTCATTCTTCTATTGATAGTGGACACGGTGGGATTTGAACCCAATCTTCTTCATTGCAAGTGAAGCGCATTCCCAGTTATGCTACCGGCCCATCTTATTAATCTTCTTTAAGAATTACATAATCATCTCCTGAAACTAAAGCACATCCACCCCAAGTTCCATGAATCTGATTCATATCATCAATTGATGTAACAATTCCTTCTTTTCCAGAATATTCAGATTCACCAAACATACAATAAATATGAATCATATCTCCAACTTTAGGAAAATCTCTAATTTCTTTCATTATACACTCCTTTAAGAAAGTTAGCAGACTATTGCGAACTTGCGGTCTGCTAGCGCGACACCTTTTTATACTGGGTCATGTATCCAGTTTTAATCATTACAGATAGGTGCTTATACCGTCCAGGGTGGGTTTGGATTAGGTATCTCTTGCCACCTATCAACGCAAGAGTTTTAAATCGGGTGTGCAGTAAGTCGTCGCAGGAGCGGCGGCCGCAATCACACGCATCTGATTAGGGTTGCACAGATAGTTTTAGAGTATCTTATGGATCTTCCCCCGCTCTATGAGGTGTCTCTCCTCGGTGTCCCTAAGTAATTCAGCTTTATTTTCTTTTGGCTTTTACATTATATAAAAATATATAACTCTGTACTTGCCTACCGATTTTGCACAACAAGACTCTAAGCAGTTTTTAGTAATTATAGAAGTTACAAAAAACTTACTTAAAAAAATCTACTTCGTTGACTTTTGGTCAAATTTTTAATTATCAGCTTGTAAATTAAAAATTGCCGTATGAGTCTTTATCTTTTGTATTAGTTTTAAAAATTAAAAAACTTTAATTTAAAATTTTTGTCCTTTAACTTTCTAAAAATATTATAACAAAAATTTTTTTAAAAATCAATTTTCAGAAAAGTTCAATGCCACCACTATGCATATCTTTTTTTCCTTTCTTTTTAACTTTCTAAAAATATTATACAAAAAATTTTTTAAAAAATCAATTTTTTATCTTTTTATTTACACGGTAAATATTCAATATTTAATTATAATTTATTTTTTTAAATTTTAATCGCTGTCCGCAATTACAACAATACTTTGTAGTCATTCGCTTATTATCAGAATAAAAATATTCTAATATTTGAGTATGATATTTAGGATAATAATCTCTTACTAAAGTAGAAGACCATGGACCTTCACCTGATTTTTCTACCACTATTGTTTCAAGAGGTTCTTCGGTTTTTGTTTCTTTTTGAATATTTTTTATTGCATCACTTGTGTCACAATAAATTATAATTTCCTTTGCCCAAGATCTTATCTGATCTGTTGTTTGTGTCAAGTATCATATCGACCAATAGCTTCACCCAACTCCTTAATTCTTGCTTCAATCATAATATAAGCTGGCGGCACTCCCAATGGAGGCTTTTTAATTGTTATATTTTCAGATGCTGTATAAGAAGTATTCATAATAAGCTCCTTTAATCAATTTTAAAAATCGTCATCTTAGCACCATTGTCTCTTGGAAGAGTAAAAGAAGTACTGTAACAACGATAATCCATAAGATTTTTCTCTCCAAACCAACACCACTTAATAGGACAAGCCTCAAACGTATTAAGATCTCTGCCCCCATAAAGAACAATACAAATGTTCTTATTAAAAAAGATTTTATCTCCGGTAAGTAGCTCACTTCCATCAGAAGCAAGAATACCAGTAGGAAGTCCAATTCGATTTCTCTTATCTCCATTAATACGATGCTGTTTATGATTTCTTCTATAAGATTTATACATTGTTAAATCACCTCTTTTTATTTTCTATATATATTATAAAATAAAATTTTTAAAAAATCAATTTTTAAAAAAATTCAATACCGCCACCATGCATATTTTTTTTCCTTTCTTTTTAACTTTCTAAAAATATTATACAAAAATTTTTTAAAAAAATCAAAAATTATTGTAATGAACGAGAATACTTAGTAATATAAGGAAAAATAAAATTTACCATATTTGGATATTTTTCTAATTGAGATAATCTTAAAAACATCTATTTTTCTCTTTCTACATCATATATAGATAAATTATTTCTTTTTTTATATTCGCCAATTAATTGACAAATTTCAAATCTTTGATTTAATAATTCAATAATCTAAGTATCAATTTTATCTAATTGTTCTCTATAGGTTTTTAACATTTTATATAATGCTCCCAATAATAAACATTGTAATAATACTAATAACAATCATAACACTTCCATATTTAAACATATCTTTAGAAGTTGCCCATCCAGAACTTCCAGCTAAAGCAATATGAGCAATAGAAGATGGTAAAGCATAAGCTAAAGATGCACCAATTCCAATAAAAATTGTTGCTACTATTGGATTAAAAAGATTTGAAGTTAATAAAAATGGTACAATTAAATTATAAGAAATAGTAGTTGTTACAATATTAGAAATTAAGTTTGTTAAAACAACTGTTAAAATAATAATTAATAATAAAATATTTGTATTAATTAAAATCGGGTTTAAAAAACTATTTATAGCAGCTAATATACCAAACTCTTCCATTTTTAAAATAGAACCTAAAGATAGTGTTGCTGCACATAAAAGAATTGCTGTCCAAGAAATGCCTTTAGAAAATCCTTGTGAAATATTTAAACATCCAGTTAAACTTAAAATAATACATCCTATCATTGCTGGCCAAACAGTTCCTAAAGAAGCTAAAGTAACAAAAGTTTTTGGCCAAATACCGATGATTAACCAAATGAATACAACACATATAAAAACTAAAGAAGAAATAATTTCTTTTTGTGACCAAGGTATTTTTTCAAAATTAATTTCTTTTAAATTATATTCATTCTTAATATTATAAGATAATAATATAAAAGTAATTATTCCAAGAATAATTCCAATAGGTAATCCATATTTTAAATAACTAATATATGAAATAATATTTCCTGTTGATGCTTGAAAATAACCTAATGCCATTAATGGAAAAGTATGCGCGATTGGTGTCATTGCACAAGATATGGAAGCTAAAAATCCTGTACCAATCATCATATTTCTTGCTAGTTTATCACCTTGATTTAAATTAAGAATTTTGTAAATTTCTTGTGTAATTCCATAAAATAAAATAAAAATTGTTGTTGGCGCAGTAAAGCTACCTAAAAATAGTATAGATAAAAAATAAAAACCTATAAAACACCATATATTTCTTTTAGCTATTGGATTATTTATAAAAGATAAAGCCACTCTTTTTAATACTCCAGTTTCACTTAATGAATAAGTTAATAAAAAGCTAAAAATTAAAAACATAATTGTTGTATTACCAAAAGAATTTGTAAAAATAATTGCTGGAGTAATACCTGGTAATAAACAAAGTGCAGATAAACATAAAATACTTCCTGTTTCTATTGAATTAGTTATCCATAAAAAAATAGAAGCAAAAAATATACATAATAACTAACATGTTGCAGATAATTTTAAAATTATCGGAAGAAACATAATTAAAATTCCAATAATAGTAAATATCATTTTTTCTCCTTTTACTCTTAAATAAGAGGGGATAATTTATCCCCTCTTATTTATTTATTTTTTAATCAATTTCGTAAGTTTTGCCTTTTACTTCAATTGAACCATCTTTTTTTGGACTATTTTTTATTTTTTTGTAACTCTTCAAGTGCCTGTTTCAATTCAGTTTCGTTCATAATATCTCCTAAAACTTTTTTATTAATATAAATATTATATTAAATTTTTTATAAAAAATCAAAGGGAAGATTTATATCTTCCCTTTTTATATTATTAATCAATTTCGTAGGTCTTACCCTTAATTTCTATTGAACCATCTTTTTTAGATTTTAATTTATCACCAACATAAATGACAATACCATTTTTATCAGTAAAGATATAAATATCATTACCATCATTTACATTGTTCTTATTTTTTGCAATAGCTCCAGAAGTATTTACAAGAATTTGTCCTTCACTAATATCATTTCCATAAGATAAAGAACCATCATCATTCAATCCTGCATAATTACCTTCATCTTTATTGGCTTTTAAAATGATACCATTCTTTACATATTTCTTAATCTTAGAAACATATCCATCTTCTGCTTCACCATTACTCTTAAAATAAAAATCATATGTGTCATCTTCAAGTTCAATTTTTACTGTTCCAGTTTTTCTTGAACCATCTTCTTCTGTGGAGAAATAATATAGTTTATCAAAAGAACCTGCTTTAATTTCATCAGCAGTATATTCAATAAAATCTTTATCTCCATCAGACATAATATATGTATCTCCATCTAATGTTACAAGACCATATAGCATACGACCATATTCATCAAAAGCATAATGCTTTCCATTAATTTTCTTGATAGTATTTTTTACAATTTTTCCACTATTATCTGTATACCACCAAGAATATTTGTTGTCATCATAATCTTCCTGAAGATAATCTTCATCAGGAACCGCATGTACCCAACCTTTCTTGGTTACACTACCATCATCATTAATATGAATCATATTGCTATCAGATGCAATAGCATTAGAAGAAGAAGCAGATGCCCAATCGCTCAACATATGACCATCTTCTGGATCAAAACGATATGTCTTTCCATTAATGGTTTGTTTTTCATTAGTATTTTTCTTACCATTTGATTTAAAATAAAACCAATAATCTTTGGTTTCATCATCATCTTCAACAGTAATTTGACGCCATCCAGTAGTAATTACACCATCATCAATATCTCCAGCGTAATAAGTTGCGGTTTTCCATCCATCTGAATCGTCTTCATCAACCATTTCTGCACTAGATGCATCAATCCAACCATATAGCATTTTTCCGTTAGAATCAAAAGCATATTTTCTACCATTAATATTTTTTAAATTAGAACCAGTAAGTTCATCTTTCTTAGTTCTATATGCTTTTCCATCTGAACCAAAATAATACCAATCATCTTCAGATTTAATCCACTGGTCACGAATCATAGCACCAGTAGCATCTAAATAATAAAAATTATCATCATCTTCTAAAATGGTATTCATTACTAAACTACCATTTGAATCAACATAGTACCAATCATTATTTGATTTAGTCCAACTATTAGTAATTACAGTATTATTTTTGTCGAAATACTTCCATTCATCATTCTCAATGCTCCAATAATTAGCAGCAAAAGCTGTAGATACAGTCATTACTGCCATAGTAGTAGCAATGAGAAGTGTCTAAATAAACCTATTCTTCATAAACATACTCCTTTTTAATCATCTTTTTAATATAAAATTTTATTTGTTATTCTGCTAGGCACTCGCGTAAAGCTTTCGCACGAGCGGGGGTCCGCAGTTTTCTTAAAGCCTTAGCTTCAATTTGTCCAATTCGTGCTTTAGTTAAACCAAGTTCTTTTCCAATTTCATCTAAAGTTAAAGATTTTCCATCAAGAATTCCAAAACGTTTTCTAATTACGTCAGCTTCTCTTTTAGAAAGTGTTGAAATAATTTCATTTACAATATTCATTTTATCTTTTTGTAAACATAATTTTTCTGGATTTATACAAGTTTTATTTTCAATACAGGTTCCAATATTAAAATCATCTTCTTCACTATCATTAATTGGGGCATCTAAACTAATAATATTAGATTCCATATAAGACAATAATTCTTGTACTTTTTCAATTGGAAGATTTAATTCAGTAGCAATTTCTTCTAAAGTTGGTTCATGATTTAATTGTAATGTTAAACTACGAATTTGAGTTCTCATTTTATTAACATTTTCAATTATATGTACGGGAACTCTAATAGTTCTTCCATTATCGGCAACTGCTCTTGATAAGCACTATTGAACCCACCAAGCAGCATATGTTGAAAATCTAAAGCCTTTTCTATAATTATACTTTTTAACAGCTTTTAATAAACCAATATTGCCCTCTTGGATTAAATCAGAATAAGAAAGACCGCAGCCTTCATATCGTTTTGCTAAAGAACAAACTAGACGAAGATTTGCATTAATTAATGCCTCTTGTGCAGTCTAATCTCCTCGTTCTGCACGTTGAGCATAATAAATTTCATCTTCTTGAGATAGCATTTTAATCTAACTCATTTCTTTAAAATAAATTTTTAATGAATTTTCAATGAATTCTTCTGTCATTAAATCTCCTTATAAAAAAATATTTTGTGAGGAGCTTTGCTCCGAACAGGAAGTGTAGGACTCGAACCCACCTCTTTGGTTTCCATCTAAAATGCTTTAAAGTAAATCCCATTCCTTCTAAGAATATTTTTTTATATCTCCAGTTTTTCTTGGTAAATTATATTTATCACACCATTTTCTAACAGCATTATCTGTTACTCCATATTGTATTCCAATTTTTGTAAATGATGTAGTTCTTATTAAATTTTTAAGAATATTTTTATCTGGAATGTTTTTACTTTTTTCTTTATTTCGACAAGATAAACATTTTTTTGATCCATAAGATATTTCACATCCACAATCTTCACAATAATATTTTCCATTATGTGAAGAATTATATAATTCTATATCACTTAATCTTTCATAACTTTTTAAAATGTTTTCAGCAAGATAAGTTTCATCAGAAAATTGAATTGTTTTTTGTGTTGATGTTTCATCTACTGGAATTAAATAAACTTTATCTTTCCAAACTGTTGCAAAATAATCAATTTCTTCTTTAGTATATTTATGTTTTGCTCCAGTTGAACTTTTAACATTTTGAGTTGTACAAGAAAAAGAAAAAGAAGATTTTGAATTGCTAATAGATTTTTTTATCTAAATTTTAAGTAATTCCTATCCTGTATCTGCAATTAAATCATATTTTGATGCATTATAAGAAGGAATTGAAATATCAAATCCATATCTTAATAATTCTTCTTGCACTTTTAATTCAATTATTTGTCCTTTTATTAAATTTTCATTAAGCATTTTTCTTTTTGAGATTTACTCAAAAGTTTTTAAATGGAGACCAAGGCACAACCTCTATACCAACTCCCTATATAAATAGTAATTTTTAATTACTATTTATTTATATTTTATATTATAACAAAATTTTTATTTTTTGTCAATTTCTTTTCTAATAAAAGCCTGATCAAAAGCATGACAAGGCATACAAATTTTTTTACTATATAATTCACACTATGTACATTGATTACTTTTTATTTGATATTGAAAATTTAAAGTTTCTAATTTTTGTTTTACCATAAAAAAATCTAAATTATATGTTTTAAAATTACCAATATTAAAGCTATTTTTTTCAGTAGAAGAACAATATTTTAAATCTAAATTAGGTAATATATCTACGCATGCGCCAGGACAATAATCATAATTAAAATGATTTAATATATATCTATTATTATATAATGCTTTTGAAAAAAAAGCAGGATATATATATTTATAAAAAAAATTATAAGAAATTTGACAAAAATTAACAGTACAATCAAAACTAATTGTTTCTAATGAAGTATCTTTTAATATTTCAAACAAATATAATAAATCATTATCATAATTATAAATTGAAATATCTTGTTCTATTGGATTAGGCATATATAAACCAATTCGCAATCTTTTTATATTGGAAAAATTTAAAAAAATAGTTTTTAAACGATTAATATATTTTTTATTTAGTATTGTATTAGATGTTAAAGTAATACTTAAACATATTTTTTCATAATCTGTTAATAATAATAAATTATTAAAAAAAATATTTTCTTTATTGTCATCATAACTTGTATTAATTAAATAATTAAAAGAATAATTATTTATATTTAATTCTTTAAAAATTTGATTTGAACCAAGACAATTAGTAATTAATAAAATTTTTGTATTAAAATTAGAATTTTCTTTTAAAAATTTAATTAATTCTAAAAAATGAGAATATAAAGTTGGTTCTCCACCCAATAAAGTAATTAATTGCTTATTTTCTTTTAAAAATATCTTATTTTTAAATAAAATATTTTTAAAATCTTCAAGCAACATTTCTTCTTTTTTTATTATTGTCTCTGACTAAAAACAATAATAGCAATGATTATTACATAATGTTGTTAAATTAAAATTCATAATAACTAAGCCTTAATAAATCCCTAATTTTCTATTGTAATAGGTAAAAAATTATTTTGTATTAATAATGATAATGCTTTTTCTTTTTGTTCATTAGAACCTATTTGAAAATATAAATAACCTTTAGATTTTAAATATAAAAATGTTTGAGGAATTACTTTATTTAATAAAAACATATTATTATCACTATTTCCAACAATATAACAAGAAATTGGTATATCTACAAGATTATTTTTAGGATATCGTTCTGTTAATTCTTTAAAAGTGAAATAAGGAAAATTTCCATAAATAATATCAAAATCTTTTTCTTTTAAATTTTCATATAAATCAGAAACAATAAAATTAACATTTTTTATATTATTATTTTTTGCATTTTCAAAAGCATATTCAATTGCTTTAGATTGAATATCAATTCCTGTTAATGATAAATTTGGAGAGTTTATTTTTTTTAATAAAGCTAATCCTACACTACCAATTCCGCAACCAATTTCAAGAATTTTTACTGGCTAATTAAAATTAAAATTTTTTAAATCATCATAAACTACATCATATAACTAATCTGAGTCACTATTGGATCTATATAAAAATTTAGATCCTTTTAAATTTAAATCATGCCAAGCCATTTATTATATTCCTTTTTAAATTATTTTTTCGAATAAACTAATTACATAAATTTGATATTCTGGTTTTACCATATATGTAACTAAATTACATAAATGTAATAAGGGTTTAAAAGTTCTACCTTCAATTTTAAAATTTTTAAATCCTTTTGGATAATAGTCATTTATTATTTCATTAATAGAAAGATGTGTTGGATTTTTATATAATGGATTATCTAATCCATTATTAAAAATGTCACATTGAGACATTTTATATATTTTTCCATATGTTAAGCTATATTGACTATTTAAAGTATAATGCTAAGATCTATTTTCACATGCTGGTGGACATATTGCATTAATTAAAAATTCTGTTTTATCTTTTTCTTGCTAAGTTAAAGAATTTAATAATTTAATATCATGATTTAAATTATAATCTAAACAAATCATATGATAATTATTATTATTAATTTCTTTTTTTAACTCTTCTTGATTTAAAATACATTTCGTTGTAGAAGAAATAAATTTATATTTGGGATAATTTTTACGAATATATTTTTCTAGAACAGAGGAATTTATAACTACTTCATTTAAATCATTTTCACAAATAGATAAAACAATATTATTAAATTTATCAAAACAATGTTCTTCTTTTAATAATTTATTAGTAAAAATTAATCTAATTGCAATATTTTTTTCATTAAAAAAATTTACAATTTCTTGAATTTTTTCTACTGAAGCATGAGTGTATTCTCTAAAAATACGTCCACCATCCCATGTTGAAAATTGAAAATTACCATACACAGCATATATTTTTACATTATCATAAAAAAATTCAGGATGTGAAAAATAAATTTCAGTAAAAAATTTATTACAAATAAAATTTTCATATAATCCTGGAAGCATAAAATTTATCATAAATATTCTTTTTCCATTTCTTGAATAAAATTTAACTAATATTCTTCTTTAATTAATAATTGAATTATATTATTATTTAATAAAGTCAAATTATATAATGGCTATTCATCAATTATAAAATTTGAAAAACCTAAAGATATATAATGTTGTATTAATTCAATTTCTTTTTTTATATCAATATTAGTTTTTAAATCATCACAAATTGAATAAATACTTTTTTCAGAAAATAATGATTGATTTTTTTGCTCTTGTAAAATAAACTCTTGTTCTTTTAATAAATTATTATGAGTAAATTTAGATAAAATAATTATTTTATATTTATTTTTATTTTTTAAATTAGTATTAAAATTATTATCTAAACTTAATCTTTCTGGTAAAATAATTTGCTTAAAAGCATTTTGTGAAATAATAATATTTAATATATTTTCATCAAAAGGATGAATTAAATCTGCATTAGAAGATAAAATATAATCATATCCTGGATATTTTTGAGATAAAAATTCATAAAATTGTATATTAGAAAGCTCAATTAAATTACCATTATTTTCTAATAATTGAAAAATAACATTCATATGAACATCATATAAATCATTATTTTCTAAAAAAATATTAGAACAATTTAACTAAATTGGAACATGTGATTGATTATTAATCATAAAAATATCATTATATAATGATATTTTTCCGTTATTATTATTAATACCACCATTCCAATAAGTCCAAGAAAAATTTCCATAAACAGAATCTATAGAACTATTTAAAAATCTTGCTCTTTCAGGATATTTTTTTAAATATTGCTTTAAAAAATTATTAAAATTTAAATTCTAAATAAAAAAAGGTAAAGAAAAATTAATCGTCATCTTTAAAATCCTTTACAATATTTTGAGTTAAAATATAATTTAATATATTTGTATACTAATTTTTAAAATTTTGTGGTAAAAAATTTTTATATTTATTCCATTCAAGAAATTTATTATTAATTTTTTCTTTTTCTTCAAAAGAATAATAATAAGTAAAATAATTATATAATAAAGTAATTAATAAATTATTAATAATAAAATTACTATTATTCTAATATTCTTGGTATATAATATATAAAATTTTATTTAAATCATCTGTATCTAAATATTTTTTATTTTTTAAATTATATATTAATTCATTAAGATATTTTTCTATATTTACAATATTCATAATATTTTTTCAGCCTATCCTATTAAAAATTCTTTAAACCAGTTATATTTTAAATCTTTATAAAAGTTATTATTTAAAATATAATTAAATAAATCTATTTCTTTTAATTTATTAAATAAAAAATTATATTTTATTTTTAATAAATGGCAATATTCATTTTGATTAATATTATAATCTCCTGTCTATATATAATTTAAAGCGGGACATGTTTTTGAACAGATATATCTATAATTACAAATATTACAATCAATATTCATTAATGGATTTTTTAACATTAAATTCATATATCCATTAAAGCCTTCTTTTAAATTTATTTCTTGATTTTTTATCTATCCACTAGTGAACTATAACTAATTAAATAAATAACAAGGAATAATAAACAAATTATTCATTTGAATAGTAATATAGTTATGTAAATTACAATTATATTTAGTTAAATTTTTAAAATTTTTATCTGGAATCTAAATATAAAAAATACTATTTGGATTTAATAATACATTTTTAATAAAACTATTTTTTTCATAATATTTATAATAATAATAAAATATTTTAGTTAAAAAATCTTGAAATATTTCAAAATGTGTATTTTCCCAATTTGAATTTTGAATTATTTGAAAATGTAAAATTGGTGTTTTATAATATTGATTATATTTTTCTATTATTTTAATACAATTATTTTTCCAAAATTCTATATTTTTTGAATTTAAAATAAAAAGATAATTTATAGGATAAGAAAAAAGTGTATCAAAATCTTGCTATATAGATAAATCTATTTTTATATTTGAAAAAATAACATTATTTTTATTAATATTTTTAATAAAATAATTTATTTCAATTATTATTGAACTATTATAATTTATAATTTTATTAATAATATCTTTAATATTTTCTTCAGAAAAATTATGTTTTTCATTAAACTATAACTAAATTTTATTAATTAATATTTTTTCTTTTATTAAAAATTCTAATAATAAATCTAAATTTATTAAATCAGTATTTTTATTTGAAAAATATAATGATAAATTTTGACTTTTATTAGATAAATATTGCTATAAAATAATTAAATCTTCTTTATTCATCATTCTAATCTTTTAAATAATGTTGTTTTTGATAATAATCTACCAAATCCAAAAAACCATTTGCTAACATTCTAATTTTACCTAAATATTCACCATAAATACTTCCAGTAAAATTTAATGATTCTTCAGTACAAAAAAAGTAAAAACAAATTAAATAAGCATGTCTTAATAATTTTTGTTCATCAAACCGATAATTATTGTCAATTTGATTATTTTCTAATAATAAATACATAGTATTTAAAATTTGACTATAAACACTTATAAAAACACTATATCCTTTATCAATTTTCCATCTATTAAACCATTTATTTAAATTTTCTTTATCTTTATCTAATAATAAATTAGGATAAAAATTATTTTGTAAAGAATGGTTTCTAATACTTTTTCTTAAAATATCAGTATTTTGATTATTTTCTTCATAAGATAATCCATATAGCACATTATGACAATGAATTATAGTTCCATCGTAACGAATTTTTAAAGCTGTAATTCCGGTTCCGCACCCAATATAATCTAAAATTTTATCATCATTATTTTCAAAATTAAATAATTTAGTAATAATTTCTTCTTGGATTGCTTCTTCATATGTTTTTTGCGTTTTATTTTTACTTGTAAATAAAGAAAATAGCTTTCTTCTATAATGAGGAGCTATTTTTAATTTATCTTTTTTAATAATTATATCACTAATATTTTCAAACTATGAATATATTTCTCCTTCTTTTTTTGTTGCATTATAAGGAGCATAGAATCCTTCTGTAACATTGAAAATATATATATTAGGATTAATTGATAAATTTTGAAAATATTCTGTTAAATCATTTAATTCATTCCAATAAGATTCTATTTTATTTTCCTATATTAAATAATTAATAAGAGTAAAATCAGTAACACAATGAAAAAATATTTCTATATTAAAATATTTTAACTTAATTTTATTTAATTCTTTTATAAAATATTCTAAATTATCTTTAATAATAGAAGCATTAATACCTCTATTATTAAAAGTTCCCCATTCACCATCATAAGAAAACTAAAGTTCTAAAATAAAATTTTTATTTAAAATTTTATCTGCTTCTTGAATAAAAAATAATATTTTATCAATATTACTAATTCCATTCGTTGAAAAAAATAAATGTTTAAAATTAGGAAAAAAAGATAATAAATCTTTATATAAATAATAAAAACTATCTATCGTAAAACTTGGTTCTTCACCCCATAATTCTATTTTTTCAATCTATTCTATATTTAAACTATATTTCTGAAAAATTGTCTAAATATTAGAAAAATATAAACCATTTTCCATAGTTTTTTTTAAAATATTATTTAACTATTCATGTGAATGAGTTGAAGTTTTTGCAATTTCACAATATTTACATTTTAAATTACAATATTCACTTGTTATTAAAGTTAATTGTTTTATATAATTACTATTAAAATTTAATATATTTTTATTATTTATCTCCACAATAATAATCTCCTGAATCATAGCAATCATAACAATAATAACAATAAAAAGCACAAACATTATCTGCTATATTTCTTAAAAATGAATATAAATTATTCCAAGGAGAAGCTGTAATTAAATCACCAACATTAACACTTTTGTAAGTTGAAGTTGGTAAATTACTTGCTATAATTGAATTTCCACGAATTGAATCTAACTAATTTTTTAAAGTGTTCATTGTATTAGCTGTTGCAGGATTTCCAACACCTCCACCAGAAGCACCTGTTTGTGTTAAACGAAATTTACTCTAGACAGCATTTAAAGCACTATAAATACTAGTAATATCAGACCATAAAATATTACTACCTACAGCAATACTCATAATGACCACTCCTCTTCTTTATTGTTAATATTTTCTTCAATAACTTCATCAAAATAAAAAGTAATACCTGTAAAATATTGCTCACCATCAATAATATTTTCTTTATAATCCATTCCACCAAAATTAAATTTATATTCTTTAGTATCTATTAATTTAATGTTAGTAAAAATTTTTTCTTTTTCCTAATTATTTAAATGTTTTTGTTTATAAAAATATATATATGCTATATTTTCTTCTTTATCTTTAATTTTTTGAAAAAAATTAAAATACTAAATTTTATCCTAAAAAGGAACATCTTCTTGCATATATCCTATTTTTATTCTTTCTTGATATTTCTTTAATCGAAAATTAAAATAAAAATAATTATTAGCTAAATAATATCCCATTATAGGATTATCTGAATAAAAAGTATCTATGCTATTATCTTTATATTCAATTTTTAATATGCTTGCCATATAGATACTCCTTTCTTTTTATATAATTATATATTATCATAAAAAAATAAAAAAGTCAAGTTTTTAACTTGACTTTTTTATAAAAATTATAAGCCTAATTTACTCATCATTGCCGCAAGTCTATCAAGTTCTTCTTGAGTTACTTCTGCTTTCTTTTGCGGAACTGCTTCAAAATCAATTCCCGCACCAGTTTTTGCAACTTCAGGAACGGAAGTCTCGCAATTTAAGAAAACTTTAGGACAAGTCATAGCAAGAGCAATTTGTACTCGTTCTCCGCCATCATCTGCCCACACATAAAGTTTTCCACCAGATGCTCCAACAAAATCATTTCCAAAACTATCTCTAATTCTATTTGCTACTTCAAATTTTGCATTACTTCCTCTTGCCATTAGAATCTATTCTCCTCTTTTGCTTGTTCATAACAATCTTTGCAATAATAATACCCTTTTCGTTCTATCATATTGTCAACATAATCATATTCATCACAGCAGCTACAATATGCAACTTCACTTTGACAATCTTCACAAACCCATTCATTATACCTTTCAAGCCAAATGCAATCTTCTCTATAAGCACGGCAACCGCAAACACTACATTCACAAATTTCATCATTACATTCATGCCCATACTTTAATTCACACCGTGGACACATAAAAGTATTAGAATCTTTTATAAATTCATTTTTACATTTAACACATTTAATTGCTCCGCCCAAACGAAAACGAGAAGATATTTTTGTTACAGGCTTATTTCGATATGAATATGAAAAATATGTATCAAAATCTTCTATTAATCTATAAGAATAATAAGGAGTATAATAATTAGAATATAATAAATCATTATAATGCAATGCTCCTGTATTATCTTTAACTAACTCATTTATACCAATTAAATTATCACTGACTGGAAGGTATCTATCTGATAAATTAAATCTATCAAACCAATTAGTAATATACCTATTATCCCATTCACTCCAGCAATGATTATTTGCGCCAATATCAGTATTTTTAAAAATATCTTTAGTAATAATATTTAATGCATTTTTACTAAAAAATGGATATTGACGTCCCGCAAACAACATATCTTCATTATCTGAAAAATGAAGCCACATTCTCCATTTTTTATCATTCCACTTTATGTCTCCTGGAAAATCAGGTAAAACTACATCATTATCTGATTTTAAATATACCATAATAGTAGAATCATCTGTCATATAAGATAAGTTTCCAGCTCTAAAATCTCCGTCTAAAGCATGACATGAATGCCAATTATGATTATTTTCACTAGCTGATAAAAAATCTAAAGGGTGTACTGAAAAACATAAAATACCTTCAACCTTATTTTCTTGAATTATCATACTTGCAATAGATTGAAAATTTTCAAGTCTTTCTTTATCAGATTCAAAAAATTTAAAAGCCTTTAATAATCTCATACCTTTTGGAATTTTTATTCCAGAAGATAATATAGTATAATCATTAAGCACAAAATTTTCATAAAAACCTTTTTTATTTTCTTCAATAAAACGTGCTAATGAAGTATTTTTTTGTTCAATTTGTGTAATTAAATCTGATACTTTTTTATTTTTTTCATTATCATCTAATTCAAAACTAACCTTATAGGGCCATGTATAAATTAATCTGTCCCCAAAATATTTAATAAATTTCTATTTTGCTTTTTCCCAACGAGAAAATAAATCATCAGTATTTATATCTTCTATCTCTTGAGAATATTCTATAATTTTATTAAACTTTTCTTGAATGTCTTTATACATTTTTATTATGCCTATAACAAATTTTTTGATTATTATTTTCTAATAACATCGGTTTCCCGCATTCTTTACACCAAGTTACTTTATTAACACAACAATCTGGACAATAATATTTTATTTTTCCATCTTCTAATTCTACTGGAATCATTTCATAATCAAAAAAGAGCTGTTTACATTCATCACATCGTTTATTAAATGCATACCAATGAAAATTACTATATAAATCTTCACCATAATCAAAAGATTTTGCCTCATCAGCCTTATCTAACATCATTAAAACTTTTTCAAAAGTTCTTAATGTAGCTACCATAGACAAAATTTCTAAATAACTATGTTCATTTTTATATCCGACAGATAAATTAACACCAGCTATATTCCAAGCAGGACAGATAATACTAATATCAGAAAAAATTCCTTCTGCTTCAACAAAACCAAAAGATATTACATATTCTGCAAAATCAGCGTTAGTGCAATCATAAAAAACAGCATCTAAATAATTTCTACGGTCTAACTGAATTAAATATTTTAATTCTGTTACAGGTTTTTCAAAATCTTGCACTAATTCTGATGCGCCCATTGCGCCAATTTCTTCATCTCTTGTAAAAATAACTGTTGGTAAATAACCTGCTAATAGAACTTTTATAATAATATATATTCCAGCTCTATCATCAGCACCAAGTCCATCTGGACTCCAAAATACCCATTTCTTTTCATCAAAATAAATATCTTTTGGAGGGGCATCAAACACAGTATCCATATGAGCAACTAAGCCAATAGGAATATTTCCAATTCCAATAAGATAATTATCTGTATTTATAATATTACTTTTTTTATAAAATCTTTTAAGAAATTTATACAATAAATTATGTAAATCATTCTGTGATAATGATACTAAATCTTTAAATAATTTATAATCTTTTTTTGGAAATTTCTGCATTTTTCACCTCTTATATTTTTTATAATATAATTATATCAAAAATAATAAAAAAAATCAATTAATCAGAATTTCATCGCGATATTTAGCAATAAGGTCTGGGTTAGCTAAAGCAAGAGTTCTTTGGCAAACCCTACATGAACCACCTTTTAAGCAACGTTGCGCGCAAGTAGTGCGGATTCTAGAAAATTCTTCAGGAATCATACGATTAACACCATCGGCATTTAAATTAGTTATGATAGTCTCAAGAGGACCTCTCCATTCTTTTTGCTCAGCATATATGCGGAAAAGTGCTTGTTCTTTTGCGCGATCGCAATCTTCAAATTCAATAGCGGTAATATATTCCCCATATATAGATTCAATATCTTCTGGACGAATCCAGGTTCCAAGTATGCCGTTTTCGCGTCTAAGACCATCTATATATGCGACATTTGGGACCGCACGAACGAGCACACCGCATTTTTTTACTTTATCTAATTGGAAAAATAATTCATTATCAAGACGTACATAACAAACTCCGAGTTCTTTTAAAGCATTTAATTCAAAAAATGATACAACAGGATAACCAATATAATATTCTAATCCATTCTTTGCGGCCTAAGCAAAATCATCTGCAGAAGCGACTTCCGCAATCATTCTTTGTTTAGTTAATTTTTTATATTGTCCCAATTTTTCAAAATCAATTACTGTATCTTTTGGACAATTAATAATTATATTAACATTGGGGTAATCTTTAATTATATCTAAAATCATTTCATGGTCACGATAATCTACTCGAATTTCATCTGCCTTTTGGAGATATTCTTTTGTCTATCTTGAATTTAAACAATACAACATATTTTTACACTCCTTTATCTCAAAAAATTCTAAAAGCAATTTTAATTCCTGCGACGAATGTGAGGCACCTGCGCGGGCGGCTCAGCTTTAGCGGTCTTTTAGCTTTCAAAAAAATTGCTCTTTTCTGGTAATAAATCTTCAATTTTCATTTCTTCTAAATAAGTATATGGAATTTTAATTAAATTGATATTATTATCAGAAGCATATTGCTTTTTTATTTCATCATGCTATTTAGTAATAAAAAATTTTTCTTCATTATCAAAATAACCATTTCCTTGAATATAGTGCTATTTTCCTTGGTATTCAATTAATGTATTATATTGTGGTAAATAAAAATCATACCTTGCCTAACGACCAGTATCAGGAAAAATTAAATCTGAAAATCTTTTTTCTTGTATATATTTAATATTATTAGAATCTAATAATTCTTTAATTTTTCTTTCTCCTTTAGAAGTAAATAAACAACCACAGGATTCTTGCTAATTTAAATTAGAAGTGGAAATATAAACTTCTTCATTTCCACATAAATTACATCTACATCTCCATTTATGTCTTTCACCATATTTTTCTCCCTAAATAGATTCCAATATAGTAAAATTACCGATTGTTTTTCCAATTAAATCTTTAGAGCAAGCTTTTGAAGTCTACTCTTTTTGATAGCAACCACAACTTTTAGAATGACCCATTCTTAAATTAGTACCTGTTATAATTTTTACTGTTCCACATTTACATTTACATTTCCAAGCAGCTCTACCATTAATACTTTTAGCTTTTTCTAAAACAGTCCAATATCCATAAATATTACCTGTTTCATCAATTATTTTTGACATTATAAAATCTCCTTTTTTATATATAATATATGCTATTATATATAAAAAAGGGGACAATTATATTGTCCCCTTTTGCTTAAAAATCTTGTTACCTTAATTACTCTTCAACAGTGTCCCCGTTAGGAACCCGTCTGTAACCCTTCACAGTTCTGGTCTTCTTGCCGCCTTCACCACCAACTTTAACGTCAGTCTTTTCAGCAAGACCAGTTGTAACAAGCTTATTCAATCTGTACGTGATTTTGCTTGCAGTTACATCCTCGCCTTCGATGGCAGCCGCAACGTCCGCAATAGTCATGAAATCATCAGTAAGAACAGCATATACGGCATCAGTAAGCTCGTCATTCTCTTCCTTCTTCTTGGCGCCACGCTCCTTAGCCTTAGCAGCCTTCTTATCCAGAAGAGCAATCTCCTTCTCAGCAAAAGCCTTAACCTCTTCAGGAGTAACCTCAATCATAGCGCCGTCCTTCTCGAACTCCATAGCGCCCTCAGTTGCATAGTTAACCAGTGCTTCAAATACGTTTCTCTTAGTGAACTTATTCATAGTCTACCAACCTTTCCTTTTGTAAAAATGTTTTTTGTTTTTCTTTTATCTTTATCTTGTAAATATATTATATAAAAATTTTTTTAAAAAATCAACTGAGTTCTTTTTTTGGCTACTTATAAAGTGTTTTTGTTTTTTTTTATTTCTTAACTTCTTACAAATATATTATATAAAAATTTTTTTAAAAAATCAATTTGAGTTTCCTAATGCGGCAATTAATTAAGCCGCATCAGGAATGTCTCTAATGAAACAGTCTTCTAACATTTCTTCGTCAGAGGGGACCTTTAAAACTCTTTCACGCCAGTTCCAATATTCCTGAGAAAAGAATAATTCTAATCCTTTTTCAGTCATCTCATCTCTACGAAGATAATACTTATTACTGTACTCATTGTTTTTATGTAAACGATGAGGCTTTACTAAGCAATAATCTTCAAATTTATCTTTTAAAGTAGATTCCTCTATAGTAATAGAGAAATCAGGATAAAAAGATTGTCCATTATTGCTTGCGGCATAAATAACAACTTCATCAGTATCTAGTATATGTCGCTCATCAGTAATTGGGTCAACATAAGTCTGCTCTTCCAAGCAATCATCGCAGAATAACTCTCCATCAACATACCAGCCATCGCCATCGTCAAGAATGCAATCGCAATTGCAGCAAGTCTTAGGAGCATAGCAATAATCACAAGAAAGATTCTGCTCACTGGTAAATCTTTCACCAGTGTCACCACAACTCATACATTCAGAAGGACCTGAATAATTAAAATTATAAGTGCCACCATTATACAGTTCTCTATCGGTAGTGAAGTAAACAAAATTAGCATGACCACTACCAAAATCATTATACATATAATGAGTAGACGGACTAATATTACAATCATAATCTATCCCATCTACTTTAAAATTATAATAAGGATCGTATTCAACAGGCATATCCATATAATTACCAAAATCTGCCTTTTCCGCAATCTCCTTAATCCAAGCTAAAGCAACCTTGGTAATCTCAGGATTATGATACGGATAAGATTTGATATTCATGATGCCTGTAGGAGTAATAATAAACAGCTCTCTCCACTTCTTATTACTCCAAGAGATGTTATAAAGACGCATATCATCCTTTGCGCGCAAATAAGCAACAATAACGCAAGGAGAATTCATCATTTCAACAGTTCCCTGTCTATAACATCCCTCTTCTTTCCAGCTCATGCAAGATGACCAATCGCAATTATTATCACTCATAGTCATAAAATCAAGCGGATGGATAGACAGGCAAAGCTTTCCAGTCAGCTTCTTCTGATTCATAATCTGGGAATGCTTGATGCGGAACTGCTCAAAACCTTCAATATGATACATTTCCGCAAACTTGCGGATAAACTTCATAATATGGGCGCCATGCTGAATCTTAATAGGTTTTTCCATATCATCCAGTTTAATTTCGCAAGTATCTCTTTCCCAGCGTCCAGAAAGAAGATTATCGTCATCAAGAAAATGATATAAGTTGCTTCTCATTTCCTCTTGAATTTCAGTTTCTTTATCTGTGGAGCCCCAGTGAAAACGATAACAAAAAGTGTCTTTCCAAGTGCTGACAAAATTATAAATAACTTCATCTTCAAGGTTATTAAATAGCTGATGATAAATATCTTCAAGAAGCTCATCTTCGCCCTTGACATAAGTAACATCTTTCTCAAGAATCAGGGTGTCCGCAAAAAGAGGAAACAGAGTTTCCTTATTCTTTGCCCACGGCTGCAGAATCTTATCTACAGACGCGTTCAAAGGTACTTCGGCATAATCATCAATATAACGACCAATAACTTCTTTTTCTGTCTCAGTTACATATTTAAGTAAGTCCATATATTTTTTCCTCTTTTTCTTAATTCTTATAAAAATATTATAATAAAATTTTTTATAAAAATCAATAGCGGTCTTTTTGATTACAGGTAATCTTGCCAATGGTTACGAATATATTCTACATCATCTTCATCAAGGTCATAAACAGAATCAACAGTGAAATTTGTTTCACCTGCGGCGACTCGTCTTGCGATTTCTCGAGCCACTTCCTGTGTATCGCAAACCTTGGACGCATATCCAAGGAAATCATTATAATTCAAAGAAAACATGAACTAATCACCCCCACGATAATTAATACTATTACAATAACCAGGGACTCATAGAACATAAGAGGAGATTTATTCCTCTTATGTTCTATTACGGAAATTCCAATCCAAGAGAGAAGACAAAACCAATAGTAGAAATTCATATTAATCAACTCTTTTTCTCTCTGCATCGAGTCAGCACGGTCTGCTTGCAATTTCTGTAAACTCGATGGTCTTTAACAGTGCCTGTGATTCTGTGGACAGAACCCTCTTCCCAGCTCTTAGAAGCCGTAGTCCACACATACACATTCTCATTACTATCAGACATAATATGCATGGTGCTATGACCGTAATAACCATCCAGTCCAATAGCCTTCTGAACAGTCAGTTCAAGAATCAGCTTTTCGCCAACTTCACCCTGGAATTCAGAGGGAGTGGGGTCATATAGGATAGTATCAAGGAATTCCTTGATAACATCATCGTTATTGAGGTCAGTGCCATTGGCGGAAACCTGGTTCCAATACAGCTTAACAAGCTGGATGTCCGCAGGCATATCTTCCGGCACTTCTACGTCAGTGGGGAAATACCAGTTCCACTTGGGGTTATAACGTGCACCCTTCTCCTTCAGCCAATCCTTAAACGGAAAAGTCTGACCTTTGCAAATCGTAATATAGTCACCAGTGAAACCCAGCTTCTGCTTAGTATTCTTCTGCATCTTCATCCTCCTCAAAGGCACCAGTCGCCAGCATCAAATCAAACATATCCGCATCATGGAAAGACAATCTTTTAATCTTCGCTACTGGAAAACCAATCCAGATGGTTTCGAACTCAAACGGGTCTTCTCCGTCAAAGAGTTCGTATCTTGTTTCATCGGCAAACATCTTTTTAATCACCTTTCCTTTCTTAACTCTTATAAATATATTATAATAAAATTTTTTTAAAAAATCAATAAAGGATTTTTTACTTAAGAGCTTTATTATAAAGAATGAAACTTAATCCTAAAAGAAATGCACTATTGTAAATTCCAGTTGCTAAACCAGTAGTAGTCCAAACGGCAAATCCAGCAGAATAACAAAATATAGCAGGAATAAATAACATTTTTAAAAACCTCTTTTCTTAATTCTTATAAATATATTATAAAAAAATTTTTATAAAAAATCAAAAACGAATAATTAACCGAAGGTTAATTATTCGTTTTGTATTACCTCTTATTATTTTGTTTTACAAAAAAAATTTGATATATTATAGATAGAAAAATTAATAAGGAGCGCACCAATGGCCGCAAGTTTGAATATTTTGTCTCCGGCACTCATTTTTTTCATCGTAACATTTGCAATTTTTTTTGCAAGTTTCATCGACTCGTTTCGGATTTTTTACGGTAGTCATCATAACCATATTGCCTTGACGAACCTGTTTATTAATAGTCTTTTCTATTGGAGACGGATTGATTTCAAAATCACATTTCGAAATTTCTTTACAGGTTTCGCAAGTATTCATTTTAGAACCACAAGTAGTGCAAATTAGATGCGGTTTCCCGTCTACGATGTCTACTATACCGGGTACAAGTAAGGGTTGACCGCAAATTTCGCAATACTTCATATATAATTCGTAAACATATTTGGGACATGAATCTGAATTTGGATCTACTTTCATTCGGAATATTGAACAGATTAAAGCTGAACCCTATGTCTCTCTGAAGCCGCAATCGCCGCAAAATTTATTAAAAATTGACATTTTTAGAATCACTTTCTTCTTTAACAACATGATAAGAGCAATAAATATTTTTTTCGTTATGACCGTTTATAAACATATCAAACATGGCGTCATTAATAGTAAGAGTATCGCCGCCATCATTATATAGAGCTAAATATTTAATTTCGCAAATAGATTCATCTCCGTAATCATTTACAATAGCTTGCATTGCTTTAGTATATGATCTTGCGGCAACAATTCCTTGAGTTGTAACTTCTTGTTCTGTTCGTTCATTCCAGTATGTAATTTTATAAAGATAATAATTAACCATTTTGTTTTTCTCCTTTTGGAAAAATGAAATCTTTTTATTATTTAATAAAATTATATAATAATTTTTAATAAAAATCAAAATTGTATTACTTTTTTGGACATTGTAATTAAATGTAATTCACGCCAGTTATATATATAATATAAATATTTATTGGAGGTATATTTGTTTTGGGTAATGAGAAAGAAAAAAGTGTTATTAGTTTAAGAATTTCAAACGTAGAAAAAGAAAAACTTTTAGCATTAGCAAAAAAAGAATAGAGGTCACTTTCTTAGATTATTAGAATGGCTATTAATGAATATTTAGAAAAGAATTGAAATCCCTCCTGGATTTTAAGAAAGGAGGAGTATGGAATTAGATTCTTTTGTTTTTAAGAAAAAATGGATTGAAAAAATTGCTGCTCTTCCTATGGAGTAGCAAGATTAGATTTTAGCAGAAATTGTAAGATATGGAACTGGTAGTGAATTGAAATATAAAGATAATGCGGTTATTAATAGTATGGTTAAATTAATAACTGACGAAATTGATTTTTCAAAAGAAAAATATTCTGAAAGATTAGTTATGAGTTAGTTTGCGGGGAGGAAGAAAAAAATTGATAACGAATAGATTTTACGTCTTGCTCTTTAGGGAAAAAATTCAACTGAAATTGCAGAATTATTAGGAGTAAGTAAGAGTTCTGTTGACCACTCTGAAGGTTGGAAGAGAAGGAAATAGATAGTAAATTGAAATGAAAATTGCAAAATTTTTGCAAAAAATATGTACTCGTCAAAGCGGGGATTTGCAAAAAATTTTGCAAAATTTGCAAACGCGGCCGCAGAGTCTTTGATTTTTATCATTGATTTTTATTTGATTTTTTGCAATTTTGCAAGGTTTTTGCAAAATTTTTGCAAAAATTTTGCAATTGTACAAATCTATATATATATAATTTTTGCAAAAATTTGCAAAAATATTTTGCAAAATTTTCTCGCTTCGCTTGAAAATTTTGCAAAAGGGGCGGAGGACTTCGTCCTCCGAAAGTAATAATTTGGAAAGTGAGATGAAAAAATGTTAAAAGGATATATTGGTATAATTGAAAATAAATAGGTTTATTTAACAGATAGAAAAGATTATAAACCCTTATAGGATACTTATATAGTTTTATCAGATACTAATGATGTTATTTTAAATGGATATGTAGTAGGGGTATATAAAAATGGAATAATAAAATCAAATCCAGATTTAGTTAAATTTCCTTTTGATCCTATTAAAAAAGAAATTATAAAAGAAGAAAAGAAATATTTAGATAATAAAGATAGTTTAGTTTCAGTTAGAACTACTTTATATTATACAGAAGAAGAAGAGGGAGAAGAAGAAAACGAAATGGAAAATTGGGGGGAGTTAGAAGATAATTAGGGTATTGAAGATTTTTGAAAAATGAAATGAAAAAATTCATATGGAGCTTTTGGAAAATGAAATGAAAACTCATATAGAAAAAAAATTTTATTTTTTTAGAAAATTTTTAGGAATAGTTTAAGATAAGAGGAAAAAGAGATTAGGAAAAAGTTTAGAGAGAAAAAATAGGAGAGAGAAAGAGAGGAAGGAAGAAGAAGTAGATAGAAAATAGAAGAAGAGAAGAAAAGTAAAGAAAATAAGAAGAGAGAGAAAGAAGAAAAGAGAAGAATAAAGTAGAAGAAAAAATAAAGGAAGGGAGGAAGAGGAAATATAAGAGAAAAGTAGAGGAAATAAAAATAAGAGATAGGGAGAGAGAAGAAGAAATGAGGAGTGAATAAAAGGAGAAAAGAGTATAGAAGAGGAGAGATAAGGAGAGATGAGAAAAATAGGTGCCCCCGGCATGACGGGTTCCTATGATTTTTAAACACGATCGTTTTCAATTTTCAATGTGCAACACTAATAGGCAGGTGTTTCACCTGCCTATCTTATTTCTCCAAGAGAGAAGATTACATAAGACCATATTCTTTTAGAAACTTAGTAATATTATCTGTTTCTGCCTCAAACTGTCTCTTAACTTCCTGGTATTTCGGGAAGTATTCCGCGTAGGTCTTATCTACAATATCAATGATACTTTCAATATCACTGGTTTTAAGAGGCGGTAGACCAGCACCTGCTTCAGGATAATATTTTTTAATATATTCATAACCAAGAGTAATGAGGTTCTTAGTATCATTAAACTTCATTATCTTATTCTTTTTAGCTTCTGCTTCCTTAGCTTTCTTATTACGAATAGCCTCGTTTAGAGTAGAAGTAAAACTCTGTGCAATAGTTTCTGAGTCTGCGGTTTCGAGAAGCTTTTCAATATCTTCAACTTTGAACTGCATATTTTTTTCTCCTTTTTTATTATCTATATATATTATATAAAAAATTTTTTAAAAAATCAACTCTATAGTATCTATGAGGGGAATAAATTTTCTCGTAAGGAATAAATTATTACGGAGCAACGAGCGCGAAGCGCGAAGTTGCGTAGTAATAATTTATTCCGCTAGGCCCCCCTGAGTATTTCTATTATTTATAGAAAATTGATTCCGATAAAAAATCTATTTTGTCCAAAAATTTTCTGACATTTTTCTTACAGCTTTTTTACGTTTTTTTTTATATTATAACATAAAATTTTTATATTGTCAATTCCGGCCGCTGCGGCCGCCATTAATGTTTCCCCCTATTATTTTAATAAAAAATTTTATAATTGTCAAATGCGCCCGCAGAGGCCGCAAAAGTTATTACCCCCTATTATTATAGTAAAAATTTTTTAAAAAATCAACTATGCAAAAATTTTTCTCGCATATGCAGTCGCGGAGCGCAATTGTCTAAATAAAGAGAGCATATGACCTATCTTGCGCCCGCGACGGCCGCCCGGGGGCAATAAAAGGGTATTAATTTTGGGAAAATACAGGCCGCATATGCAAGCCACTTTTGGAAATTAAATTTTGCCATATGCGTGTTTTAACGGGAACACGGCGCCCAGCGTCCGCCGGCGCGCCGGGCAACTTTAGCACTTTAAAGTATTAAAATAAAAAAAAGGATTATTCATCCTCTTTTTTAATAATACCAAATTTTGCCATTTTGTCAACAGTCTGAGAAAAAATTTCAGCAATTTCTAAATAACTGAAATCTTCTCTATACTCATTAATATCATCAAGGACTGAACATTCAAGAGTTTTTTTAATCTCTTCTGCTAACCATTCTTTGGTAGGCTTTTTCATTTTTATTTCCCCTCTCCGTCATCCGCAATGTAATCACCACCCTTTTCCAAGAACATTGCGAATGCGAAATCATCACACTCATCAATGGGGTCTGATTCAGGATACATAGAACAACATCCCCAAGCATCAAAGTAAGGACAATCCCAACCATTAACAGGACAATAGATTCTTTTCATTCGTTTATCTCCTTTTCTTTTGATGGTTTAATTATATCAGATAATGAATTATTTGTCAAGTGTTTTATTTAATAATGTAAAAACCTGTTAAACATTTAAAAAACAAAATAGGAGTGTGAATAAGTTTAAAATTCCAAAGCATTTCAATTTCGTAAACATGATTTTCTTCCATGTACCAAGTCGGAAATTTTGGAATGTGACCAAGATGATAATAAGTAAGTTCTGTCTTTACATTATCAACACTATCTTTAATTACCCAAATTGTTTTATACATTTCTTTTTTCCTTTCTTTTGATGATTTAATTATAGCAAAGTATTTATTATTTGTCAAGTAGTTTTTTTATTTTTTTAGAATAATATTTAATAACGATAATTGGATGTGTGATAATTACAAAAACAGTACGAACAAAAGCCAAAAAGATAGTGATGGGTTTATATAAGAAGTCGGGTAAAGGAGTATACCAACCGCTTCCAGACGGCGCAAACAAATCCTCATACTGCCAAAAGAAATAACTAATAAGATACATGACCAACATTCCAAGTAAAAAATTTATCATTTTATTTCTTCTCCTTCTTTTTTGATGATTTAATTATAACTGATTTAAAATTATTTGTCAAGAATTTTCTTTAAAAAATCATAAAGAATGTTTCCCACAAAAGTGCCAACAAAAACATAACTAAGAATTTCTAATGTTGTCATTTTATTTCTCCTTTCTTTTTGTAACTTAATTATAACTGATTTTTGGGAAAATGTCAACAAGTAATTTTGCACAAAATTCTGATTGAAATTTGTGCAAAATACATCTTGACAAAAATCCCGGGCTGGCGAGTGGTCGCGCCAACCGCCATTATACCATAGGTTTTATTATTTTGTCAAGTATTTTTTTAAAAAATCATAGAGAATCCTTCCAACAAAAGTACCAATAAAAACATAGCTAAAAATTTCTAATGTCATTTTATCATCCTTTCTAGAGATGGAAGAGGATTTTTAATCCTCTTCCCCTTCCCCCTCAACAAACCCGCAGATAGGACAGATACATTCTTTTAATTCTGCGGGACTCCAATCGCATTCATAAATAGGTTCATCACATTCTGGACAGTTATAAAATCTTTCATCCCAATCAACGTATCCACCATAAACATCCGATACAATTTCAGCATTAATTTCCCACATGGGTCTCATTTTTACCATAGTTTTTTAATCCTTTCTTTTGATGATTTAATTATATCAAATCCAGTTTTATTTGTCAATACTTTTTCTAAATTTTTTTATTATTTTATCTTATAGGCTTTTTCTTGATATGGATTTCTAATACAAAAGTATCATCATTAATGTCAAAATAAATTTTCTTTTCTGACTCATTAAAGACAATATTTTTGAAACAATCAGCATTTGTTAAAAGATTTGCAATATTTTTCTCAGCTTTTACAATTTTATTTCTAACAATAATTGTTTTCATTTGTTTTCCTCTCTTTCTTTCTATAAAAATTATAATAGATTAATTCTGATTTGTCAATAGGTTTTTTAAAAAATTGCCCGGGCGCCGAGGGCGGTGGTCAGTTAGACCACACCCCCTTTGCACAACTCGGATTTTTTGCCATACAAGCAAGGAAAATTTCTTTTTCAATCAGCACATCGGTAAGACCTGTATGCTCTTCTTTAAAGTCATTCTGTCCACTGATATATCTGTAAAGAATTTCAGCAGTCATTCTCGGAGAACCATTCTTCATAGTGTACCCATTTTCAGAACAGAAGCTTTTGTATTCGTCATCATGTCCGAAGGTTTCTCTTGCCATCTTCAGAGTATCCCAAAGTTCAACCCCATACGGATAGAACCATCTGTCTGCTGATTTGGTCATATATCTCTGAGTACGAGTGCATGAGCGATAATCAAAACGCATATTGTGAGCCATGATTGCGACCACGTTGAAGTTTTTACAGTCTCTGCGGAGAATCTTTTTAACATTTCTCAGCCATGCCATTTTCCTTACACCATCCGCAATATCCTTGACATACTGCGGAATTTTATCAGCAAAGAAAGCATCTTCCATCAGTTCCTTTTCACAGAACACATCTGCGATAACATAAGACCTTGCTTTCAGAACCCTTCCTTCCTCATCAATCACCGCCCATCCACAATCATATACCATCGGGTCATCAAAGCCGTTCGTAGTTTCAGTGTCAATTACAATGTAGTTCAATGGTTGTTACCTCTCTTTCATTTGATAGATTTATTATAACAGATAATAGTTAAGTTGTCAAGAGCTTTTTAAAATAAAATTGAAAGAAAGGAATAATATCTGTCATAAATCTCAATCAGAAACAGTCCAAACAGAGCATAATTCATTTTATTCACCTCGTTTTTTATTATTTTTATCTCTTATAGTTATTATTATAGCAGAAAAACAGCAAAAGTCAAGCGTTTTTTGCAAAATTTTTGCAAAAAATCGCCCGGGCCGAGCAAAAAAGCCCCACTTTGAGGGCTTTTTCGTCACTTTTTAGCCGTGCGATGCTTCACAAGGTTGATGGAGTACTCATTTTCCCCCACTTTCAGAGCGATTTCACGCTCTTTTTTGACGATTTCAACGCAATAATCAGCATTTTCAGTCAGAAATTCCGCAATTTTTGCGATAATTTCAGCTTTTTCATCATCAGGCTTGCGCTCACGCTTCGTGAAAGTGTAGGCACGCTTTCCAGTCTTGCGAGCGTCCTTGACAGCTTTCTTCTGCTCATCCGTCAGTTCGGCGTTGAGTGCCTTCATGTCCATGTGGTCAGTATCATAGTCATCCATGATAATAGAAACCGCATCCTCACGAGTGCAATCATACTTCTTCATGTATTCAGCGACAATCTTTTCATCAATCTTCATTTTCTCTCACCTCTCTTTCTGTAACTACATTATAGCAAATAGTTGTAACGTTGTCAAGGGGTTTTTAAAAGTTATTTTTTTAACGAGCGGCCCGGGCGCAAATAGATGGGTTAGACTTCCCATCCATTTACGTTGGCAAAATGATGAATAGCTTTAAACATTTTACCATAGGCTTTCTTGCACCATGTCGGATTATTAACCATGTAGGCTAATGCCCATTCAGTAGCGAGGATTTCCGCAGGCAGATTGAAATAGGCTTCGTTAATCTCTTCTGGAGTACCATCCGCACAACTCAGAACATTGCGACAGAAGGTTTCATAATCTAAATCTTCTTCTGTCATGTTTTTAATAGTCATGTGATGTCCTACCTCATGGAGTAGAGAAAACAGAAAATAAGCACCTGTGTTCATTCTCATTCCATAGTTTTCAGCAATCCATTTTTTGTGATGCTCTCCAATAGACGGGTCTTCAAAAGGTGTAAAAAATACCCATCCTTCACTGTAAAGAAACTGCTCATACATTGCGACCTTTACGCCGAACGGTTTCAGAATCTTAGCAATCTTGTTTTCAAGAACCATTTTACCTTTCATTATTCTTACCTCTCTTTCTATTGGAATTATAGCATACTTAGAAAGGATTGTCAATAGGTTTTGAAAAAATTTTTGCCCGGGCGCGCCCCTTGTATACACAAGGGGTTTGCCACTAACGAAAGGAGGAAAACGAGACTTTTCTTATAAAGTGGAGTGTGGGGGAATTGAACCCCAGTCCCTCGGACCGCCATTTTGTAATTGGCTACGCTATCATCTTTCGATTTACCACGGTGGCTACCCTGATGCCACAATCACACCCCTTAATAGATGCGGTTTTAAGGGATAACCGCAAACCCTTCGGACATCATGCCCGAGAGAAGTAAGCCTTGCGCTTAATCTCCTCACGGACAAGCAGACCATCGGCAACCATCTGCCGAACCAGTGCGCTCACACGCTGATTCGAGAGACCGTTGACAGCATCAACGGACTTCATGATGTCCGTGATGGTGTACTTGCCATCGCCGAGACCCTCAAGGATAGCATCTTTAAAACCGATGTTATCCTTCTGAGTCGCAGTCAGCTTGCGCTCACCAGAGGACTTCTTGGCAATCTGAGCCTTGAGAGCCTCAAGCTTCTCCTTGACAGCCTCATCAGCAACAGCGTTAATAGCAACATCCAGAGCAACAGCATAAGTCATCTTCGTCATAATTAGCACCTCTTTCTTTTTGATTGGTTTTTTGTTTTCTTACATTCTTATTATAGCACTTCGAGTTACTTTTGTCAAGGACTTTTTTTATTTTTTTTTGAGATTTTTTCAAGCCCCCTTGACTTGGCTTCTGTATCTCTCTCATCTTGTGTCTTTATTATAACACCGTTTGAGAAGTTTGTCAAGGGGTTTTTTCTGCAGTCCGTTAATTTTTTTTCGTTCGGTTAGCTACTCCATGGGAGTCGAACCCACTACCTATAAAGGCTTGCCTTAGGTTACCTCTCTCCCCTTGACACTTATAAGTATAGCAGAATTTTGGGAAAATACAATATCGGAATGTTGCACAAGTTTTTGGGTGAAAATTTGTGCAAAATGCCTATTGACGCGAATAGGGCGCGCCTCGATCATGCGCGCCCGGGCGCAGAGAGATTGGATTGAAGTTTTAAATTTCAATCCAAATCCCCCAATTCTTTTTACTTCTATCTAAATGCCAAACTGAAAAAGTTTTGTGTTTAACAATCCATGTATCAGTTTCATTTCTTACAACGTAATCACCATTTGCATTACCTTCAATACTACAAAAAGTACTGAGATAAGGAAGTTTCTGATGAAGAGCAGTAATTACATTCGGCAAATCATTTAACCAAACAGAATACATTTTACTTCTCCTTTCTTAGCAGTCATAGGTGTACTCACCCATGTAGGGGTCAAAACCGCAATCATCATCAATGTCCGCAGGCTCATAGTCCTCATCATCGTCAGAATCGAAGACATCATTCTGACACTTAAGACAGATGCCAGAGATGAGAATCTCACGCTCAGAGGCATCAAGGTAAGGGAAGCAGTTCTGAGCAAGTTCACCGCAATCCCAAGCGAGGTAATCTTCCTCATTTACACCAACAACAGAAACATGACCACAGAACGGGCAACGGACTTCGATAGCAATCTTCTTCATTTTATTTTTTCCTTTCTCTCTTTGATGGTTTAATTATATCATGGGGATTGAGGTTTGTCAACCTCTATTTTATTTTTTTATTCAAGGTAATCATTGTAAATTGTAAGATGCAAAGGACATTCTTTAACAACAGGAATATCTTCTGCTTTCATTCCTTCCCAGTAGTCTAAAATATCATCGGTGTAAATATTCTTTTCGATAACAACACCATGTTTACATTCTTTAATAAATCTCTGAAGGTCTTCCATGGTATTAATGATACGAATCTTATACCAGTAATCGCTATTAGCTTTTGTTACAAATATTTTCATTTTTTGTTTTTTCCTTTCTTTCTTTGATGATTTAATTATAACAGATAAAGATTTATTTGTCAAGAACTTTTTTGCGCCCGGGCAAAAAAGCGAAGTTACTTCGCCTCTTTGCTGTTGTAGTAATCTACAACCTTTACAAACGCTTCGCTAATGGTAAGCTCAGTGACATCACCCTCATCCCACGGGAAGCAATAAGATTCAACGTGTCCAGCAGAATGACCATAGCTGAAACCATGACAAACAACATCGCCATCACACCACGGGAAACGAATCTGATAACCATCCCAAAGAGGGTTCGTGGTGTGAGGAATTCCCATTTCCTCAAGACAAGAAGACAGAACAAGAATCGGCATTGCGTAAATAGGATTGGTATTCATTTTGTTTTTTCCTTTCTTTGTTTTGGTAATTTTATTATAGCAGATTTAAAGTTGTTTGTCAAGAGTTTTCTAATTCTTTTTTTAAAAGAAGTTTTGCAATTCTTCTTGCCTTGCGTCTAAACTGTTTCTCAAGGCGATTGCGGGCAGGTGAATGATACACAACATGACGACAATTTAAATCCCATGCAGTGATGTCAACCGCAGTCAATCTTTTAAAATAATCTTTAGTCATGATTTTCATCTCCCTTCCTGTAACTATAGTATACTACTTCTACTACTGGATGTCAAGCATTTTTTTAAAATTTTTCGCCCGGGCGAAAGCGCCGAAGCGCTTTCTTTAATGGTTGAATCTAATGTACTGCTTCAACCATCCCTCACCGAAGTAATCAATCAATTCTGCTTCATACTGAGGATAATGCTCCAGAATGGACAGTTTGTAAATGGTATCATAATCCAGAATGGCGCACCAGTCATGAGACTTTTCCTCGCACCCCTTGGTAAAACGGAACTTATCCAGAAGGAAGTTCATTGCTTCCTGTCTCTGAATCTTCTCCATTGCTTCAGAGAGCCAGACGAACTGCGAATCAAAAATGGGGGTAATATTAAAATCCGTTACAGAAGTTCCACTAATCTTTACTTCAAATTTCATTTTCTTTTCTTCCTTTCTTTTGATGGTTTAAGTATACCACATGAAAGAACCTTTGTCAATAGGTTTGCGGAAAAAATTTTTCGCCCGGGCGCGCTTCACCACATTAAAGTGGTGAAGCCCTTGGGGAGATGGGGGAAGAGGATTACTCCTCTTCCACTACCTTGAAGTAGGTTACACGCTTCTCAGCGTACTTCTCAAGGCGACCTTCCTCAATCATCTGCTTCAGCAGAGCAGAAGCCTTCTGACCGCTGACACCGAAGTGAACAGCAACTTCGCCAGCACGCTTCGCACCTTCCTCAGAGATGAAAGCGAAAATGCTGTCCTTCAGACCAACATTCTCCTTCTGAGTCTTGGTCGGCTTGCGAGTACCACTGTGACGCTTCGCAAGCTGAACCTTCAGCGCTTCCAGCTTCTCACGAACCTCAGCAGTAACCTCACCCTTCAGAGCAGAATCAATAGCAACAGCGTAAGTCATCTTCGTCATAATTAGCACCTCTTTCTTTTGGTTTGTTTTGTTTACATTCTTATTATAGCAGATTTGTATTTAGTTGTCAAGCATTTTTTTTAACAAATTGGGCAGTTCCCTCAGAATTTTTGTCGTAGCGCCCTCTGCCCAGTGGCGCTTGCTTAACCCCTCATGGTGTTCATCCCCTTTCCTTTTGTATCTTTATTATAGCAGACTCTTGAAGGTTTGTCAAGGAGTTTTTTTATTTTTTTTGAGATTTCTCATAACCTTCTCTCATGGAGTGCCCTCGTAAGTTCCTTGGCTATCTCTCCCCTTGACAATTATTATTATAACAGATTTGGCGGAAAAGTCAATACCTTTTTTACAATTTTTCTTTGTTAGTTTTTTAACGGGCGCCCGGGCGAAACTTAGGCGAAGGTTGCTCCGCCTAAGTAATCATTGACAATTTTATTAAAGGTTCTTGTTGAAATGTCAACTCCAAAAAATCTATCATTCTTGTAGAAAGCATCAGGATACTTTCTAATGAAAGCCGCTCTTGTAACAGACTCAGCACCCTCGGCAGGAATTGCACCGCAGTCAATAACAGAACAAATTTCTGCACGATGGACATCAATTCCGTGATCACGATAATACTTGATTTCTTCTTTTAATCGCTGTTCAGGAAGTCTTGTCGTAGTACCAACTTTGGAACAAATCAGTTCTTCTTCTCCATAGAATTTATAAAGGTAAACCAGTTGCTTGCCACCACGAAGAACCTTTTTAACTTTCATGGTAATGTGATAAAAAAGTTTTTTTGCTTCATCAAGAATACTAGAAAATTTCTTGATGTAAGTATTAATTGTTGAAATTGCGTAACCTGTCCATTTGGAAATCTCTTTAGGAGTGAAACCGTGGTCATTAAGATACACAAGCTGGAGCCTTTTCATGTGAGTCTCATCAAAATTCTGAAACACATCAATTTTTTTCATTTCTATTTTCTCCTCTCTGTTTGTAATTAAATTATAACAGAGAATAAGTTAATTGTCAATAGTTTTTTTAATTTTTGTGGAGCCGCCCGGGTAAATACATGAAGAACTTAAAGATTCTTCATGTATTCCGTAAACTTCTCCAGAAATTTATCTTCTTCCCAGTAAAAAGGGTCTCCGTATTCGCTAAAAAAGTTATACATTAACTGACCAAAACGCCAATCAGGACATTTTACCTGCCAATGGAAACCAATGACATCAAGAAAACTTGCAATTCTTTCAGGGTCTCTCATAGTTTACAACTCCTTTGTACAATAATTTTCAATAGCCGTAAAAATTTCAGCCAGAGAATAATCTCCATGATAAAGAGTAATTACTTCATCATCATCTTCGATTTCTGCAACTTTCTGCAAATTCTCAAAGCTTGCTCTTAAATCCTCAAGAGCTTTTAAAACCTTTTTCTGATGTCTGCCATCTAAAATTTTATAAATAATAGATGTAGCTTCTTTCAGTTCCTCATCGCTCCAATCATTGAAGCCTTCATAATCAACATTTGTCATTTTCTCACCTCTTTCTTTTGATAGTTTAATTATAACAGAAAGAATTATTGTTGTCAATACCTATTTAAAAAAAATTGCCCGGGCGGACCCCAAGGCTCCCAAGGGAGCCAAGGGGATTTCGGCTTGAAAAATCAAGCCTTGGAGAAATAAGCCTTCCGCTTAATCTCCTCACGGATGAGGATACCGTCAGCAACAAGCTGTCTCACAAGCGCACTCACACGCTGATTGGACAGACCTGCCACCGCAGGAACATCCTTCATGATGTCCGTGATGGTATACTTACCATCACCCATCTCGGAGATAATGGCTTCCTTGAAGCCAATGTTTTCCTTCTGAGTGGCGGTAGGCTTCCGCTCACCAGAACTCTTCTTAGCGAGCTGAACCTTGAGAGCAGTCAGCTTCTCAATAACCTCATCATTGTCGATAGCGTTGATAGCGAAGTCGATAGCAGTTGCATAAGTCATCTTGTTAGCCATAAGTAGCACCTCTTTCTTTATTTTTGATTTGTTTTGTTTACATTCTTATTATAACCGATATTCAGTTGTTTGTCAAGAGTTTTTTTCAAGATTTTTATTTGTTGGGGAAGTGGAAGTTGTGTTTACCGCGGATACACATTTCTCACTTCAAGGACTTCATCTCTGTCATCCTCTTGACTTTGTAGCTTTATTATAGCAGGTTTCTTGAAGTTTGTCAAGGGGTTTTCAAAAGTTTTTGAAAAATTCTTTCGGTGTCCTCTCCTATTACCTACCTGTGCGTTGGTAATATAC